>Ga0105239_10003885_pt1 | contig 18126 bp, 10 predicted proteins | sample KBSC44metaG_FD_92761 | JGI IMG/M metagenome (GOLD analysis project Ga0105239, IMG submission 92761) | Corn rhizosphere microbial communities from Kellogg Biological Station, Michigan, USA - KBS C4-4 metaG | ecosystem: Host-associated > Plants > Roots > Rhizosphere > Soil | place: Michigan, USA...
ACCTGATTGCGATGCAGGTTCCCGGCTTAATTATATTCTGGCCGTAATAAATCCTGATAGTTACAGCAGGGATTTTAAGATCGACTACGATAACCCTGAAATAATCGGTGATCCCGGCAATACCAGCTTTTTTGCAGGTATGGGCACCAGTACTTTCAGCCTTAACCGGCTCGTGGTTGATGGTACAGGCGTAATTCCTTTACCCGGTGCAGACAGTGTAGATGATTACATTGAAAAATTCAGCAATGTAGTGTATAGCTACCAGGGAGCTTTGCACCGCCCGCCTTATTTAAAAATAAGCTGGGGCAACCTCATGGTAATAGGCGTATGCACAGCCATGAAGGTAGATTACAAACTCTTTAAACCCGATGGAACTGCGCTCAGGGCATTTATTGATCTTACGCTCATCGAAAGCACCGATCCTGCTACCATTGCCAAAGAAGCCGGCAGAAGTTCGTCTGATCTCACACACGAAAGAATTGTGAAAGCAGGCGATACACTGCCGTTAATGAGTTATGAAATTTACGGAGATAGCTCACTCTATGTAAAGGTTGCCGAACACAACAACATGGATAGTTTTATGGATATAAAACCCGGCGATAAAATATTTTTTCCACCGCTTAAAAACTGATCATTTGTATGCCGGCACCATCTCCTGTTTCCGGGGTAAAGCAGTTGTCTATTAGTTATAGCATCATGGTAAACGGATCGGCTATTAAAGACACCAATGCCGTCCTGTCTATCCAGGTGTATCATGAAATAAACAGGATCTCTTATGCAGAAGTAGTACTGGTCGGCGACAGCGTCACCTCAGATAAATTGCCGCTGACTGACGGGAACGATTTTCTTCCCGGCAATACTATTACAATATCCGCTGCCTATGGTGATAATACAAAGCTTACCATCTTCAACGGCGTCATTGTAAAACATGGAATAGATGTCAATCCGTCGTCCACATTCAATTTAAAGCTGCTTTGTAAACACAGCGCCGTGAGCATGACCTTCAATAAAACCGAAGCGTTATTTGCTTCGCAAACCGACAGTGCAATAATAGAAAGCATCTGCGGTAAATATAGTCTCAGCTGTACCGTAGACAGTACAAGCGCACAAATGGAAGCGCTGTTTCAAAAGTCAGCTACCGACTGGGATTTTGTACTGGCACGCGCCGAAGTAAACGGCTTTATCGTAGCCATGGACGGCGATACCATGAAGATCGGCAAACCTGTTTTAAGCGGCGATCCCGTGTTACGTATTGCCATGGGGGAATCCATCATTGCGTTCAATGCCGAATTAAATGCTGAGCGGCAACCAACCGCTCTCGATATAAGCGCCTGGAATATTCAACAGCAAAAGCTTAGTGCAAAAACAGCACAGGAGCCTTCTGTAAATACACAGGGCAATGTAACCGCCAAAACCTTATCGGGCAAACTGCAGCAATCGAAACTAAGCATCACCGCCAATATTCCACTGGATGACGGAAGCCTGCAGCAATGGGCAAATGCTGCTTTATTGCGTATGCGGCTAAGCGCTTTCAAGGGTCAGGTTACTTTCATTGGCAATGCTTCGTTAAAAACGGGGGACATTATAGTACTGGAAGGAGTAGGGAAGAAATTCAATGGCAATGCTTTTGTATCGGCTGTTACGCATTCCATTGAAAAAGGAACATGGCGAACAACAGCAAAGTTCGGCTTGGAGAATAAACCTATTTCAGAGAAAATGAATTTTTCTTACCAGGCCGCCATAGGGCAGCTACCTGCTATTCAGGGGTTGCAGGTAGGTACTGTACAAAAATTATCAGGCGATCCGTTATCGCAATCACGTATTCAGGTAAAGATACCCTCCGCGGCAACCGGGGAAGATGGTATTTGGGTGCGTGTAGCAAATTTTTATGGCACCTCCGGTGCCGGTTCTTTTTTTATGCCCGAAAAAGATGATGAAGTGGTGATCGGATTTTTGGAAAACGATCCGCGTTACCCCGTAATGCTCGGGTCGTTGTACAGCAGTGCAAAAAAGCCCGCTGTAACTGCATCAGACGAAAAGAATAATACCAAATCCATTGTAACCCGGGAAAAGCTCAAAATAAATTTTGATGAAGAAAAAAAGATAATAACCGTAACAACCCCCGGTAACAACAGTATTGTTTTAAGCGATGATGGAAAATCTATAACCCTTAAAGATCAGAACGGAAATACGGTTACGCTTGATTCAAATGGCATTACACTCAAAAGTGCATCCGATATAAACTTAAAAGCCACCGGTAGCTGTAATATAGAAGCAACCGGCGCCATAAGTATAAAATCACAACAGGATGTAAAAGTGGCAGGCTTAAATATCAGCAATCAGGCGCAAATGAGTTTTGAAGCAAAAGGGAACGTAAGCGCTGAACTATCTGCATCAGCACAAACAACCGTAAAAGGCGGTATTGTTATGATCAATTAAAAAAAGAAAAATTATGGGGATGCCTGCAGCAAGAATTACCGATATGCATACTTGCCCGTTGGTTACACCCGGCCTGCCTCCCGTTCCACATGTAGGAGGGCCGATTATAGGACCCGGCGTAGCCACCGTATTAATTGCAAAAATGCCTGCATCGGTAGTAGGGGACACGATAACATGTGTAGGTGTACCCGACACCATTGTAAAAGGATCAGCAACCGTAATGATAAACGGGCGGCCTGCAGCCCGCCTCGGCGACTTAACCGCACACGGCGGATCCATAGTAGCAGGATGCCCCACTGTTTTAATAGGAGGATAGAATATGCAACCACAGTCAGACAAATTTTTAGGCGTTGGCTGGAGCTTTCCGCCACGGTTCAACAGAATAACCAATAAAATTGAAATGGTTGCCGGTGACAAGGATATCGAAGAAAGCATAGCCATCATTTTAAGTACCATTCCCGGCGAGCGGTTAATGCATCCGCATTTTGGTTGCTCCCTGTACCGGCTCGTTTTTGAGAAAACCGATATAATGTTTGTAAACGAAATGAACAGGATGATCTATCAGGCGCTGTTGAACTACGAACCAAGAATAAAAGATGTAAGCGCCGAAATTGTAAACCGCAAAGAACTCGATGGCATTGTACACGTAGAAGTAAGTTATACCATCATCACAACCAATACAAGGCATAATATCGTATTCCCCTTCTATATTGATGAAGGAACAAACATTACTATGTAAACTGCTTAACTGATATGTATTCATGAATATTTCAATAAGCCAGCATGAGCGATTGATCAATGACCTGCTGCCGCAAAATTGTAAGATCGACGACAGAACCGAGCAGGATATGCTGAAATTCATTACAGACATTTCAGCATTGTTTAATTTTTACGATCTGCAGAATAAATTGGATGGCGATTGGCTTGGTTTTCTTATCCGGGATTTTTCAGTACTCGTCAATTATATCATGCACACCAATTTCAGTGTGTACGAATCGCAATATCAAAAACTGATTGCAGGTTTTGAAGAAAAGCAAACCGATGAAGAGTTGGCCGGGCAGTTGCGTAGTGTTATAAAAGTAACACACAGTTTTCTTGATTTCTTTTTAGACCTCCGCGAGCAGTTGCAAAATATCCCTGAACTGGATGACGTGTTCATGTCGCAGGTAGACGATGCCACAGACAACTTTCAAAACCTGCACCAACAGTTGATGGAATTAAGAACAGAAGCGTTGGACATGGTGAACAGGTATAGCGCTCCACACAGTGAAACAGGTACCCCGGCCGCTGCTGAAAGACCACACGTAGGTGTTACTGCTGCCCGATTGGAAATACAATCTTTCTTACCCAGACTCACTAAAGTATTTCACGGTGTACACAAGTTGTACAACTTCCTGCAGGGGCTCGCTACCTACTATGCAAAAAATAATTCGCGTAGAAATGGAAATACCGAACCACACATTGCACTCATAAAGGTGTTCATTCACCTGTTCAGTCATTTGCAGGAAAAGCTCAATGAGTTACCCGCAAAGCACCTCAACTATTACTACAATACCGTACTGGATCTCAAATATCGCCCCACCATTCCCGATAAAGTACATATAGTAGCAGAGCTTGTTCCCGGTTCGCGGCCCGTAGCCATAAAACAAGGTATGCTGCTGGGTGCAACAGATCACAAAACGCAAAAAAAATACGTCTACAGGGCCGTACAGGACCAGGTGCTTACAGAAGCATCGATAAAAGAAATAAAGACCCTGTTTGTAAGCAATTTTTTACAGATCAGGTCTGCCGATCCTGCTTATAGCAATATTTCAGAAATACAGGCATACAAAGCATTGTACAATTATATACCTCCTGCTTCTTTTATTGAACCCGGTTATTCGCCCGTGTCATGGCCAGCCCTCGGGGAAGATCAACACCTCTATTCCTCCAGCGAAAGAACAATGGAAGATACTGATCTTGGTTTTATGATCGCTGCCCCGATACTCTATCAAAGACAGGGCCGGCGGGAGTTTTTTATAAATATTTACTTCGATAATTCATCTTATAATACCCTCCGGCAGTATTTTGAAAACTTTGCTGCTGTTTCAAATAAAATAATTGAGGAACAAACGCACGAACTGCTCAGGGATGCATTTACTATTTCCTGCACAGTAGCCGATGGCTGGGAAACCGTGAACAATTATGCCATAAGATTTAATGGAGACAATACCGGCAGAAATTGCATCTCCGTAAATTTTTATATTGATGAAATGCAAAAACCTGTTGACAATTATCAGCAACTTGTTCATGGTTATGAAGTGGATACATCATGGCCATTGCTGCGTTTTATAATCAATAACAACAGCTTTCATAACCCATATTCTTACCTGCAAAAATTAGTCGTTGAAAAGATTACCATTCAGGCAAAAGTTACAGGCTTTGCTTTATTCAATATCCGGAACAATATCGGCCTCGTCAGCACAGCGGCTCCCTTTCAGGCTTTTGGCGCGCAACCCGTAACAGGCGCCTGGTTCGATGTAAGGAACAGCAACGTATTCAACAGATACCTCAGATCATTTAATATAGATGTACACTGGCTCGATCTGCCCGAACAACCCGGTGGCTTTGAGCGCTATTATGAAGGCTATACCGGATATTTTAAAACGGATACTTTTATTGCCGACTTATACAACGCAAACGATAACAAAAAAACAGTATGGATCGCAGAACAATTGTTCTATGAATACCGCAATACAGAGGGCAATTTATTTGTAAACCCGGTTTCAACCATCAGCATCAGCCATACAGAAACCAACAGGCTCACATTCTCTAATCATTTTACTGCAAAGGAAATAACGGCCACACTGCCCGACTATGAGCAGGCGGGTATCAGAATTGAGTTGGCTCAGCCTGCAGCAGCGTTCGGCCATAAACAGTTTTTAAAGATCCTGCCCGAGATCTTGCTCAACAATGCAAAAAAATCTTCTGAAAAAAAGCCTATACCCAATCCTCCCTATACACCATTGGTAAAAAATGTTGCTGTTGATTTTATACAGGAGCAAATGGCGAATTTTACCACTGCTTCAAATGCCGAAACACAGTCTTTGCAGTTTTTTCATATCGGCGCTTTTGAAACCAGCCCGGTTTTTCCCGTTAACCAGCAAAGTGCTGTTTTATTGCTTCCCGATCTTGAACACAACGCCAATCTCTATCTTGGTCTTGATAACTGCAAACCCGAGCAGGAGCTAAGTATTTTTATAGAACTGGCCCATCTCGATTTTTCAGGCGCAACAGAATTACCCGAGGTGTCGTGGTATTTTTTACAACAGTCCGGATGGGTTTTATTAGATCATACAAATATCATTCAGGACAGTACAGATAGTTTGACACGGTCGGGTATTATACAATTCAGACTGCCATCTTTTACAAAAAGAGAAGGCGGTATGAACCCGCAATTGCAATGGATTCGTGCATCAGCCAATAGCGCATTGCCCTCGCATATAAAAGGAATTTTTATTCAGGCTTTTTTGGCAGAACGGGCAGGCGATATCGCAAACATAACTGCCGAAGAAATGGTACTGCCTCCTGCATCCGTAACTGAGTTTACTGATAAACTACCGGGCATTAAAGCTATCTGTCAGCCATTTTCGTCTTTTGCAGGTATGCCACCTGAATCATACGCCCAATACAATACCCGCGTAAGTGAAATGTTGTGGCATAAGAACAGGCCATTAACCGCCAATGAAATTGCCAAAACGGTATTAAACGCCTTTCCCGAAATCTTACTGGTAAAATGCATTCTCCCTTTTACAATTAATGGCAGGATCGAATACGACGATGCCGATCTGTTGGTGGTCATATTCCCTTACAGCAATGAAGACCCCAACAACCCCGACGAGCCCAAAGTATGTTCTGCCACACTTAACCAGATAAAAACCTTTGTCGAAAGCAAATTTCCCTTTTCAATAAAACTCGTAGTATTAAACCCGGTATATGAAAAAGTAAAAGTTTCCTGCAAGATCAAACTAGCGGCGCATATCACCGATCCGCCCACTCAGATCCTTGAAAAATTGCATGATGACATAAAACAGTATTTATGCCCGTGGCTGTATGAACAAAAGCAGAACATTTTTACCGGGCAAACAATCATTCAAAATCATTTATTGTATTTCATACAAAGCAGACCATACATCGCCTATGTTACTTCGTTTTCCTTATTGCAATTTTATACCGAAAAAAACGCAGCCGGCGAATACGATGCCATGATGAAAGATACCGCTGCTATACGCCGAAATTCCACCGAACTGCCTGATGACGTTAGCATCAGCGCTTCTGTTCCCTATGCCGTACTTGTTCCGTCAAAGCATCATAATATTGAAATAATAGATGATACCGAAACGCTCGACCCCGTGCCTACAGGCATTTCAGGACTTGCTTTCGGAAATGAGTTCGTTGTATTTTATAATGATGAAACCGAAGTTTCAATAGAAGACCTTGTACAAACAGTAGACGAAGACCCATACCAATTTCACATAGTAGTAGACCCTAATAATTTGTAATAAAATGAACCCCGTATTTAAAAACCTGAGCCGTGAGGAACTGAAGAAGTTATTTCGTAATGGAAAACTTCCTTCAGAAAAAGACTTTTCTGAACTAATTGAGTCGGGCGTTAACAAGCTGGATGATGGTTTTGTAAAAGATGATGACAAGGGGCTTGTTATTGCGTCAACCGGAGAGTCGAAAAAATTCATCAGCTTTTTTCGCAAAACAAACGAGCTGAATCCTTTTGTAGTAATGGAAAGGTCTGTTGAAAATTCTGAAGCCTTAAGAATAACGCCGTTTTCTGAAACCGGCAATGTAACGACAAATAATAATAGTTTTTTCTTTCACACCAATGGAAGTATGGGAGTTGGAACACCCGCTGATGAAAAATACAAGCTTGAAATAGCCAACGGTTTTACCGGTATGTACGCAAGGTCCGGCACCTTTGCCACCGGTAAAGTGCCTGCCGATGGTAAATGGCATCCCATTATCACCCAGCTCAACAACTGTCAGGCATTTGAAATACTCGCCCGCACCGGCGTTAAGCACAGTGGTAAATTCGCTATGATGCACGCCATTGCCGTAAGCGCTTTTGGCGATCGCCGGGCAAGAAATAAAGTAAAAAAAGTGTGCGCACATTACGGCTTCTTCTGGAATAAGATAAATTTAAAATGGAGCGGAAAATTGCATGATTACGCATTGCTGTTAAGATCAAACAGCAATTACGGCTATGGCGTTAATATTCATTATCATGTAACCAGGCTTTGGGATGACGCCACCTTTCTGCCTGCAGAATATTATTACTAGACCTGTTATTAAACTGTATTTACTTCAGTGTTCAATATTAAACATTCAAAATTCGATATTTAAAGTGTATTTACTTCAATATTCAATATTGAATATTCAAAATTCGATATTAAATGGGTGAACATGAATTAATTTTTAATTTTGAATTTCTCAGGCAGCATGGTATCGACCTATTACAGCAGCTTTCCGGTAACATCTGGACCGATTACAATCTGCATGACCCTGGCGTAACCATACTGGAACATCTCTGCTTTGTGTTTACCGATCTCGCTTACCGCACCGATTTCTCCATACAGGATATTCTTGCCAATCAAAACGGACAAATACCTGTTCGCAGCAATTCTTTTTTTACAGCCAGAAATATCTTAACCATTAACCCGGTTTCTGTAAACGACAAACGAAAATATATTATCGATACAATACCCGAAATCTCCAATATCTGGATGGAGCCAGTAGTTGCCGCTGATGGCCCTAACACCTGCTTTACCGGTTTATATAAAACAATCGTTCAGTTAAACAAAGACTATGATCCTGAAATAAGAAACGTTAAAGGACAGGTTGAAGACGCAAATGATTCCATCAATATGGAAGGATTAAAAGCCGTTGTATTAAACAGGCTCATTGCTTCAAGAAACCTGTGTGAAGATTTTGAAGGAATAACCGTTCTTAAACCTGAATTAATTGAAATAAATACCGGTCTCTTCATTGATAACGATGTAGTCGCTGAAGAAGTGCTTGCCAATATTTGTCTGCGCCTCGAAGCGCTCGTTACACCTGCCATAAAATATGCAACAGAAAAAGATTTAAAAGCCAATGGCCTGCAAACTGAAGACATCCATCAGGGGCCGCATCTTCAAAAAGGTATTATTGCCGATGAACAATTGCACCCTTTAAAAACAGAAATAGATCCTGTTGAGTTTGTTAAAACTATTTTGTCGGTTAAAGGAGTCGTTAATATTAAAAACTTAAAACTCACGATCGGTGAAAATGCCACGGAAAATAAACCATTCCAGATCAGAGAAGGATATTATCCATACATGGTTACCAAACCTGAGAACATAACTTTATACAGGAACAACAGCCCCGTAGAAATCCATGATAGTGTTTTCAGATTCCATTACTACAGAACAAAGCAGATGGCTAATAAGGATTTTATCACTGCGCTGTATCAAAAAGAAGAAAGGGCCATGCTGCGTGGAAGATGGAGAGACCTTAAAAATTACCATTCAATACAGGAATTTTTCCCCATACCATATGGGCTGGGAAGAAACAAGCTACCTGAAGATGTTCCTGTTGAAAGAAAAGCAGCCGTTAAGCAGTTAAAGGGCTACCTCATGCTCTTTGAACAAACGTTGATGAACTATCTCGCGCAGCTCGGTAATATCAGCAATTTTTATTCTCCCGATCTGCAGTCAAAAGATGCCCAGTCAACACTGTACTCTCAGCCGGCTTTCAATTTGCCGGGGTCGGATGAGATCATCAGGTCATTCACCAACGATAGCAGGGTACAAATAGATAGTACACAAAATGCATTCGTAGAGCTGCTCAATGAGTTAATAGAAACAGATGAAGAATACAGGAGAAAAAAGAATCAGGTGGTTGATCATTTGCTTGCCCGATTTAATTTGTCAGTTCCTGACCTGCCTGTAACGAAATACCAGAAATATTACGGGCAGGGAATCAACGGAAGAACCGATCTGCGGCTTCGGTGGAAATCAGCGTTACTATCACAGATAACGGAGATAGGCTATTATAAGTTCAGGGCTTTTAATTACACAGGCAATCAGGCCGACTCAATGGGAAATGCCGGCTTTAAAAAAAACATGTACAGCTTTTTGTACATAGCGCCTCCTTATGAAAGATCGCTTACAGATAGCTTTGGGAACGAACAATTCAGAATTGTGCCACAACCGGTATCAGGTACGCGCGAAACAGAGAGGCAGCAACCTTTGATACACCACGTACGCTTCCACCCATCAGATGCGCATGAGCAGGAACTTATAGATGTAAATGATGATACTTTACAGGCGGGCACTGTTTTTAACAATCAAACTACTGCTGTTTTTAGTACCGGCACAGACAAAGCAAATTTTAGGGTCGTGCCCGATCCTTTGCTGGCCGGTGGCCTGGTGCTTATTTTTAAAATGCCCGGTCGTGAAAACGATAACAGATGGAATATCATCAGCCGGCACAGCAGCCACGAACAGGCGGAAAGCATGCTCGTAAAACTCGTTGAACACTTCAGAAAAATAAGTATTGATTCAGAAGGCTTCCATATGATCGAGCATATCCTCCTGCGGCCCGATGTAAATGACCCCATTTACAGGCATGTACTCGTAGACGCTGGCGGAAAAAAAATAATGTGGCAAAAACAATTATTAGGTTTTGCAGAAAGCCGCCGCCAGGTAAATGAATGTTTGCAGCAGGTTGCCGATAGCGATCCGCATCCATCGCTCAATCAATTAAGAGAACTCTTTGCCGACTGGCATACCGTGGTAGAGTATAAGAACGGAAATAATCTCAAATATTACGGGTCATTTTATGGCGATGAAGCTACACTACGCGAAGTGTTTGCCCTGCTAAGATCGGCCGTCGAAAAACGCACTCGTATTGATAAAACATTCCGTTGCATTGTAAAGCAGGCAAGGTCATTTTATATAGATAAAGATTTTTTCTCCGGTAAACTCAGTTTTGTATTTCCCTTGTGGCCTGCCCGGTTTCAGGATGCCGCGTTTAAAAATTATGCGCAGAGTTTAATTGCGAAAAGCTGCCCCGTTTATATTCAGCCGCATTTTTTATGGCTGCATATCCATCGTATGAACGACTTTGAAGCCGTTTATTTTCAATGGATGGAGAGCTTAAAGAGCAACAACAGCAATACGCGCAGGCGCCTCAATGAAACATTGGTACAAATGGTGGCCAATGAAAAATATATTGTACGAATCAATGCCGAAGACGAATGACAGTATCACTGCCACACCATATAATCCAGCAAAAGGTATTCGATATACATATAAAACGGAAGGACAGGTATGCCATTCTTCAAAACCGCTTCAGCCGTTTATTTAATAACGAGCTTTTCTCCATGCTTGAAACATTCATCGATAGGGAAATTCAACCCAACTTCGACTTTCGTATCGAAACTATGACCGTTGATTTAGGCACAGTAACTTATGAACATCTTGAACAGGATATCACCCGCATCTTTATTGAAAGTTTTCAAAAAGCCCTTCATGAAATTACCGGCGATATCTCAGTGGCTCATACATCAGAAACAGTCATTGAAACAAAAAAAGATTCCTCCGACAGGCACCTCGAAGTAATAGAGTTTTTTCTACTCACCGGAATCCTGCCCTGGTGGGCCGACACGGAGAAATATGCCGACCCGTTGACTATAACAGATGAGTTGATCCTGAAGAAAAAATACGCGTTCCGGGAATTGTTGTACAGAATCGGTACCAGCGAAATCGTAAGAAAAAGACTCGCATGGCAATTTCCTGAAACACACATACGGTCTGTCATTAAAATACTCGAACCCGATAAAGCTGCATTTATTTTTCAATACCACGATGAAGTCACTGCTTTGCAGGAAGACCAGCAATTGGTACAGTCAGAAACAAAGGAGTTTGAAAAGTCCGTATGGTTGTTTGTGCTCGATTATCTGCTCGTTGACAGAGGGAGCATATTTGAAGAACGCTCTTTTGTAAAATCGTCTATTTATAAAATGGCCATGTTTTTTAATGTACAGTATGAAGATTTATTGATAGCTTTTTATAGAGCCGTACAACTGGTTCCACCAGCACTAAAGAAATCGGGTGGGCTGGGATTACTCATTGAATATGTCTATAATGATCATTTCTTACAGCACCACGATGAAGAAAGCATACGACCGGAGCCGGTAAATGAAGCCGCAAGTGAGGAGGTATTGTTACTGCGGAAATTGAAAACGGTGCAGTATTATCTCGCACATGGCAGCTTCCCCTTTGAATCGGCATTCACCACAAAAGAATCGGTTGCAGGCTGGCTCAATGAGCTCGTTGAAAAATCACCTTCTTTTTTTGCTAAAGTACTTACAGAATGGGTCCAAAATAAGCCCGTTCAGCAACAAAGATTATTTCAACTACTCGATGTTTCATTGCTGAAAAAAATATCCTTAGCGCTTGCAGCAGGAAGCGCAACCATTATCAACCGGTATTTCGAAATACTTCAGCTACTGCATCAAGACAGTACCGCCATAATTACAGAAATGCTGAAGGATAAATTTATTTATCAGTCCGCTTTTGCCGGCATGCTATTTTTCCGCGAGCATAATGCCAACGTACAGGAATTTATAAAAAAGCACCTCCTGACCGTATCTGCTCACTATGGGATCGATCATAAAAAAATAGCCAGAGCATTGCTACAGGCTGTTATTCAGCAGCACGGTAAAAACAGCCATCATAAAGAATTGGTTGCAGGCATTACAGCTTTGCTCGCGCCTGGTGAAAAAGAAGCTGTATTGTCGGTGCTCCATCAGGGCGCTGCAACAGACAATGTCTTTTGGGTAAGAAATGCGCTGGAAGAAAAAGCACATGACCCTACTGCCAATATAGAATGGTTACAGTTTTATTTGCATTATGGATTTTTACCCTGGTGGGCGCCTGAAAAAGATGAAACAAAAGTGCCCCGGTATATAGATGAACTCATAGCAGCTAATGCCGGCAAAGCGCTGTCACTTTTTAAACCATTGATGGCAAAGGATTCTCTGCGGCGGCGTTTGATAGTACAACTTTCTCCGGTGCAACTCATTCAATGGGTTAAAAAATTACCCGGCGCCAACAGCGGTATTAAAGCATATGAAGAATTATTATTACTACTGAAAAGTAGCTCTATTGCAGACTATATTTCCATCGACAATGCCGATGAATTAGTAGTGATGTTATTTCTGGAAGAATACGCGGCAGCAGGCAATGCATTCTCTGCTCAGCATTTTATAGCCTCTGTAATAAAGCAGCTTACCCAATTGCTGAATACTGACCCCGTCTTTATTATTTACAGCTTTGAAAAAGCGATAGAAAAGGAAAGCGAAAAATATTCTCCCGAGCTGCAACAGGCGTTGCGCGCGGTTGCCGCCGAGTATCATATGCCGCAAAGCAACCTGTTACATTCAATCCCCGAAATTGCCGGAAAAGATTTGGTCGCGCAGTTTCAAAAGGTTCTCGATAATGGCAGCATAACCATACGAACTAAAAAAGAATGGCAGGAACTCATAAATGAATTGCTGCATTATACCGGAACTGAACCCGATAAAATCACTTTATCAAAAGAGGCCAATGCAATAATCCATCAATATGTAATCCGCTTTTCAGAAAAAAGCAACAGCATACCAGCTGCGAGGGATTTTTTAAAAAAGCTGCTTACTACCGAAAATCCACACGACATAATTAAAGGAATCAGTGGGAACGAGCTGCCTGTGTTATTGAAAGAGATAATACTCATTGCTTATAAAAAAGATGTGGCCGGTTTAAAGGAATTGTTGCAGTCATTGCCAATAACTTCACCCGGCTTTGATATGTTATACCGGCTTTTCAGCAATACGACTACTATTGAGGAAAGAAACGCCTTTTATTTATTAAGGACCACTGCCGAACAAAAGCTCATTGATTGGTTGCGACAGGATAAACTCTTTATACAGAACACTACAGCTCAAAATCTTCCCGAAATAATAAGCGCTGTTATCGCACAAAACAATGGGGAGTTGTTCATTCGTTTATTACAGACGAATCAATACAACCACTGGCTGCTGCCTGTTTCATTACCCTATATCAACGACCACATCGTTGATCAGTTGTTTGCTGTATTTCAGCCCGGAGTCACACAACATCTTGTCTCTTTTATAAAAGAGTTCAGGGCATTGCTCCGGCAGGTGAAATTATTATCTATTGACAGTATAAACGTACTAAAGGCCTATAAACATTTTTTATTGGAGCTTCTTTCAGGGAAAATAAAAGCCATAAGCGCTCAGGACCTCGTAAAAGCATTTTTTGATTATGGCGAACAGTACGATAAATCACTTATGTTCAGGTTTTATGGTTCCCTGGCAAATAAGATAGGGGAGAAGGGTACAAATAATCCCGTACTATCATTGTTGTTACCGCAACTGCAGCAGGAGTTAACGCAGCGTATCGAAGTGCATAGCAAACATTTTTCGTTTTCAGGTAAGGGAGCAACAGGTAGCCTAAAAGCCCATCCATCTGATGCTACTTTGATGATGCAGCTAAAAAATGAACTGAATAGAAAAAAGATTGCTGAAGAAAAAAGTATGGAACAGATTAATTACCCTGCCCTGGAAGAACCTGATATAGAAAAGATTTACATACCCAATGCCGGACTTGTTTTGTTGCATCCTTTTTTGTCATTCTATTTTTCAAATCTTGGACTATTGGAAAAAGGCAAATTTACCAGTACAATCGCACAACAAAGGGCTATTCATCTCCTGGCTTTTGTTACCGATGGTAAAGAAGAGCATGCAGAACATACATTGCCGCTCAATAAAATATTGTGCGGATTTCCGCTCCCTGAACCCGTTGATCATACATTCAGTATTCAGGTAAATGAGCGCGAGCTTAGCATTCAAATGCTCAAAGTCATCTTTCAACGATGGGATAAATTAAAGAACTCCACCGTAGAAGGTTTCAGGGACTCGTTCCTCAAGCGGCAGGGAATACTTACCCGAACGGGAGAAGGATGGAACCTGCGTGTAGACCAACGGGGGTATGATGTATTATTAGAAACCATACCCTGGGGCTTTCGTTTTATAAAATTATCGTGGATGAACGAAATACTTACTGTACAATGGATGTAAAAACAGCAACCGCCAATGCCGCCGCTCTTACGGCCGACCTGCAATGGTTAAAGCAGGTAATTGATAGCCGTATGAACCTCTACTGGCAACGGGAATCTGCCTATACAAGTATTTATGAAATTCCACCGCCCAATTTGGCCGACAATGGATCTATGTATGCGGAGGTACTGCAGTATTATAAGTTTAATATAGCCGAACGAATAATATTACTTCTTGCTCTTGCGCCACATGTTATGCCACACCTGCTCGATGTTTTTTTTATAAAGAATGCCGATTACGATCGCGGGTTTACCGAGTTTGGTGGTAAAGGGTACAATCACGGAGCATTTATACCTACCGGTGAAACGGCCGCATTTATTCTCGCCGCCAATGAGCTCAGCATCCGTTTTAAGTTGCTGGAAATATTTAGTGCAGATCATTTCTTTTCAAAGTTCAATATGCTTAAACTGGTGCGCATAACGGCTGAAGAACCTTATTTAAATGGCGCCCTTATTATCTCCGACGAATACCTCAGTTATTTCACCAGGGGCGAATCGCATAAGCCCGACTTCAGCATAAACTTTCCTGCCAAGCGCATCACTACGCAATTAAGCTGGGATAATCTGGTACTGGCCGATGAAACATTCGATGAAGTAGAGGAGATACGAGACTGGCTGCAATATGGTGATGCATTGATGAACGACTGGGGCATGCGCAAAAAATTAAAGCCCGGGTATAGGTCTCTTTTTTACGGACCGCCGGGAACCGGTAAAACATTAACTGCATCATTGCTTGGCAAGGCTGCCGGATTAGATGTGTACCGCATCGATCTCTCGATGGTCGTTTCAAAATACATTGGTGAAACAGAAAAAAATCTGGCCGGCGTATTTGATATGGCAGAAAATAAAAACTGGATCTTGTTTTTCGATGAAGCCGATGCGCTGTTTGGTAAGCGTACCCAAACCAACAGTTCAAACGACCGACATGCCAATCAGGAAGTATCTTATCTGTTACAACGTATAGAAGATTTTCCTGGTGTAGTTATTCTCGCTACCAATTTCAAGGCCAATATCGATGATGCTTTCAGCCGTCGCTTTCAAAGTATGATCCACTTTAGTATGCCCGGCCCTGTTCAGCGATTGCGTTTATGGTTACAGGCCTTCCCCGAAGCAACACAACCGGAAAAGCAGATCGATTGGCCATCCATTGCCGACAAATACGAAATGGCAGGCGGCGCCATCATGAATGTGGTGCGTTATGCATCCCTTGCCGCCTTAAAGCGCAGCAGTAATACTATTCTGCTGAAAGATGTATTGCAGGGAATACGGAGGGAGTTTGGGAAAGAGGGCAAAACGATACAATAATAATTTATTTATTATCTTTTGGTCATCGTGACTTTTCTTGAAACCCAATCACGCCCATCTGTGTGAAATGCCTTTGCAAAAATTTCGTAAGTGCCGGCTTCTATATTATTCCAGTCAAACCACCAGTTGTCTCCATCTTTACGCGCCTGCACCCATTGCCCGTCTGTGCCCGCTTTTTGAATTTTTACCTGCACATTGTTTGTCTTGTTATTCACTTTTATTCTCAGTGTGTAACTGCCTGAAGTAATAGTATCGTTTTCCCTCGGATATTTAATTTCTGCAAATGGACCATTCCAGTTGTTGGGATTGTTTTTGCTTCTATAAGTAGGCATTGAAGCACCCGCATTGGTGATCCTGTTTCCTACATTTTCCCATTTAGTGGGGTCATATGGTATAACAGCATTTTTATTTTCCGCTGCGCCGCTCTTATCTTTAAGATTATTAAGCCTGTTCGTTAGTTCTACCGGATCAATTGCTGAGATACCTCCTTTTATTTGAACATCTTCTGCTTCAAAGCTTCGTGGAGTTGTATGTCCGCTTGCTGTATAATTGAGATCTGTGCCCGCGTTTCCGGGATCATCTCCTCCTGCAGCGGCTAATCTATGTTCAGGTTTAGGCGTTCTTCCTATATTCCATTCTGTCCAGCATGCCTGTTTTGCCAGGGCGTTAATTGTAATGCCAAAACCATTACTACGTGCCGCGGGGGCTAATGCCAGCTCCGTCTGGAAATTTGGCGGAAATGCAAATGGTTTTCCCGAAAAAGCCACTACTTTATCAAATAGTGCCATTGCCGCTACCTGGTCGGTCGTGCTTAAGGTCAATGCCTGATTAAGTGTTTGCTTGATCAAATCCCAGGGAACCTTATGCGCTTTTTGAGTGTCAATAGCAGTTGTTGGGTAAAACGTATTGTTTGCATCTGGTCTATCGTCATAAAGCCCCGTAACTCTGTTATATTTCCTTTGAATAATTTTTGCTTTTGATCCTGTCTGTAAATTCCGTTTAAGCTGTTGAACGGTGCCTGCTTTTCCGCCCATCTCATCTGCCTCTTTTTCCAGGGCTGTATCATCATTTATCGAAATTCCTTTCATTTGCACGGTTGCCTGTACTCTTCCTTGTTTTTGTTGCACTACGTGCCATGCCTCATGTGGTAAATGCTTTTCCTGCCCTGCGCCAACATGTATGTCGGTACCCTGGGCATAAGCCAGCGCATTTAATTGCGCGGGTTTAGATGAATTGTAATGTACCTTAACATCATCCATTGAAAATCCTGAAAGATTTTCAACGCCCGATTTTAAATTATCTGGTAAGCCGGTATTGTTATCTTTCCTTTGTATCGGTTTGAATTGTTCTTCAGCTTCTTTATGGTCGGCAGCTTTTCGCTGATATATAATGCTTTCTACTGATGCCGCAATGGTACTTTTGTTTTTTTGTTCTTCTAAATTATTTCGTGCAGAAGGCAATGATTTGGCAGATGAGGCATTCTTTTTTTGTATAGGTGACTCCTTGCGTGCAGGTATAGGAGCAGGTTTACGGGTTTTGGTTGTCATAACGTGAATTGTTAGTGGAAGTTACCAAACAAAATTGAAATAACCGAATAAATGATCCCCGTATACTACGATCACGGAAGGATCTCCTTGTCTGCATTTAGGCGCTTTAGCAACTACTGTTTTACCCTCCCGGTCGCGAAATACGAGCTCTTTTCCGGGACTTTCTTTGATCCGATAGCTATCGGATTTGCCAGTGATTACCCTGTTATTTGAATGAGCCATATGATACTTAGTTTTGTTAGTGAATAATTTTGTTTCCTTTACCGGTCGCTGCTGGCGGAGAGGGCGGGCGGGTTCGCTCTTCCCGTTAGCCCTGAGCGAAAACTCCATCGGCAGTGACTGATACAGCAAATCTACATTTTCCCCCTGCTGTCTTTTTCAAAAATGTGACGGTGTCCTCTGTTTGGTGGGACGGTTCGAGGAAACTGGTGGGACGAATGGACATTTTTCCTCGAAAGTCCCCGGTTTTTAGGGACGACCTGAGGAAAACGGTGGGACGAATGGTTCAAAACCTGTGACGTTTGGTAACATTTTCAATTTTTCTCCTCATTGGGTCCTCGGAATCTGCCTGTTTCTCCTCGGATTCTCCTCATTGGGTCCTCTTTGGGTCCTCGGATTCTCC
>Ga0105239_10003886_pt1 | contig 18116 bp, 12 predicted proteins | sample KBSC44metaG_FD_92761 | JGI IMG/M metagenome (GOLD analysis project Ga0105239, IMG submission 92761) | Corn rhizosphere microbial communities from Kellogg Biological Station, Michigan, USA - KBS C4-4 metaG | ecosystem: Host-associated > Plants > Roots > Rhizosphere > Soil | place: Michigan, USA...
CCAAAACGGAAATCAGCGGCAATGCCTGAACGCCGGTGAAATAAATTTGCGCCGAGATGACGCCAAAGACAGTGCGAAAACCTTGTGGTTGATCAAAGAGCGCCGATCGAAACGCGCGATAGATCATGAAGAACACTTCACCCGTGTACTCCATTGGACCTAAAACCGAACGCCCAAGCGTCGACAATGTGCTTTGAATCATTTGACCTATCTCTCCGATTTCTAATCGGAAATTAGGCCGGCTTTAGAAAGCCCAGAGCGAGTAAAAAAACGATTTAAATGTTTCTAAAACATGATCCCAGACTTTGGGATAACGACTGCCCGCCACGACAGCTCGACCTTTGATTTCCATCTCTTGCGGAAAGATCGCTTTAAACGTTCTCAGTGCGCGGTTCATATGAAGCTGCGAGGTGACGAGAAGTATACTTTTGCAGTGGAGCGCTTCGACCAACGGCAAGCTCTGTTGCGCATTTCCGTAGGTCGTTCCACTTCGTCGCTCTAACACGACGTCGGTTTCATTTAAACTTCCGTAATAGGGCCACATCGGAAAGATATCTTTGAGTGTCGCCTTTGGATGCACGCCCGAGATGATGAGTTTTTGAATTTCTTTATGCGCGAGAAGATCAAAACCTTCGCGAATTCGGCCGGGACCGCCGGTTAAAACGATGCCGCAATCCGCAGCTTGTTCTTCGTACCAAGAATTGGGCGGAGTCTCACCGACTTGTTGCCATTCACGATGAAAGTAAAAGCCGAGAACGACTCCGAGAACCAAAATACCAATCGAGAAAACCGACTTCATCGAGCGGCGATCATCTCGATTTCAACGTTGACGCCTTTCGGGAGAGCCGCGACTTGAATTGTCGAGCGCGCCGGCGGCATCTCATTGATGTATTTGCCGTAGATCTCATTCACCTTTGTGAAATCGCCGAGATTGGTAAGAAAAATCGTCGTTTTCACCACATTGTTGAAGTTGAGATTCGACGCCGTCAAAACCGCCTTGATGTTTTCCATCACTTGCACAGTTTGTTTTTCGATATCGCCCGTGATGACTTGATCCGTTTTTGGATCAATTGGAATTTGTCCTGCTAAAAACACAAAACCGTTGGCTTCAGCGGCTTGCGAATAAGGACCAAGTGGTTTGGGCGCATTTTGTGACACATGGATCTTCTTCATGATTACCCCTCAGAAGTAAAAAAACATTCCCGCTCGGAGTGGCGAATCGCCAATCGTGCGAAAGCGGACACCGCTTGCAATCGAAGTGATACCTACTCCGGCCTCGAAACTGAATCCAAGACTTTCTAAGCCTGGCAAAAAGAATTCGCCACCGAATGTGCCCGCCGCATCAATTCCCGTGCTGGTCGAACCCTGTTGTTGACTGACGACACCGGCGTTCGCTGCGACGTAGAAGTTCATATTGTCTTCGCGAAATACGATTTTGATAAATTTGCCCGAAAGACCAAAGCGATTAGAGTCTTTTTGCGTATCGACGCCGAGTGAACCTTGAATCCCATATTGCTGATTCGGGAAATAGCGAACCGCAATGCTTGGCATGTCTTGCGAAATGCCCCACTGATTGCTGTAGCCCACGCCCAAACGTTGCGACAAATCTTTCGCAAAAGCCGAGGTCGAGAGCATTAAAATGAGTGGAAGAATGGCCTGTCGCAGGTGCATAAATCGAAGTCTCCTTAACCGTACTTGAACACTCAGGGCGTTTCAAAATGAGATAAACGCCTTCGATTAACGCTTTTAAACCTTCGATTTTCAAGAAATTTGTTAAAGGAGCTCACATTTTAGGCTGTCCTGCCCACTTTTAGCGCCCTTTCGCGCTTTCAAAATGCTCGCATCGGATTTGTTCCGATCCGTTTTTTTAACATTTTCGTCTCAAACTGAAACACTCCAGAGAAGATCACTCATCTTTTTCCAGACGTTTGCCGAATAGAGTGTTGGGAACCTCTAACAAATGAGCACCCTGCAGTATGTTGGTTGGTATAGGGAACTTCACATTCAAAGGTTCGCATGCGATAGCCTTACGTCTGGCTCTCGTAACTCTTTTTTGTTTATTTACTTTTTCTTCGCTTTCATTCGCGTCTTCTAATTCCGGCATTACGTACCACGGTCGAATTTTAATGCCTGACGGTACACCCGTTACAGATTCTGCAGTTCAGTTCAAGATGCAGATTCTTACACCGGACAGCAACTCATGCTTAATGTACCAAGAGATTCAATCCAAAAACTTGAGTGCGTCTTCAGGCGCATTTTCGATCACGATCAATGATGGTACAGGCGTCGCTTCATTTTTTGGCTATACGCTCGATCAGATTTTCGGCAACTACGGCACCTTCGCGTTGACGCCAGCGACATGCGCGAGCGGCACCGGCAGTTACACACCCAACTCAGGTGATGGTCGCTCGTTTTTAGTGATGTTTAAGACGTCTTCGATGTCGTCATGGGAACAACTGCCGACTCAGTCGATCAACTTTGCTCCCTTCGCCATCGAAGCAAAACAAGTGGCCGGCTTTCCAGGCGGAACACTTTTACGCGTTGAAGATGGAACAGGTCCAACAGCAGTTCGCTCCATCACATCAACGGAAGCAAATGCACTCTTAAGTCTGGTTGATGGCACTTCGACTAAATATGTTCAATCAACAGGCAATGGCGCTCCACTCCCAGCGCTCGCAGCCAACCCGTCATCACCGGCAGCTGGCGATTTCTGGTACGACTCTTCCAATAACGTACTGAAATTCTATAATGGTTCAACTGTTCAAACGCTCGGTGTGAGTGGCGGCAGTGTGACCTCAATCACAGCGGGCACTGGATTATCTGGTGGCACGATCACAAGTACTGGAACAATTGCTTTATCAAACGTTGGCACCGCCGGCACCTACACAAAAGTAACGACGGATGCCCAAGGTCGCGTGACGGGTGGCGCCCAAATCACGGGCGATGATATTACGTCAGGCACAATCGCGGGTTCTACAGCGATCAACTCCACCGGCAATATCACTACGACTGGCAACATCACGTCACAAAATGTTTCAGCGACCGCCGGAAGTTTTCGCTCGATCGTTTTAAATGATTCCGTCACACCAACGCCTGACACTCTTACATTCAAAGTTCCAAGCACGATCACAAGTTATCAACTCGTTTGGCCAAGCGCCGTCGCATCAAGCTCAGGACAAGTCCTGACTTCTGATACATCAGGAAATTTATCTTGGTCATCGGCCGCAACTGGAACAGTAACAAGTGTTGCGATGACTGTTCCGTCATTTCTATCAGTGACAGGAAGCCCCATTACTAGTTCTGGAACTTTGGCTGTCAGTCTCGCAAATCAAAACGCGAATTTAGTTTTTGCCGGTCCATCTTCAGGTGGTGCGGCGGCGCCTACGTTCCGCTCACTCGCGGCAGCCGATATTCCAAGCTTAGACTGGAGTAAAATCACTTCGGGCACGCCAACGACATTGACTGGTTACGGGATCACTGACGGAGTCAAAAATGCTGGCGGCTCGCCGAGCATGGCGCAGGGACTTGACGCCTCTCTTCCAAGCGCTGGAACTGCGGGACGAATTTATATCGCGACCGACACAAAAAAAATCTATCGCGACAACGGTACGACTTGGGATGTGATTTCGTCTGCGACTGGCTCTGGCGGAACAGTGACGAGTGTGACCGCCAATTCTCCAATTAGCGTTGCAACTGGAACTACAACTCCAGTCATTTCGATTCAACAATCCGATGCGACCCATGACGGTTATTTAAGTGCAACTGACTGGAGCACTTTTAATTCGAAGCTCGGAAGTTTGCCGACAAATGTTTATGTAAATGGTGGCAATGCTTTTGGTGCAGCTGCAACCCTTGGTACAACGGATTCAAATACTTTGGCGTTTAAAACAAATGGCACGACAGCTGTAACGATCGACACTTCACAACGCGTCGGTATCGGCGCGGCACCTTCGGCTGCATTGACGTTGAAAGCTGGTACGGCAACAGCGGGAACTGCGCCTTTGAAAATTACCGCCGGCGTTCTCACGACAACTGCTGAAGCTGGCGCGATTGAATATGATGGTTCGAGCTTGTATTACACGGATAGTGGCGGCACTCGTCATGCCCTTGCCGCTTCCGGCAGCGGACTTACAGCTTTGACTGGCGACGTGAGTGCATCAGGCTCCGGCTCTGTTGCTGCCACCGTAAACAAAGTCAATGGAGTTTCGTACGGCGCTTCACCGTCAACAAATACAGTTCCTGTTGTAACGGCTGCAAACACTGTGACTTACGAGCAGGTTCCAAACGCAGCTTTGGCGAATAGCTCTCTCACCCTTGGTTCGACATCCGTTTCATTAGGAGCGACAGCTTCGAGCATCGCGGGACTTACTAGCTTATCTTCTAATACAGTCAATGCTGGTGTTGACGGATCAACTGCTGGCGCTCTCGTTGTCTACAACACCAACTCAACAGCTGGTGTAACGATCAAAAACCCATCCACCGTTGCGAGTGGCGCGTACAATTTCAATTTACCTGCGAGCGCTGGCACAGCTGGGCAAGCATTGTTGTCTGGTGGCGGCGGCGCAACGGCAATGACGTGGGGAACTGTCGGCGTTGCCGGCGGCGGTACGGGTCTTTCAAGCGGTACGCAAGGTGGTATCCCCTATTTCGCGACGACGACGACGATGGCATCATCGGCGGCTCTGACCCAACACGCGGTCGTCATCGGCGGCGGAACGAGCGCACCCTATTCGCTTTCCGCACTTGGCAATTCTGGCAGCGTTCTGGTTTCTGGCGGCTCGAGCGCTGACCCAGCATTTGGCACAGTCAACTTAGCGAGCACAAATGCAGTTTCAGGAACCCTGCCGGTTGGAAATGGTGGTACAGGTGTCGCAACTCTCACTGCCCACGGAGTTTTAATTGGCGAAGGCACTTCTGCCGTTACGCCGGTGAGTTCTGCCACGACTGGTACAGTTCTGATTGGTCAAGGATCGTCTTCAGATCCTGCGTTTTCTGCAACTCCAACTCTTGGCGTGAACGGCGCGAGCGGCACAACCGGACAACTCGCTTTTGCCAATGGCGTAGCATCAGGTGCTTCGACAACCATTCAACCAAGTGCTTCGACAACGCTCGCTTGGACAATGACGTTGCCGCCAGACAAAGGAACGAGCGGCTATTTTTTGAAAACAGATGGCTCAGGTAATACATCCTGGTCAGCTCCGACACTTCCGACACTTGCTGATGATAAAATCTGGGTTGGACAATCCGGCACCGCAACTGCGGTTTCAATGTCTGGTGATGCAACCATGACGAATGCGGGCGTTTTGAGTGTTACGAGTACCGGCGCCTCTGGCTTTTATAAAAACGGTGGGAACAGTTTTGGATCGGCTGCGACTCTTGGCACCAACGATAGCAATAGCCTAAGCCTCAAAACCAATGGCTCGTCTCGATTGACCGTAGATACTGCGGGCAATGTCGGCATTGGAACGACTAGCCCGACAAGCAATCTTCACGTTTACAATACGTCTTCGAACGCGGCAGATCTCTATACGACAATGGAGAATGCTGCATCCGGAAAAGGATCTTACTTCATCAATAAGGCCAACTCCTATTACGCCGGAAACGAAATCATCACGACCGGCGGAACGTGGATTTTTGGTAGCATGGGCAACGACAACTTCGTGATTCACGATCACACAAACACAACCAACGTCGCAGAATTCCAGCGTGGCGCTCCCGCGGATTCTTTCTATCTTAAATCAAGCGGTAATATCGGTATTGGAACAACCAGCCCAACTGCGGCCTTACATTTGAAAGCGGGAACGGCGGCGGCCGGAACAGCTCCATTGAAACTCACCAGCGGAACTTTGACGACAACCGCCGAGGCAGGCGCTATTGAATACGACGGCTCAAGTTTGTATTACACGGATAACGGCGGCGCTCGTCATGCCCTTGCCGCCTCCGGCAGCGGCATTTCGGCGTTGACTGGTGATGTGAGCGCAACCGGTTCAGGATCTGTGGCCGCCACTGTAAACAAAGTTAATGGAGTTACCTACGGCGCTTCTCCTTCGACAAATACAGTTCCTGTTGTAACAGCCGCGAACACGGTGACGTACGAACAAGTTCCTAACGCGGCTCTTGCCAATAGCTCTTTAACACTTGGTTCAACTTCTGTGTCTTTAGGCGCCACCGCTTCTTCGCTCGCTGGATTAACAAGTGTTGGGCTTGGTGTTGCGGGAACGACAGCTGGTTCTTTAACCATCGCCAATACGAGTGCTGGCGGCACGGTGACGATTCAAAATCCTTCCACGACTGTGGCCTACAACTTTAATTTACCAACCAGCGCCGGTTCATCGGGACAAGCTCTTTTATCTGGTGGCGGCGGTGCAACCGCGATGACGTGGGGTTCTGTCGGAGTCGCTGGTGGCGGTACGGGTCTCACAAGTGGTAACAGCGGCGGCATTCCTTATTTTTCGAGTTCGACGACAATGGCTTCTAGCGCAGCTCTCACGCAATATGCGGTGATGATTGGTGGCGGCTCAGGTGCCGCCCCTTACGCGCTTTCAAGTAACGGCACAGCCGGAAATATGCTCATCTCTGGAGGCTCGTCGGCCAATCCAACTTGGGGCGCACTCAATTTAGCTGGCGGCACGAACTATGTTTCGGGCATTTTACCAGTTGCCAACGGTGGTACTGGTGCCAACACATTGACTGCCCATGGAGTTTTAGTCGGCGAAGGCACCTCCGCTGTGACACCCGTGACAGCTGCGACCACTGGGACAGTATTAACTGGCCAAGGCGCTTCATCGGATCCTTCTTTCTCGGCCACCCCTACACTTGGTGTTAACGGCGTCAGCGGAACAACTGGATCCATTGCACTTGCCAACGGTGTTGCTTCAGGTGCTTCGACAACGATTCAGCCGAGTGCTGCGACAACAACGGCTTGGACACTTAAACTTCCATCTAGCGGCGGTACAAATCTTTATTTCTTGCAAACAGATGGTAACGGCAACACCACTTGGGCGTTGCCAACTGCCGCTCTTCCATCACTCGCTGACGACAAAATCTGGGTGGGACAATCGGGCACTGCGACTGCTGTTACAATGTCGGGCGATGTTGCAATTTCAAATGCCGGTGTGATGACGGTTTCAAAAGTGAATGGAGTCGCCTACCCTTCAAGCCCATCCACCAACACCGTTCCTGTTGTGACGGCGGCAAACACTATTACTTACGAAACGCTTCCGAACGCGGCATTGGCAAATAGCTCGATCACTTTGGGTTCAACTTCCGTCTCGTTGGGCGCAACTGCGCCTAACATCGCAGGCCTTACAAGTTTGTCATCGACGACGGTCACTGGCACTTCAACGGTTGCCGCCGGTGTTGATGGATCAACCGCGGGCTCACTCATCCTCTACAACACCAACGCAACGGCTGGTGTAACAATCAAAAACCCATCGACTGCCGCGAGTGGAGCATACAATTTTAATTTACCTGCAACCGCTGGTACAGCGGGGCAAGCTTTGTTGTCAGGCGGCGGCGGTTCCAACCCAATGACTTGGGGAACGATCGGCGTGAGCGGTGGTGGTACGGGTCTTTCGAGCGGTACTCAAGGTGGTATTCCGTATTTCGCAACGACCACGACGATGGCTTCATCCGCGGCACTGACTCAGTATGGAGTTGTTGTGGGCGGAGGAACGGGCGCACCAACATCAACAGCGGCAGGTGCAGCAGGAACCCTACTTACAGGTCAAGGATCAGCCAACCCGTCGTTCTCAGCGACGCCAACTCTTGGTGTCAACACATCAACGACTGGTTCACTCGCGCTCGCCAATGGTGCTGCATCAGGTGCTGCAACGACAATTTCGCCAAGCGCTTCGACGACGACCGCTTGGACATTCACGCTTCCATCATCGGGCGGTACAAGCGGTTACTTCTTGCAGACCAACGGCTCTGGAGTCACGACTTGGGCGGATCCTGGTACTGGTTCAACTGGCTTTTATAAAAACGGCGGCAATAGTTTTGGTGCGGCCGCAACGTTGGGCACCAATGATTCAAACACTCTTGCTTTTAAAACAAATGGCACAACACGCATGACAATCGACACAAGCGGAAACGTTGGAATCGGAACCGCTTCTCCGGGCTCACCGCTCTCGTTTGGATCGTCTCCTAAGGAAATGCTGCGACTTTACGACACCGGTACGGCTACCACATCGATAGGACTCGGTATTGCGTCGAATGATTTCCAATCATTCGTTGGGGGAAGTACAAACAATTTTACGTGGCGACAAGGTGGCTACGGTGGAACTACGCTGATGACTTTGTTAGGGACCGGAAACGTCGGGATCGGAACGGCGACGCCGACCAACCTATTGCATGTTAACAACTCCAGCGGGACACTGGCGGGTCTCCGCGTTGATACAGTTACGGCAACCGGCGCCAATGGGGGCGCGCTGGTTTTGAACGCTCCAAGCGGTTCGAACCACTTGATGTTCGAAGCAGGCGGCGTACAAAAAGCTATCCAGTACATCTCAGGAAATGACATGAGATTCTACGTGGGCGGTGATCGCATGACTGTTACATCTACCGGCAACGTTGGGATTGGAACGACGGCACCGACTGCTCCACTCCACATCTATGGAGCATCGGCGGCTGACGTCTATGAAACGATTGGTCCCGCGACCGGCGCCGGCACAGATGGCCTCAATGTCGGCTATGGGGGCGGATCCTATGGTGCGGGAGTGTCATTTATCAATGCTCATTCTGCGACAGCCGCAAATGCGGCAATGTTGTTCACCGTCAACGGCAGCGAAAAGATGCGAGTCAACAATGCCGGCAGTGTCGGCATCGGCACCGCATCGCCAAGTGCTTCTTATGCTCTCGACGTCACAGGAAACATTCGCGCGACGAGTGGTATTTACGCCGTTTCATTCAACTACTCGTCTGACCGTCGCTTAAAAGAAAATATTGAAACGATTGAAAACCCAATTGAAAAAATCATGGCTCTTCGCGGTGTAAACTTCCAATGGAAAGCGACAAAAGAAAAAGACATGGGTTTCATCGCGCAAGAAATCGAGCCGGTGTTACCGGAAGTGATGGGTCGTCGTCCCGACGCCACTTATGGTGAAATTAAAACGGTGAAATATGCCAACATCGTCGCGCTCACAGTGGAAGCGATCAAAGAAGTTTGGAACCGATTAACCAATCATGAAGAGCGCATCACTCAATTGGAAAAAGAAAATCAAGAGTTGAAAGCGCGCTTAGATCAGTTAGAACAAAAATTAAATCAGCAGACACCGTCACCACAACACTAAGACTTGCCAGCACAATTGGATTCACGCCATCCTATTTGCGATATGAGCAAACGTTTGGAACACCTATTCTGGCCACTCTCTTTCCTCGCCTGCGCTCTGCTTTATCTTCCAGCACTCAATGGTCAGCCGATCTGGGATGATTTGGCCTATTGGGTTTACAACCCCGAAATGAAATATTCATTTTTCCGAATCTGGCGCGAGTTCAGCTGGCCACTTTCGATGTCTGTGCAAAAATCGCTGCTCGATTTATTTGGCGAGCAGTACTGGATCGATCATGTTCTAGGATTGCTGCTGCATTTTCTCAATTCTTATTTGGTCTATCGTTTGGCGAAAAAGCTCGAATGGCCGAAACCACGCTGGCTCTTTTTGCTGTTTCTATTTCATCCGGCCAACGTGATTTCTGTCGCTTGGATGATCCAGATCAAAACTTTGCTATGCTTTCTGTTCGCGATTCTTTCTTTCTTCACGTTTGAAAAAGGCCTGCAAGACAAAAAATGGTTACTCCCCGCCTTCATGCTCTTTGCTTTTTCCATGCTTTCGAAATCGGCTTCCGTCACCATTCCCATTTTATTTTTCTTTTACGCCTACAAGAAACTGCACAACAGAAAATGGCTTTACTTAACTGCCTTGGTCTTTCTCACTTTTAGTGTATGGGAAGGACACAAACTTCTTTCGAGTCCCGTGACACAAAATGTAGCGAACGCACATGCCAACTTCGATCGTGTCGAGACGGTGGCGAAGACGACCCGGTTTTATTTTTGGCAATCCGTACTGCCCTTCAACACAGCTCCTGTCAAAGGCCGACAACCCATTACTTTCGAGACACTCGACTATGTAACGCCGATTTTTTTGCTGGCCGTGATGGTGGTCTCGAAAGATCCATTGATGCTTGCGACCTTAACTTCAGGGTTGCTGCTTCTGGTGCCATTCCTAGGCTTTGTATACGCGCCATTCATGGCCATCACTTGGGTGAGCGATCAACATCTCTACCTCGCGCTACCTTTTCTTTTGACAGCCTGGATCTATTTCCTCAATCGAACAGCACCGCGATATCTCAACGCCACGCTAATTATAGTATTAGCTTTATTTACATTAAAAACCGCGGCGACCTCATTTTATTTCTCGGATGAAGATCATTTTTATCAAGCCAATCTAAAAGCCGACCCAGGAAATGTGGTGATGGTGTTCAATTACGCCAACACGCTCGCCTACCACGATCGAACCAATGAGGCTTATCAGATTGCGACGGCCTTACATGACAAAGCAGAAAAAGAGCCCGAGCTGAAATCGGCCGCGAAATATCAGGAACTCGAAGATTTAAGAATAAAGCTAATTGAATTTCGAAACTACAAATTCAATCAACACGACTAAGGCGGATTTGCGACGTTACCTGGAGTCACGCTCGCGCACGTTGATGGGTAACACGAAGGCAAGCAGTTCGTACCAAGAGTTTGTGCGCCCACCTGAGTGACACCTGCAGGCAAATGAGCAACAAATGCATTGAATTCACCGGCCGTATTAGTCGGAATGAAAATGTCTTGGGCGGCGCTATTCACAAATTTATAACAAGTCGAACTGATGTAAATCCAGCAAGAGGTGTTCGACGCGCCAGAAGGAATTCGACAGCCGGTTCCCGAAGCACCACCCACGTTCGTGCAGGTGCCAGCCCAATTCTTACAGGCCCACGAATGAGTCGCGTAAAATCCAGAGACCAGAACTAGAACGCCTAAAATCATTCTCATACTTCAAATCCTATAAAACTTGACCTTCTGATGGTAGCTCACTCTTCTTATCGGCTGAATTTGTCGCGAAAAACAGGCTTACGTCTAGGTTCAGCCAGCCACGAATGCAACCAATAGGATAAAACAAATGGCAAACCAAAATCCCCGTCAGCGCATATAAGAAACTTTTTAATCGCTTCTCTTCACTTTGCGCCATCGTCAGTGCCGTGAGCACAGCGCCTATTAGATAGGCCATCATGGTCATTTTAAAATGTGTAAATAAGCATCCGAGCAGCAACGCGCTGACGACCAACAGACGGGTGTTCGATGCAGCCTTCCAACCAAAACGTCTGAGGAGCAATCCTCGCCCCTGCCCGTATTTCATCATCTGCTTAGTAAAACCAATGACATCTGGCCGACGGCGGTGAAACACAAAGAGTTCCGATAAAAACAACATTTGTTTATAGCCGCGATCGAGTAATAAAGCGTTTTCTTCGCCGAGCGGCATATCGCTTGGGAATTGAAGTTTGTCGTCACGACGAATGGCAAGGTTACACAATATAAATTCACAATCGCTCGCCGTCCTGTGAACACGACCTCGTTTTGAATAGCGAGCTGCAAACGGACCCGTAATCCACGAATTGCCCAGCACCAAACCCGTCATCTTTTCGAAATCAGTCGAATCATGTGGGTTCAAGTTCGGGCCGCCGACAACAAAACTGTCCGTGGTTTTTAGCGTACGAAACAAAGTTGAAAAATAGTGATCTGGCAATACAACGTCGTCGTCTAAGAACAGCAACCATTTTCCGTTTGCACGCTGAATCGCTTCATTGCGTGCTTGCGGCGGCGACACAGCTTTCGCCAAACGCATAAACTGCCAACCCGATTGTTGCGAATATTTGCGTTCAACTTCAGCGACTTCGAAATCCGGGCCATTAATGACAGTGATCACTTCGAAAAAGGCGAAGGGTGCCTGGGCAAGAGAGGCCTCCATCGATCGATATAGGCGTTCTAAACTTTTCGCCCGCCGATAAGAAACAATAACAATCGACAAAACACAATCGTCTGAGAATAGCGCCAGCTGCTCCATTCTTACATTCGAAACTAAGTTGCGACATTAGTCATTTATTATTCGAAAATTTTACGACAAAATAAGTCAGGGGGCTCTCCGCGAATGATTGTTCGACTTTTTGTTCATCAAATTGAAGTGACACTTCGGTTGCCGAAGGAGCTCGCCGTTGTCGCAGCGTACATCAAACGCGATTATTCAAACTTCCTTGCACCCTCGTCTTTCATTCGAAACAAAATCAAATTATTCGTGAGCACGAAGCCTCGCGCTCGCCTGCCGAAACATTTCTGGCTGCGCACGGCTTACAGCCAATCCACTGGCTGGAAGACAAAAACGATTCAAGTCAAACCAGATCATCACATTTGGATTCGCGGTCGTGATCCATATTTCGCCGTCTTAAGCGTCAAAACGGCGGCGGAGGCGTACGAGAGTCTTGATCGATTGCTTTTGTCAGCGATTGGCGAACAGCTTGATCAAAATCAAATCCACCGGTTGCACGCATTCTCTTTTCAAGCGGGCGAAAGCGGCATGATCTTCACTGGCGCTTGCGGCGTCGGCAAATCCTACTTAGCCGCGCAAGCCAATTGGGATCCCAGCGCTCGAATTTTTCACGATGAAATCACGCTCATTCAAGATCGAAAGATTCTGCCGCTTCCAATCGCGATTTCGGTTGAAGAAAGATTCAAAACTGCGGCCTGGCATCATGTGATTCAGAGAAAAAATGGCGGTCGAAAATGGCGAGCGCCGCTCGCCCACCCGTCACTCACAGCAACAACCGCCAACGTCCTCATTTTGGCAAAACGAAGTCACGGCACAAAATCAGTGCTTCGATCGGCCTCTTTTTTAGAGAAACTGAATTTTGTTTTCGCAACCGGACTTGGGATCGGACAAATGCAGATGGCCGAATTCACATTTCGCGCCGATCTATTTTGGCAGTTGCCAGGAATTTTCTTGGCGCGAGCGTTTTCTGCGTTCCGTCTGATTATGCAGGCAGAGGTTTTGTCGGCCGAGATCCCCAATCACATCACATGGCCGATTTTTAAAAACTGGATCCAATCCTCAGCTACAGCTGCAGAGATGGGCCTTGCGACTTTAGCTCACTGATTTCTTTTTGTGCGAGCCATGCTCGAAGTTCCGGCAAAACATCCATCGTGTTTTTCTTATGGAGTTGATCGAGCATCTTATTGAATGTCAGAAAATCGCTCATTTCATGAGAGCGATCTTCGAGGTGTAAAAAATTAATCGCGCCACTGATCGTCTCAAGCGCCCAAGCTTCTCGACGAGCAATGAGGCCAGCGGCCATCCGCTGTTGCGATTTTTCCAATACTGCTTCCAAGCGCTTCGTCGCCAGACTTTTTAATTCCTGCGGCAACACTTGGCTGCGCAAAAATGTTGGCACATGCAGATCGACGAGCTTTGGCAGCTTGTTTACGCGAGTCATATTCTCGAATAAATAATCGTACAGGTCTTCGAGTTGAAAAATATTATAGAGCTGCGCCGTCGTCATCACTTCTACAGAGCGAAGACCATAGCGGTCAAAGTTCTCATCGAGGTCACGCAGGTTTTTATCGATGTCATTCCAGCGTGTCGGATGGCGAATAAATTCGTTCAGCGCCCCGTAGGCATCAACACTCGCGTAGATCTCAACACCCCTAAAATGTGGCCAAAGTGCTTTCACCGCATCTGGCACGCGAGTGAGATTGGTGTTGTAAGTCAGCATGATGTTCTTCGCGGCATTCAGCTCGACACAATGCCGAAGCAATGCTTCCATCTTCGGATTGATCAACGGCTCGCCGCCAGCAAAATGCAGATGTTCTAGTTGCTGAACCTGCGCTTTAAAATAATCAAGGAAACCCGGTGCTTCATACCAATCCTGCTTCTCAACATCGAACGACAGGTGATCGAAGCGCACCGTACCGTCAGGATTCGCCATCGGCCTTGAGTATTTTGCCCAAGGCGTAGAGGCATGCGGACTACACATGCGGCACGCTAGATTACAGAGATTGCCCAGACGATAATCTGCCGATTTAACCGCAACCGCAATTTCGCCATCGGCCGACGTGCCTCTTACGAGATCCGCAATCATTGGCGCAAAATGTTGATTCTCATTCATGCGTCGGCTCACGCCGCCCGTCTCTTCGGTGATCTGACAGCGCCGACAGAGCTCTGGGAATTCGCCCTTGAGAAGCTGGACTCGAACGTTCTTCATAAATTCAGAATTTAGAATTTGCTCGTCACTCAATTGATCACGAATATTCATCCGCTGACCAGCACTGTCGCGCACGTTATTGTCGTACTCTTCACTTGAACAGCAAACTTGAATTTGCCCAGCAATGTTCGTGAACCGATGCACCCATGCCAACGCACAGAATTTTCCGGGAGCGCTAGAAGGACCGCTCATGCACGACCTCCCGCTCACTCAATGAATCATTGATCGGTTGCAGAATGGCGTTCACCGAACCTGCCCCATACTTCTCTGAGAGCCGCTCTAAATATTCTTTGATTTTCATGCGCTCAGAAAACGAGTAACGCAATAAGCTGACTGAACTTGGCTCATAGGCAAATTGCAACCACGGCCGAATATTCACAACGTCGCAATAAATAAAAAACGATTCGATTTCGCGCCAGTTTTCTTGTTGCACACACATTGATACCGAAAAATCAAAGTCGCGACCGCTGCCACGAAGTTCCTCATTGAATTCAGCGAGACCGTCAATCGTTTCAAGTGCCCGCTTTAAATTGCCGCCCTTACGAATTTTCTCATAGGTCTCGGGCACGACACTATCAAGACTTAACATAAACCAACGAAGTTTGATTTTTTCTAAACGTTTGCGAATCGGCTGAAAATTATAATTGCCGTTGGTCACGAAAGCCCAAGTGCATTGATCGTTTACTTTGGACACTTCATCGATCAACCGATAGGTGTCGGCTTGCACAAATGGTTCACCACCCAAGACATCAAGCTCCATGAGGTACGGAAAAATCTGCTGCGGCCCCTTCGCCCAAAAATCAGAGTCATCAAATTTGCCATTGGGTTGCTTCCAGACGTCGCACATCACACACTGCAAATTGCAGCGACCGTTGAGTCGAACATCCAATCGACGTGGTCCCAATACTTGAATCTCACTCAAGTCCGGATTTTTAGCATAAGGTCCGCGATTAAACCGATGGCAGCCAATGTGACGCATCTTTGTTTTACAGGTGACCGGATTGCCAGACAAAAATTCACGCCGAAGCGAACGAAGCTTTTCGCCATTCCAAATTGCTTCGAGCGAATCTTCAGGAACTTTACCGAGCACCATATCTTGCGCCCAACAACATGGCGAAATGGCTCCTGTCGGCTGAAGCAGCAACTGCACGAATGGGAGATAGCAAAAATTCTCTTCTTGCTCTTCAGTCATGAAGGCGAATTCCCATGCCGTCGCCGGCCTGTTTTTTCACTTGAATATCGGAGCCACAATTACAAAAAGTCCGCGGGCAAACCACGGGCGCGCCTGGAAACGCAATTTTCTCGTCAAAGATATGACCAATCTTTCCGCCCACTCGGCAGCCACCGCGAAAAATCTCACCTTCAGCATTAACAAACAAAAGATCGAGTCCGGCGTTGCAACTCCAGTTTTGGAAATTGACCATATTGCTCGCAACCAATTTATTCGGTCGACAAAATTCTTGTCGACCATCTGAGTACGTCACCTGATAATCCCAAACGTCGCGAATGCCCATCAGATGGAGACCGATCTCCTCTGATTTTCCACCATAAGAAAAATCGGGCCGCGAACCAAAAAAATCATTCTGCCAAGGCTCGTAGGGCTTCGGTCGCGCTTGCCCGCTCTTCCCAGCAAAATCATCTTGAAGTGGCACATATTCAACCCAAACCGGCGGCCCATCGGACAATGTTTTGATTTTTTCACCAAATGCGATCGAGCGCTGCCAGAATTTTTCTTCTTTGTGCATCATGAGCCGAACCGCCACTCGCGTTTGAGGCGCCATCATTTCAATGACTTTCAGAAAATGATCGTCTTTTGTATGCTCAGGATGGTAGCTCAAGCACAGCCAGTTGTAACAATTCAACGTCGCTTGCCAAACCTTCATGCTGTGACTGCCGTTGGAGGTCATGCCTAAATCGCAGCCTTCGTCTTTGAGCATACGACAAAGATCACCAAACTCAGGCCAAAGCGTTGGTTCGCCGCCGGTGAATGAGACATGAATGTGATCCCGCTTATAGTGAGCTTTAATCTGGCGCCAAAATGACTGCACGCCCTTAAGGGTCAGCCATCGCTCGCTGCCACCCCAGTAAGTCTTGTCACAATACGAGCAGCGATGATTGCATGCATTGTGCAACATCCAAACGATATGCAGAGAATTTTGATTTCCGTCTCCAGGCAAAATGGCGATCGGTTGTGCGAGCGAAGATGACATTTCCTGATGCTATCGAGCGGCGTTTGTAAAAGTCAAATTTGAGAGATGCGTGACCCAATCTTCCAAAGACGAATCCGGCTCGCCTTTTTGGCGACGCACCGACTGACAAAGCAACCATTCGGCCCGGCAAAGAGCTGAAAACATCTCGCGCACACGAGGTTCACGCCGAAGTTCCTCTAATGCCTCCACCGCTTCTGGAAAAGCGACAGTGCCATCCGGCAAAAGACTTGCAAAAAAGACACAGTCCGTCGCAGTGAGCTGCACGGCCAAGTCGTTTTGCTTCAGCGAAGTGCCAAACTCCCAGCCGAGATGATGGGAAAAAAGCTGAACCGCATCGGGACTGGCGATCTCTTTTTCGAAAGTGACGTTGCGCAAAAATATTTTGAGCTTCTGCTCCATCGCCGCTCGAATATCTTCCAGCTCAAAATCTTTCGATCGAACCCCTGCGATTCGCTTTAAAGCATTTCTCGCTTTTTGCCGATGAAATTCGCTTGGTGCCTGAGCAAAGGCCTTCACCTGCCAGGTTATTTTTCTAAAACTTCGAATCAACGTGAAAAGTTCTCGATGGCGCTTTTCAAGCGCCTGCTTTTGCTGCCATTCATCGGTGGTATAAAATTCGAGTTCACCTAGAAACGGCAAGAACTGACGATGACGGTCGATAAATTCTGTAACCAGGATCACTTGCTGCGGCGTCGGCTCCAATGCAAAGACGACGCTGTAATCAAGATCACTCCGAAAAACGTTGAAGTCCTTGGCTAAAACTGAATGGCGCGGTTGCAGGGTCAATTCGCTCACCACTGCCTGCTGCAATCGGCGTTGCAACCAAGGCGTCACAAGAAAAACGTAACTCCATCGAAACGGCCAATGAAACCAAGTCCATCCTTCCGTAAGCTGAGTCATCGTTTGTAACAAGCGCTGAATTCTTCGTCCTTGAATCAAGCCTCAAACCTGCAGTTCGGGTGTGCGAATATGAGCGGGAATCCCCTGTGGCAAACTCAAGCCCCGAAACAGCCGCAAGCCCTGCTCAACGCCCCCGTCAAATACGATCGCTCCGTCTCGTAGCAAAAGCAATCGATTGCAGACGCGCCGAATCTGTTCTTCCGAATGGCTAATAAAGATCACTGCGCCCGATTGCCGCATGACCTGCTGCATACGAACCGAGATCTTGTCGCGAAAAAATTGATCAGCGCCATCAAAGACCTCATCCAAAATCAATAGGTCGGAGCCTTTCAGCGCCGAGAGCGACAAGCCCAGACGAGCCAGCATTCCCTTACTATAGGTTCGAAGTGGCACGTCGAGAAATTTTCCGAGCTCCGAAAACTCCAGCGCTTCTTCAACTAACGCTTTTACGTTCTCATTGGGATAAATGAGCGACGCCAGCAACCAAGCATTCTCACGACCCGTCAGCTCCGTTTGCACAAACGTCGTCGCATCAAAAAGTGCCCGAATTTTTCCATTGCGCTCGATTTGCCCAGAACTTGGGCGATAAAATCCCGCAATACATCGACACAGCGACGTTTTACCGACGCCGTTCACGCCAACGAGCGCCACCCGCTCACCGGGATAAACATCAAAGCTAATATTTTTGCAGACATGCAGCATTTCTTGCTGCCCGAC
>Ga0105239_10003887_pt1 | contig 18114 bp, 25 predicted proteins | sample KBSC44metaG_FD_92761 | JGI IMG/M metagenome (GOLD analysis project Ga0105239, IMG submission 92761) | Corn rhizosphere microbial communities from Kellogg Biological Station, Michigan, USA - KBS C4-4 metaG | ecosystem: Host-associated > Plants > Roots > Rhizosphere > Soil | place: Michigan, USA...
AAAGAACAGGTAAAATACAGACCTAAAGGTTTAAGGGAAAATTGGCTTGGCGGAAAAAGTGGGGGGTTTTAGAAGAGGTTTTTTGAGTGGAAAAGGGGGGGGGGGGGGATTGAACGTACCACATTGACAGTGTTGGTGACAACCTGGATGATGAATGGATTCTGGAAACCTGCGCGTGTGAAGTATGCCGTTCCATAATAGAAAATGAAATTCACCTATTGTCAAGTTAGAAGGCTCTTGAATGTGTATCGATCTAACTTACGCCGGAAAGCTGTTGGAGTGCTTGAAGCAAACACCCAGTGAGCAGTCTTTTGGCCATTGTTCCTTTCAGGAGGTCCGCGTAGCTACCCTTCCCCATTGTCGTCTCAAACTCATGGTTGGCACGTATTTCCGCAAGTTCTTCTACCAAGCCAGGGTGATCCTGGGGAAGCCGACGAAGCTTCGAAAGCGATTTGATGGCTTTTTCGTAGTTGCCCTTCTTGATATAATAGCGAGGGGTCTCAGGCAGGAAAAGCATACCTCCAACCAGAATAATAGCCCAAGCGAATTGCAAGGCGACTGGGATTCTATAACAGCTCGAGTCAGGTCGTTGGCCAGTGCTATTATTGACGATTGCGGCTAAGAAGAGTCCAATTGTGATTGCAAGCTGATAGCATCCAACAATGGTACCTCGAATCCATTTTGGCGCTGTTTCTGACTGATAGAGAGGGACTATCACCAGAATCGCTATGTGAGTCGGATGGGACGACTGGTTCAATGTTCTGGGAACTTACTAATAGCTGAGATTAACCCAACCCCATAACCGGCGAAGAATCGACCGGCAATGAACAACGGCTGGCTAGTAGCGGCAGTCTGTAAGATGACACCAAGGTCGAAGACGACCGCCGTTGACAGAATCAAACCCATTTTTCTTCCGAAAAAGTCGGCCACGGGAGCAGCTGTGAGCGCCCCGAGAAAAGTCCCTAGAGACAGAATGGACACAATGAGCGATTCTTCGCCGGAGCTGACGGCTGGGTCTCCATTGGCATCTGTATGTCCTGTTGAAAAGGTCTCCTTCCAGTAGGGCATCTCCAGGATGCCTGGCAATTGATTATTAGGTTTTATAATGCTAGTAATCAGAAGGATCGGTGAAACTGACCAGAGATCGTGCCTGTATCATATCCGAACAGTAGTCCACCAAATCTAGAACCGTCAGTACACCATCTACTACAAAAAGAGTGGGTGATTGGTACATACGCAACGAAAATGCCAATGGCAATAGCCACCCAGGCCGCTCCGGGTTCATCATCTGGTTTCTTTACTCGGATGGCCATTTTTGTAGACTGATCTTTCGCAGACTCTCAAGTGACAGGTCTACTGGAAAGGAGGGAAGGATGGCGACGGAGAGCCCTTCAGGGTTCTTATTTGAGCATGCATTTTGAACACCCAGGTGGGAAGTCCCAGGGTCTGGAGTAGTATCCAGGTAGTGGGGAGACGAGGAAAAGTGATATCGTCATACGATCAAGGGTCGTTTGGAAAGGACTGGTAGAGTTGAGAGTATGACCACAAGGCTCTGGGCGTTCCTTCAAGCTGGGCAATGAGAGGGGCTCCTAAGAGGGCAAGACTTGCCTCGAATTGATGAAGCATGACTCTGTGGATACTTACAATGAAACGCCGGCTCTTGATCGCTGTTGCTGGATCAAATGATTGGAATCTTGATTTCTAGGCATATTCGGCCAAGATATTCCTCCACATGCCAAGGGTAGTCTTGTTACAAAAGCCATTGACGCAAGCGGGGTTTCTTGTGGGCAAGGCTGATCGGCGAAACCTACTGAAGCTGGTGAATAGCCCTTGTTCAGCTTCAATGAAAATCTACAGATCAAGAATGAGAGGGGGTTGATTGACTATATCGTATGAGGTATAGAAGGGCGACGCGTCGGCATTGAATACACGTTCCTGGCGATCATGCTGTTGAGCTTCGGTTTAAGTTTCGCCGACGCCATGCGGCAGCGTCGTATTGGGTGGGCATTGGTGGGCATTTATTTGATGGAAGCCAGAGGGGAAACGCGACAAGGTTAACCATTGCCACCAAAATTTGTATTAATGTGTGCAATTGGATGTCCCTTTCATGCAGGCTCAACCATTTGTGTCTGATGGATCCGTTTCATGAGTGAAAACGGTCTCTTCAACTAGAGCTCAATTCCTTCGGCAGTGTTGGAACTTGAGTTATTGGCGGGTTCAAGTTAGATATACGGCGTGACGTCATGTCTTGATCCGTGCACCCTCACCCTGGTGACCCTGTGGGTGTCTTGGATGTGCCTTGGGAGGATGCATGGGTTCGAGCAAGGAGTGGGATCATCCACGCTGACGAGCTCATGATCAGCAAGTACGATCCTTCGGCTGACCACCAATGTAACTGAAATGAGTGCTTCTTTGTGCTATTGATTACCCCAGCCAGGAGCCCTTTGAATAAATGGTCTAGTTCTCTCGCTAACCAAACGTTACTCTGATGGCCTGCACCGTATTTGGATGACTCGTAAATGTGACGACCAGCGTCTTGCCAGACTCGTCGAAATATGGATGGGGAACTGCAGCGTAGATGGAGCTTCCCTCTTGCAAAGGCGTGGCCTGATAAAGCGTTATCGGCTCTGACCACGGACCTTCTGGCTTTTGCGAAGTCTTCATGAGTACCTTAGAGTTCATCCAATTGTCTAACCACAGTATCCTGTCAGTATAGGAAGGTCTATAGCACTTTTACTCGCTGTTTGATGAGAGAATTGAGCATCCAGACCTACCACAGTAAACGAACACCAGGCAGCCAAAGTAATTCGACCACACGACTTGGCCCTGATTAATTTGCCAGAAGACACTCTCGGCCTCACCTAGAGCGGCAGAGTTCAATCGTTCTTGCTGCCAATCAATGCCATTCCAGTACTCGTAGCATTCGAGATATGTTGCCTCATTATGTCGTACGCGAGTAAGATACACCCACGGATTTTCGACACCGCCATGTCCAAAGGCATATACATAACCCTTCCAGCAAATGGCACAGATGTCGCCATACCATGGTTCAGTCTTCGCATCCCACCAGTATTGTCCGAGTCTTTTGATGAATGGCTTTGGCGGGTATGTATGATGTTTGAGATGCACCATCGCAACACCAGCTCCGATGAGAGTATTATTCCCGTCTGGGCGATGGTTTAGGAGGAAATAAAGAATCCCTTGGCCTGGATGAGTCTCGACAATATTTGTAATGCCCAAGGCGCACTCGGCCGGGTCCTCATTAAGGTCATCCATCAAAGGGCAGAACTGTGGAGGATATCCGTCGTCGTTGAGAATGGGATCTACCACAATGAGTGGGTCGTGAGTTGCTAAGGCAATGGAGTCGCTTGTCATTCCCCGCCACGTGTCTGAGTAGTTGGCGTCGCTATACATTGTATCTCCGTAGCTGAGCAGGATATGGCGACCAAGCCTACCCTGGAAACCGAGGTCTCTTTTCACATAAGTGTTAGAGCTGTACACATTGCCTAGAAAGTCGACGCAAGAGACTTGTATGTCCGGTGGGTATTCTTTTGGTACCCATGCTTCTTGATCATTCTCTGCTTGGTAATTGAAGACTGGTGGAGCCTGGACAAGAGATATTAGACAAGATAAGATAATTATCCTGAGATAACGTATAGAATCCATGAGTATGTATCTATAAGACAGATAAAAGCAATTGCATCATGACCTCTTGACAGATAGCAGGAGCTTTCGCTGTTTGCCGTGGTACATATAGTTACACATGTTGATCCAGGTTTCCCTCTCTCTTCAAATGGTGGCAGCTCGGATCAAATTAAGTGGGAAAGGTTTGAAGGACTCTTCAGAGATGCGATTGACTCAGGGGTGACTTGTGCTCCGGCCATCGATGCAAGTCCGCTTGATGAAACGGTGCACAAATCACATGGCAACTCATAGTTCTTCAAATAAACAGTCGTCATATCACAAAAGTGGGAGATCCAGGGAGTGTCACTCACCTTGAACTGTAATCGGTGATGATCTGGATCGTGTGGGCTCATGGCAGGAGATGAGGTAGCAACCCCAGGACCCCCTCCAGAACTCGTGGCAACAGGATTTGTGGCGCCATCATTGTGGGACTCATGTGAAAATGGGGAGTCCGGTGGTGGCTTTTGCTCAATCAATTGGCTGATCTTGTTGCCAGTCCATTGAGAGAGGCGCTCGCGGAGAGGTCGGATTTGCTCTATCGAGAATTTACCCTGATCCATCGTGTTGGGATCTAAGGGGTGACCTGACAGGAAGGATGGTAGGACAGGAGAATGGTGTGCACGATACACGAGAATGTATCACAGAGAGCTTGTTTGAGACATCGAAGTTGTGGTAGAGTGGCAGGTGGTTGTGGTGAGAGCTGCTTGAGTTGGGGATGACGCGGTCACTTACGAGAAGATGCAGAAGGCTGCCAAACGCCCAATATTCGGAAGGCACGGCGCCTCAAGGATTGATGAGCTCAGAGCCCTGCATGTGAGTCCTCGCAATTAAAGTGCCGAGTGCTACATGTCATGAAGGTATATCCACGATAGATGTGATTGACACATGTTGAAAGTGGTCGCCCTCGGAATTCCATCTGATGCCGAGGCATACTCGCTGCTGTCATGTTTTACTACTTGTGAGACAGCCAGCCCTCCTTATTCAGCTCTAGCAGAGCATGGTAGTAAACATTCCGTAGACCAAATCTAGTGCTGTTTACTCAGAGCGTTTTCCAACGCGGGGTAGCAGGAACCATGTCACCAACATCGATGCGAACGATACAAGGACGATGGGGTGAAGAACCACGGTACCTAATCGTTGTGCCAGCATGCCAGTGATAAATGGTACCAACGCACCGCCTGACGATCCCATACCACCAACCACTGATAGAGCCGTGACTTGGACATTTCTAGGCAGCAACTTCGAAAACACCGCTGTCGCACAGGGATAAACTGGTCCAAGGAAGAGTCCCACGAGTGCTTCTGCGACAGCGTTCCCGATGATATTTGGGACCAGCCACACCAAGAGTTGAAAGGACGCAGCACCGATGGCAAGCCCAACTACCGCACGTTTCTCGCCCAGCTTGTGCGCAAAATGGGTCAAGACAAACCTGCCAACGGTTATCCCCAGCCAAAACCCTGATCCTATATGTCCTGCTTGAGATGGGTCGCCGTTCCGATAAGTTATGAGGTACGAGATGACCCAACCCGAGATGGCTACTTCAGCACCTTGATAGAAACTAGACCAGCATCAGCAGCGAACTCATCGTTTTGCGTCGCCATAGGAGTACTCACAAGATGAATGTCGCGCCGAGGAGGGTAGTCCTCTGTCCAAGGGCCCTCCCCAATAATTGAGATTTTGTACGTTCACTAGGAGAAGCAGCCTGCCGCGACGCAGTCTGTTCAAGTGCCGTAAGCAATGGAAATGCAGCATCGCTTTCGAATCCCTTGTAGGACCAGCCCATAAAGGCGATAGAGCCTAGCGCAAGTGACAAGGGGATGAAGTAGAAGTACGACCAACGAATCCCCCTAGTCACAATAGCAGTAGCCATAAGCGGGGACACAGTACCACCAACCTAAAATGATCAGTTTCAAAGCAAAAGTGATTGAGATCGGAGAGGACTTACTCCATAAAGGCCGTGCATAGAGCCTAAGATCACGGTGCCTCGCATAAGATTTACCATAAATGCATTTGTCATGGCCAAGAAGAAACCCATTCCCGAACCCAAGAAGTAAAAACTCAACACTACAACGGGAAACGGAGGGGCACAGACAAGAGCGATGTAGCCGATGCTCATAAGACATGCAGCAACAACACAAGAGAGTGCTCGTCCGATTTTGCCTTCGACCATCTGGCACACAGGTACAACGGAGATAAAGCCGATAGCGTTGCTAATGAAAATCAAGGAAACCACACCATAGCTAACGCCATATTCTTTCTCAAGATACGGGATAAGAGCACCAGTCGCGGCATCATTGATACCCAACAGCAAGAACATGACTCCCGCAGCAGCCAATCTCCACCGGTTACGAGGCGGGTTAGATGCTGATGGAATGAAAACATCAACAGCCTGCTCTCGATTCAGCGATGTGTCGTAATTTGACTCCAGCTCCTCTTGAGACGGTGAGAAGGTTTGTTTAATTGGAGTGGATGCCCCTGGGTTCGCCTTTGGTCCATTGAGGCGCTCACCCCACCTCAATTCGTCTAATTCATACTCGGTTGGTTGACCGATAGAAACCTGATCACGGTGAAGCACAGGTGGCAAGCCTGAAACCGGTTTGGAGGGCTTGCTTTCGTGAGTAATGAACGCCCCGAGTATTGGGACAGACATTCTGATGGACCTGGCTTTGTTTTGACTGTAGACGCTCACAGGAAGGTACTTAGAGTCGTCGAGGAAATTGTGCAGGGAGAAGTCAGTGTAGTGGTCGAAAGCACGAGGAACAAGCAAAATATAAAGTAGACAAGAAAAGAGGTTGTGGGATCCATAGATTCAGTTTCTAACTCGACCATCATCGCATGCTGAGCCTCATCAAATTCCACTAGAATGCCTTTGACAAAGCGTACTCAGGTGAGTGATTTGCTTAGTCATTCGTTGGATATGCATGATAGCCTTTCGGGTTGATATACCCAGACACCCAGAGAAGGGCAATTTTTCGATGCCACTCAGAGGCCATGTGGAGACGGAGTTCTGCCTAAATGGAGACCTGTGGTATCGTCCTGCATTCCTGCAGTAATGATGTACATTAGGAGGCAATTCTGAGATAGGGGATTCGGAAAATCTTATGCCGAAATCACATGTCGTGCGGCTAGCCTTCCTGTTTGCGCAAGGATTCCCCGCACAAGAAATCTGGATGCAAATCGACATATGATTTCTCGCGAGAGATCTAACGGGTGACGCTTATTGCACTGACCTGCATTTGACGAATCTTCGCCTCGTCAACTCAGGCGCCATGTCCCGCCGAAAGCTTCGTAATACTGTCGAAGAGACACTTACTCCACCAGACACACTTCTCCAATACGAGGCCATTGCTCGTGTAATAAAAGCCAACGGCAAAGACCTCTACACCGTGCAACTTCCCTCGGGCGCAGATACCCTCCTTGTCGAGCTTGACGCCAAATTCCGCGCCACCGTCTGGATCAAACGCGGTGGCTATGTTCTCGTCGATACCTCTAAAACTTCGGGGCGTGACAATAAGATCCAAGGAGAAATCGTAAATGTGGTCCGAGATGAGAAGGTGTGGAGGAAACAATCATATTGGCCGACAGAGTTCGTCAAGAAGCCTGCTCCTGTGGATAGCGATGAGGAGGAATCTGTCGCAGGGAAAATGCCTCCATCGGACAGCGAAGAGGATTGAGGGATGAAAGAGCATCGTCAGGATCGACTCTCAACCCGCTTTCACGCTCTTCTTCCCGGGGGGCCGAATATGATCGACAGGAGGAGCAATAAGAGCACACATGACTTGCACAGCAAGCTCCATAACCACCAGGCCGGAACTTATGTCTGTACTCGGGAAGACCAGCCAGCAATATTCCTGAATCGCCCAGTTGAGCAACACCCATACCGGGCCACCTCCAGCTCTCCAGAGAAGATAGGGTGTGGCCCAGCCGAGATATGCATAAAATTGATAGTGCAGGCTCCTGGCACACAGAAGACCAATCACCATGCTCCCTAGTACAGTGTCCATGACAGAGGTGGGCGTGATCATTTGGGAGATCATAGCCAGCTCGCCTTGAGTGAGGACACCACTGAGCTGCTTGGTCACAAACTCCCCCAGTCCCGAAGCAGTGGGATGAACCCATTTGATCTGGAAGAAGACGAGTAGCACGGTGAGGTGCACGACTAGCAGACCAGTAGCAAATCCTTTAGAAAGAAATGCCTCCTCACCAACAAACCGCCAGTTGACAGTCCACTTGAATAGAAATTGGCGTCCAAAATCAAATGCACGTAGAAAATAGTCCAGACCAGTATCTCTCGTCAAAAAAGGCGCAGCCAGGAGAAGCTGAGAAAGGGCGACGGATATGCCAGACCGGACTGCGCCCGAAAGTCCGGCAGCCTGCAGGAGGATAATCCCAACGCCTGGTGCAGCGAGGAGAAGCGTCATCTTGACCCCCAATCCCAGCCCCCAGACAATGGCTCCGACAGCCCACTTCCGCCTTTGCAGCAGATAGATGGCGAGCCACAGGCCCAACGTGGCCCAGCAGTCGTTGAACAGCCTCAATACAAATATAGAATGCAGTCTCTTGCTCAATGCCAGCGGAACTAGCAACCACGGTGGTGCACCGACGCGTCTGTAGCACGCAATCACCAAAGCCAACGTAACGACATACAAGTTCGCAAAAATGATCTGGGCGCGCAGAATGTTGGTGCCCTGATCAGTAAGGTGGTAGAGCGCCGTGTAGATGTATACGTGGAAGGCTGGGTAGACGAGGGGGCCGGTGGGACCGGTGATCTTGCTGTACTGTCTTTCGCCATCGAGAAAGAGTCGGATCTGCACCATATAGGTGGACCAGTCGATTTCTGTATCTGTACGGCAGCAACCACCCCTGGCATTAGCCCAGACATCTCATAGATTGTATTGGGGCTGTAGAAGAACAGTGGGAAGCATACATGATACCTTCCAGATGATGAGACCGCAGAGAACAGCCTCACCCAGGACAATTAACGGTGCTATCCATCGTGTATGCTTGGGATTTGACAAGAGATCTCGCAAGGTTGTTACAAGGCTGTGCATGGTGATGATATTTTAGGGCGACAGTGGCTAGAATGATCGCTTTCTCGAGGACCTCTGTCCTGTGTGCCAGCACTATCAGAATAATTCAACAGACAGGCTTCGCAAATCGCATCACGAAAACAGTATTTTCGACGGATCGATTCGACCGTTGCAGTGACAACTCGTAAACCGTAAAACGCGTGTCATCTCCAAAGGCGAAGAAGGTGTCGGATTCAACTCCATGAATCTACGAGTACTGGAAGTCTAGTAGTAGCACTCCGACTCTAGACTAGTTCATCTCTTAGCGCCTTTATACTACATGACTCTTGCCTCTTTCGGACTATAAAATCACAATTTAATACCAACTAATGCAATACACTAACTCTAAAATCACTAGTGCGACATCACTAACCGCAGTCCACGACGTCATCTCCACTCACATTTTCTCCATCCCCATTCACGAGCCCCCTTACGAGTGCCTTCCACCACTCGAACAACACGACACAACCACAAACAGCGTCATGGATCATGATTACGAGCGGAGGCGATCGGCCGCTCCTTGCCTCCATAAAGTTATTTAACAGTCCCGTTCAAGCGGACAAAGGTGAGTTTTTCAAATGCAGCAAAACCAGGAGCAATAAATCCACTGCAATCGATGTCTCGCTTTTCTTCCCCTCTCGCTTTTGGCCCGAAGTCCGATACCGCTGCTGCCACTGAACAAGCCCATACTATACTATATTCGCTTTGAACTTCAAACCAACTACAAGGCTTCATTATCCCTGAGCAAATTGGACTCTGCCGCTCAGCTTTCCGGTGAGGATATAAAGTTTGGTAGGTGCACGAGAAGGGAATGGGCCATAGCCTATGGCCAAGACATTCGAGGATATACGTGATTTGTGAAGAGCCTCGCAACGATACATAGGTTCAGAGCCCGCTCTTCTTGCCGGGCTGGGTTGTCTATACGACTTTTGACGACATTTTGGTCGTTTATATATAACAACATATAACGAGGACGATTTGGAGTGAGAAGACAACACTACTGCGCCATCCACAAGGGCTCACTAACGCGGCACTTGAGCATCTCAAATCAGCTCACCAAAGGAGCACTACTATTGCGTCTCAGATCACAGCATCACATTTCATCTCCTTCGATCTCACCATGGCGGCCCGAAAGCAAAACCCACCAAGCCCACCGACACCCCCACCCCACGACCTAAACTGCCTCACGATCGCGGAACTGCAACGGCTCGCGCGCGAGCGCATGGACAAGCTAACGCGGGACTACTACAACGAGGGGGCCGACGGCGGCACGACGCTCGCAGAGAACGAGTCCGCGTACCGTCGCTATCGGATCCGGCCGCGCGTGCTGCGCGACATCTCACGGATCGACAGCAGCGTCTCCATCTTCGGCCATCGCAGCGTGATCCCGCTGGGCGTGGCGCCAGCCGCAATGCAGTGCCTGGCACACCCGGACGGCGAGATCGCGACGGCAAGAGCGTGCCGCGCGAAGGGTGTCGCGATGGGCCTGAGCAGCTTCTCGACGAGCACGCTGGAGGATGTGCGCGAGGCGAGCGGCGAGATCCCGAATGTCCTGCAGCTGTATCTGTTTGAGGACAAGGCGAAGAGCCTCCGCCTGATCGAGCGCGCGAAGAAAGCTGGCTATAAGGCTGTCATGCTCACGGTCGATACACCTATGCTGGGCCGCAGGAATCTCGAGATCAGGAACCAGTTTGCTCTGCCAAGCCATTTGAAGATCGCGAATTTCCCGGTCGAAGATGAGGCTGACGATGAGGAGGCTATTGACGACGAACCGTCCTCCTCTTCCTCCCTTCAGGAACCCACCCCCCCCGAACCAAAAACCACGCCGCCGCCGCCGCTCCTCACCCGCACACCAAACCTCCACAGAGCGCATCCCGCCGACAGGCCCGATAACATTCCACACGCACGCGCCAAACCCGACCCTCTCGTGGGAGACGTCGATCCCATGGCTGAAGCGCGTCGCATCGCCGATGCAAGTGTGGGTGAAGGGGATCGCAACAGCGGAAGACGCCCATCTCGCGGTCAAGCACGGCGTGGACGGGATGATCGTGTCGAACCACGGAGGACGACAGCTGGACGGCGCGCTGGCGACGCTGGACGCGCTGCCGGAGGTGGTCGCCGCCGTGCAGGGCCGCATCCCCGTGCACGTCGACGGCGGGATCCGGCACGGCACCGACGTGTTCAAGGCGCTGGCGCTGGGCGCCGACTTCTGCTGGGTCGGCCGCCCCGTCCTCTGGGGCCTCGCGTATAAAGGCCAACAGGGCGTCGAGCTGTGCCTGCGCCTGCTGATCGACGAGTTCCGCCTGTGTATGGGCCTCGCGGGCGTGACGTGCGTCGCCGACATTGGGACGCAGTATCTCGCCAAGGTCGATCGTGATGGCTTTCCGAGTCGGTTGTGATGTGGATAGGGATGAAGAGGGAGGGTGTTTAAGACGTTTGCTTTGGGCCCTCGGGGTAGAGATGGTGTCTTTAGGCCTGTTTCTCCTGTGGTGGAATATATGAGCGTTACGGAAAAGTCAAATGTCTAGGTGATAGATTCGTTCAAATTGAACTTTGCTTGAATTGAAATCTAAGGTGTCTAATGCTGCCTGCCTGCTCAGTGACGGGTTGTGTACCTTGCCTCCCCCACATAGGTACAGGCTGCCTGTATTGCACTGTCTAATCATGATATGTTTTGATGCTGTGCTTCATCCCCTCATTCCACGTGAAAACCACTTGCAGCGCCTAAGCTCTCCCATAATCATACAAAGCTTTGTGGTGCCGCTGCTGGCACTCCACCTTCGGTGCCATCTAACACCATCAAATCGTAAGATACCTGAACTCCCAGCCAGGATATCATGGAACTCCTTCCATTGCGCAATAATCGATTTCAAAGCCTTTTCACGCTACCAATCTTGGATTTCGGGTGCAACGAAATTGACAGATCCATCATCCCTGTACCCAAAGGTTCCGAGCACTCCGCCTGTGATCTCCCGCATGATCGTGTTGAAGTCAACGCTGTTTCGAATATCACATTTCTTGCTTGCTGACTCCGTGTGCGATACCCATGCGGCCGCAGTTCTGAATCTTTTCAGGCATGAAGGGCATACCACTACACCTCCCACGTGTGCATCAGAGAGCAGATGTTCACGAAAACATTTAGCGTCATTGAACCGACGATTGCATCTTTGTCCTGGACAAGCATACTTCTGTTGCATGACATCCCAGTAACGCTCGACGTCAAACCCTGTTGAGTTGGAAACAATTGACCCGGCTGGCTGCGTTGTAATATGACCATACTTTCCACCAGGCTTGGTACTGGCGCTGGCGGGGGCTTTGAGCGTGGAAGCTGCATTCCCACCCACCGGGGTGTTATCAATCTTTTGGTCATATATCGAAGCAGCTGCGTCGTAATTTTCTTGAGGGGATTTTGCGGATGTACCAATAGCGTCCAGCCACCCTTTGACCTTGGCATTTGCATTTGTTGGGTCGGCTGCCCATTCGGCTGACTGGGAGGTGTGTAGGTTGGAGATGTGTAAATTAGTCACATTGACAAGTGGTGGTTGTTCATCTAGTTCGATGAGATCACTGGGCGCCGCTTTTGCCTTGGCTGTATGAGCGCCAGAAATCTGAGGCTGTGATGCTGTAGGCGTAGCTGGTGGAGCAAGAGGTGGGAATTGCTGAAGTGACATTGTGGAAATCGGCCCGCCGATAGCTGAATGAAGGGATCTGTCTGCCCTTGTTGCAGGTATATCGTCGATGAGGCCAAGTGCAGCGTTTGCTCGATCGTGGGCTTCCTGATCCCGAAATTGTTGGTCACGATTGGTTCGAGGTATTCCAAGAGTGTCTGTCTCTTGAGCCCATGCTTCCTTTTCGAGTTGCTTCTCTGCTCTCTGAATTTGGTAATCTGTCATTCTGATCACCGTGCACTCATCTTTCTCAATGTGAAACATTAGAGCTGCGGCAGAGGTGAACCGATTTCTGCACCCAGCACATTCAAGTTTCTGACTCGTTCGATGTTGCTCCTCATCATCAGCAGAGCCAGCTAGGATAGTCTTTCAATGCTTACTTGTTCGAGGTGAATGTCTCTGGCCGCCACACTTTTGTACTCGGAGCCACATACTGGACAGCAGTCTATAGACAGGTGAGGATAATGCCAGAAAACAGATAAGCAGCACTTACTGTGTGCCGGACTTCCCAGCTGATGAATGAAAAAGTGCATATCATCCTCACAGTCGACGTCACATCGGTCACAGTAACTGTGATCTGGATCTTTTTTCTTGTGGGCGATCATGGCTTCTGTACTTGAAAAATGCTTGAAGCAGCTCTCGTAAGAGCATTTGACCTTCATCTTGGAAGAGTCGTTCGATTCGAAAGAGGCGGGCAGTAATAGGGAAGGGAACAGAAGCGCATGAACGTCGAGGGGATGAAATCAGTTGGGGAAAATCAGTTGGGAAAATCAGTTGGAAACTTGAATCATGAAAGATGAGAAGATGGGGAAATGCTGCAAGAGGTAAGGATGATGGACGCAGTAAAACTGTTCAAGAAGGGGTCCGCAATGGAAGGTCAAAGACTCGGTACCAGGTATCTCAGGCTCCAAAGGCGGGGCACCAGGTGAATGAGGGTTTGGAGTCGAGGTGTTTGTCTCTTTCTCCCGGCCATGTGAACCACGCTGTTTCACCGATTTATCAACTGGACCCCTGTCTCTGTTCAGGGACCTTGTGAACTGTATGTAGAGACCACGCCAGATGTAGATATCTAGGTCTGTCAAGTAAGGAGAGGAATTGATGATAATGTGGTGACCCAAAATGGAAAGTTACTCGAAGGTGGCGGGAGAATGAAGCTTTGGGGTTGGAGGAAGGCGCAGACTAGCGGCAGATCACGGTATGGGCACGGACGGATCGAACGTCGACCCTCCAGGCCCCTACCCCAGATCAAAACCTGAACAGTACGATACTCCGTACTCATGCTCATGAACCACCTGCATTCGACAGCTACACTGGCATACGCCATGCCTGTACGGAATAGCCTCCAGGTGCCTGCGAGGTCCTCTCAATCACCTGCAGATCGCCAGCAGCACGCGACCACAAATAGGACTGATCAAGGCAGAGCGAAAGGTAGTCAGGTAGTCAGGTAGTCAAAATGGTCAATATTCTGTTCTGCCCTGTTGCAGTTCATCCATCATGCCCCGATCCAAGCAACAACATCATCGTCGTCATCGTCGTCACAATAGTAAAACTATCAGTGGCATGTGTTTCAATGACATCCCTCAGGTGTAGAGCTCCTCAGTCAGCGCATTCAAAGACAAGCCTTCTTTGGCGATATCTTCGTCTGTGGCGAGAGTCAGATGTGAAAACAATGTTGGGGCGTAGATACAACTTACTTTGCAAGAAGCACAGCGGCATTTCCACCAATGTTCCCTTCACTTGGCTAAGCAGAGCTTTGAGTTCTTGGACCCCCCCTGGGAAGTCCGCAGGCACCACATGCCCGTACTCAACTCTCGGTGGCAGTCTACTCTTGTCCTTACCTCCGGCCTGGGCGTCGGCGTTCCGGAAGAAGTACTCATAAAACTCCTTGTACTCGTCCCACGAATGAATTTCGTCATCTGGCACGGCTCGGAATGCCTTCCGGAACACCTGCGTATTTGTTCTCGCTCGAGTGTTCCAAAGGCTCTGGAAGGCATCAGAAAGTGGATCCGACACAATATTATCCTCGGGTGTACCCCAATCGTAGACATTGGGAACACCGACAGGTTCATAGTTTGCATCTGGTTGCCCAATATTCTGTGGGCGTATCAAACCCAAATGCTTTCGGAAAAGCTGTCTTCTCAGTGATGCAGCGAATCGGCTCGCTTGCCATGGTTGACCTGCCATTGTGGATTGCTGTGGTGTAGGATCGTTGATCAAGATTGCTATTTCACTATCGTGAGATCCAAGCTGGCTTCGATCGTTGAGATTGGCCGATCCACAGATAACAATGCGATCATCTGCGATCAAAGTCTGCCTGTGTTAGAGAATGCTGATCTTGTTTTGGAAACTGACCACTTACCTTAGAGTGGATGTACAGTTCTTCACTGACAAATGCATCCAGCTCGGCCTCAGGTGGGCCGTCCCACGGCACAGTCTGAATGTCTTGCCCCCCGAGCATGTAACATTCCGACACACTGTCCCATCTTCCACTTCCCGGCATAGTCTGTGCAACAGCCTGATATTGTTGGTATTGTGGTGCCTGACCTTGCTGTGAAACACCAGTTCGCTCTCCATAGGGCCCGTATCCAGCACCAACTACATCATCATGTTGCTTCCGCGCGTCCTCATATCTGACACCGCTCTGTTGCTCAACTTGTTGCATGGTCCTGTCCCGGTTGATTCTGTCATAACTTCTTAGATTGTAGAAGCGAATATAATCCAACGGGTTGTAGCCTGCTTGTGCAATTTTTTCCATGATAGAGTTTCCACCCCGATTGATTGAAAAATATTGAAACTCCATGATAGCCCGAGTTCCGAGGGAGGCATCATCACGAAGGTCACCAGCAAAGGCAGGAACAGCTGGAATGACGACGATCATCTTGTACTTTTCACCATTCCTTGCTGCTCGTATAATTCTTTCCACGATGGCTTGGCCAATCAAGTTTTTGACGGGTTTTTGCTGATCGCCTGTAGCGGTGATGAAGAATTGATTCTCAATGTAGACAAAATGCTGACTGTTTCGAATCACATCGATGTAAGCGTTTTGAATGGAATGCTCCAATGGAGTACCGTTACTCCACTTTGTGCAGCTTCGTAGGATTTGGCAGATCATAGGGCCTCGTGGTTGATTTGGATGACCTCCGTAGTTTGTCATTCCTCCCATATACTTACCCTGGTACTGCTGGAATTTTTGTCCGGCGACATTTCCAATCGCCGAGAGCTCCTGACCAAGACGTCTTCCCTCGTCCCGGTATTGATCAAATCTCCCTCGCAGACCCCTCTCACCAGGGAGCGCTCGCTCGTTCTCATCGCTGCGGCCGTAATCATCGAAGCCTCTTGTTTGTTCTCCAGCACCTTGATAAGACGGATGCTGATAGGCTTGCCCAGGTGATTGTTGACCTGATGCCCCGGTTGGTGTTTGACTATAAGCAGCGTATTGAGTCTGGGGGGCAGGCGATTGCTGATAGCCAGAGTATGTCTGACCGGGAGCCGTCTGAGGAGGTGGTCCAGGCGGTGGTGGAGGGAAATTCTGCTGATAAGGTTGGTTCTGAGTCTGATTGTAGCTTGGCTGGCTTCCAACAGGTTGGATCTGTGTGGGCTGGAATGAAGGACTGGGCGGCTGTCCGTATTGTGGCTGAGTTCCTTGTAGGTATTGGTTCGGTTGTCCACTCACCTGGCCAGGGCTCGTAGCTGATTGACTATGATATTGGTCTGGATTATTTGGTGTATGGGGTGGATTCGTGCTCTGCCAAGCAGGTTGGGTGTAGGGCTGACTTCCTGGAGGAGGAGGGAAAGAACTAGCGGGTTGAGAAGGTTGAAATTGACCTTGAGATGATTGTGGACGAGACTGGGGTCGTTGACCTGGTCCTGATGCAGGATGTCCAAAATTGTCATTGATCCTGGAATACCTGACGTCTTTCCGGACGTTATATTTCTCATCATAGATGAAATTCCATCGATCGGTGAAATGATGGTGGAGATCTTGCACACAAGTCCCATGCAAGCTCAACGCAATGTCAGACCTTCATGTCGTTAGCCAAAGTCACGACAGAGGATGGGTGCGTGAGCTTACCACCCCATTCTTGAACTTTTTGTTCGGTCGAGCTTGTTCTGGAAGGGGTTTGCAACATCGCTGAAGTCCATGACTCTGTGCATATCAGGCGCATTAGATCCTCAGACAATCTCAAAGATTGGTAATGGCAAGCACCATTTTCGTATGGGATAGACTTACCTTGCATTGTTGAAGTCCTGGCCAGGAAAGACTATATCATTGATATTCGTTGGGTGTGCATCCGCGATAGCATGTTGATTCGTATCCCATCGGCCAAAACAGAGGTCAAGACCCCCCATGAACGCAACTCTGCCATCAATCAAGCATAATTTTTCATGATGGGCCCAGTAGAGGATTACATCATCGTTTAATCCGTAAACACCTTTCAACGCATCCGCACCAAGCCTAGAGGCACCGGCTGCGTCAAGCTTAAGACCTTGCAAGGAGGATATCAAGGAGGAATGTGCGGTTTGAGCATCGGGAAGATGATCTGGATGTCGGAATACCGCAATGTTTGGGGAGAGTTTCTCAAGTTCATGCTTAGTATGTGCGGAAGACAAGGCTAAAGGAGGCAGGATTAGTGGGTATTCTCTTTCTACAGATTCCAGGGAAGTCGATGTGGCGCTGAGACCCAGAGCCACCAAGAAAGAAGTGAGAGCATCTGTTGTCTTGGGAAGTAGAGAATGGAGATAATCGAGAACGGGAGGGGAAATCCACCTACTCAGTGCCTGTGTGACTTCTTTGTACACAATGATGTTGACCTTGACACCACGCTGAGCAGCTCGCTGCAGAATTCTATCGAGTCTCCATTGCTCGTTTTGAGAGGGAGGGCGACGAAGATACAGTTCAGGAGACAACCACCAATCCAATATCCAAATGGATTCTCTGGCACTTTCCAGAGCTTGGCTTACCGCCCAGAAGTACCCACACCCATCGACATACCATTTAACATCGTTGCCGGGACGTTCCGGTGCGAAGCTTTCGAATCGAGCATTGACTGCCGGGGAGTTTGGGGAAGCTGGAGCATTCGAATATCCAGAATAACCGCTTTGACCAGGTGGATTGTTGGAGTATTGGCTTGAAGGGCGATTATCAGGACCCAGCAGGTTAGCGACGTCGGAACCAATATTGTGGAAGGTAGAATGGAGAGTTCCTAACAGCTTGCCAGCTAGATCAGGATTCTGTTGGGGATTTTGGGTTGGAGGTCCTCCTGGATAGGGAGATGTGCCACTCTGAGGATATCCGGTGTTGGGACCTTGTTGACCGTAATATCCTTGGTTGGAGCCAGAAGATCCAGTGTAGCCGTAGTTCTGAGAAGGCGGAGTCTTGAACTTATCATACTCAGACTTGAATTTGCGGAAGGTGTCCCCGACTAAAGAACGTTCTCCTTGTCCTTGTCCTTGTTCCTGTCCTTGTCCTGACGGCCCTCTAGACTGGGAGTAATCTTCACCGTAGGCGAGTCCGTCGTCATCCGGCTTTGGCGGCTGATAGTAAGACATGGTGGGGTGTTTCGACGGAGGTGGAGAGGACGGAATGAAGCCAAAGTTCTAGATCATATCAAGGAGAAGGAAGTGGTCTTGATAAAGATAACCCACTGGGTTGAGAAAGGTGGCAAGCCTAAGAAAGCAGGTCAAGTTTGAGT
>Ga0105239_10003888_pt1 | contig 18109 bp, 16 predicted proteins | sample KBSC44metaG_FD_92761 | JGI IMG/M metagenome (GOLD analysis project Ga0105239, IMG submission 92761) | Corn rhizosphere microbial communities from Kellogg Biological Station, Michigan, USA - KBS C4-4 metaG | ecosystem: Host-associated > Plants > Roots > Rhizosphere > Soil | place: Michigan, USA...
CCGGGGAGACTTTTTAGCCGTAAAACTTCTGTAGCGAGGTCTTCCGTCGTTGTGGTCGTATTATCCCAGCGGGACCGGCGCTTTGTCCGGCTAAAGACGTGTTTATGGGCTGCTACGACATTAGCCGCAAAGGCACTTTGGGAATTGTCCCTTTGATTGGCGATGTTGGTCCAATGATCGATATAACCGCCTTCGGCCATATCCCAGCCCAGCAGGATGGTATCGTTGGATGCAGTTACATCGGTAAAATATTTCTTCAGTTCTTCATCCCAGGTCCATGGACCGGTATACGGCCAGACCATCCATTTCATACCCGATTCCGTGCTTGAAATAAAGAGATCCAGCGAGACCTGCATTTGTAACTTTAACTTACGCATAGAATTGTTTTATTCGTACAAAGTTAGGCGGTGACGAAGTGCTTGGCCGGGGTGGAAATGCGACATTGTCAGGGGGGTTATGGACAGTCAAGAACAATTCCTAACAGTATCGTTGGCGATCATTTTCCTCATTCACGCCATCGTGCGTATCGAAACCATCAGGTTTTATCATTTTATTGCTAATGGGGATTATCGTCATTCACGCACAGCTGGGATGGTTCGACGGGCAACCATTCTAACCCGTTAACATCTGAGAGATAACAATTTAACCTCGCTGCACTGAGGCGATAAGCGAACCTAGCGATTTGAAAACCCATGTTTTAGATCGCTTTTTTTATTTCCAGGCGTCGACTCCAAAAGTTAAAGAAATGTTAGACGCCATCGGCCGGAGCCTTTTGGAGTTTACTTATCCAACTTTAAGCCGCCCGGTTCATGATTCAGAGATCTTGCGCTTGATCAACGAGGCATCCAGGTATTGAATTGCAAATAATAAACCCAAACTAAATAATACAACTCCTTTGTAAGCCCAAAAAGCAGCTAATAGACTTGCGGCGGGCGCATAGCCGATAACAGTCAGGATCAGGTAGCTACCCGTCAGTACTGCCGCGAATAGCAGTGGGATTCGGCCATGCATCCTCAGGGCGATTTTAAGGTACCCCTTTGCTTTCACCTGCCGGACCACCCTGTCAGAAAAATAAGCAGGCAGCCCATCAGTGGGCTCTTGCCCCAACAACTCGAATAACGACCGGTAGGATCTCAGGTCGGCTGCGGGGAAACCGCTTGAGTCTCTATCCGGGTCGGCGCTATCCAACCACGCTTGTATGTCATCGTCATTCCCAGTGGTCATACCAATTGATTTTTAATTGTTTTTCAAGCTGCTCCTTTAACAGTTTCCGGGCACGGTACAGGTAACTTTTGAGTGTCCCCTCCGGGATCGCGGTAATGGCTTCGATCTCCTTAAGGGTAAATTCGTTTAAGTGGTACAGCGTTATGACAATCCTGAATTTCTCCGGCAGTTGAGCGATCAGGCCTTCCAGGTAAATCTGATAATCCTTTCTGCTGACTAATTGTGCAGGATTCTCCGTTGTAAAATGGAAGTTTTCCAGGTCATTCGGAAACACAGCCAACCGGCTTTTGCCGGTTTTCTTAGCGTGATCGACAGCAGTCAGATAGGCGATACGCGCTATCCAGGTCGACAGTTTGGAGCCGAAGGCAAACTTCGGCAGGCTTTGATGAACTTTGACGAACACGTCCTGGCAAAGGTCTTCGCAGTCCTCCCGTTGAGATACTAGCCGGCTGACGACATGAAATACAAGGCGTTCATATTGATCGACCAACTCACCGAACGCATGGAAATCGCAGTCCAGGACCCGGGCGACCACCCGCCGTTCATTGAACATAGTCCATTAGTCGCCTATTGCGCGGAAAAGGTTGCAAAAAAGATAAATAAACTGCAACCTGATTGCCTATTTTCCCGACTACTGACTACCATGAAGCAATTAGCTCCTTTTTTAGTGATGATCGTTTTGTTGATTGTATTAGCCGTCCTCATTTCGGGCTATTTCCATTACCGGTTGCGCAAAAGAATACTCGATGCCTGCCTCTTGGATGACGAGGCTATCCGGTTGTTACGCGAGCTCCCGGGGGCGGCCAGCGAAGCGCTTAAATGGGGGTTGCTGCTATTTTTTGGCGGTATCGGACTCATTGTGCTGGCCTTTATTCCTTACAAGGCTGAGGAGTCTCCGCTGCCGTACGGTGTGGAAGCTCTTTTTCTGTCAGCCGGCTTCCTACTGTATTACGGGATCAGTTGGCGCCGTAAATCGTAATCAAATAAGAAAATATGATAAGTACAAAAATCGCTGCGGGGATGCTGTGCGCCTGCCTGTCCGTTGGCCTGCATTTCTCCGGCCACGCCCAGGTTTCCAGCGAAATGAGCGGAGCTATCGCTCTCGGAGAACAACTCAAAGTAAAAGATAGCTTGCTGTTCCACGCCGTTTTGACGACCCATAACTTGCAGGCGATCGAATCCGCATATGCCCCGGACTTCAGTTATTACCAGGTGAAAGGGGAACCTGAAACGCCGCCCGCAATGCTTCGCCCGGAATTCATCGGCAATATCAAAAGAAGATGGGAAAGGAGCAGCAGCGGTCCCCCTGTCAGAAGAGAGGCTAGTTCGCTGCAGGTCTTTCCGCAGAATACAGATGGCGCCTTGCAGACCGGCATCCAACGCTTTTACCTGATCATGCCCGGAGGTTCAGACCAATTGGTAGAGACCTCCCGGTTTTCCCGGGTCTGGCATCGGAATAATGGCAGATGGGAAATAGTGATGGAGATCGATAACCCCGACGAGAGCCCAGCTGCGCGAAGCCTTGCAATGAAGGCCCAGCCGGTTTATACGGTTATCGCTCATTTGGACAGCATGGTGTTCAACGCATTCAACGCCCACGACTTTGCCACTTTCCAATCCCTGTTTGCCAATAGCCTCGAATTTTACCAGGACAGGACAGGTTTCACCGGGTATGCGTGGAATATGGAAAACTTTAAGAAACATATGACCGACCCATCGTTGTTCACCCGCCGCGAGTTGGTGGAAGGAAGCCTGGAAATCTATCCGATCAGCAATTATGGCGCCGTGGAAATCGGCATCCACCGGTTCTATAGCAAACAAAGCGGGCAAGAAAGACTGGAGGCAACCGCCAAATTCGTGACCCTGTGGCAGCAAACAGACGGCGTTTGGAAGATTACCCGCGAGATTAGCTATGATCATCAATAAAACTTATACGGCAGACTGATTAGGTGCAAACGCAAACAAAAAAACCCGCAACATCAGTGTGTTACGGGCTTCCGTCTAGTTTAGCTTTAGACCATTGTCGGGAAGACAGGATTCGAACCTGCGACCCCCTGGTCCCAAACCAGGTGCGCTACCGGCCTGCGCTACTTCCCGATCCGGATCGGTCCGGTAATGAGGCGCAAAAATAAGGATTTATGCGCGAATGACCTAGAGATTCCACCAATAGTTGAATTTGAGGACGACGGCGCGGTTGCGGACGCTGAAAGGGGCGGTGAGGTAGTTGTCGGTGTAGACGAGGAAGAGGTCGGAGGCGGGCTTGTAGCGCCATTGGAGGCGGGTGTTGAGGTTCATGTTGCGGGTTTGCTGGTTGTATTGGACATAGGTGGTTAGGTAGAGATTGGTGGCCATCGTGATGTCGAGGCGGGGGCCGATGAGCCAGAAGTGGGTGTGGCCCCAGGGCTTGGGAAGGGTGAGGTCGGTGTAGTTGGCGCTCATCGTGAAGTTGACATAGGGCTGGATCCGATAGCCGACATCGCCCATGAGGGTGAACTTGTTGCCATCGGCGTAATAGCCGCCATAGCGCAGGGAGGCATCCCAGGTGAAGAGGGACTGGGGCTTGCTGACATAGTCCGCGCCAAGGGTGTTCCAGCGGTGCCGGGTGCCGGCGGCCAATGAACCGACGCCGGTATTGGTGGGATCGAAGGGGGCCAGCAGCTGGACATAATCATTCATCACCACCGCGGCCAGGGTGCTCCTGTTGCGGAACGTGGTCAGCCAGGTGAAGATGGTCTCATTGTCGGTGCGGTGGAAGGCTTCATTGTAATAATACGTCGAGGTCAACTGGGGGCCATGGCTCAACACTACCCCACCCCGGGGCAGGAAGAGATACTGCAACACCGGGTTGATCTTGAAATACCCGGTCCGGGGGACATACCCCACTTCCGCATTGTAATGAACGCCGGTGTACTCATATTCCGCGCCGATGAGCCAGTGCCGGTCATTGTACTGCAAATTGGCCGCATGCACCCAGTCATCGCCGCGTTTGCCGGGACTGAAGGCCTTTAAGACGAGGGCCTTGCCGGTCCAATAGTTGTTCGACGAAGCGAGGTTGAACTCGATGCCGGCGTTGCGATTGTATTCGGAGTATCGGGGCGCCGTGGTGTCCTTGCCGGGCTGATAATGGATCGACTGCTTGTTGATGAAGATGAACCCGATATTGCTCCGGGAGAAGATCTTCCGCTGCAGTGCCATCATGGAGAAATTCTGCTGCGGCAGCCCGGTCGAGTCGACCTTGCCCGTCTGCATATCCATCAGCCCGATCCGCCAGTTGGGGTCGAGCTTGCCGCTGAGACGGGCGCCGAACTCGATCGGAACGCCCAGCCCGATGCGCCGGGAGAAAAAAGGCCGGATATTGGGATAGCCGAGGTTGTTGAAGTGATCGGCGTTCTCTAAAAAGAACTGCCGCTTCTCGGGGTAGAATAACTCATAGCGGCTGAGATCGATCACCTCCTTGTCGACGTCCACTTGCGAAAAATCGGGGTTCACCGTCAGATCGAGATTCAGCGAAGAAGTGACGGCAATCTTCGCATCCCCGCCGATCTCCTTCTTGTACACATTTGCGCCGTGAGCAGCATAGTCTTTTCGTACACCGCCCAGCACATAGGGAATGACCGAGATATTGGGACCGGGCGGCGGCGGGGGGACGTCCCATACCAACACACCGGTATAGGCCAGCGATGCGGTGGGGAACTGGCGGGGCACGGGCGCCCAGGCAGATTTCTCCGTCGTCTTGAGATCGTTCCGGCTGAAGTTGATGCCCCAATGGGTGACGCCGTTCTTGTAGCGAAGGGTCTTGAAGGGAATGGCGAGCTCCAGCACATAGCGATCGCTGTAACGCCTCACTACCGAATTCCATTTATTGTCCCAACTGAGATCGACCTTCCCGCCTTCGTACATCAGCCCATCCCATTGTCCGCCCGCGGCATTGGCGCCGAAGGAGAAACCGCTGGTCTGATCCTCGAAGGGATCGATAAAGAAGATAAAGTTGTCATTCTTCAGAAAACTGAAATCGCGTCTCAGCGACTCCACCATATCGGGCCCCGGGCCGGCAAGAAAACATTCGGCCACGAGGTAGAGATAGTTCATGTCGTACGTCATCCGCACCTCGGTCCGCACATTGGCCTTGCTCGTATCCATCGGCAGGACCATAAAGAAATTGCCGGCACGCTCGGCATCCTGCCAGGCCGGTTCGTCGATGACCCCATCGATATGGATCGGACTCGTGGCCCGATGAATGTGCAGCTCGAAGCCACTATTCTTTTTCTGTGCGAAGGCCGGAAAAGCAAAAAGGAGCAACCAACAACTCCAATAAGCAGCTAATCGATTAAGGATCATTGCAAAAAAATACAATTTTTTACCGATTCATTGATCAAAATCTTAATTTGTAGGCATGAAGCACCTCAAGGTCTCCTTCGAACCCTTCTCGATCCTCTCCCATTTGCTTCGCTGGACGCTGTTGGTGATCCCGGTCTCCCTCACGGCGGGGTCGCTTGTTGCGCTCTTCCTGTGGTCGCTTGATAAGGCGATCCATTTCCGGTTCGACCATCCCTGGCTGCTCTTCCTGCTTCCATTGGCGGGTGTCGCGATCTACCTCCTTTACAAATACCTGGGTAAGAATTCCGATGGCGGTAATAACCTGATCATGGATGAGATCCATAAACCGGGCGGCGGCGTTCCTGTACGGATGGCGCCGCTGGTGCTGCTGACGACCGTGATGACCCATCTTTTCGGCGGATCCGCTGGAAGAGAAGGCACGGCGGTTCAGATCGGGGGAAGTCTTGCGCAATTCTTCGCACGTCGCCTGCGGCTTTCCGCTGAAGACACGCGCACCCTGCTCATGACCGGCATCGCGGCCGGCTTTGGCGCGGTATTCGGCACCCCGATCACGGGGGCCATCTTTGCGCTGGAGGTCCTGGCGCTGGGCAGGATCAAGCATGACGCCCTGATGCCCTGTTTTATCGCCGCCGTACTGGCCGATATCACCTGCAGCGCCTGGGGTATCCATCATACCCAATACAGCATCCACTTTATGGAAACGGGAGTGAGGCTATTCTCGTTTTTCCATTTTGATGCCATTCTCCTGGCCAAGGTTATTCTTGCCGGCGTCCTTTTTGGACTCGCAGGCTTTGCCTTCGCTGGTCTCTCGCATACAATAAAGAATATTAGTCACCGGAGGATCCAGCCCCAATGGCTGATCTCGGTCGTGGGCGGATCGATCATTATCGGGCTGACCTTCCTCGTTGGAACGGAGGACTACCTGAGCCTTGGCGTGGCGGGTAAAACCCCATCCTCGGTGACCATCCCCTCCTGCTTTCATGCGGGTGGCGCCACGATGTTCAGCTGGCTCTGGAAAATGCTTTTCACGGCCATCACCCTCGGGACGGGGTTCAAGGGCGGGGAGGTAACGCCGCTGTTCTTTATCGGAGCGGCGCTTGGCAATACGCTTGCCCTATTGACCGGCGCTCCCGTTGACCTGATGGCCGGTCTCGGCTTTATCGCCGTCTTTGCCGGGGCTACCAATACTCCCATTGCCTGTACGTTCATGGGGGTGGAGCTGTTTGGTGGCGAACATGTCCTGTATTACGCCGTCGCCTGCTTCACCGCCTACTATTTCAGTGGTCATTCGGGGATCTATCGTGCGCAACGGGTGGAGGGTTCTAAAATTGGGATCAAGAGAGAGCAACCATGAAAACCCCGGTCATCATCGGTCTTGGAGGCGCACTCGCAGCATCTGCCGCCACCTGGTGCAAGTTGATGACGGGATCGGTGACCGATTCGGTTCTTCGTCAGGCGGATGTGCCGGTGATGATCGTCCCGCCAGGGGCGCGAAATATATAAGTTGAAGGTGGGATAGTTTATTATCTTGCTTTCTATATGCTGCGCACGTCAACCGCTTTTGTAAAGGACCAGATCCCGGGCGCTTCGATCCCGCTGCTGCTGAATTTCTATCAACAGGAACTGGAACACCAGCGGGTGCATTCGATCACGGTCACAAAGGATACCGTCTGGTTTAGCAACCGGCCCTTCGGGATCGGCAGGACCCGTTTCGGCAATCAATACTTCTGCTTCTCTTCGGGCTATATATACATAGAAGACATCGGCAACGAATACCGGGTGATCTTCGAAGGCAACCTTCAGCGGATCCTGGTACTTGGCGGAACGCTGGCCGCGGTGTGCGCCCTGTCGGCCTTTATCGCCTCCGGCTTTAACTGGATCGCCATTACATTGGGTCTGCTCATCTTCGTGCTGGTCTCCGTCGTCAACTATATCTACACCCGCCTTTTCTTCCCGGTGTACTTCAACGATCTGCGTGATGAGATGGAAGAATCCCTGCGGAACCTCCCTAGTGCATGAATTTCCGGACAAAGAAATCGGCTGCCGCGGAGTATACCGTGACGGCATTGTTGAAGTTCATCCAGTGATGGGTGTCGTCAACGATCATCAGCGATTCATAGGGTACTCCCTTCTTGTCCAGCCGGCGGATGAGATCGACGCTCTCACTAAAGTGGACGTTGCGATCGTCATCCCCCTGGATGATGAGCACGGGCGAGCGCCAGGTGGCGATCGCGGAGACGGGGGAGGAAAGCCAGGCCACTTTTAAGGCTTTTTCAAAGTCGGGTGCCTTCTCGTATCTATCATTGAACGATGTAAAAATGGAAGACTGGGTGAGCCAGTTATGCACGCCGTGAAAGTCTACGCCGGCGGCAAAGAGGCGGGAATCCTTTGCGAGCGCCATGGCCGTGAGGAACCCGCCATACGATCCGCCATAGACGCCGATCCGGGCGGTGTCGACGAATTTCTGTCTTCTCAGCCATTCGCCGGCGGCCTGTATGTCCTTGTACTCCGAGGCCCCGGCGGAGCCCGCGTTTGCGGGTTTGTGGAAATCAAATCCATAGCCGATGCCCAGCCGGTAGTTGACGGCCAGCACGACGAAGCCGAGACTGGCGAGATATTGATTGGAGGCGTAGGCGTTGGAATAATAATCGGAATAATGCCAGCCCAGCAACATCTGGCGGGGCGGGCCCCCATGGATATAAACGATCGCCGGCTTGCGGGTCGTGCCGCCGGGCGGTTCGAAGAGATCGGCATGGACGACGATGCCGTCCGGTGCCGTGAAGGTGACCGCGCGGGGCGTTACCAGGCGGCTTTGCGGAAAATCCTGCGGGACCAGGTCGCGGCATAGGAGCTGGATGTTGCTGCCGCCATGGTCCTGCAGGCGGAGTACGGCGGGGAGGGGCGGGCGTTGGGGTGTGGCGCTGAAGAAGGCGACGGTCGATCCATCCCCGGTAAGGACAGGTGTCCATTCGAGGCCTTCCCCGGGGGTCATGACCCTGGCGTCGGGGTGATCGACGGAGACCATAAGGACGTGTCTTCTGTCGAGGTCATTTGGATCGCCGCCGGTGTTGGCGCTGCAGAGGAGGTATTTTTTATCGGGGGAGAGTTGGATGTGTTCGCACATGAAGTTGCCGGGGGTCAACAGCATGGGCTTAGCGGCGACGCCTGCCTCGATGGAATAAAGATGCGGCCAACCGTCCTGGTAAGAAAGAAACACGATCGTATTGCCGGCGGCCCAATGGAGATTCGCCCCGCCGTCGGTCGTTGGGTAAGAGCCGCGGAGGGTGACCGGGGCTTTCCATAACAGGGTGGCGTGTTCGCCGGCGGTGTCGGCGAGGTACAGGCTCCAGGGAGCCGGCTTATTCACGAGCAGAGAGTCCGGCGCCCCGCCTGTTCCCGGCCGGCGGACGAAGACGATGCGGCTGCCGTCGTTCGACCATTGCGGGGATTCGTCGCGGCTGAAAGAGGGGGCGACGAATTTCAGGGCCGGTGACCCGGGAGTGTAGATGCCAATGATGGAATGGTCGGTCCGGGTGGATACGAACAGGAGGCGGCTGCCATCGGGTGACCATTTGAGGGAGCTGAAATTTCCGCGGGTGGTGAAGGCATTCTTTGCGGCGGCCGATCCATCGGTCGGCGCGGTCCACACCTGGCTGCTTTTGATGAAGGCTACGATATGGCCATCCGGAGAGACAGCGGGCTGATCGCCTTCGGACAGGTATTTTACGGGCCCGCCGCCAAAGGGGATACTGGCTACCTGTACCTTGAAGGGCTCGGTTCCAAATGCGGGGTTGACGGGCTGTCCGCTTTCCCAGTTGGCACCGTGGTCACCGCCCCGGACGAATACGACCCAGTTTCCGTCGGCCGAAAGCGTGAGACCGGTGATCTCCTGCCCGTCGTCGGTTGCAAAGTCGGTGAGCTTTCTTGGGGTATACGCCGGTCCTTCCGCGACATATATATTGCGCCGGCCTTCCTCATCCATCGCCCAGGCCAGGCGGGCGCCGGTCGACGCTGCGGTCAGCCCGGTCGGGAAAGGATATTTTTTAAAGGCAAGAAAGGGGCTGGTTTGCGCTGCCATTTGCAGCGGCAGCAGGAGGAATAGCCAAAGTCTTCTCATGTGCGTAGCGAGGTTTACGCAATAAGATACGACATTTCTCCCTTTCCTTATCCATTCCCGCTATCCGCTCCCATTATCGTTGCCAGTGGATCAGCGTGTCTTCCAACGGCAGGGAAAGGTTCTCATAGCCGGGGATCACCCGTACGGTATAATCGGTAGCGGGCCGGTCTGTCTTTACCGTTGCCTGGTATATTGCGGACGCATCGGACCCGGCGTCCTGCTGCATCACGATCCTTTCGGGCATCTCCTCATTCTTACCGTCCGCGTAGAGTTCGACGGCCACCTTCGAGGGATCGATCCCATTGAGATCAAGGGAAATATGGAACGACCAGCCATCGCCGGTATGGGCCGACTGAAGATCGCCGAGATGCAATCCGCCCCATTTCTCCTCCAGCTGCCGATGCGCCTTGTTGATGCGGATACCCGCCGCGCCGTTGTCGGCGGCGCGTTGCAGGTAGTTGGCCGCGGCGGGCAGGTAATATTTCTCCGTATACTCCCGCACGGTCCGGTTGGCTGAATATTGCGGGGTGAGGGTCGACATACTTTTCCTGATCCGCTGCACCCAGCGTTCGGGTATCCCATGTGCATTGCGGTCATAGAATTCGGGGATCAGCTGCTGTTCGAGGATCTCATATAATTCTTCCGCCTCCTTCGCGTCCCAGGCGGGGTCATCGCCGTGCTCCCATCCATCGCCCAGGGCCCAGCCTACCTCGGGAGTATAGGCTTCCACCCACCAGCCGTCCAGTTCGGAGACGTTGATGCCGCCATTAACCAGCACCTTCATGCCGCTGGTGCCGCTGGCCTCCCAGGGACGGCGGGGGGAGTTCAACCATACGTCGACACCTTGTACCAGGTGTTCCGCGAGAAGCATATCGTAGTCGCTCAAAAAGATGACGTGCTGATAGAGGTTATGGTTTTGGATGAACTGCACCCATTGCCGGATCAGGGCCTTACCACTTTCATCGTTCGGCGAGGTCTTGCCGGCCAGGATGAGCTGCACCGGCCGCTGCGGATTCGTCAGGATGCGGATGAGCCTTTGTTCGTCGTGGAGAAGGAGGAACGGACGCTTATAGGGAACGAACCGCCGGGCAAAACCCATGGTCAGGACGCCGGGGTCGAACAATCTTTTGGCCGTCTCGATCAGATCGGCGGAGCCGCCGGCAACGGCTACCTGCCGGGAGAACCGGTCGCGAGCGTAACGGACGAGGCTATCACGGGAAAGATTGCGCATCTTCCACAGGAACTCGTCCGGCACCGATGAGATGTTCTCCACGAGGCCTTCGAGATCGCCTTTCCAGCGTTTCTTACCGCAGGCGTGGGTCCAGACCTCGTCGGCATAGGCGCTGTCCCAGCTGGGCATGTGCACGCCGTTGGTGACGGAACCTATGGGAACCTCAATCCTTGGCCAGCGTTGGAACAGCGGTTGGAAGAGATGCTGGCTGACCTTGCCATGCAGCTTGCTGACGCCGTTGACGGCGCCGCTGCCACGGACCGCCAGCCAGGCCATGTTGAAGGCTTCACCGCCGTTGTCCCGGTTCTCGCGACCCAAGGCCATCAGAGTATTGAAGTCGATGTGCAATTCATCCCACGCGTAGGCGCCAAGGTACTGGCCAACGAGAGCGGGGCTGAAATGGTCGAAGCCCGCGGCCACGGCTGTGTGCGTAGTGAAGAGGTTGCCGGCGCGGGTGACGGCCAGCGCCTCTTCGAAGCAGAGGCCGGTCTCCTTCATCAGGTCATTGGCCCGTTCGAGGACGAGAAAGGCGGCGTGACCTTCGTTCATGTGACAGACCTCGGGCCGGATACCCAGCGCCCTGAGCAGGCGCCAGCCGCCGATGCCGAGGATGATCTCCTGCTTTATCCGGAGGTCTTCGCCACCGCCATACACCTCGCTTGTGATGCCGCGGTGGATCGGGAGGTTCGAAGCATCGTTGCTATCCAACAAAAAGAGCCTTGCCCGTCCTACCTGGACCTGCCAGGTGCGCAGCCAGACCGGGTAGCCATTGAGCTCGACCTTTACCCGCAACCATTCGCCGCTGGGCATCCGCAAGGGTGAGATCGGGAGCTGCATGGGATCATTAAAAGGATATACTGCCTGTTGATTGCCGTTGTGGTCGATCGACTGGCGGAAATAGCCCTGCTGATAGAGGAGGCCGACGGCCGTGACAGGAACTCCGAGGTCGGCAGCGGATTTCAATTGATCGCCGGCGACGTTGCCCAGCCCGCCCACGTAGATGGGCAGGGCTTCGCTGAGCATATATTCCATGCTAAAATAGGCGACGGTCTTTAGTGGGGAGTTCGGATACTTCTGCTGAAACCAGCGGGACCCGTTCTCGGCCTCTTCTTTTTCCCTCACGAGGTTCTTCACTATTTCCCGGAAGGCGGGATCGGCCAGGCGGTTCCGCAGGATCTCCCGGGACAGGGTCATCAGGATGATCCAGGCGTTGTGGGTAAGATCCCAAAGTGCGGGGTCCAATTGACGCCAGACCTCATCGGCGGCATGATTCCATGACCAGCGCATATCCAGGGCAAGGCGAAGCAGGTCATCTGCGCCTTCAATATCGGAAGGCATGAAACCGAAGGGCTGATAAAGGTTGATCTTTTGGTCCATTGGATGTTGATTTGGGCTGATTATACAGCCAGCAAATATGAATGTTTACGATGGTGTTGTTTTTAACCGGGAAATAATGAACTTCGGTATGAAAAAATATAAATATGGCAATCCATCCGCTGGCAGGAAAGCCTGCCGAACCCCAACAGCTTGTCGATCTTACGCGTCTGATCACTGCTTATTATTCGGAAAAACCCGATCCCGGGGTTCCTGCACAGCGGGTGGCGTTCGGGACTTCTGGCCATCGGGGAAGTTCGTTCGATGCGGCTTTCAACGAGGATCATATCCTTGCGATTACGCAGGCCATCTGTTTGTACAGGCAACAGCAAAAGATCGATGGTCCGTTGTTTTTAGCAGTCGACACTCATGCGCTCTCGTGGCCTGCGCAGATCTCGGCGCTCGAAGTCTTGGCAGCCAATGGCGTAGAGGTGATGATCGCGGATCGTAGCGACTACACGCCCACCCCGGTGCTCTCGCATGCGATATTGACCTATAACGGCGGCCGGACGACCGGGCTTTCCGACGGCGTCGTGATCACCCCTTCGCATAATCCGCCGAAGGATGGCGGATTCAAATACAATCCGCCGCATGGCGGCCCTGCGGAGCCGGCGATCACCGATTGGGTACAGAAAAAAGCCAATGAATTCCTGGAGAACGGACTGCAGGGTGTGAAGCGCATCCCTTATTCCCGCGCCCTTCATGCCTCCACGACGCATAAACATGATTACTTACAACCCTATATCGACGATCTTGGCAATATCATCGATATGGACCGGATCCGGGCTTCCAAACTTCATTTCGCGGTCGATCCGCTTGGGGGTGCCGGCGTCGATTACTGGGGGCCGATCGCCGAGCAGTATAAGCTCGACCTTACGGTCGTCTCGACGGTGGTGGATAATACGTTCCGGTTCATGACCGTGGACTGGGACGGCCAGATCCGTATGGACCCTTCCTCGCCGTATGCGATGGCTTCGCTGGTGAAGATGAAGGACCGGTTTGACATTTCCTTTGCCTGTGACACCGATCATGACCGGCATGGCATTGTTACGCCGGGTCAGGGATTGATGCAGCCCAACCATTATCTTTCGGCTTGTATCTTTTACTTGTTCCAGCACCGGTCAAAGTGGCCTGCCGGGGCGAGAGTGGGGAAGACGCTGGTGAGCAGCCAGATGATCGACCGGATCGCGGCCAAGATCAACCGCGGGCTTTATGAGGTGCCGGTGGGTTTCAAATGGTTTGTCGACGGATTGCTGGCGGGCACGCTGGGGTTTGTGGGCGAAGAGAGCGCCGGCGCCTCCTTCCTGCGCAGCAACGGAAAGGTATGGACGACGGATAAGGATGGGATGATCGCTGGTCTGCTCTCGGCCGAGATGACGGCGGTGATGGGAAAAGATCCCGGGCAAATCTACCAGGAGCTGACTAAAGAGTTGGGGGATCCTGTGTACGACCGGGTCGAGGCGAAGGCGACTCCGGAGGAGAAAAAGAAGCTGTCGAAGCTCTCGCCGTCGATGGTGAAGCAGACGGAGATGGCGGGTGAGAAGATAACGGGTATCCTTACTACGGCGCCGGGGAATGATGCGCCTATCGGCGGGTTGAAGGTGACGACCGAGAATGGGTGGTTTGCGGCGCGGCCGTCGGGGACTGAGGATATCTATAAGATCTATGCGGAGAGTTTCAAGGGGACGGATCATTTGAAGATGATACAGGGGCAGGCGCAGAGTATTGTCAATGCGGCGTTGAAGGGGTAGGGGTTGGCGGCCGGCGTTGTTGGCGGCCGGCCGCTTGCGGTCAGCTGTGTTTCGCGGCTTCCAGCACTTCCTTGTTCAGGCGGATATATTCGGCATTGGGTTCTGCGTTGGCCAACCGGAGCCCTTCGGTGGCCGTCGCGATAGCGCCGGGCTTGTCGCCGAGTTTCAGCTGGATGCGAGCCATCCAATATTTTATATTGTATTCGTTCGGCTGCACTTTGTCGTATTCCTGCATCCAGGCCAGCGCCTTGTGCATGTCTTTATCGTGATTGTAATAATAGATCGCGGCGAAATACCAGGGCTTGTGCTCGCCTTGCATGGCTTTGTCGATGTTAGCCATTATCCGCGCGTCGACATCGGTCGTCATTTTCATCGATACCATTGTATTCTCCCACATGATCTGAAGATCGCCTTGTTCGACGTTCATATTGGCGAACTGGATGGTGAGCGTTTCGAGTTTTCTGTCCATTTTGGCCGGTTTCACTTTGAAACGGAGGACGTCCTTTGTTGAATCATAAGCGTAGGCGCCCCATTGGTTGGCGGTGTTATTGAGGATGATGATCCACTCCCTTTCTCCCGGGATCGTGAACAGGGAATATTCGCCGGGGGCGAGCGGGTGGCCATCCAGGTTGATCGAATCGGTGAGCTTTAGCTTTGTGGCTGCGTTGGCGCCGGTGCGCCACACAAGACCGTAGGGTTCCATGGCGCCGAAGATGGTCCGGCCTTTTGTATTGGGGCGGGAATAGGTGATCGAGACGGTGCCCAGGCCGAAGTCCTGTTCGATCCGCTGGGTCGTACTGGGTTGGGGGATCTTGAGGTCTTGTGCGGCGGCCAGGAGAGGAAGGCCGATCGAGAGGATGAGGGCGGTGATGATTCTCATATAGCGTTGGTTTGCCATGGAGAACGCAGGATTTGGGCTAGCGGTTGGCCATGAGTGGGTTGCGGCTGGGTTAGAACGGCTGGCCCTGGCTGACGGCGTCGAAGAAATGCGGGAAGATGGCTTCGAGGAACCGACCTGCACGGCGGATCGCGTTCTGGTCTTCACGGCTTTGATTGATGGCGAGCACCATTTTCAGTCCGGGGACGACGACCAGGAACTGACCGCCCCAACCCAATCCGTAGGTCATCTCCTGTCCTTTATAGGTGATATGATACCAGCAGAGTCCATATTGCGAACCGCGGAATCCCCATTCGGTGTGATAGAGGACATCGGGATGAAGGACCTGGGCGATCCAATTTTTGGGAACGATAGGCTTTCCCTGATATTTTCCGTCGTGCAGGAGCAATGATCCGATCTTCAGCCAGTCGGCGGTCCGCAGCCGGATGTTCTCCAGACCAGTAAGATCATAATACCCATCCTTCATTTTTACCCATTCGACCTTTGTGATGCCGAGTGGATCGAGGAGGTTCTTTTTTGCAAAGCTTAGCACGTCCATGCCGGTACTCTTTGTCAAGATAATCCCCAGCAGGTGGGTCGCCGCATTGTTATAGTGAAAAACCTCGCCGGGCGTGGACAGCAAGGGTGCGTTGAGGACGAAGCCGGCGGGATCGGTGAGAGCGAGATATTCGGCGATACCGCCCAGTTTGTCGAGGTCCTCGTGATGAAGCCCCGAGGCCTGGTTCATCACCTGGCGGAGCGTGATGTCCTGTTTTCTTTTGTCGGGATCGTTCTTTATCTGCGGGAACCAGTTGGTCAGCTTTGTATCGAGGCCTGGGATGAGGCCTTTGTCGATGGCGATGCCGATGAGCAGGCTGCCCATGCTTTTTGTCAGGGACTGATCGTCGAAGACGTCTTCTTCTTTTGTCCCATTGAAGTGACGGTCATAGCGGATCGTATCGTTTACGGACACGGCGATGCTATAAAGGCCCGGGACCTTGTCCAACTGCACGGGGCCATCGTCTTTCGTGGGTATCGACTGTGCTGACGAGGGTACGTAGAGGATGGTGGTGAGGACAAGGGAAACGAGTGTTTTTCGCATGAACGCGAAGTTAGTCCCTATCGATCACTATTGGCCATTTGTCGATGTCTTGGTAACTTTCCCCTATGAACGAAAAAAGAACGATTGCTGCCCTGGTTCTTACCCTTGTGCTTTCCCTACCAGCCCTTGCGCAGGTGAATTTGTTCGGCGAGGGGATCATCAGCACGGGTGACTATGAGACCCATCCGGCGTTTTCTCCCAGCGGGGACACGCTTTATTTTCTGAAAGGCCTGCCTGACGCCAACTTCTTCTCCATCTGTGTCTCTTTTCGCAGGAACGGCCAATGGTCTAAGCCTCAAGTGGTTCCATTCTCGGGCCGGTGGCTGGATGCCGATCCCTTCGTCACCCGGGATGGGAGGACCTTGTATTTCGTCTCCAACCGGCCGGTGAAAGAGGGAGATGCTGCGAAGCCTGATTGGGATATCTGGAAGGTTTCTATCTCTGCGGGTAACTGGGGAGTTCCGGTACATCTTGACAGCCCGTTCAACAGCAGTAGCAGTGAGTATTTCCCGACCCTTGCGGACAACGGCAACCTGTATTTCGGCTCCGGCCGACCGGGGGGCAAAGGGCGGTCCGACCTCTATGTTTGCCGGTGGGAGAATGGTCACTACGGTGAGCCGGAGAACCTGGGTGATTCGATCAATTCCGGGGACAACGAATATGAGCCTTATATCTCGCCGGACGAGCGATTTTTGATCTTTATGGCGACGCGCCCGAATGGATTGGCCAACGCCGATTTTTATATCAGCTTCCGGATGAACGGGGTGTGGAGCAAGGCCCGGCGACTTTTGGCGCCGGTTAATTCCGATGCGACGGAATGGGGTGGGAAGATGGGCCGGGATGGGAAGTTCTACTTTGGCAGCGCGCGCAATAGGATCACCGATGCGTTGCCGGAGCGGGAGGATATGCAGCGTTTCGATCTCCGGCTGCATAGCGCGGGGAATGGGCTTGGGGATATTTATACTATTGACTTTAAAGACATAAAGTGGTAACTTTAGAGTACAAAATCTCCTCTCATGGCAAAGTCATCTCTCCTGCTGCTTTGCTGCACCCTTTTCGCTTGCAGCGTCTGGGCACAAAAATCTCTTTCGGATCCTTTTATTCCGCAGAAGCTAACGCTTAAACGGGCTGATCTTGGATGGAGGGCGAATTCAACTTTCTTTGCGAAGAAGACCTGGGATGCGGGCGTTGACTCGCGGAGTATCTTATACACCGGGCCGCAGAAGAAGGAGGCTTTTGATCTGCGGTTGCCGGAGATGAGGAATAAGAAGGTGGATTTTGAGATCAAGACGGGGAAGCCGGAGCCTTTGTTTAGGAGGCAGTGATCTGTTTCCACTATTGTTTTTCCGGAACCAGGAATGGTGTTCCTTTATCCCCTACAAAAAAGGCGAGCAGTTTAGCGGGTTTGTCTTTGCTCATGTTTCTTGTTCCGGAGTGCAGACCGTTTGGCGTTTCGTAAAAGGCGTCCCCTGCTTTGTAATGATACACTTTGCCGTCGAAGGTAGATTCCAGCTCGCCTTCCAGGACATAGCCGAAAGTGGGTGTGGGATGGCGGTAACGGGCGAACTTTCGTGGTGCTGGGCTTTTGCGGTTGCGATACAAGCAAAGATATAGGCGAATTGGAGGATTGATCTTTTCATTTTTCAATTTTTGATTTTCGTTGTATTCGAAACAACCGGCGTGCCGGTATTTTGAGTGGTTCATTCTCACCGTTTTAATTTTTGCAGGAGGAAATAAAATATTGCTATATCAATAGTTGGCGATTGGGATTCGACGCCAGGCTGTCGAGGATTTTTCATAAACTATCAACGGAGAGGGAGGGTGTTGAACCTGAAAGTCCCCGCAATAATAACGGACGGCGCTTTTTCTAAAACTTTCAGCGAACACTTAGTAAACAAACAATAAAGAAAGTTGCTGTTCGATTTTGGAAGTCCTTTAGGGAGTCAAGCCAAACATTAACATCCGAATCGTACAATATAGGTTACCTTACACTTGTTGCCGGTTATTCTATCGGCAAATAAATTTACGATTATGTCAAACCTTACACAGGTTATCAACACGGAGAAGAACATGACGATTTTGAAGAAAAGCGTTA
>Ga0105239_10003890_pt1 | contig 18093 bp, 16 predicted proteins | sample KBSC44metaG_FD_92761 | JGI IMG/M metagenome (GOLD analysis project Ga0105239, IMG submission 92761) | Corn rhizosphere microbial communities from Kellogg Biological Station, Michigan, USA - KBS C4-4 metaG | ecosystem: Host-associated > Plants > Roots > Rhizosphere > Soil | place: Michigan, USA...
ACAATTATTACCAACATCTAAAACAGCTACAACAAAAGTTCCTCAAACTATCAAGCGTGTGCCTGGCGGCGACAATGGCCACTATGCAGCATGGGTTGAGGCAGCTATTGCAGGTTACGGAAGCGAGAAGGCAAAAGAGCTTAGCTCTAACTTTGATATTGCCGGTCCGCTTACCGAAAGCGTATTAATGGGCAACCTCGCCATACGCAGTTATAATATACAAAAGCAGGTTGGCAATGATACTTCATATCCTGGACGCCATATTAAGTTATTATGGGATGGCCCTAACATGAAGATTACCAATTTTGATGAGGCTAACCAGTTTGTTAAACGCCAATACCGCGGCAACTGGAGCCTTGGTGTTTAATTAAGAATTTCTTTCCCTGATAAATATGCCAGGAATTTTTTCATTAAAGTTCCTGGCTTTTTAATAGAAAATGCGTACTGGTAAATGCCTGTTTTCTTTATACAATTCCGGGTAGAATATATTTTTACGAAACTGATAATTTTACTAATTGATATATAACTTTAGGCCATTATTTTCTCACCTTAAAATATGACCACTTTGAAAAAGTATTTTATTGTATGTTGCTCTGTTGCTTTCCTTACTGCCTGTGGCGGTGGGTCTTCAGAGGGAAATAAATCCGGTGACTCTACAGCAGCTAAAACAGAAGAAAAGCCTGCAGCAGATGCAAGTGATATTAGTGCTAACCCTGACTATCAGAAAGGTCTTGAGCTCATAGGAAAATCAGACTGCTTAACCTGCCATGATGTAGCAACCAAGAAGATTGGCCCCGCTTACCAGGAAGTAGCAGATAAATATGCCTCTGCAGGGGATACGATTGTTACACATCTTGCTAAAAAGGTTATTGCAGGTGGTACAGGTGTTTGGGGTACAGTTCCAATGACTCCACATCCTGCCGTATCACAGGCCGATGCAGAACAAATGGTAAAATATGTTTTGCTTTTGAAAACTAAATAACCAACAACCAATATGAAATTCTTACTTCTAACGGCTGGTATTTCAATCAGCCTGCTTGCCTGCCAATCTGGTGAACAAAACTCGTCTGATAAAGATACTACTGCCAAACAAACTGATACAACAGTTGTGGCAACACCTGCTGATACTGGTTGGGTTTCTTTGTTTGACGGGCAAACGCTTAAAGGATGGCACACTTACGGTAAAAGCGCACCCGGCGCAGCCTGGAATGTTGACAGCAGTGCTGTTCATTTAAATGCAAGTGATAAGAAAGGTTATCAAACACAAGGCGGCGGTGATCTGGTTTCTGACGGTGTGTATGGCAATTTTGATTTAAAGCTGGAATGGAAAATATCCAAAGGCGGTAACAGCGGTATTATTATCTATGCACAGGAAGACACAACCAAATACAAAGAAACCTGGAACACCGGTATGGAGATGCAGGTTCTTGATAACAATGGTCATTCCGATGGAAAAATACCAAAGCATCGCGCCGGCAATTTATACGATTTAATTCCTTTCACACCAGAAACAGCCAAAGGCCCCGGCGAATGGAACCAGGTAGAAATTGTATCTAACAATGGCAAGCTGGATCTTTATCTTAACGGAACCAAAGGTGTTTCCACCACTTTATGGGATGATAACTGGAAGAAATTAATTGCAGGAAGTAAGTTTAAAGATATGCCTGGCTTTGGCACTTTCAAAGAAGGACATATTGTTTTACAAGACCATGGCAACGATGTCTGGTATAGAAATATCGAGATAAAGAAACTATAGCCTGTTAAGCGATTAAGAATTTATAAGAAAAGCTGTTGAATGTTCAACAGCTTTTTTGTTGCGCGTAAATCATATTGAATATACAGAGTTAATTTTGTCGGGTTGAATTGCTGCCCAATGAATTAATGGTACAAGTGTGCGACGCAAGTAAAGTTTAATAGTAGTAATTCAGCCTGGTTAATAAAAAAATGATATGAAAAAAGAAATTGCAGATATAAGAAAGGATTACCGGCTACAATCGCTATCAGAACAAGATGTTGCATCTAATGCTATTGAACAGTTCGGACACTGGTGGAACGAAGCAGTTAACAGCGAAATTGATGAAGTAAACGCAATGACGCTTGCAACATCATCCAAAGAAGGAATACCGCATGCCCGTATTGTTTTACTTAAAAGTTATGATGAAAATGGCTTTGTATTTTTTACCAATTATCAAAGTCATAAAGGACATGAAATGGAAGATAATCCAAAGGCTGCGCTGGTATTTTTCTGGAAAGAACTTGAAAGGCAAATACGTATTGAAGGCTCCATAGAAAAAATCAACGCATCTGAAAGTGATGCTTACTTTTTTTCAAGGCCACATGGCAGCAGGATTGGTGCATGGGCCAGCCCCCAAAGTACAGTAATACCATCAAGAGATATCCTGGAATATAATGTAGTAAAGTATCAAAAAGAATTTGGCGAAGATGTTCCGCGGCCCCAACATTGGGGAGGATATATTGTAAAGCCTTCTCTTATAGAATTCTGGCAAGGAAGAAGTAGCCGCCTGCATGATCGAATTCTATACACGTTAAGAGATGGTGTTTGGAAGATTGAGCGCCTTGCACCGTAATAAAGAATGAACAGGGAACAGAGAATTTTGACTGATGAAAATCTTTCATTCCAAATTCCTTGTCCCTTGTTCTATACTCTTACGCTTCTTTCTTTTCCGCAGTTTTCTTGGCCCTTGTAGGTTTTGCGGGACGTGTTTTACCGAAAGAACCTTTAAAGATTTTACCCTTCTTTGTTTTTTTGTCACCTCTGCCCATGATGGTAATTTTTATAAGTGAATAATAAATTGCCTGCAAAAATGCAGAAAACTAATGAACTATCATCAACCTAATTTCAAAAAACAAAAAGCAGAAGCTATAAACTCCTGCTTTTTAATAACGGCCGTAAGGGCTCATTAAATTTTTTCAGACAGTTCTTTACCTGCTTTAAAACGGGCCACTTTTTTTGCCTTGATTTTAATAGTTTCACCTGTTTGAGGGTTACGTCCGGTACGTGCAGCACGCTTAGATACTGAGAATGTACCAAAACCAACTAAAGTAACTTTACCGCCACCTTTTAAGGTTTTGGTTACAGCTTCTACAAATGAATCTAGTGTGGCATTAGCCTGTGTTTTTGTAATACCTGCATCGTCTGCAATCTTTGCTACCAATTCAGCTTTGTTCATAATTGTTCGTATTTAAAAAAAATCAAAAAATCTTTGTTTACTGTTACTACTTATTCACAGCTTTTGATAAATCTACCCCGGCTTTAAACTTAGCCACTTTCTTAGCTGCTATTTTAATAGCCGCGCCTGTTTGCGGGTTACGCCCGGTGCGTGCAGAACGCTTTGAAACAGAAAATGTGCCAAAGCCCACTAATGTAACCGTATCTCCTTTCTTTAATGTTTTTGCAACAGCTTCAGTGAAAGAATCTATGGCAGCGTTAGCCTGTGTTTTTGTAATGCCGGCATCTTCGGCAAGTTTGGCAACCAATTCAGCTTTGTTCATATAGATATTTTTTGTTGTTAGTAAACGTAACAAATTTATAGGGTTTTGTGTACCTGCAAAATAAATTTGAGAAAGTTTAACGTTGGCAGCGAAGAGCTGAACCCCGCATTGGCGCTGCATTTCAGCGAATAACCATCTTAAAACTATTGTAGTGCAAAATACATTTATTCCGCTAAAACCCTTTACAGCAAAGGGTTTCACTTCATACACCCCTGAAAACCAATACCAGTGCGGCTTTAAGAGTAATATACAATAGTTTCCTTATAGTCAAAATATGTTTTATTAAATTTCCACATTCAATTCACAACCTGCATAAGTGTATTAAATGAAATGAATTTATCGCCCCATTTACCCGTGGCTTCAAGATTATGAGTGGCAGCATACTGGGTTGCATAACGATTATAAAAAGCTTTGCTTTCTGCAAAATATTGCACCGCATACGTGGGGCCGTCTTCTTCATCTACCTGTAATAAACGAAGTAACTTATGAGAAGAAAAACAGCCTGTACCAAGCACTTCCGGTATATGAATATCCTGCATCCATGCTAACCATTCGTCATGAATGCTCCAATCTATTTTTATGGTAACGTTATATAATAACATAATAAAATGAAAAGCGAAAAGTGAACAATGAAAGCAATTCATGCTTCTGTTAATCCTGTTTCTTTTGCACCTCTTTTGCAAGGCGCAAGGTAAATAATCCCACCACAACAAGTACAATAATCATTACAGGCCATAGCCAGTTTTTCCATTGAGAAGTTGCTTTGGCTGCAACAGGCTGGTGATTATCAGTAATTGCAAGCACTTTTAAAGAAGGAACATTTTGTTGTATGCTGTCACTAAATTGCTGAAGGTCGTAACTGGGTGATTTAACAAGTGAATCCTTCAACAACAAGTGATAATTTTTGCCTGCTTCGAGATAGGTAACAATTTGCTGTGTTCTTTGCTCAGTAGTGACTGATGTTATTGTAAGTGGTGGATTATCTCCATTATAAATTTTAATCAAAATATTCTTATCATTCAAAGGGTTCACATAAAAAGTAAACACAGAATCTGAAGAAATAAAAAAGTTCTGAGATGAAAATCTTGTTTCTACCTCTATCTCTCTTTTAAAAAATTTTGGTCCTTTTACATGAATATTAATTTTATCTACATGATAATTGAAAAGCTGCCTGATGCTAACAAAACTGGTACTGTTGCTATCAACCTGCGTGAAGCCCGGGGCAGGGTTAAGCGTATAAAGGTTTAGCGTTTGCGTCTTCTCTTCCTGGAGATACTTCCCTGCTTCCAAAATGTTTAAGGCATCGTGTTTACCGTTATCAATAATCATTTTGAAATAGCGATAAGAACTAAGCGGAAAGTCTATATTCTGTATATACCTGTCGGCACTGTCTGAATAGCTATTTTCCAAACGGAGGGATTCGGCAATGGTAAACCAATCCCGGCCATTATCACTTCCGCTAATGTTGGCCATCCTGTTAACAGAAGCATTTCTTATTACAAGCGCAATGTTGTTTACTGTTTGCAGTTTTGTGTTTTCAATAATTAATGCAGACCGGCCACTGTCTGTTTGTGTATTGCTGATAATATTAAACCTGTCATAATTGTTTTGATAAAAAACAGATGTTTTAGGCCGAATAATATAAGGAACAAAATTTTCCTGCTCATCAGCAATGCGCACATCGCTAAAGCCTGTTCCTGTAAGGGCACTCAATTCCGGAGTTACATCAATCGAGTAAAAGCCTGTTTTATCAGCGCTCTGCAATGATGCCCGTATTTTAAATTGCTGGGCATAAAGCATGCTGGTATAGCAAATGCAGGCAATACAAATTATAATACTACGAATTCGAGTTATCATCAATAAGTATTTTTTTCAATCGTTGATACATAAAAGAAACAATCAGTAATAAAACGCCAAGCAATATAAAAGCAGCAATTTTTCCACCGGGCGTTATGTTGCTGATATCAAACACAAACAGCTTAACTAAGGTAATACCAAATAAGACCAGTGCTATAATTCGCAAAGGCTTAAACTGATGCTTCATGCCAAGCCATATTAATATAAATGAAGACAATCCCCATGTAATACTTAAGCCAGCTTTACTAAACAAATTTTCTGCATAAGTGATAGAAGCAGGGGTATTATACACCATCCATATATACAAATGCCTAACCTCAATGCTAAGCAATACAATAATTGCGATAACAATAATCCAGCTAAAGGAGTTTAATGCTTTTGCAAGCATAATTTTATTTAGTCTTACATAAGCAATAGTTTGCCACGCATATATAATCAGCAGGAGAACGCTTATCCAATGCAGTATAAACCACGGTTTATAATTGCCGGTTGTTAACAACAATTTCTCTGTATGATAAATATTAACAATATTGGCTGCATACAATAAAAACAACAGAACAGAAATAGCCAATCTTGTTCCGGCGTTTGCGGATAGTTTGAATAGATTCAACAAAGGAAATAAGGCGACAAAAAAGGTAATTATGTATAGCTCAAGACCTGCAAATTCAAGCCCTGTATCGGGAAACCTATAGGAGAATTGATAACCTGTTTCAAGTAAACCTGCTATTAAGAACAATCCTGCAGCAATAACAGCGTAAATATTTTTTGCAGCTTTATTGGTAATCGCAGCCAGGTAGTAACTATCGGCTTCCGTTTTAAACAACATGGATACAACGCTCATTGCTGCGGCGGCAACTATCGTTGTGATAAATCCCTTGTTTAAAACAACAGGCAATAATGATGGCTTTCCTACAGTATAAATCTGTCCGTAAACCTGACCCCAATCAATTGTAAGGCTTATAATCATTAACAGGGTAATGATGGCAGAAGCAATCTTTATCAGTACAATTCTTGATTTCTGAAACAGCCAGAATAATACAACTACTTCCACACTCCAAAACAAGGTGATATAGTTACCGTTTAATTGAACAGGTGCTGCGAGTGAACAATAAGAAAGCGTTAATCCGATAAGCAGGTAAACGAAATTTTTATCAATACTGTTTCTTTTATAAAAGATATATCCGAGCGCAAGATTTATAATACCTAATGCAGCCGTAAATACTCCCTTTAAATCTGGTGCTATATGTGTTAGCAGAAACATACCTGCTGAATAGTATCCAAGATTAATTGCAAGTAAAATGCAGAAATCAAAGGCTTTGAGTTTGCTTCCCCTGGTTACATGATGAATAATATTCATAATGAGGAACATCAGGTAAAAGATGGTTCCAAAAATAAAAGTGCCGCTATGGGAGAAGCTCTTTTCATCATTCATTCCTACAATCCATCCACCATAAATAAACATGGTAAACAGAAAGGCAATGAAATTTAATACACGCCATCTCTTATAAAATGCAAGTACTATTAAACCTGTATTTAAGATGCCGAGATAAGTAAATAAAACAACATAATTGCCGTTGCCCGTGCTTACCAGGAATGGTGTAAGAAAACCGCCAACCGTTGCAAGTATTGCTATTTCAAGCCTGTCATACAAAACAGCAAGTGTTACAGCAAACACAGTAATAATAACCATTATTATAAACGCTGTTGACTGACTAAATAAATTGTATTGATGAAATGCAAAAGCAATCGTAAAATAAAACACTGCGAGACCGCCACCTGCAAGCACCGAGCTAAAGGCTTTGTAACTTTTCCTGAGGCGATGTGCAAACCCGATTAAGATACCACCCGAGAGGAGCCCAATACAAACCCTTCCTATTTCATTTATCCATTCCTGGTCAATAGCATACTTTACAAAAAAAGCGATGCCAAGCACCAGTACTGCAATGCCAATTTTGTTTACGAGGTTTTCGCCAATGAATTTTTCAATATCGGGATTATTACGAAGCCATTTATCAAACCAGCCTTCCTGAGGTTCGGGTGATATTGATTCTTCTTTAGTGTGGATATATGATGGCGTTTCAATTACCATTTCCTTTGCGGGATGCTGATGGATCTTCTCTACGGATTGAATTATATCTTCTTTTACAGGCTGCTTAGTCGGTTCTATATTTTTTGCAGGTAGGGGTTCTGCCGGCAGTATTTTTTCTTCAGGTGCAGGTTTTGTTTTTATTGGTTCCGGTACTTCAATCCTGGTCTCTGAAGATTGCTTTCGCTGAACAAGATCTAATTTTCTGTTTAATTCACTTACCTGTTCATTTAGTTGATCGATCTTTTTAAGCAGTTTTTCAATGCCACCAAGCTTGCTGCTGATTCTTGCAACCATAATTAAAATAATGATGATGGCGAGGTACAGAATTGAATCTATAAAGGTTAAGGTTTAAGGTTAAGGTAGATAGGGCAATGATCGCTATGTTTTACATCCGGGTATATCTCTGCATCAATAATATTTCCTGAAAGATTATCTGTAACGGTGATATAATCAATACGCCATCCCTTATTATTAAGTCTTACAGTGGGGAAGCGCTGGCTCCACCAACTATAACGATGCGCTTCTTTGGGATGCACATGCCTGAATGTATCAGTAAACCCATCTTTTAAGAACTTATCCATCCAGTCCCTTTCTTCGGGTAAAAAACCGGAAGAATTTTTATTGCCTTTGGGATCATGAATATCTATTTCTTTATGAGCGATATTATAATCGCCGGTAATTATAAGCTTGCTTCTTGTATTGCGTAGCACATTCAGATAATCATGAAATTCATCAAGCCATTGATATTTGTAGGCCTGTCTTTCATCGCCGCTTGTACCAGAGGGAAAGTAAGCATTGATTAATGTAACATCACCATAATCAAGTCTTATTACCCTGCCTTCCGCATCGCTTTGCATAACGCCATTTCCAAACTGAACATTATCTGGTTTTATTTTCGTGAAAACAGCAACGCCGCTGTATCCTTTTTTTTCAGCAGAAAACCAGTAGGTTTCAAAACCCATTGCTTCAATTTTCGAATAGTCTACATCACCCTTATGAGCTTTTGTTTCCTGCAGGCAAATAACATCAGCAGGATCTGTTTGTAGCCAATCAATAAAACCTTTTTTAATAGCCGCTCTAATACCGTTAACGTTGTAAGAAATAATACGCATTCAATATGATTATTATTGCAAAATAAACAAACTGCTGTATAAGTGAGAACTACAGGTAGTAATCACATTCATTCATATCAATTTTATTTTGCCTTTCATTATTGCTTTTATTAACTTTCTTTCATCAAACAATACTGTAATTTTAATTTCTAAACTTTTTTTATTTATGGCACTTTTTCAATCAGGCAATCCTACTTTATCTGAAAAAATTTTCAGTAAAACGCTTAATGCCAACGACTCTCAGCTAATGACAGTTAGAGGAACAATGGCTAAGTTTGGTTTCCTGTTATTAATGGTACTTGCCGGCGCTGTTTTTACCTGGCAATCACAACCTGAAACCATGATGACATTTTTATGGGTAGGTTTAATAGGCGGTCTCATAACAAGCATGGTTATTATTTTTAAACCCAATATTGCGGGATACATCGCTCCAGCTTATGGCATATTAGAAGGATTTTTTCTTGGTGCGATATCAGCCATATTCAATAATTATTTCGCAAAAAAATATCCTGGTTTAATTCTGCAGGCTGTAGGACTAACATTTGGAGTTGCTATCGCAATGTTTCTTCTCTACAATTTCAAAATTATCAAGCCAACACAAAAACTAAAATCGATCATTGTTACAGCTACTGCTGGTATCGCAATATTTTATCTCATTACGCTTGTGCTAAGGCTGTTTCATGTAAATATGCCTTTTATGTATGATTCAAGTGCTCTTGGTATCGGCATCTCTCTTTTTGTAATTGCTATTGCGGCACTAAATCTTATTCTTGATTTTGATATGATTGAACAAGGCGCATCTATGGGAGCTCCTAAATACATGGAGTGGTATGGTGCATTTGGTTTATTGGTTACTATTGTTTGGCTGTACATCGAAATATTAAAACTGTTGTCAAGATTTGCCAATAACAGGAACTAATCTTCCAGAATTTATATACTATTAAAAAGGCTGTCAATAGTTGACAGCCTTTTTAATTATCTTTCTTAGTTCTGCAAACTAAGACAACTACTGGATCAACTATCGCCAAAAACAAAAAGAGATTGCTTGTAACGGCAACCTCTTTAATATAAATGATATTGTTTCTTTTATAACTCCAGCAACGTTTTTACCGGGTCCTTTCCAAAGAGTAATAATTCTGGGCTTTCCAGTAGTTCCTTCACTCTTACCAGGAAGCTAACGCTTTCACGGCCATCAATAATGCGGTGGTCATAACTTAAGGCGAGATACATCATCGGCCTTATAACAACCTGCCCGTTAATAGCCATAGGGCGATCCTGTATTTTATGCATACCAAGAATTGCACTTTGAGGAAGGTTGATAATCGGCGTACTCATTAAGCTACCGAATACGCCACCGTTAGTGATAGTGAAAGTTCCGCCCTGCAATTCTTCCATGGATAACTTATTGTCCCTTGCTTTACCGGCAAGTTCAATTACTTTCTTTTCAATATCAGCCATGCTAAGGCTTTCTACATTGCGAATAACAGGCACTGTCAGACCACGTGGCGTGCTTACTGCAATACTGATGTCAGCATAATCATGATAAACAAGTTCATCCGCATCAATATAAGCATTCACTGCAGGCCACTCATTCAATGCAATGGCACAAGCTTTTGCAAAGAAACTCATGAAACCAAGGTTAACGCCATGAGATTCTTTAAACTTATCCTTGAATTGTTTACGTATGTCCATGATGCGTGTCATATCCACCTCATTAAAAGTGGTTAACATCGCCGTTGTATTCTTAGATTCAACCAACCTGCGGCTGATGGTTTTACGCAGGCTGCTCATTTTTTCTTTTCTTACATTGCGTGTGTTAAGCTCTTGTCCATTGAATGCTTTTTTGCCAGGATTAGACAATGCATCCAACACATCATGTTTTAGTATTTTTCCACTTGGGCCAGAAGGTGTAATGCTTTTAGGATCAACCTTTTTATCTGCAATTATTGCTGCAGCAACAGGTGTTGCCTTTATATCATTAGATATTGCAGCTACAGGAGCTTCTATTACAGCAGGCTTTGCAGCAACCGCTTTTTCTGCCGACTTGGGTGCAATTGAAGCCTTATCAGGCACAGCTACATCCGTATCTATTTTTGCAATAACATCTCCAATTTTAATAACATCGCCTTCGTTAATCAATGTAGAAAGTTTACCACTTTCTTCTGCATTTAATTCAAAAGTGGCTTTTTCACTTTCCAGTTCAGCAATCACCTCATCTCTTTTCACAAGTTCACCTTCTTTCTTAACCCATTTCAATAAGGTAACTTCAGAAATAGATTCACCTACAACGGGCACTTTCATTTCAATAACGCCCTTACCAACTGCTGTTGCCGCAGGCTGAGGAGCAGAGGCTTCCTGTTTAGGTTCTTCTGCTTTAGGTGTCACTGTTTCTTTAGGTTTTGCTTCAACCGCAGCTGGTGCAGCAGATTTGGCAGCGGTCTCATCAATATGCGCAAGCACAGCGCCAACTTCGAGTGTATCACCTTCTTTGGCAATTATTTTAAGTGTTCCGGCCTGTTCTGCATTCACTTCAAATGTAGCTTTCTCACTTTCCAGTTCTGCAATTACTTCATCACGTTCCACATAATCCCCGTCTTTCTTGGTCCATTTTAGTAAGGTCACTTCATTAATAGATTCACCAACCGTAGGAACTTTAATTTCTATCATAAAAATTATTTCTTTAAATTTTTTTCCATCGTTCAATCCCTCCCCGCCTGTTCTTCTTTTCAAGATTAGCCAATATCGTTTGAATTATATACTGAATGCAGTTTCTATAATTTCTGACTGTTCAGCTGCGTGCACTTTGGCGTATCCCGTAGCGGTAGCTGCGCTTGCCTGCCTGCTGATAACACCATAGTTGATGGTTTTTAAATTCATTTGAAGGAAGGATGCTGCCCCCATATTTAAAGGCTCTTCCTGTACCCAAAACCATGTTGCTTTATTGTATTTTTTATACAGCTCATCAATTTGCTTGTAAGGTAAAGGATAAATTTGTTCCAGCCTTACAATAGCTACATCGGTTCTATTATCTTTCTGCTGCTTTTCTGCAAGGTCAAAATACAATTTACCACTGCACAGGAATACTTTCTTTACATGGGATGCATCTTTCACATATTCATCGTCTATCAGCTCTCTAAAGCCTCCCTGGATAAATTCATTTACATGACTAAAGCTTCCCGGATGACGGAGATTTGCTTTTGGCGAAAAGTTGATTAATGGCTTGCGGAATTGCCACTTTAATTGTCTTCTAAATACGTGGAAAAGATTGGATGCAGTTGTTATATTGGTAATTACAATATTCAACTCTGCACACATTTGAAGGAAGCGCTCCATGCGTGCACTGCTATGCTCTGGCCCCTGCCCTTCATACCCGTGCGGTAAAAGCATCGTTACACCGTTCATGCGGTTCCACTTTTGCTCCCCTGCTGTAATAAACTGGTCTATCATCGTCTGAGCCCCATTGCTGAAGTCGCCAAACTGCGCTTCCCATATTACAAGTGCCTGCGGATTAGCCATTGCATATCCATATTCAAAACCAAGTACACCGTACTCACTCAGCAATGAATTAAATATTCTAAACTTCTCCTGGCTTTCATTAAAGTAGTTAAGACGGTTATAGTATGCATCGGTGTTTTCGTCTCTCAGTACAGCATGGCGATGGCTAAAGGTGCCGCGTCTTACATCCTGCCCGCTCATGCGAACTGTATTGCCTTCTACAAGAAGTGAGCTGTAAGCAAGAAGTTCACCCGTACTCCAATCAACTTTTTGTTCATTCTCAAAAAGCTTTACTTTATCCTGTAAAAGTTTTTCTACCTTTTTCAGCGGAGTAAAATCTGCGGGCCATTTCATCAATCCTTTAAACAAAGTATTAAACTGTTCTTTGCTGATATATGTTTCAGGAGATTTTTCAAAATCTTCCTGTGTTGCTTTTCTCAGGTTTCTCCACCATTCTTCAGGCTGCTGGTATTTGTAAGGAAGTGGCTTTTGTTTCACTTCGTCAAGACGTTCCTGCAAATCCTGCCAGAATTTCTTTTCCATTTCTTTTGCCATTTCCTGTGCATCAGCCTCACCGTTTTCTATCAGGAATTTTGCATATACTTCACGTGGATTGGGGTGCTTGTCTATAAGCGCATATAAATGTGGCTGCGTGTATTTCGGATCGTCACCTTCGTTATGACCGTGACGACGATAACAAACCATATCGATAAAAATATCGCAGTTAAATTCCTGCCTGTAACGTGTAGCTATTTCCGCACATTTTACTACTGCTTCGGGATCATCACCATTTACATGCAGTACAGGCGCATGAACCATCGCGGCAATAGAGGTACAGTAATCAGAACTTCTTGCATCATCAAAATCAGTTGTAAATCCTATCTGGTTATTAATAACAAAGTGAATAGTTCCTCCTGTATAATAACCTTCAAGCTCGCTCATTTGTAATACTTCATATACAATGCCCTGGCCGGCAACAGATGCATCACCATGTATTAAAATAGGAAGGATTTTATCATAATCACTCTTATATAAAATGTCTGCTTTAGCTCTTGCAAAACCCACAACCACAGGATCCACTGCTTCAAGATGCGATGGATTAGGCATAAGTTTTAAATGCATCGTTTTACCATCAGGTGTTTGAACCTCGCTACCAAAACCCATGTGATATTTAACGTCACCACTACCCATTGTCTGATCAACCTGGCCAGTACCTTCAAATTCACTGAATATTTGTGAATAGGTTTTACCCATAATATTGGCCAGTATATTTAAGCGGCCACGGTGGGCCATACCTATTACCACTTCATGCACATCATTATTGGCTGCAGCCGTTATTATTTCATCAAGTGCAGCAATGGTGGTTTCGCCACCTTCGAGAGAAAACCTTTTTTGACCAATATACTTTGTATGAAGAAACTTCTCGAAGATTACGCCCTGATTAAGTTTTTCAAGAATGCGCTTTTTCTTTTCAATGGATAATGGATTATTGAATTTCTTCTCCATTTCATTGTAAAGCCAGTCAATCTTTTTCTGGTCGCTGATGTATTTAAACTCGATGCCAACATGCGAAGCGTAGGCTCGTTCCAGGTAAGTAATAATATTCTTCAGCTTTGTTTTACCAAGGCCAATAAGGCTGCCTGCAGCAAATTCTTTTTCAAGATCCTCTTCCGTAAAACCAAAGAAACCAAGATCAAGGTTAGCGCCCCTGTCTTTGCGGGTACGTATGGGATTTGTTTTGGCTATCAGGTGACCTTTATTACGGTAACCCAGTATCATTCTGTAGACACTGATTTCTCTTTTCCAGTCGAAGCTCTCTCCCACCGTCGCAGCCGCTTTTGATGCAACCGCACTGCCATTGGTTCCGTTGGTAACATTTGCATTTGAAACTGCGAAATCAAACCCCTCGAAAAACTTCTTTAATTCGCTGTCAACACTATTGGGGTCCTTAATATAATCCTGGTACATGCTCTCAATGTAAGCCGGATGTGAACTGGTGATGTATGAAAAATCTTTCATGGGAAAATCTATGATTTGTCAATGGCAACTAAAAAGGTGGATGCAAATATCGGTTATTGAAACAAAAAATTTTAATCAAATAATTGCAGATTGCATGTGTTAATTGTTAAAAGAAGAAGAAGGGAAAAATCAGCAAGTCGATAAGGAGAAACTGAGCGAAGGCAGCTGTACCTTTTTCTTTCATGGCCGTTTTGATACTTGCACAAAATGTCGTATTCTGGAAAAAACTTTGTTTTAAATTTTCTCAATTAATAGAATACCCCTACCTTTGCCGTCCTCAAAAAAGAAATTATGGCAAACCATAAAGCTACGAAGAAAGATGTGCGCCAGGCGGCAAAACGCAGGGATAGAAACCGTTACTACGGCAAAACCACACGTAATGCCGTACGTGATCTGAAAGCTTTAAAAGATGAAAAAGCTTACGATGAAACATTACCCAATGTTGTTTCAATGATTGATAAGCTTGCTAAACGCGGCATCATTCATAAAAATAAAGCTGCTAATTTAAAAAGCAAGCTTGCAAGAAAGACTGCTATTAAAGTAGCGTAAACCGCACCTTAGAAACAGGTTTTCCTTTTAAATATTTTAAAAAGGATGTTCTTTATTGGGCATCCTTTTTTATTTTGATAATACTATAAGATGTTATATTAACTCTTGTTTCTCAATGATTAGTTTATTCCACACTTTAAACCTGCAATGATTGATAAAGTCCTACCCCTGCAAAACTTATTTACACCCAAAACATTGTTACACATTCTTTAACAATCAAATGACAGGGATATACGTTTAAGCAAATGTCTCATTGGCATAACTATTGAAATTTAAATCCAAAAACAATCGAGTATGAAAAAAATCCTGTTTTCTATTCTGCTGCTAACCTCTGCTACATTTATGGTCTCTGCACAGGAATTACATTTAGGAGCTAAAGTTGGTGCTAACTTAAACAAGCTTGATGGACAGCCTTTTAAAAGCGGTTTTCAGTTAGGATATCAACTGGGAGGTTTTCTTGAATTAGATTTTAGCAAATCCATCGGTATTCAACCTGAAGTTCTGTTTAATCAGACCAACACAAAGTACGCGCAAACCGGAAGCGATATCATCAATGGTGTTAGCGATGGCGTAAAACAAAGCTTTAATTATTTAAGCATTCCGGTGCTTTTGAGAATTAATCCTTCAGATCTTATTACGCTTAACCTTGGTCCGCAATACAGCATTCTGATGAATAAAGACAGAACACTTGTTGAAAATGGAAAAGATGCGTTTAAAAGCGGAGATTTTGGATTAGTAGCAGGTGCACAGATAAATTTAAAATCGCTTAGAGTTTATGGCAGATATGTTGTTGGGTTATCCAATATAGGAGATGCCACCAACTCAGACAAATGGAAAAGTCAACAAATACAGTTAGGCTTAGGTCTTAAAATTTTCTAGTAATTAAATTAATGCATTTTTAAAGGCGTCGCAATAGCGGCGCTTTTTTTACGCCATTTTGTAACTTAAAGTGTATCTTTCATGTACTGGCACTTTAATTGTCCAATAGCTGTGTTAAACAGATAACTATTATTCTGTTATTCTTTGATGACAAATTGACTTTAGACTAATGAGTATATTTAAAGACAAATTCTTTCTGAAAGCAGAAGATGATACTGACTTCCTTCCTATAATTCCTATTAATGAAAATGATAGCGAACAGGATAAAAACCTTATAATACCCAATGTACTTGCACTTTTACCTTTAAGAAACACAGTACTTTTTCCAGGCGTAGTAATACCAATAACAGTTGGGCGTGATAAGAGTATAAAAGCTGTAAACGATGCTTACAAAACAGATAAGCTGATTGGCGTTCTGGCACAAAAAGATTCTAATGTTGAAGAGCCGGAACTGAAAGATTTATGTGAAGTTGGAACCGTTGCTAAAATTGTGAAGCTTATTAAAATGCCGGATGGCGGTACTACGATTATCATACAAGGTAAAAAGCGTTTTAGAATGCTTGGCCTTGTAGAAGAAGAACCTTATTTCAAGGCAAGCATACAATTATTGCCAGAAGATATTATTCCTGAAGGCGACAACTTTGAAGCTTATACAGGAACTATTAAAGATCTTGCAGCACAGATTATACAGCTTTCACCCAACCTGCCAACAGAAGCTTCCATCATTCTACGCAATATTGAAAATGCATCTTTCCTTATCAATTTTGTTAGTAGTAATCTTAATTCAGATTTGGCAGATAAACAACTACTACTGGAAATAGATGATGTTAAGCAAAGAGCTGAAAAATTAGTGGAGCTACTGCAACGCGAGCTGCAGTTTGCTGAATTAAAAAATAAAGTAACCACTAAAACCCGCACCGAAATTGACAAACAACAAAAGGAATATTTTTTACAGCAGCAACTTAAAAGTATAAAAGAAGAACTTGGCGGTGATACCAATGAGCGTGAGATAGCGGAAATGAAGAAGAAGGGTGAAGCCAAAAAATGGCCGGAAGCTGCAAAAAATCTTTTCAAGTCTGGTGTTGCCAAACTTGAAAGAATGCACCCAAGCACGCCTGACTATTCTGTTGTTTACAATCATCTTGACTTAATGCTTGACCTTCCGTGGGAGGAATATACCAAAGACAGTTATGACCTGCGTAAAGCAAAAGCTGTGCTTGATGATGACCACTATGGCATGACAAAAATTAAAGAACGCATTCTTGAATACCTCGCTGTTTTAAAATTAAAGGGCGATATGAAAAGCCCGATTCTTTGTTTCGTTGGACCTCCGGGAATTGGAAAAACATCTTTGGGCAGAAGTATAGCACACGCTATTGGCCGTAAATATGTTCGGGTAAGTCTTGGTGGATTACATGATGAAAGTGAAATACGTGGCCATCGGAAGACTTATATAGGAGCAATGCCAGGCCGTATCCTTCAAAATATTCGTAAGATTAAGACATCTAATCCTGTAATGATTTTAGATGAAATAGATAAGATAGGAAACGACTTTCGCGGGGATCCATCTTCCGCACTGCTTGAAGTGCTCGACCCGGAACAAAATCATACTTTTTATGATAATTACCTGGAACTGGAGTATGATTTAAGCAAAGTGCTCTTTATCGCTACTGCAAACAATATTCAAAACATTCAGCCTGCATTGAGAGACAGGCTTGAAATAATTGATCTAAGTGGTTATGCAGTAGAAGAAAAAATAGAAATTGCCAAAAGACATTTATTGCCCAGGCAGAAAGAAGCACATGGCCTGCAGAAAGTCAACTTCAAAATCACTGATAAAATTCTTGAGAAGATTATTGAAAGCTATACACGTGAAAGTGGTGTGCGTGAACTTGACAGGCAACTGGCAAGCATTATGCGGTATGAGGCCAAAGAATTTGCACTCAAAAACAAAGTAAAGCCCACTCTTACTGGTCAGGATGTCGAGAAAATATTGGGTACCGCTAGATACAGTAATGAAATTTATAAAACGGCGAACATGGCCGGCGTAGCTGTTGGCCTTGCATGGACATATGTAGGTGGCGATATTCTTTTTATTGAAACAGCATTGAGCGATGGCAAAGGAGAATTAAAGCTTACAGGCAATTTAGGAAATGTGATGAAAGAAAGTGCGTCGACAGCGCTTACTTATCTGCAATCCACAGCCAGAAAATATGATATCAATGCCGACAGTTTCAATAAAAAGTCTATTCATGTGCATGTTCCTGAAGGCGCTGTTCCGAAAGATGGCCCAAGCGCTGGTGTAACAATGCTAACATCTCTTGCAAGTGCATTCACCGGTCGAAAAGTAAAACCATATCTTGCAATGACTGGTGAAATAACGTTGCGCGGACAAGTTTTACCTGTAGGTGGTATAAAAGAAAAAGTGCTGGCCGCCAAAAGGGCGGGCCTTAAAGAAATTATCATGTGTTGGCAGAATGAGAAAGATGTTAAAGAAATAGATAGCACATTTATAAAAGGCCTCCAGTTTAATTATGTTAAAAACATGCAGCAAGTATTAGATCTTGCGCTTTTATAATC
>Ga0105239_10003892_pt1 | contig 18093 bp, 16 predicted proteins | sample KBSC44metaG_FD_92761 | JGI IMG/M metagenome (GOLD analysis project Ga0105239, IMG submission 92761) | Corn rhizosphere microbial communities from Kellogg Biological Station, Michigan, USA - KBS C4-4 metaG | ecosystem: Host-associated > Plants > Roots > Rhizosphere > Soil | place: Michigan, USA...
AACCGGCCAGGCCTGGAACGGCTGCTGCGATCAGCTCTGCGCCGGCGATCAGCGTCGCGTACGCCGCCACGGGTGCGCCGCACGCGGCTTCGATGGTTCCGCGCAGATGCGCGATGCGTCCGCGCAGCGGTGCGTCGGCGCTGGCAGGTGCGGCGTGGGCGAGGAGATCGCGGGCCTTGTCGGGCTGGCCGGCCAACCACGCCGCGCTTGCGGCGTCGGCACACAGGACCGCGCGGGTGTCGGCGTCGGTGGTCAACTCGGCGGCGCGCTCGTAGGCCGCCGCCGCCGCGGCGTGCCCGCCACGGTCGCCTGCGCGCTCGCCGAGGTGTGCCAGCTCGGTGGCTACCGCGTCGTCGGGACCGGTCGCGGCATTGGCCCGATGCCAGGCGCGACGGTCACGGTCCTTCACCGCGTCGAGGGCGTCGGCCAAAGCGAGCTCGACGGCCCGGCGCGCCTGCGACGTCGCACCCCGGTAGACCGCCGACCGCACCAGGGGGTGCCGGAACGTCAGTGCCCCTGCGTGCGACGTGACAAGGCCGGCCGTCTCGGCCGCGTCGAGAGCCCCCGCGTCCACGCCAAGGGAACGCGCGGCGCGGAACACCAGGTCGACGTCGTCGGAGTCACTGGCCGCGGCGACGAGCAGCAAGGTTTGGGTATCGGCAGGCTGGCGGCGGACCCGGTCGCCGAAGAGGTTCTCGACGTCGGCGCCGACGGGCAGGCGATCGGGCAGCGGGGACGTTCCCGCCAACTGAGCGGCGGTCAACGAGTCGGCCAGCTCGGCGAGTGCGAGTGGGTTCCCGAGCGTCTCGGACAACACGCGGTCGCGGACCGCGGCGGCGACGGGTACGTGCGCTCGTTCGGCGAGCAGCGCGTCGGCCGCGGCTTCGTCCAGGCCGGTGAGGTGCAGCTGGGGTAGGCCAGGCGCGGCGAACGGCCGGAGCGGATCGTCACGCGCCGCGAACAGCAGCGCGATGCCTTCTGCCTGAATGCGGCGTGCGACGAAGGTGAGTGCGTCGGCGCTCGCGCGGTCCAGCCACTGGGCGTCGTCGACGATGCACAGCACGGGAGCGTCGATGGCCACCTCGGCCAGCAGGTTCAGCACGGCAAGCGACAGCAGCCAGGGATCTCCCGCGATCGCCGGCCCGTCGCCGAACGCGCTCGTCATCGCCGAGCGCTGCGGCGGAGGAAGCAAGTCGGCCAGATGCCGCACCGGCAACAGCAGCCGGTGCAGTCCCGCGAACGGAAGCTCGGACTCGGTCTCGACGCCGGTGCCGCGCAGGACCCGCATCCCGGTCGCGACGTCGGCCGCACTAGCCAGCAGCGCCGACTTGCCGATGCCTGCCTCGCCGCGAAGCACCAACGAGCCGCTCTCGCCGTCGCGCGCCGAGCCGATCAACTCGTCGATCCGAGCGCTTTCCCGTCCGCGGCCGTGGAGCACGCCCAAATCGTAGGACTGGTGATTTCACTGATTCGACCGATCGGGCCCGGCGCGATTCTGGAGACGACGACGATGAATCAGAGGAGCTGAGTGTCATGACCGACAACGACGTGACCGTGGTGGGTGCCGGCCCGACCGGATTGACGCTGGCCTGCGAGCTGGCGATGCGGGGGATCCGGGTGGGTTTGGTGGAGCGCCGTGCCGACACGCCGAACATCACCAGGGCGTTCGCCGTGCACGCCAGGACGCTTGAACTGCTGGATTCGCGGGGTATGGCCGAGGATCTGTTGCCGCACGGGGTGCAGATCCACGAGGTCGCACCGGCTCCGGGCGCGGTGCTGAACCTGCGGGAGATCGACAGCAGATATCCCATGCTGTTGATCGCGCCGCAGAGCTGGACCGAGCGGGTGCTCGAGACGCGGGCAACCGAACTCGGCGTGCACGTGACACGCGGCGCGGAGGTCGTCGGACTCACGCAGGACGCCGACGGCGTGACCGTGGACCTCGGTGACGGCACCTCGCTGCGCACCAAGTACGTCGTGGGCTGCGACGGCGCGCACAGCGCCGTTCGCAGGCTGGTCGGCGTCGACTTCGTCGGCACGCAGTACGAGACCCACATCCTGCTTGCCGACGTCAGGATTCCGCACCCGCCCGAGGAGGGACTGTTCGCGAGGAACAACTCGGAAGGCATCGTGCTGTTGGTGCCCTTCGGTGACGGATGGTTCCGCCTCATCGTGTGGGACCGCCTGCGCGAACAGGCTCCGCTCGACGAGCCCGTCACTGAAACCGAGATGAGGGACGCGATGACCCGCATCGCAGGCAGCGACATGGGTTTCACGGAAATGCGTTGGAGTTCAAGGTTTCTCAGCGAACGCAAACAGGCGCGCCAATACCAGGTCGGGCGGGTGTTCCTTGCGGGCGACGCCGCCCACGTGCATTCGCCGCTCGGCGGCCAGGGCATGAACACCGGCATCGGCGATGCCATGAACCTCGGATGGAAGCTCGCCGAGGCCGTGCGCGGGACCGCTCCTGCGGGCCTGCTCGAGACGTATCAGGCCGAACGGCACCCGGTCGGTTCGACCGTGCTGCGGTTGACCGACGCGTTCAACACGCTGGTACTCGGAACCAGCGCCCTCCGCAGGCTGTTCCGCCGAGTCGCCGTCACCGCCGTCCTCGCCCTTCCGATCGGACGCCGGATCATCGGCGGGCTGCTCACCGGCATCGGCATCCGATACTCCCGGTCGAAGGGGAGCCACGAGCTGGTCGGACGGCGGATGCCCGACGTCGACTGTGGCGCGCAGCGCCTGTTCGAGCTGTTGCGGACGGGTCGCTTCGTGCTGCTGACCCGTGCCGCCGTCGACGTCGAGCTGCCCGGTGTGGCCAACGGCGTGCACGGCGACCCAAGCCTGCCCGCCGCGATCCTGGTCCGCCCCGACGGTTACGTCGCGTGGGCGTCCGACACGGTCCCCGCCGAGGCGACCATCCGCGCAGCCGTCGACGAGTGGACGCTGATCGCTAGGCCGGCATCGCGAGTTTGACCGACATCGCGTGACCGAACAGTCCGATGCCGGCGCCGACGATCGGCCAGATCGGCCAGAAGTACCAGGCGCCGGCGGTCAGGCCGACGGCCAGCCACACGGTCAGCACGGCCACGAGCATCGTCAGGTACCCGGCAAGGTGCAGGCGTACCGACATCCGTGCGGCCCGTTGGCGGGCGGCACGCCTGCGCGGGTCGGTGCGCCGCAGGTATGCCCAAGGCAGGTCGGCGACCAGTTCGCGCAGTTCGGCGTTGGTGTGCGTGGCGAACGCGGCCTGTACCCGGCGTTCGTACTCACCCATCTCGAGGTAACCCTGCGCGAGCGCCTGGCCGAGGAGGTTCGCGGTGTTCTCCCGATCGTGGTCACCGGCGCGGATGACCATCGACGGGTGGGCGATGGTGGTCATGTCGAACTCCAATCTTGACGCTGCCTAGTTATACATTCCTACTGTGACGTGTCGTTGGGGGAGTGTCAACGGTTCCGGTTGAATGGGGGCATGTCCGACGAGAGCAGGGTGGTCAGTGCAAGCCGCGATGTCGCCGCCCCGGTAGACGTGATCTTCGAGTTGATCGCCGATCCGTCCCAGCACCCGCGTTGGGACGGCAACGACAACCTCGCCGAGGCACCTCCCGGTCAGCGCGTGCGACGTGCGGGCGAGGTGTTCACGATGACGCTGCTCAATGACGCCGTTCGGGAGAACCACGTCGAGGAGTTCGACGAGGGGCGGCTCATCGCGTGGCGGCCCTCGGAACTAGGCGGGACGCCGCCCGGTCATCTGTGGCGGTGGGAACTCGAGTCGCTGGACGACGGCCATACCCGCGTGACGCACACCTACGACTGGTCGCGGCTCACCGATGAGAAGCGCCTGGTGCGTGCGCGTGCCACCACCGCCGATTGGTTGCAGGCATCCGTGGACAGGCTTGCCGGGCTGGCCGAACGGGGCTGACTCAGACCGCTGGTCACCCAAGTCGGGTGAACCTTTGGCGGCGGAACCGCGTGTCATGACATGACTGGGGGCGCATGCTCACAGTTGGCATCCATGCCTGCGGGGGAGGAATCAGCAAATGACGATCGACGAAGGCAAGTTGAACGAGTTCATCGGCAAGGCGGTCGGTGATCTGGGGGCAGCGATCAGTGCGACGCTGATCCTGGTCGGGGATCGGCTCGGCCTGTACCGCGAGTTGGCCAAGGGTCGGGTCACGGCAGATGAACTGGCGAAGCGCACCGGCACCAACGAGCGCTACGTGCGCGAATGGCTCGGCAACCAGGGCGCAGGAGGGTACGTCGATTTCGACGCGTCATCCGGAGAGTGGTCGCTGAGTCCGGAGCAGGCGCTGTGTCTGGCCGACCCGAACGGTCCTGTCGACATGCCCGGTGCATACAACATCGTCGAGGCGACGTTCCACGCACTCGACCACACGCTGGAGAACTTCAAGTCCGGGGGCGGCATGGAATGGGGCGAGCACCATCCGTGTCTGTTCGACGGCACCGAACGGTTCTTCCGCGCCGGCTACAACAGCAATCTGATCGGTGACTGGCTGCCCGCACTGGACGGTGTGGTGGACAAACTGGACAGTGGGGCCAAGGTCGCCGACGTGGGGTGCGGGCACGGCGCCAGCACCATCTTGATGGCGACGAGTTACCCCAACTCCGAGTTCGTCGGGTACGACTACCACCGCGAGTCGATCGACGTCGCCGCCGAGAAGGCCGCGGCGGCAGGGCTTTCCAACGCCCGGTTCGAGGTCGCCGATGCGGTGGGCTACGAGGAGAAGGGCTTCGATCTCATCGCGTTCTTCGACTGCCTGCACGACATGGGCGATCCGATCGGCGTGTCACGCCATGCACACCAGGCCTTGAATTCCGACGGCACGGCGATGATCGTCGAACCGTTTGCGAACGACCGCGTGGAGGACAACCTCAACGCGGTGGGCCGGGTGATGTACGGTGCCTCCACCCAGATCTGCGTGCCGGTCTCGCTGGCACGCAAGGGTCCCGCGCTCGGTGCCCAGGCAGGTGAAGCCCGGTTGCGCGAAATCGTGGTCGACGAAGGCGGTTTCACGCGCTTCCGGCGCGCCACCGAGACGCCGTTCAACCTGGTGCTCGAGGCCCGGCCCTAGCCGTTCAGGCGGTCGCAGCCGCCTTGAGATAGCGCACAGGGTGATCGCCACTCGAACTTCTTCGCCCTCAGCGCTCTTTCGATGAAGCCAGGACCTAACGGGCGGCCGCGAACGCCCGCAGCGCCTCCACCTGCACGGGGTCCAGCGACGGACGCACCGTCGCCCTGGCCTTCTCGACGTCGGCGGCGGTGACGTCGGCCGTGTCGATCGAGCGCCGCATCGCGGTCAGCGCCGACTCCCGCAGCAGTGCCACGCAGTCGGCGGCGCTGTAGCCGTCCAACCCGTCGGCGATCTCGTCGAGGTTCACCTCGGGGCTCAAGGGGATCGACTTCCCCGACGCGCGCAGGATGTCGCGGCGCGCTTGGGCATCCGGCGGTTCGACGAACACCAGTTTCTCCAGCCGCCCGGGCCGCAGCAGTGCGGGGTCGATCAGGTCGGGCCGGTTGGTGGCGCCCAGCACCACGACGTCGCGCAGCGGGTCGATGCCGTCGAGCTCGGTGAGCAATGCGGCCACGACCCGGTCGGTGGCGCCGGAGTCGACGCTTTGCCCACGCCTCGGCGCCAGTGCGTCGACCTCGTCGAGGAAGACCAGGGATGGCGCGGAATCCCTTGCCCGCCTGAACAAGTCGCGGACGGCTTTCTCCGACGCGCCGAGCCACTTGTCCATCAGCTCGGCGCCCTTCACGGCGTGCACCGACAGGCGCCCGCTGCTGGCGAGCGCGCGCACGACGAACGTCTTGCCGCAGCCCGGCGGGCCGTACAGCAGCACTCCGCGTGGTGGATCCACTCCGAGGCGGGCGAACGTGTCGGGATGCTGCAGCGGCCACAACACCGCTTCGGTCAGCGCCTGCTTGGTCTCGGCCATGTCGCCGACGTCGTCGAGGGTCACCGAACCGACGGCGACCTCCTCGGTGGCAGAACGCGACAGCGGGCGGATCACGGAGAGGGCGCCGGTGAAGTCGTCCTGCGTCAACGCGGGTGGCTTTCCGTCGCCGCTCGCGCGCGCGGCTGCCCGCAGCGCCGCCTCCCGCACCAGCGCAGCCAGATCGGCGACCACGAAACCCGGTGTCCTTTCCCCGATCTCGTCGAGTGTGAGCGATTCGGAGGGTACGCCGCGCAGCAGCACCTCCAGCAACGCCTTGCGGGTGGCGCCGTCGGGCAGGCTCAGCCTCAGCTCGCGGTCACACAGATCGGGTGTCCGCAGGCGCGCGTCCACGGCGTCCGGCACCGCCGACGTCGCGATGAACGCCACTCCCGAAGTGGCCACCGCGGAACGGAGTTCGGCCAGGATCAAGGTTGCGACCGGCTCGGGCTGGCGGTCGTGGGTGTCGGGCAACAGCGCGTCGACGTCGGTGACCAGGAGCACGCCGCCGCCGTTGCGGACCGTCGCCACCGCCGACGTCACGGAGGCCAGCCGATCCTCCGCGCGCAGTGCTCCGACCTCGGGGCCGTCCAACTCCAACAGCCGCCGTTGTGCACATACCGCGCGCACCAGGGTGGCCTTGCCGACGCCGGCGGGTCCCGACACCAGGACGCCGAGATTGGGCTTGGCGCCGAGGGTTTCGAGAAGTGCGGGCTCGTCGAGAGCCAGCTTGAGCCACTCGGTCAGACGGGCCGCCTGGTTGTGCGCTCCCCTGAGGTCGTCGACCGGGATGGGCGGGGTGGCCGGCGTCAGGCTTGGGGTGATGAAGGCGTGCTGTGCGGTGGCGGATTGCGCAGCAAGGTCGGCTCCGTCGCCCCAGGTGACCAGTGAATTCGGCTGCACGCTCACCGGACCGGCCGGGTCGACGCCGGTAACGGTGAGCAGTTCCGAGGTCCAGGTGATGCCGACCGACGTCGCGAGCGCCGTGGTGGCCTCCGACGTCGAAGTGCCAGGGCCGAGGTCGCGGGGCAGCAGCGAGACGGTGTCGCCCACCGTCATCACCTTGCCGAGCAACGCAAGTCGCAACGTCGCCGGGGACACCGACTGGGTGGCGAGCTTCGACCCGGACAGCGTCACCGACGTGGCGCCGTGCACCGTCACGGGCGCCACGATCACCGTGGAGTTCTCCCGCAGGCCGGCATTGGACAACGTGACGTCGTCGAGCAGGATCGTGCCGGGCGGCACGCCGGGTGTCACGACGAGGCCGGCCACCGCGGCCGTCGTGCGCGCACCCGTCAGCGATATCGCATCCCACTCCCGGATGCCCAGCGCACCAAGGACTTCACCGTGAAGCCGGACCACGCCGCGGCGCGAGTCCATGGCCGATGTGTTGAGCCGGGCGGTCAACCTGAGGTGGCTCAACGGCGTTTCTTCTTGTTCGTGACTGGTCGTCAATGCCCGGAGCCCGGTCTGCGCAGGCCCAGCCGCGCCATCGAACGACGATTGGGCGCGGCACGTCGCGCCTCGCGGCGCACGGCACGTCGCTCACGCGGTTCGACGTCCCAGGCCTCTGGGCGTGCGGCCACCCAGCGCTGGCTGCGGATGGTGAACGGGATGATGCAGAGGTACCCGGCGATGATCAGCAGCACCAGGATGTAGGGGAACAGCAGGAGGCCGGCGGCGGCCGCCGCGACGAGGATCAGAAGAATGGGTGCGGCGTTGGGCGGCACCGAGATTGCCTTCAGCGCAAGGGTGGGCACACGGCTGACGAGCAGCGCGGCGTTGGCCGCCAGCCAGAGGCAGACGAACCACGGCTCGGTCCACCAGCCGTGGCCGAACTGCATCATGGCGACCAGCGGTCCGATCGCCCCGACGGCGCCGCAGGGTGCGGGCATGCCGGTGAAGAACTCCCGGGTGTACGCCGGCCGGGTGTCGTCGTCGAGAAGCGCGTTGAAGCGGGCCAGCCGCAGCACGACGCACACCGCGTACAGCAGCACGAAGATCCAGCCGATCTGCGAGTGCTGCAGCATGGTCACGTAGATCACCAGCGCGGGCGCAACGCCGAAGTTGACCGCGTCGGCTAGCGAGTCGATCTCGGCGCCCATCCGCGACTGGGCGTTCAGCGCGCGGGCAATGCCGCCGTCGATGCCGTCGAGGACGGCGGCCGCCCCGATCAAGGCCAGCGAGATCCACGGCTTCTCGTCGAGCGCGAACTTGATCGACGTCAATCCCGCACAGATCGCCAGGACCGTCGTCGCGCTTGGCAGAATCCGTAGCCCGCGCGGCCGTTTTCGGGGGAGGGCGCTCATGTCAACTCCGCCAGTGGCGTCTCGCCGCCAACGGCACGTTGACCGATCTCGACGAGCACCTTCGCGTCGGAAGGGAAGTAGGTGTCCAGGCGCGAGCCGAACCGGATGAGGCCGTAGGTGTCACCGATTGCGAGTTTGTCGCCGGGGTGCGTCGAGCAGACGATCCGGCGGGCGACCAACCCGGCGATCTGCACGGCGACCACGTCGACTCCGTCCGGCGTGCGGATCCACACGCTGTTGCACTCGTTCTCCGCACTGGCCGAAGCCTTGTCGGCCGACTGGAACTGGCCGGGCCGGTACTTCACCGTCACGACCTCGCCGCCGATCGGCGCGCGCTGGACGTGCGCGTCGAACACCGACAGGAAGATGCTGACCCTGGTCATCGGCACGTCGGGCAGGTTGAGCTCGGCCGGTGGGGTGGTCTGGTCGATCAGGGTGACGCGTCCGTCGGCAGGTGCGACCACCAGGCCCGGTCGGGTCGGTGGGACCCGGGGCGGGTGGCGGAAGAACGCCGCGCACGCCGCGGCGGCCGTCAGGCCCGTCGTCCGCACCCATCGGTGGCGACGACCGGCGACGGCAAGTCCCAGCCCGCCCGCGATGAACGGGAGGCCGGCGGGGTGTACCGGCGGAATGGTCGACTGGACGAGGTCCACCAGTCGTTCGATCTCGGATTGGTGGTCATCGGCGGGTGGTCGCGCGGGTCTGGCCATGGCGCCTCGATTCTACGTTTTGACGTGCCCGATCGTGGTGGCTAGGCCAGGTCCCAGACACGGACCGGTGAACCCGCCGCCAGTTCGACGACGTCTTCGTCGATCTCCAGCAGGCAGTTCGCCGATGCCAGCCACCGCAGGTGGTGTGATGCAGGTGGACCGTAGCTGGTGACGGTGCGGCCCTGGGGGTCGAGGACCCCGCGCCGGAATTGCCGCTTGCCGCCCGGCGAGGTCAGCGACTCGGTCAGCTCGGCGGTGAGTCGCGGACGTTCCGGGTGGGGCAGGCCCATCGCCGCGCGCAACGGGGCACGGATGAACACCTCGAACGACACCAGGGCGCTGACGGGGTTGCCTGGCAGCGTGATGATCGACGTCGCTCCGCTGGAGCCTGTCGTTTCGGCTCCGCCGAAGCGGCCTGCGCCCTGCGGCATCCCCGGCTGCATGGCGACCTTGGTGAACTCGACCTCGTCGCCCAGCGAATCCTTCACCACCTCGTAGGCGCCCGCGCTGACGCCACCCGTCGTGATGATCAGGTCGGCGTGCGCTGCGTGCTCTTGCAGCGCGGCGCGAAACGTGTCGACGTCGTCGGAGGTCATCGCGGCGGTGGTGACCTCGCCACCCGCATCGCGGACGGCCGCGGACAGCATCACGGCGTTGGACTCGTAGATCTGGCCGGGCTGCAGTGGCGTACCGGGTGCCACCAGTTCCGAACCGGTCGACATCACCAGAACCCGTTGCCGCGGAACGACGTTCAGCTTGCCAAGCCCGAGCGCCGCGGCCAGCCCGAGCGCGGCCGGGGTGAGCACCTGCCCTGCCAGCAGCACGGTGGTGCCCTCGGTGACGTCCTCGCCTGCGTGGCGCAGGTGCTGGCCGGGTCGTGCGCTGGCCCGAATCGTGACGACGTCGGTGGCGCCGTCGGTGGCCTCGACGGGGATCACCGCCGTCGCCCCCGTCGGAAGCGGCGCGCCGGTCATGATCCGGTGTGCGGTACCCGGCGCCAGCACCAGTGGATCGGTGCGTCCTGCCGGAATGTCTTCGGCCACAGGCAGTTTCACCGGGTGTGCGTCCGAGGCGTCGGCGATGTCCTCGGCGTGCACGGCGTAGCCGTCCATGGCCGAGTTGTCGAAACCCGGCAGCGACAACGGCGCGACGACGTTGTCGGCAAGGACGAGTCCGAGTGCGTCGCCGATGTCGACGGTGACGGCGGGGCGAGGAGTGATCAGCCCAGCGACGACGCGCTGGTGCTCTTCGACGGATCGCATGGACTACAGCGGGTAGGTGACGCCGGTGAGCTCCTCGGACACCGTCCAGAGCCTGCCTTGGATGTCCTGGTCGTGCGATTGCGCGCTCGACTTGACGATCTTCGGATGTCCGCGCGTTTCACCGATGCCGTCGGGCCCGTAGTAGTCCGCGCCGTGCGCCGTCGGGTCCGTCGCGGCCCGCAGCGTCGGGAGCGCGCCCATCGCCGGGATCTGCGCGACCAGCGGCGTAAGCGGCTGCAGCACGCCGGGGAGGTGGCGCATCAACTCGGTGTCGGAGAAGCCGGGGTGTGCCGCCAACGCGATGGTCCCCTCGTTGTGCCCGCCGAGCCGCCGCTGGAGTTCGTAGGTGAACATCAGGTTGGCCAGTTTCGACTGCCCGTAGGCGGCAACCCGGTTGTAGCTGCGGTCGAACTGCAGATCGTCGAAGTGGATCTTGGCGATGATGCGGTGGCCGACGCTGCTGACCGTCACGACGCGGGAGCCCTCGACCGGAAGCAGGTTCTCCAGCAGCAGCCCCGTCAGCGCGAAGTGGCCGAGGTGGTTGGTGCCGAACTGCAGCTCGAAGTCGTCCTTGGTGGTCTGCCGCGGCGATGGGTACATCACGCCCGCGTTGTTGATCAGCAGATCGATCCGTGGGTAGGCGGTCTTCAACTCCTCGGCCGACGTCCGGATCGACTGCAGCGAGCCGAGATCCAGCGGCTGGACCGCAACGTCGGCGCCGGGGTGGGCACCCACGATGCGGGCGGCGGCGGCGTTTCCCTTGTCGGTGTCGCGGACGGCGAGCACGACGCGCGCGCCGCGGCTGGCGAGGATCAGGGCGGTGTCGTAGCCCAGGCCGGTGTTGGAACCGGTGATGATGGCGACGCGGCCGGTCTGATCGGGCACGTCGGCAGCGGTCCACTTGCTGTTGGCGCTCATGAGCAAGACCATACTCAGACGAATGGTGACACTCGTCGATCCCGCGAATCCGCCAAGCCGCAAGGCGCCGCTGGTATGGGCCATCGGCGCGGCAATCCCGTGGGCGATGCTCGCGGTGGCACAGGTGGTGTGGTTCGTGCTCGATGCACGCTTGGGCTGGTTGCACGCCGTCGCCGCCGCCGCGACCGTCGTTGGTGTCGTGACGTTCGTGGTTGTGGCACCGCTGTGGCGGTACCGGGTGCACCGCTGGGAGGTCGGCGCGCAGGCCGTCTACACCCGGTCCGGCTGGTTGGTGCAGGAGCGCCGCATCGCCCCGATTTCGCGCGTGCAGACGGTCGACACCCACAGGGGCCCGCTGGCGCGGCTGTTCGGCCTCGCCGACGTCACCGTGACGACGGCGTCGTCGGCGGGAGCGGTACGGATCGTGGCGCTGGACTCCGAGGTGGCCGATCGGATCGCCGCCCAACTGACCGACATCGCCGCGATCGGCGATCGGGATGCGACGTGACCGATGCCGAGCCGTGGCGCAGGCTGAGTCCGCGGATGCTGCTGGTCCATCCAGTGCACGAGGTGTTGGGCCAGGTCCCGCTGCTGATCGGCGCCGTGGTGCTGGGGACGGCGACGGGCAACGCGATGTGGTCGGTGGCCGTGCTGGTGCTGATGATCGTGTACGGCCTTGCGCGCTGGTTCACCACGACTTATCGCATCGACGCCGAACAGATCCAGCGACGCGAAGGCGTGCTGCAGCGCTCGGTATTGTCGGTGCCGCGCAACAGGATTCGGTCGGTGTCGACCGATGCGCGGGTGCTGCACCGGCTCCTCGGATTGACCGTCGTGAAGGTCAGCACCGGTCAGGAGGCCAAGGGTGACGCCGGGTTCGCACTCGACGCGATCCGCTCCGACGAGGTACCGGCGCTGCGCGCGCTCCTGATCGCGGACTCGCCGCCCGACGCACTCGAGGCCGGTGTCGAGGCCAGCGCGCCGGAACGGGTGCTGGCGCGCTGGCAGCCGTCGTGGCTGCGGTACAGCCCGCTGAGCTTCACCGGGCTCGCGACGATCGCCGCGGCGTTCGGCGTGATCTATCAAACGGGTGCCGTTGCGGCACTGGAGGATTCGCCGTTGGCACGGCAGGGGCTGGATGCGGCCGAGCGCTTCGGCGTCGTGGCGACGGTGGTCGTGGCCGTGCTCTTCGTGCTGACACTCGGGGTGATGCTGTCCGTCGTTCGGTCGCTCATCACGTTCGGCAACCTGGTGCTATCCCGGCGCGACGAGGTGCTGCACCTTCAGCACGGCCTGCTCCGGGTGCGCGAGCACACCTACGACATGCGTCGCCTGCGCGGAGGCACGATCCGCCAACCCCTGCTGGTGCGGGCGTTCGGCGGTGCGCGCCTGGATGCCGTGATGACCGGGGTGGACGGCGCCGGCGAGGCGTCGCTGCTGCTGCCGCCGTGCCCGTCCGCGACGGCCGAGTCGGTGCTGACCGAACTGATCGGACAGCAGGACGCGGTGACCGGCGCGCTGCGCCACCACGGCCCTGCCGCCACCCGCAGGCGGTGGACGCGGGCCCTGACGTTCCCGGCGCTGTTGGTGGTCGGATTGGGGACGACGGCGGTCGTCGCCACGGTGCCCGCGTGGGCGTGGGTGCTGTGCGGTGTCGTCATCGCCGCGGGGGTGTTCCTGGCCGCCGACCGGTCCCGGGCGCTGGGCCACCGTGTCGGCGACGGTTGGCTGGTAGCCAGGTCGGGAAGCCTGGACCGGCGTCGGGACTGCCTCGAGGCCGCGGGCATCATCGGCTGGACCGCACGCCAAACGCTGTTTCAGCGCCGCGCCGGGGTCGCCACGCTGATCGCGGCCACCCCCGCAGGCGTGAAGGGTTACCGCGTGCTCGACGTACCCGCCGACCTCGCGTGGTCGGTCGCTGCGGCGGCATCACCATGGGTAGCCGACTGCGATTGGACCAGAGAGACCGCTCACTCTTAGCTGGGTCCGAGTTGCGCCGTGACGTTCGCCGTTTACTGTCGGCTGCATGGCTGTCGGTGGAGTGCTGTTCGACATCGATGGCGTCCTGGTGACCTCGTGGCAGGCCATCCCCGGCGCCGCGGAGGCTTTGCGGGTGCTTGCGGACCACCAGATTGCGCGGACGTACCTCACGAACACCACGACGCGCACCCGCACACAGATCGCGGGGTTGCTCACGGATGCGGGCATGGACGTCGCCGCCGACGAGGTGATCACGGCCGCCGTGCTGACCGCCGACTACGTCAGGGACCGCTATCCGGGCGCGCGATGCTTCCTGGTCAACAGCGGGCAGATCGGCGAGGACATGCCCGGCATCGACCTCGTCTACGCCAGCGACGTCGGCGACGCGGTACCCGAGACCCCCGACGTCGTGCTGCTCGGCGGCGCGGGACCTGAGTACGACCACGTCACGCTCAGCCGGGTCTACGACTGGATGGCCCAGGGCGTGCCCGTCGTCGCCATGCATCGCAGCACGTCGTGGAACACCGCGGAGGGGCTGCGGATCGACACCGGCATGTACCTGATCGGGATGGAGGAGACGTCGGGACGCAAGGCCACCGCCGTCGGAAAGCCCGCGCCCGAGGGCTTCCTGACCTCGGCCGGACGCCTTGGCCTCGAACCCGAGGAGATGTACATGGTCGGCGACGACCTCAACAACGATGTGCTGGCCGCGCAGGTGGTCGGCATGGCCGGGGTGCTGGTACGCACCGGCAAGTTCCGGCAGGACACGTTGGATCGTTGGGCCGCAGACGAATTCGCGATGCAGCCCAACTACGTCATCGAGTCGGTCGCCGACCTACCTGCGCTGCTCGGCCTTTAGGCCCGTTGGCTCTGCTCCCAGTACGGCGGTCGCCCGACCAAGGCCTTCAATTGCCCGGAGTCGAAGCGGATGACGTTCTCCGCGACGAGGCCGTCACGCAGGATGAGACGTTCGATGCCGCACAGTTCGAACGGGCCGGCCACGCCCCGTCCGTGCATGATCCACCGAACGAACGTGGCATCGCCATTGGTCGCGTGTTCGGCCACCGTCAACCGCATCTCCGGCACGTAGGCAATGACCTTCGCGATCAGGTCGACGTAATCGGTGACCCCTTCCACGGGGACGTCAGACCATGGCCAGTAGCCCTTGATGTCCGGAGTCACCATTGGTCGGACGAGAGACGCGTCCGGGTTGGCCCAGAACTCCGCGAATCCGTCGACGCTCCATCGCACGCCTGCACCAATTGTGGTCATGTGTACCGCCTTTCACTCACCGTTGTTGTCACCGTCGACGGTGCCAGTGGTCGGTGGAAGCGGCAATTACCCGGTGGGTAGGTGCGGCCCGCGTTCAGCCGCGGCCGGCGCGGATCATGTCGTCGCGGGGCACCACCTTGACCCGCTCGCGACCCTGTTCGGTGCCCAGTGCGATCTCGTGCGCGTCGAGCCGTTCCCATTCCTGCCAGGTCGTGTAGTCGACGCCGCGGCCGGACAGGTGGGCGAGGATGGCGTCGGGGTCGGACGTCTCGGCGGGCGGGATGCCGGGCAGGTCGGCAAGTAGGCTCGACGCCGTCTCTGCCGCATCGGACTTGGTGTGTCCGATGAGCCCGATCGGTCCTCGCTTGATCCAGCCGGTCACGTAGGTGCCCTCCATCATGACGCCGTCCATGTCGAGGACGCGGCCCTTGTCGTGCGGTACGACGCCTGCGGAGTGGTCGAACGGCAGATCGGCGAGATGCGACGACAGGTAGCCCACCGCGCGATAGACCGCCTCGACCGGTGTGTCGACGAATTCGCCAGTGCCCCGGACGGTTCCGTCGCCGATGAGCTCGGTCCGCTCGGTCCGCAACCCCTCGACGTGGTCCGTGCCGAGGATCGCAACGGGTGCCTGGCAGAGATGGATGTGGATGCGGTGCGGTGCGCCCGTCGGCTCGTTCTCCAGGTAGCGCATCAGGGTGTCGACGACGAGCTTCGTCGACTTGCTCTTGCTGATCGCGGCCTGGCTGGCGTCGTCGATCTCGAAGCCCTCCGGGTGCACGATCACGTCGACGCTCGGCGAGTGCGACAGCTCGCGAAACTCCATGGGGGTGAACTTGATCTGGGCGGGGCCGCGACGGGCGAAGACGTGCACGTCGGTGGCCTGGTTCAGTGCGAGCGCGCGGTACACGTTGCCGGGGATCTCCGTGGTGAGCTGTTCGTCGGCAGGCTTGGCGAGCACCCTTGCGACGTCCAGTGCGACGTTGCCCGCCCCGAGCACGGCGGCGTTCTTGGCCACGAGCGGCCAGTCGCGCGGGACGTCGGGATGGCCGTCGTACCAGGAGACGAAGTCGGCGGCGCCGTAGCTGCCCGGCAGGTCGATACCGGGGATGTCGAGGTCGCGGTCGGCCCGCGCACCAGTGGAGAAGATCACCGCATCGTAGAAGTGGCGCAGGTCCGAGAGCTTGACGTCGGTGCCGTAGTGGACGTTGCCGAGGAATCTGATCTCGTCGCGGGAGAGCACCCGGCGCAGCGCCTTGATGATCTCCTTGATGCGGGGATGGTCGGGAGCGACGCCGTAGCGGACCAGGCCGTACGGCGCTGGCAACCGGTCGAAGACGTCGACTCGCGCCCGGGCGTACTCGTTGGCCAACGTGTCGGCGGCGTAGATCCCCGCCGGGCCGGCTCCAATGACTGCGACCTTGATGTCTCGCATCCCTCACCCTTCTGATTAGGTGAGGCAAGCCTAAGTATCAAGGAGTCGGCCGTGTGGGCTCCCTTGGGAGATCTGCATCACCCCGCCCGATCACTTTTCGCGCCGGCGATGGTCAGTACTGCATGACCAATGAAGTGATCACCGTGAGTACCACCGTCGACGCCCCGGCCGACACCGTGTTCGCCGTGCTGGCCGACCCCACCAAGCACGCAGCGATCGACGGCACAGGATGGGTTCGGGAGTCCCTCGACGGGCAACCACTGAACCAGGCTGGGCAGATCTTCCGGATCGCGATGTATCACGACAACCACCCCGATGGCGACTACGAGATGGCGAACCGGGTCGAGGTGTTCGAGCCGCCGCGGGCCATCGCGTGGCAGCCCGGCCAGGACGGGCCTGACGGTGACATCGGCTACGGCGGCTGGTTCTGGCGCTACGACCTGACGTCGGTGGCTGCGGATCAGACGCAGGTGACGCTCACCTACGACTGGTCGGCGGTACCGCAACAGACCCGCGAGCACATCCAGTTCCCGCCATTCCCCTTGGCGCACCTGGAGAACTCGCTGACCCACCTCGCGTCGCTTGCCGTGGCGCGCTGAGGATTACGGCTCCGCCACCATCCGGATCCGCGCCTCTGGCGCGACTCCGTCGCGCGAGACCTCGGCGAACCCGAGCCTGCGGTACAGCTGGTATGCCCGATCGTTGACGCCGAGGACGCTCAGTGTGACGGGCTTGCCGTCGGCACGGGCGATGAGCTCGCGGATGAGGCGGCTGCCGATGCCGCGCCCCTGGTGTTCGGGCGCCAGTTCGATGAGCGCGAGGAAGATCTCGTCGTCGCGCTCGTCGACGTCGAGCCTGCCGGCGTCCACGCCGTCGACCACGATGACGCGAGCGCAGTCAAGAACGAGATGCCCTGTGAGATAAGTGCGTTGCTCGTCGTCGTCCCACCCCCAGATCTGGTCGACGTAGGGGCCGAGTGAATCCTTGTGTAGCGCGAAAAAGAACGCGGCGTCGTCTGCCGTGGCTGGTCGCAACGCGATGTCCGCCATGGTTCGAAGGCTAGGCCCGTAGGGTCCGGACCGCCTCGATCCGCGCGGTGATCTGTTCGGAGTTCGCAGCCGCCAGAACCGGTCCGCCGCAGATCCGACGCAGTTCGTTGTGGATCCAGCCGTGCGGCTTGCCGGTTCGATGATGGGCCAGGGTGACCAGTGCGTTGAGCTCACGCCGCAGGTCGCGAAGCTGGCCGTGCGTGGTGGACACCACCGGCACCGTTCCGCCTGCCGCGGTCCGGCGGTCGAGTTGTTCTTCCTGCCTGCGCCGCAACAGATCTCGCATCTGCGCGGCATCCAGCAGGCCCGGGATGCCGAGATAGTCGGCCTCCTCGTCGCTGCCCGCCGGGGTCGCCGTGCCGAACGAAGAGCCGTCGAAGATCACCTGGTCCAGCTCGGCGTCCGCGCCAAGCATCTCGAAGCCGTTGTCCATCTCGCTGGACTCGTCCTTCTGCTTGGCCGCATCGGCCATCAGTTCGTCGTCGAGTCCGTCGCTCTCGCGGTGCGGCTTGCCCAAGACGTGGTTGCGCTGGGCTTCCATCTCGCTGGCCAGCTGTAGCAGCGACGGCACCGACGGCAGGAAGATGCTCGCGGTCTCGCCGGGCCGCCGCGAGCGCACGTAGCGGCCGATCGCCTGCGCGAAGAACAGCGGCGTCGACGCGCTGGTGGCGTACACCCCGACGGCAAGGCGTGGCACGTCGACGCCCTCGGACACCATGCGCACCGCGACCATCCATCGGCTGGTGCCCTTGGAGAACGCCGTGATGCGGTCCGACGAACCGGGATCGTCGGACAGCACGATCGTTGGCGCCTCGCCCGTGATCGTGGTCAGCAGTCCCGCGTATGCGCGGGCCGCCGTCTGGTCGGAGGCGATGATCATGCCGCCCGCGTCGGGCACGTGCTGACGCTTCTGCGTGAGGCGGGTGTCGGCCGCGGCGATCACCGCGGGCATCCAGTCGCCGGTCGGGTCCAGCGTGGTTCGCCAGGCTCTTGCGGTCTGTTCGGCGTTGAGCGGTTCGCCGAGGCGTGCCGCGTGTTCCTCGCCCGCGCTGTCCCGCCACCGCGCCTCGCCGGAGTAGGCCAGGAATACGACGGGGCGCACCACCCCGTCGGCGAGCGCATCGGCGTAGCCGTAGGTGTGGTCGGCCTGCGAGCGCTCCAGGCCGTCTGGCCCGCGCTCATAGGTGACGAACGGGATCGCGC
>Ga0105239_10003894_pt1 | contig 18092 bp, 20 predicted proteins | sample KBSC44metaG_FD_92761 | JGI IMG/M metagenome (GOLD analysis project Ga0105239, IMG submission 92761) | Corn rhizosphere microbial communities from Kellogg Biological Station, Michigan, USA - KBS C4-4 metaG | ecosystem: Host-associated > Plants > Roots > Rhizosphere > Soil | place: Michigan, USA...
ATGACACGAGCCCGCAAGGGCGACTGCATTGGACCCTTGAAAAGACATTAAGACCCAATGAGATTCCTTTCGCAAAAACCGTTGTTATTACCCGGCCGTCTGAAACCACCATTTGGCCTGGACGGAGAATGGCAGGTCAAGCTTAAGGCCGCCGTAGTCAGCTCCCAACACTTTTTCGAAAGACTCAAGACCATCGGGTCACAATCTGCCATAGACGAATACGAGAAACGAAAGCTGGGTATATTCAACCAGCTTAATTTTTTTCAGCTGGTCACAGGCATCATCATCCCCATCGCCGGCAGCCTCAGCAACCACCATTTTCCCCTCATCGCGTGGATCGTCGCCTGCCTCCCCGCCACCATCAGCATCCTCGTGCTCACCCTCACCCATCGCGGCCGCTACGACCTGGCGCAGATCGCCTACTTCGTACTCTACCCCCTCGTCACCAGCATCGTCTATCTCTGGGGGATCAATATGGGCATCGAGCTGTCGTTCATCCTCTACGGTATCCTCTCCGTCTTCTTTATACAGGACCTGAGCCAGATGCTCTTTGCGCTTGGCCTGTCCATGGTCAGCTATTTCGTCCTCGCCGTCCTGTGCAAAGACTATCGCTATCAGCTGGCGACCGCAAACGTCTGGTTCTATTTCTTCAACCAGTCCCTCGCCATCGTCTTCATCTTCTACGGCCTGTTCCTGATAAAAAAAGAGAACACCGGCTACCAGCACAGCATCCTGCAGCAGAAAGAAGAGATCGCCAGCAAGAGCCTCCTGCTACAGCAGCAGACGGACGAGCTGACCCGCCTCAACGGATTCAAGAACCGCCTCTTCTCCATCATCGCCCACGACCTCAAATCGCCGATATATGCCCTCCGCAACCTCTTCCGCAACATGCAGCAATATGATCTGCCCGCCGAAGAGATCAAAGGCATGGTTCCCGAAGTGGTTAACGAGCTCACCTATACGACCAGCCTGATGGAGAACCTGCTGACATGGGCCCGCAGCCAGATGCAGACCGACGCAGTCAAGCCACAGATGATCGATGTCTTCGGCCTGATGGAAGACGTAAGCCGCATGCTCCGCCTCCAGGCCGACGCCAAGAACATCATGATAAGGCTTGAAGCCGGCGACGAGATCATCGCGTACGCCGACAAGGACATGGTCCACCTTATCCTCCGCAACCTCCTCTCCAACGCCATCAAATACACGCCCGAACAAGGCTGCATCGACGTCGGCGCCCGCATCGCCGGCCCACAGATCGAGCTCTACGTAAAAGACACCGGCATGGGCATCCCCCCCGACGCGCTCGAAAAGATCCAGCTCAGCAATTTCTACACGACCAAAGGCACCGCCGGCGAATCCGGCACCGGCCTCGGCCTCATGCTCTGCAAAGAGTTCATCACCCGTAACCAGGGCACCCTCCACATCAACAGCACACCCGGCAAAGGCAGCACCTTTACTGTGACACTGCCCGCGGCTGAATAAAGACATGCGCATCATCATCGATCCTGAACGGCAAGAGCTGACTGTCAACCCAAAACCAGCCCCAGTGGTTGGATTGCGTCCCGTCAGGTAAACAAGTACCTTTGCAGGATGAAAATACAGCTCCTCTCCATCGGCAAAGACCACGAACCCTACGTCAAACCCGGCGTCGAAGACTTCACCCGCCGCATTTCCCGTTACTACCCCGTGGAATGGAGCCTTATCCCTACCCCAAAGAACGCAGCCACCCTCGCACAGCCCGACCTCAAAAAAAAGGAAGCAGAGATCATCCTCGGCCTCCTCGCCAAAGACGACTTCCTCATAGCCCTCGACGAAAGAGGAAAACAAATGACATCCGAAGGCCTCGCCACCTTCATCCAAACCCGAGCCAACGACAGCACCAAAAAGCTCGTCTTCCTTATCGGCGGCGTCTATGGCCTCGACGGATCCATCCTCAAACGCGCCGACTACCGCTGGTCCCTCTCGCAGCTAACCTTGCCTCACCAGCTGGTACGCCTGCTGCTCGCAGAACAGCTGTACCGCGCCTGCACCATCCTGCGCAACGAGAAATACCATCATGCCTAGAGAATTGCGTCGCACGTTAACAAATAGCACCATGCGCAAAGAAATACCGACATACCTTAGCATCCTCAGATTGTCGATTACCCGCAAAATGCTTTATCTTGGGAAAAAATTCCAATGTTCTCAGTTACGCCGGTTATCGTAGTCCTTACCTGCCTCATTTCCTTTGCCGCCTTTTCCAATTACAAACTGAGAGAAATGCTCATTTTCTGGCCGCCTGCCGTCAGCATGCGCCACCAGTACTACCGTTTTATCACCTGCGGACTGATCCACTACGATTTTCTGCACCTGTTCATGAATATGTTCACCCTCTATTTCTTCGGCCGGGGCACCGAACTGCTGTACCGAGGCGAGCTGGGACTGAAACCCTATTATTACCCGATACTCTATATCACCGCGCTCATCGTCTCCAACATCCCTTCCTACCTTCGCCACAAGGATGATTACAACTACCGTAGCCTGGGTGCGTCGGGAGCGGTCTGCGCCGTCATGTTCGCCGTTATCCTCATCCGCCCCTGGGAAACCCTGCAGGTATTCGCCTTCATCCCGATGTACTCCATCCTCTTCGCCATCATCTTCCTCGGCTATTCTGTCTATATGTCACGCCGCGGAGGCGACAACGTCAACCACGACGCACACCTCTGGGGCTCCCTCTACGGCATCGTCTTTACCATCGCCGCACACCCTGATATCGTCAACACTTTCCTCAACGAGATCAAACACCCGCCGTTCCTCTAGCCTCGGGCCGGCTTGGCCGGCGGACCTCCCCGGGCCGGTAGCCACTCTATCCTCACTACCTCCGTTGTCCCCGTGTCGATGCGACACCGGTCATCGATCCGCATGCCCACCACCCACAATATCTTTTTATTGGACTCAACCACCCATACCCTTTCCTTCTCCGCGAGCGAGAGCTTGCTGTCGATGAACAGACGCGACAGCTTCTTCTTCTTGCGCATACCCAACGGATAGAAATAGTCCCCTATCCGCCACTTGCGCAAGAGCAACGGATATTCCACCTCCCGGGCATCCAGCCACGCGACGGCACTCCCACCCACATCCACAGGCACTTCCCCTACCGGCATTCGCCGCAGCAAAAGCCTCCCCCCTTCATATACTACATCTCCATCAGAAGATTCCACCAGTATATTCGCAGCTACCCCGGCCTCCAGCGGTGAAATGATCAGCCAGCCCCGATCCCGCAATACCCTGTGCGTGGCCGAACAAACATATTTACCGGACCCGCTGTCCAATAACCCAACCACCGTCGCCACCTGCGAAGCAGAAAATCCAAAAGGCGTTATAATTTCAAAGACCAACGTCGTCAAAGGGCTGGAAGACCTCAGCTTCAGCACAGGCACCCACACTTCACTCCCGCGATGCTCCAGCAGGCGCTTCAGCTGCCGATCGATATCCCTGCGATACACCTCCTCTATCTCCCTGAACCGGCCAATATTCGCCCCCAGATTGTGCACCGCCCCCGGATAGACCTCTTCTATCAAAGGGATCACCCGATGCCTGAAATAATTTCGGGTATATTTATCCGATTCATTCGAGCTGTCTTCCACCCACTCCAAACCCTCCGACACAGCAAACGCACGTATCTCTTCCCGGCCCGCAAACAACAGCGGCCGAACCAGATTCCCGTGTTGTGGCAACATCCCCCGGAGACCGCCGATCCCCGTCCCTTTAAAGAAATTCATCAGCAATGTTTCAATATTATCATCCCGGTGATGGGCTGTCACGACATAACCACGATCACCTGCAACCTCCTTAAACCACTCGTACCGCAGCTCACGGGCCGCCACCTGCACAGAGACCTGGTGCGAGAGCGCATAAGCCATCGTATCAAACCGCTTCACCAATACCTCGCGACCATAGCGAGTCCCCAACCCACGCACAAACCGCTCGTCGCGCTCACTCTCCTCACCCCGCAGACCAAAATTGCAGTGAGCAATATAAATATCAAACCCCGCCCGCTGCAGCAGCTCGCACAGCACGACAGAGTCCAGTCCCCCGCTGACAGCCACAAGCAGCCGGTCACCAGAAGAAAAAAGCCCTTCCTTTTTTATAAATTGTCTGAATTCAAAAAGCAGATCCATTCGTCAAATTTTTCTAGTCCGCTAGTCTGCCAGCTCGTCATAGGCCGACTGCAGCTCATTATACGCCCGCTTCTCACCGGCCGCCCTGGCCGCTACCATCCCCTTCTCATACCAGGACAGCGCCAGCGCCGTTTCCCCCGTACGTTCGAGCAATTTTCCCAGCTGATAATAGGACCCCACCGCACCAGGGTCGTGCGCAAGCACTTCCTCCAGCAGCCGGCGGGCCGTCACGTCATCCCCCTGTTTGCTGTATTCCAATGCCAAAGCATGCTTCGAAAAGGGATCATTGGGATCCGCCTTCAGGAACTCCTTCAATTTCTCGATCCGGTCCATTACCGTTAAATTTTTTAATAAATTATTCCCGAATTAACCGGCCAAACCTTATCTTTGTTTAGTTGCATAAACAACTTTCGGCGCGCCCCAATGGCGTCCCTGGAAGGGCTTCGTCTGGGGACGAGCATCGCGAAGTCCCTGAACGTTCCCGAGCAACACGAAGGGAACGAACGAGGGAGTGAACAGTGTTCAGTCCCGAAGTTCTCCCAACGGTGTAGGGGCCGAAGTTAACAATCATTATATTAGTCACTTCAAAACGCGAGCGCCAATGAAGATCTTAGTTTGCATCAGCAAAACGCCGGATACAACGGCGAAGATAGCCTTCACCCAGAACAATACAAAGTTTGCCAGCGATGGAGTTCAATGGATCATCAACCCCTATGACGAATGGTATGCCCTCGTACGGGCCATCGAACTGAAGGAAAAAGATCCTTCCACAGTCGTCCACCTCGTTACCGTAGGCGCCGCCGACATGGAGCCCATCATCCGCAAAGCGCTCGCCATCGGCGGAGATGAGGCGATCCGCGTCAATGCCGACAGCCACGACCCATTTTATATCGCTTCCCAGATCGCGGAAGTAGCCCGCCAGGGAGCCTACGACCTGATCTTGACAGGCAAGGAAACGATCGACTACAACGGTTCCGCCATCGGCGGCATGGTCGCCGAGCTCCTCGACCTGCCCTATGTTTCGCTCGCGACGAAGTTCGACCTGAACGGCACAACAGCAACCGTCATCCGCGAGACCGAAGACGGAGAAGAGACCAACGAGGCCAGCCTGCCCCTTGTGGTCAGCTGCCAGAAAGGCGTCGCCGAACAACGCATCCCCAATATGAAAGGCATCATGGGCGCCCGCACCAAGCCGCTGAAGGTCGTCGAACCCGCAGCCGCCGAAACGCTCACCAGCATTGTCTCCTTCGAGCTGCCTCCTGCAAAAGCCGGCGTCAAGCTGGTCCCGGCCGATAATCCCGCCGAACTGATCCGCCTCCTCCACGAAGAAGCCCGGGTATTCTAAAACCCTTTAAAAAAAATTGACAATGTCAGTCTTAATATATATCGACCATTCGGAAGGACAGATAAAAAAAGCATCCCTGGAAGCCCTCAGCTATGGCGCGGCCCTGGCCACTCAACTGGGCACGACGGCAGAAGGCATTCTCCTGGGTACCGTAAATACAGATCCCGCCACCCTGGGTAAATACGGGATCAAAAAGGTCCACCAGGCTGCCGACAAATCCCTGGACGCCCTGGACGCGCAGGTATACGGGAAGATCATTGCAGACGCCGCCACGCAAACAGGAGCCACGGTACTGGTCTTCTCCAACAACTTCAATGGCAAAGCCGTTGCCCCCCGCGTCGCCGTTCGGCTGAAAGCAGGACTGGTCACCGGCGCGGTAGCCCTCCCTGATACCTCCAATGGATTCGTCGTCAAAAAGAACGTTTTCTCGGGCAAGGCCTTCGCCCATATTGGCCTCACCAGCCCCGTAAAGGTGATCGCCCTTAACCCCAATAGTTATGCTATAAAGGAAGGGGAAGGCGCCGCCGAGACAGTCACCCTGTCTGTTACCCCACCAGCGCCAAAGGTTAAGGTCACCGCGGCCACCCAGGCTACCGGTGAGGTCCCCCTGACAGAGGCCGAGATCGTCGTCAGTGGCGGCAGAGGCCTGAAAGGACCGGAGAACTGGGGAATGGTCGAAGAGCTCGCAAAGGTTCTTGGCGCCGCCACCGCCTGTAGCCGCCCTGTCGCAGATGCCCACTGGCGCCCTCATCACGAACACGTCGGCCAGACCGGTATCGCCATCGCTCCCAATCTCTATATCGCCATAGGGATCTCCGGCGCCATTCAGCACCTTGCCGGAGTGAACCGCAGCAAGGTCATTGTTGTTATTAACAAGGACCCGGAAGCGCCATTCTTCAAAGCTGCCGACTATGGCATTGTCGGGGACGCCTTTGAAGTGGTGCCCAAAATGATCGAAGCCGTGAAGAAACTGAAAGGAATTGCATAAAAGAGAGGTCCTCTGGGGGTAGATTGGCCGGCTAAAGATGCCCACCCTCCGTAAAGACCCTTATGCGGCCCCTTAGAAGGAGTTGACCTATAGGTTATTAAAATAGACCCCGCTCGATTTTTTTCATTCTGAGCGGGGTCTGTTTATTTAAAAAAATGCCTTAGTTTCGTGTATTATTTTATGAAGAAGATAGAACTGGAAATAGTCGCTTTGTCACATAGTATAACGCAAACCCATTCCTATGCGGTTGTACTCGGCGAAGTGAATGGCTTAAGACGCCTGCCCATCGTGATTGGGGGATTTGAGGCTCAGGCAATTGCCGTCGCCCTCGAAAAAATGCACCCGAGCCGTCCCCTGACGCACGATCTGATGAAGAATTTCATGAGCGCCTTCACCATCGACCTTCAGGAGATCATCATTTGTGATCTACAGGAAGGTATTTTCTATTCCAAGCTGGTTTGCGTCAGCGAACACGATACGGTCGAGATCGACTCCCGTACCTCCGACGCCCTGGCCCTCGCCGTCCGTTTTGGCTGCCCCATCTATACCTACGAACATATTCTCGATAGCGCCGGCATTCTCATGGAAGACAGCTCTTCCAAAAAGAAGAAATCCAGCGCAACGGCAACGGTAAGCACCACCGAAAGCAGCTCGCGGGAAGACCTGAAAGCCCTTTCGATGGACGACCTCACATCCCTGCTCAACGAAGTGCTCGAACAGGAGGACTATATCCGCGCCATCGCCATCCGCGACGAGATCAACAGCCGGCGTAAGGCCCGGTAGGACGACTCATCGAAAACCAATGGTAGTCTTCCCTAACTGTAAAATAAACCTCGGGCTCAGGATCCTTCGCAAACGCAGTGACGGTTATCATGACCTGGAAACGGTCTTCTATCCGATTGCAATAAAAGACGTCCTGGAGATCACCCATGCTACCGAGCTGAATTTTACTGCCTACGGTAGCCCGATACCAGGCGACGCACAGAACAACCTATGCCTCAAAGCCTGGCAGCTCCTGAAAAAAGATTTCCCTACCCTCCCCTCCGTCCATATCCATCTTTATAAACATATCCCCATCGGCGCAGGCCTCGGCGGAGGCTCCTCCGACGGCGCATTCATGCTGCTGTTGCTCAATCAACAGTTCAGACTCGGCCTCGAAACCGGCAAACTAGCTGACTATGCCGCACAGCTCGGCAGCGACTGCCCCTTTTTCATTTTGAACACACCAAGCCTCGGCGGCGGACGCGGCGAACAGCTGCAACCCATTCCCGTCGACCTCAAAGGATACGACATCCTCCTCATCGATCCGAAGGTCCACGTCAGCACCGCAGAGGCTTTCTCACTGTGTACCCCCGGCGACAACGGCCCCAAAATTAAAACCATCATTCAACAGCCCGTCGAAGCCTGGCGCCATGATCTGACCAACGACTTTGAAGAGCCCGTATTCCGCCTGCATCCCCAGCTCCGCGACATAAAGACGCTTCTATACGAAAAAGCAGCCGTGTACGCCTCCCTTACCGGCAGCGGCTCCAGCCTCTTCGGCATCTATAAAAAAGGTGCCATACCCACGCTCAATGCAGACAGTCTGCCTTTCCATTTTGAAAAATTTGAACTATCTTGCTGAAAATTTCGGCAATCTTCCATCATCCCTCCATATGTTTCCTGGGTCAGAACCTTGACTTCCTCGACCACCACGCGTAACGATATCGCCCCCGTTGCCTTTCACATTCATTCATCTTTTTATTCCCTCTATATGCATACCGTTATGTCAACACCACTGAGTGAGTCCTCCCGTCATTACCTGGAAATGGAAGAAAAATATGGCGCCCACAACTATCACCCGCTACCCGTCGTCCTTGACCGCGGAGCCGGCCCATTCCTCTGGGACGTAGACGGTAAAAGATACTACGACTGCCTCAGCGGCTATTCCGCGGTCAACCAGGGACATTGCCATCCCCGCATCCTGTCTGCCCTGACCAAACAGGCCAGCCGCCTGACCCTGACGTCCCGCGCCTTTCACAGCGACCTGCTGGGAGAATATGCCCGCTATATCACCTCTTTTTTCGGCTACGAAAAGGTATTGCCCATGAATACCGGCGTCGAGGCGGTCGAGACGGCCATCAAGCTCTGCCGCCGCTGGGGCTACCAGGTAAAAGGCATCCCGGAGAATAAAGTAAAGATCGTCGTCTGCGCCGACAACTTCCACGGCCGGACGATCACGGTCATCTCCTTCAGTACCGATCCCGACAGCAACCGCCAGTACGGTCCCTATACCCCCGGCTTCGTCGTCGTCCCCTACAACGATATTCCCGCCCTCACCCGCGCGCTCGAAGACAAGGACGTCGCCGGCTTCCTCGTAGAACCCATACAGGGCGAGGCAGGCGTGGTCGTCCCGGACGAAGGCTACCTGCAAAAGGTCAAACAAGCCTGCGCAGCCGCCGGGGTCCTGTTTATCGCGGACGAGATACAGACCGGCCTCGCAAGAACCGGACGGATGCTGGCCTGCGACCACGAAGACGTACGACCGGATATCCTCATACTCGGCAAGGCGCTCAGTGGCGGCATGCTCCCTGTAAGCGCAGTGCTGGCCGACGACGAGATCATGCTGACGATCCGCCCAGGCGAACACGGTTCGACCTATGGCGGCAATCCCCTGGCCTGCGCCACAGCGATGGAAGCGCTCCAGGTCATAAAGGACGAACGCCTCGCAGACAACGCCCGCGACCTCGGCGAGCTCTTCCGGCGCGAGATCCGGGACCTTGACTCCCCACATATCCGCCTCGTACGTGGAAAAGGACTCCTGAACGCCATCGTCATCGATCACCCGCACACGGAGGCAGCCTGGGACCTCTGCCTCGCGCTAAAAGACAATGGCCTGCTCGCCAAACCCACACACGGCGACAAGATACGGCTGGCGCCACCGCTGGTCATCAACCGGGAACAGCTGCTCGAATGCATCTCGATCGTAAAAGAAAGTTTAAAAGTGCTAGCTTTATAAAATGAGTACTACAACAACGGCAGAACACCACGTCGAAAACCACATGCAGAGCTCGGCCATCCTAACCGATATCGTCATCGGCATGTCCGACGGCCTGACCGTCCCCTTCGCCCTCGCCGCCGGCCTCAGCGGCGCCGTCCCCCAAAGCGAGCACCACCTCATCTGGATAGCCGGCCTCGCAGAGATCGCAGCAGGCTCCATCGCCATGGGCCTCGGCGGCTACCTGGCAGGCAGGACCGAAGAAGATCACTATAACTCCGAACTGCGACGGGAATACGACGAGGTCGATCGCGTCCCGGAAATGGAGCGTGACGAGGTCCGGCAGTTCTTCTCCGGACTGGGCCTCAGCAAAGACCTCCAGGACCAGGCCGTCGACGAAATGACAAAAGACAAAGACCGCTGGGTAGACTTCATGATGAAATACGAGCTCGGGCTCGACAAGCCCGACCCACAACGGGCCCGTAAAAGCGCTTTTAACATCGGATTTTCCTATGTCGTCGGTGGCCTCATCCCGCTGAGCCCCTATTTCTTCGTCAGCGACGGACTAGCCGGCCTGAAAATATCGGCCATCATCACCCTCTGCTGCCTATTCGTCTTCGGCTATTTCAAAAGCAAGCTCACTGGCGTTCACCCGCTGGGCGGCGCTATCCGCGTCATGGTCATCGGCGCGCTGGCCGCAGGCTGCGCATTCGCCGTGGCAAAAATGATACAGCAGTAGAAAACGTCCCTCCACATGGTCCTCCTGAGGCTACCCCTCCGCCTGATCCTCCTTCACCGAAAGATCGGGTAAGAACGTCATGACGAGCACCACCACCGATGCTCCAAGCATGATCCAGAGACCCGCGAGCTTCTGCGGACAGATACCCTCGTAGCAACCGGAATAGGAAATATAACATTTGATGGCCCAGGCGAGCGTTATCCCCGCAACGAGTATATTCGCCCGCTTGGCCCAGACCCTGGGGATCAAAAAAAGAAGAATAGAGAGGATACTAAAAAAGACCAGCACCTTCCCGGGCTTGCCATAACGGTTCAGCTGCGAAAAAAATCCGGTAAATGACTTGTTCAGATCAGGGTAATAGGCCCAGGGCAGCCAGCAGGCGCCGATAAGCACCAGCGCCGCCACAACACCGATCCATTGCGAATACTTCATGGCGCGAATATATCCAATAAAACTATACCCCCGACCGCGACCAGCGCCACCGCATGATTGATATACCGTATAAATCCAAATTCCCGGTGCCCGATCTCCCTGTACCGCTGGCCAATATAGGGCTTGACCACCACCATTCCCTTATAGGTATTGGGCCCGCCAAACCGGCAATGCAGGATCCCGGCAAGAGCCGACTCGGGATAACCGGCATTCGGACTGGAATGCGCATGCCCATACCGGAAGAGATACCACAGACCACGCCAGCTGCCCGTCACCAGGACCATCAGCAAAGCAGTGATCCTCGCCGGAAGATAGTTGGCCAGGTCATCCAGGCGGGCCGCAAATCGACCAAACAACCGATATGGCTCCCGTTTGTACCCGATCATCGAATCCAAAGTATTGACCATCTTATAGGCCAGCATCGCCGGCACACCCCCTATCGCATAATACAACAACGGCGCAACCACGCCATCGCTCAGGTTCTCCGACATCGACTCCAGCACCGCCAGCCTTATCTGCGCCGCCGACAGCAGCCCCGTATCCCTTCCCACGATCCAGGCCAGACGCCGGCGCCCGGCCTCCAACCCACGCCCGTCCAGCTCGTCGAACACCGCCTGCCCCTCCTGCAACAGCGTCCTGTTCGCCAGCGCAAAAAAGACAAGCACGCTGCTGAACAGATAGTACCCGGGCATCCAAAGACGACGCAACAACCCATCGATATAAAAACAAAGCCCATAAACACCCCCGACCAGCACCAGCGCCAGCAACATCCCCTTTATGAACCGGAACCTCCCCCTGTTGAGCCAGCCCTCCCCTCTTTGGATAAGCCAGCCAAACAGCTTTATCGGATGCGGCCAGCTCCTGGGATCCCCCAGCAGAAGGTCAGCCACATAGCCGGCCACCAACGGAATCATCATAGACCAGACTGGCTGCATTGGAATAAGGCTTCTGTTAAAAGTTGATTGTCGCCGGGAGCCTGACAGGCAACCCGGAAATGATGCGGGCCCAGCCCCCTGAAATTCGACGCGTCCCGGATCAGCAGTCCCCACACCTTTACCAGTCTTTCCTTCAGCCGCGCTGCTGTAAAAGCCTCCGGCGTCTCCATCAAAAAATAATGCGTATCGCTGTCATGTACCATCCATCCTGTAGCGCCACGCAGCTCAGACCGGAATACAGCCGTCTCCCTGAGCAACCGCTCCAACGGCAATACAAATCCATCCGGATGGCGAAAAATATACTCCGCCGCCCCCAGCGCCAGCTGGTTGACAGACCAGGGCATCTTCAGCCGCTGCAGTTGCTTCACCTTCTCCGCCTGACCCACAACAAACCCAACCCTAAGCCCCGGTATACGACAGCTCTTGGTCAGCGAACGCAGCACAAGCACATTCACCGGTGCCTCCGGCAACACACTGGCCGTAGCCCCCGTAAACTCAATATAAGATTCATCGATCACAAACAACACCTCCGGATCCTCCTCCACCATCCGAAGCAGATCACTTAACGGCAACGAACAACCGGTCGGGTTATTCGGGTTGCAAATAAACACAAGGTCCGTCCCAAATCCACCACCCGCCGTCCCCGGCCAGGCCTGTATCCTCACCTGCATCCCATGCATCCTGCACGCATCCTCATACTCCGCAAAAGCCGGCGCCAGTATCGTAGCCGACCCGCCCGCAAAAAGCTGCGCCACCAGGTAGATCGCCTCCGTAGCCCCATTCGTCACCAGCACCTGCCCGGGCAAAACACCGAACGACGAAGCCGCCAGCCCACGCACAGTCCGCGCGTCCACCTGCGGATAGTGCGTCACCTCACCAAGCCGCGAAGAAAGATGCTCCCGCAAACCCTCGTCCAGCTCCCCATACCACACATTCGAGCTGAAATTGGCCTTTATGGGCGCCCCGTATTTCCAGGCATCATCGCCGTGTCCTTCAAGCATGATCAACGTTTTTGCGTTCGCAAATTCCGGTATATCCCTTCCATATCAATATGGGCGCGAATATGCGCAGCCAGCCGGTCGTACTGTTCTTCTTTATATCCCTTGTAGTCAAACCATCTCACCTCCAACCCCGACGCCCCCGCGGCCGCGAGCAACGACTCCACCACCGCGCGGTTGTCCAGTATCCCATGCATATAGGTCCCCCAACAGCCGGGACCAGCCCGATACCCGTCAAAACTATCCCCAACATAATTCAAAGGACACTCTCCACCAACAGCCACCGTCTTCCCCATATGTATCTCATAACCCTCACAGGAAGGTCCATCCTGAGCCCCAAAATTAAATCGCCGGACAACCGTCGTCTTCTCCGTCTCCAGTACCGTATGCACCGGCAAAATACCGAGTCCGTCCACAGCCCTCACAGCCCCCTCCACCCCATACGGATCAGCTATCGTCAGCCCCATCATCTGATATCCTCCGCAAATTCCTACCACCGGCACGCCCGCCTTAAAAGCTTCCACCACCACCCTGTCCACACCCCGGTCACGGATATATAAAAGGTCATCGATCGTATTCTTGCTCCCCGGAAGAATGATCAGCTGCGCGCCTGCCAGCTGCCCCGGGTCATCGGTATAGTATACGTGCAGCGATCCCATTCGCTCGATCCACGAAAAATCGGTAAAATTCGACAGATGCGGCAGCGCCAGAACAGCAATATTAAAGGCCCCCGGCCGGGGAAAAACAACCCGCTGCCCCAACGCCACCGAGTCCTCTTCTTCGATATGAATGTCTTTATAATACGGCAGCACCCCGATAACCGGCACCCCCGTTAGCTCCGCGAGCTGCCGGCGACCATCTTCAAAAAGCCGCCCATCGCCACGAAATTTATTGACCAGTACCCCGCGTATCAGCGCCTTCTCCTCAGGCGGCAACAGGGCCAGTGTTCCGTAAACGCTTCCAAATACTCCACCCCTGTCGATGTCCGCTATCAGATAAACATCCGCGCGGGCATGCAACGCCATCCGCATATTGACGATATCCCGCCGCCAGAGGTTCATCTCGGAGATCGATCCCGCTCCCTCCAGCACGACAGGATCATACGAGCCAGCCAGCCGGTCATACGCCCCCTTCACCTCCTCCCATAACGTCTCCCGGTCCCGGCCCATAAAATAATCCCACGCCGACTGATTCCCGGCCGGCCTCCCGTGCAGCACCAGCTGCGCCTGGGTGTCACCGGTGGGCTTCAGCAGCACCGGGTTCATATCGCTATGACACGGAATACCAGCGGCCTCGGCCTGGACGGCCTGCGCCCTCCCTATCTCCAGCCCGTCAGGGGTGACATAGCTGTTGAGCGACATATTCTGCGCCTTGAAGGGCGCAGGGTGATAGCCGTCCTGCCGGAGTATGCGACACATACCCGCGGTGATGACGCTCTTGCCAACATCGGAAGCCGTACCAACAAACATAATGGAAGCCATAGATCACGAATGACGATATTCTTCAAAATAAACAGGCGTGTCAATAAAACTCTCCAGCCGTGATCGCAGTTCAGCCGCCTGCTCAGGCCTGGTCAGCAGACCCGCGATCGTACCACTATGCGCGACCATCAAAGCCGACTGCGACTGCCGCGCCAGCTCAAACCACTCGCCAAAACGGGGTATCGCAACCTCCCGCTGATTATACTCCGCGCTACTGCTCACACAGTCGAAAAGCCGGACATAGTCCCCCGCCTCCGCCGCCCCCAGGAACCGTTTGAGCAGCCAGCCAAAAAAAGTTCCCACCCCGTTGGACCACTGCCGCTTCACGTGCGTAGTCTCTATCTGCCGGCCAGGGTCTGCGTCAAAATACAGGATCGACAGTGGTGGCAGGGAAAGATACTGGTCTATGACACCCTGCCGCTGCTTGAAAAGCACGATATCCTCCGACAGGCAGGGATCGGTTGGCTCGATGGCCGCGGCGATCCGGTACATATCTTCCGGCCTCGCATGAGTCTGCAGATAGTCGTTGACGACATAAAGTACGCTCAGGATATCCGCCGAGCTCGAAGAAAGCCCCTTCCCCGCCGGGATATTCGACTGGAGACGGATCGAAAGCCCCGGCGTAATGACGGGGGCGAACTCCTGCAAAAAAAACGCAAGCGCCTTCCGCGCCTTCGGCGGCAAAGCGCCCTGGCAGGTCTTCCCCTTCGGCACCACATTGGGCACGCCCTGGGGGTCCAGCACGGCTTCTGAAAAGAAGATACGCGAGGGCAGCCCGCTGACGAGAAAATTGGAGGCATCAGGCAAAAAACCCTGCATCAGCTCTCCGATCCGTGAATATATTTTGACCGAGTATTCCATGTTTGTGGTTCCAAAAGTAATAGATATTACGTATTCCGTACCTTCCGGGCATGAATTCCCGGTTTCTGATATCCGCCCCCCACAGTGGATCCGGCAAAACGATCATCACGCTCGGACTGCTAAGAGCCTTACGGAATAAGGGCTACACGGTACAGCCCTTCAAGTGCGGACCAGACTATATCGATCCCATCCACCACCGCACGGCCGCGGGACGGGACAGCTGCAACCTCGACCGGTTCATGATGAGCGACGCACACATTGAATACCTTTACCGCCAATATAGCGCCAACGCCGATATTGCCATCACAGAAGGCGTCATGGGTCTGTTCGACGGCGCGACAAAAGACGAAGGCAGCAGCGCGGACGTAGCGCGCCTGCTCGGCATCCCGGTCGTGCTTGTCCTCGACGCAAAGGCGATGGCCTACTCCGCCGCCGCCGTACTATATGGATTAAAAAACTTCGACAGCCGCCTCAAAGTCGCCGGCGTCATCTTCAACTTTGTGGACCATGCGGCCCACTACCGGCTGCTCGTCGAAGCCTGCGAAGACGTCGGAATAACGCCGCTCGGCTACCTGCCCGCCAACGAAAGCCTGCGCATCCCCGAACGCCACCTCGGGCTCGACACCGCCAGCACGGAAACCGTCATCGCCGCAGCAGCCGGGCATATCGACAAGTACATTGACCTGGACACCCTCCTGGCCAGCACAAGAACGCCGGCACCATCCCCCCAAAAGACCACCCCTGCCCCCGCTCCGCAAAAAAGAATACTCATCGCCCGCGACGAAGCCTTTCATTTCCTCTACCCCGAAAACATCCACCGCCTGAGCCAATGGGGGCAAATCACCTGGTTCAGCCCGATGCACGACAAGGAGCTGCCCTTCCAGCCGGACCTGCTCTACCTCCCCGGCGGCTATCCCGAACTCTACCTGCAACAGCTATCCGAAAATAAAAATATGCTCCGGCAGATCAGCACCTATGCAAATACAGACGGCAGGATCATCGCCGAATGCGGAGGCATGATGTATCTCGGCCGGAGCATCGTGGACGACAAAGGACAGGAGTATCCCATGGCCGGCGTTCTGGACATCAGCACGAGTATGGCGCAGAGACGGCTAACAATTGGATACCGGACCGTCCGGGTCGGCAACACGGCAATAAAAGGTCATGAATTTCACTTCTCCCAGGCTATCGCTCCCTGGTCATTAAAAGACGTAGAGATAACAAACGCACGCGGCGAGCCCGCTCCAACCCCCTTCTTCCACAGCGACAACCTGCTCGCCAGCTACGCGCACTTCTACTGGGGAGAAAATATGGACCTGCTCAATTCAGGTGTATGCCGGCAATAGCCTTCTCCAGCGCAGTCTCTTTCAGACCCGCGACCGCAAGCCCTTCTACGCGAATGGTCGTGATATCGGTCATTCCGATAAATCCCAGTATGAACTGCAGATAGGGCTCGACAAAATCATTCTGTTTCCAGGGTCCATCCGAATAGACGCCTCCCGATGCGATCAGAAGATAGACCTTCTTCCCATCGACCAGCGCAGCGGGCCCCTTCTCCGAATAGCTGAAGGTCTTGCCTGCCCGTACAATATGATCGATCCAGGCCTTCAGCGCCGAGGGCAGGGAGAAATTATACATCGGCGCTCCGATGACCAGGATGTCTGAATCAAAAACGTCCCGAATAGCCTCTTCAGAATGACGGATAGCCTCCTGGTGCTCCTCCGTATGCTGGTCGGGTGGCGTGAAAAAGCCGGCCAGCTGTGCTTCCTCCAGATGCGGAAATTTTGTCTTTACCAGGTCAACGGTCTTTACATTGCTACCGGGATGCTGTGCTGTCAGCTTGCCGATCAGGGCCTCCGCAAGCCGAATGCTATTGGATTCGGCGCCCCTCGGACTTGAAATAATGTTTAATATCTTTTTCATGTCGGCAAAGCTATCTACCTTTGATATCCAAAGGATACTAGTATCTTGAAGGATACCGATATCATAAAGGATACCAATCTGATAATCAATCTCATGGAAAAAACCAGCAACAAGGCCGAATGCATCAGTTCGATCGCCGCCATCCGCGACACGCTATACGTGGTGGGGGGTAAGTGGAAGATCCCCATCTTGTCCGCCCTGGTTGAAGGACCATTGCGCTTTAAAGAGCTGCAACGGGCGCTCGAAGACATTACCCCGAAGATCCTTTCCAAAGAGCTGAAAGAATTAGAGCTCAACCATTTCGTGAAACGTACGGTATACGATACCTCGCCCGTATCGGTTGAATACGAACTGACCCCATATAGCCACTCGCTGGAGAAGGTCATGACCGAACTTAGGGACTGGGGAATAAAACACCGCCAGCTAATAAAGAAATGCACAAAACACCGCCGCGAACAGGCCTCGGAAAAAATTAATTTTACCTGACCTGTCCTGATCCGGCGATCTCGTTTGACAAGCTATCAGGGCCCGTGAACAGAGCCCCCTATTAATTCATTTAAAAATTAGCTTTATGAACCAGTTTCTCATCCTCGTACGCGGAAAATACCATGAGATATCTCCCGAAGAGACGCAAAAAAGCCTCGCAAGATTCGGCGAATGGGTGCAAAAGACACTGGACGGCAGGTACGTAGCCGGGGCGCCTCTCGAGAACGAAGACGCCCGTCTGCTCAAAAGCAAGACCGAGGTCCTCACCGACGGCCCCTTCCTCGAATCGAAAGAGATGATCTCCGGCTACATGATCTTCAACGCGAAAGACCTCCAGGAAGCGATAGAGCTCACCGCGAAATGCCCCCTGCTCGGCCAGTACGAGCTGGAGGTCCGCAAGCTGAAACCCATGATGTGATCCATCCGGGTCATTACCCCACCAAACATGTCCTCATCGGCTCAAACATGTCGTCACCCGATCAAAAAGTACAGGCGCTGGTCGACCATCTTTTCCGCCACGAGGCGGGAAAGATGGTTGCTATCCTGACCCGTATCTTCGGTTTCCACAATCTCGCCCTGGCGGAAGACGTGCTCCAGGACACCCTCCACCAGGCCCTTAAAGACTGGGGCCTCGGCGGCATCCCCGACAATCCTTCCGGCTGGCTCATGGTCGTCGCCAAACGCAAAGCCATCAACATCATCCGCCGGGAAAAACACATCCGGTCTTTCGCCTCTGATATGGACACCCTGCTCCGGTCGGAATGGAC
>Ga0105239_10003895_pt1 | contig 18090 bp, 13 predicted proteins | sample KBSC44metaG_FD_92761 | JGI IMG/M metagenome (GOLD analysis project Ga0105239, IMG submission 92761) | Corn rhizosphere microbial communities from Kellogg Biological Station, Michigan, USA - KBS C4-4 metaG | ecosystem: Host-associated > Plants > Roots > Rhizosphere > Soil | place: Michigan, USA...
AATTAAGCCGGCTAAAATTTTTGTAACCAAGGTATGAAGATCGAGAATATACAAGTGTTACGCGGACCAAACATCTGGAGCATCCGTCGTAAAAAATTAATACAAATGCGGCTTGACCTGCAGGAGATGGAGCACAAGCCCACCAATGAAATTGAGGGCTTTTATGAGCGGCTCGAAACACTGCTGCCCAGCCTGTACACGCATCGCTGCTCGCCCGGCGTACCCGGCGGATTTTTTCAGCGGGTTATCGCCGGTACCTGGATGGGGCATGTGATAGAGCATATTGCACTGGAGATACAAACCCTGGCAGGCATGGATACCGGTTTTGGCCGCACCCGCGAAACCAAAACCAAGGGCGTATATAATGTAGTGTTTGCCTACCTGGAAGAAAAAGTAGGTGTTTTTGCCGCCGAATCGGCCGTGCGTATAGCCGAAGCCCTGATAGCTGGCGAAGATTATACCCTGCAACTGGAAGCCGATATACAGCAAATGCGCGAAATACGGGAGAACACCCGCCTGGGCCCGAGTACTGGTTCCATAGTAGAAGAAGCCATTGCCCGTGATATCCCCTGGATCAGATTGAACAATCAATCGCTGGTGCAGCTGGGTTATGGCAAAAACCAGGTTCGTTTCCGGGCTACCATGACCGAAAAAACCAGCAGTATAGCCGTTGATATTGCCAGTAATAAGGACGAAACCAAACGCATGCTGCAAGAGCAGGCCATTCCCGTTGCCAAAGGTATTACCATATCCTCTATCGAAGGTGTGGCTGAAGCTATCCGCAAGATAGGTTTCCCCCTGGTATTTAAACCGCTTAACGGCAACCACGGGCGCGGCATATCCATCAATATTAAAACCGAGGAAGAAGCCATTGCTGCATACCAGCATGCCGCCAAAATATCCTACAAAGTAATTGTAGAACGTTTTATTACCGGCTTTGATTTCCGCGTACTGGTGATCGACAATAAAATGGTAGCCGCCGCCCTGCGCGATCCGGCCCACGTTATTGGCGACGGCAGCCTCACCATACAGGAGTTGATCGACAAAGAAAATGCCGACCCTCGTCGTGGTTACGGACATGAGAAAGTTTTAACGCTGATCGATATTGACCGCGATACACTTGATCTGTTGGAGAAAAAAGGCTATACGCTGGAAACCGTACCAGCCAAAGGCGAAAAGGTATTTGTGAAATCAACGGCCAACCTGAGCACAGGCGGTACTTCTGTTGATGTAACCGACCATGTGCACCCGCAAAATATTTTTATCTGCGAGCGCATCTCCAAAATTATTGGTCTGGATATATGCGGCATTGATATCATGGCCGAAAACCTTACTGAACCGTTGACCGAAAACGGTGGTGTGGTGTTGGAAGTAAATGCCGCGCCGGGTTTCCGGATGCACATTGCTCCAAGTGAAGGCCTACCCCGCAACGTAGCCGGCCATGTGCTGGATATGCTTTATCCTACCGGTAAATCGGCACGGATACCTATTATTGCCATTACCGGCACCAACGGTAAAACTACTACAACTCGCCTGATAGCTCACATTGTGAAAAACAATGGCCACCGCGTAGGCTTTACCACGTCAGACGGTATCTACGTACAGAACAATATGATGCTCAAAGGCGATACCACCGGCCCGGTAAGCAGCGAGTTTATCCTACGCGACCCAACCGTCGACTTTGCCGTGCTGGAAACTGCCCGCGGGGGTATCCTCCGCTCAGGTCTGGGTTTTGGCTTTTGCGATATTGGCGTAGTAACCAATATCCAGGAAGATCACCTGGGACTGGCCGATATCCATTCGTTGGACGACCTGGCCCGTGTAAAAAGTGTGGTATTGAACTCAGTTAAAAAAGATGGCTGGGGTGTTTTAAATGCCGATAATGAGCATTGCGTACGCATTGGCAATAAGGCTGATTGCAACATCGCTTATTTCAGCTTAAATGAAAATAACCCCATCATCAAGTCGCATTGCCGTAAAGGGGGGATAGCCGCCATTTGCGAAAACGGTTTTATCACCATTCAAAAAGGCGACTGGAAGATCCGCGTGCAGCGTACCATCCTCATCCCGCTTACCTTTGGGGGTACTGTGCCTTTCATGATCGAAAACGTACTGGCCGCCACGCTGGCCACGTTTTTATGGGGCTTCAAAACCGAGGATATCAAAATGTCGCTGGAAACCTTTATCCCATCGGCAGCGCAAACTCCGGGACGGATGAACATCTTTGAGTTCAAGGATTTCCGCTTTATGATCGATTTCGCGCATAATCCGGATGGTTATAACGGCATCAAAGAGTTCTTAAAACATATCGATTCGCCACTCAAGATAGGCATCATAGCCGGTACCGGCGACAGACGAGATGACGACATTCGTGAACTTGGCAAACTATCGGCCGAAATGTTTGATTATATCATCCTGCGCCAGGAAAAACACCTGCGCGGCCGTACCGCCGAAAACATCATCGGTTTACTCAGAGAAGGCATCGAATCTGTTGATGTGAACAAACCAGTAGAAGTAATTCCCAAAGAGGTTGATGCCATAAAACACGCCATGAGCCTGGCCAAACCCGGCACGTTCATCACCGCCCTGAGCGATGTAATAGATAACGCCATCGAAACTGTTCAAAACTACCAGGAACAGGAACGGAACGGGTTGTTTAATGTTTAGAGCCTCACCCTGCCCTCTTCTTTGGAGAGGGCTTTGAATAGTATTATGAAAGCCATTTTGTAAAATAACAAAATGGCTTTTTTTATAAAGTCCTCTCCTTTGGAGAGGATTTAGGTGAGGCTAAATGATAATGCCACAACAACATACTGGCCACCGTACGATATGGCGCCCATTGTTCGGCTATGGCGATCACATCTTCCCGGGTGGTTTCTTTGGGTAATGCTTTTACTCTTTTCAGGGCGTTTACCGCGGCCAGATCGCCTATCGGGAAAATATCCGCGTGTTGGAGTACAAACATCAGGTATACGTCGGCGGTCCAGTTGCCAATGCCTTTGAGGGCCGTGAGTTTGGCGCGGATAACATCATCGGGTAATTGTTCCAGTTCGGCCAGGTTGATCTGCCCGCTGATGATCGCCTCGGCCAGGTATTTGGTATACGTAGTTTTTTGGCGGCTAAAATAGCAGGCTTTAAACTCTTCGTCGGTCAGCAGCAATACTCTTGCCGGAGTGATCTCCTGCATATATCCCCGCAGTTTATTCAACGCCGATAAAGCCGATGCCAGCGAAACCTGTTGCTCAAGGATGATGTGCACCAAAGTTTCAAACGTATTGGGCCGTGACCATAAAGGCGGATAACCATGAGCCTTAATGATATTGGCCAAGTCGGCATCAGATTGGGCAAGCTTATCGCAAATAGAATGATAGTTGGAATGGTTAAACTGTTTTAACATAGGTTTATTATCATATAAAAAACGCGTCATTGCGAGCGCAGCAATCCCTAACTTTACAGAGTAGTAAAGCAAGTTGGCCTTGCCTATTGGGGATTGCCACGCTGCGCTCGCAATGACGGCGGTGTATGGCGCCGATTAAATTACTAATTTTTTTAGGATTTAGCATTTAGTTTTCTGAATTTTACCTTTATGAACAATCTGCCGCCTTTAGCCGAACGTATGCGCCCGGGATCGCTCGACGATTATGTGGGGCAAAAACACCTTGTAGGGCCGGGCGCGGTTCTTCGTAAAGCCATTGAATCGGGCTCGCTGCCTTCCATGTTATTCTGGGGACCTCCGGGGGTGGGTAAAACTACGCTGGCATATATCATTTCGCAGTCCTTATATCGTCCGTTCTTTTCCTTAAGTGCCATTAACTCGGGTGTAAAAGATGTTCGGGAGGTGATCGAGAAAGCCTCACATTTGAAAGAGCTCGGCGAAACATTGCCTATATTGTTTATTGATGAGATCCACCGTTTTTCCAAATCGCAGCAGGATTCACTATTAGGTGCGGTGGAGCGGGGCATAGTAACACTCATTGGCGCTACTACCGAAAATCCGTCGTTTGAGGTGATCTCGGCTTTGCTATCCCGTTGCCAGGTATATATCCTGCAGCCGCTGGCCGAGGAAGACCTGCTCAACCTGCTGGATAAAGCCATGAAGGAAGATGTGGTACTGAAGGATAAAAAGATCGTGATCAAAGATCATGAAGCTCTGCTCCGCCTATCAGGCGGGGATGCCCGCAAACTGCTCAATATATTCGAGCTGCTCATCAACGCTTTTGATACACCGGAAATAATTTTAACCGACGAAGTGGTGCTGGAACACGTACAGCAAAACATGGCCCTGTATGATAAAACCGGCGAGCAACACTATGATATCATCTCGGCTTTTATCAAATCCATGCGGGGCTCCGATCCTAACGGTGCCGTATACTGGCTGGCCCGCATGATCGTGGGCGGCGAAGATCCTTTGTTTATCGCCCGGCGCATGCTCATCCTTGCATCGGAAGATATTGGCAATGCCAACCCCAATGCCCTTTTGCTGGCACAAAGCTGTTTTGAAGCTGTTAACAAGATCGGCATGCCCGAGTCGCAACTGATATTATCGCAAACGGCTATTTACCTGGCTACATCGGCCAAAAGTAATTCGGCCACAACAGCCATCGGCGCGGCTATTGCGCTGGTACGCCAAACCGGCGATCTGCCCGTGCCCCTGCACCTTCGTAACGCGCCAACCAAATTCATGAAAAATATAGGCTACGGTAAAGATTACAAATACGCCCACAGTTACGAAGGCAATTTTACCGATCTGGATTTTTTACCCGATGCCCTCCGCGGCACGCAGATCTACCAACCCGGCAACAACGCCAAAGAAAACGAATCAAAAGAGAAGCTCAAAAAACTCTGGGGCGACAGGTATAAATATTAGTTTGGAGAATCAAGACCGGAGGAAAAAACAATTGATCGGCTTTTTTGTCCTGATTCCTGACTCTTAATGTCTTGGTTCTCTAGTTTACTCGTCTTTGATAAAGAAAAACCTGGATGCGTTTTCGTCACCCCAAATTTTTACACCTCCCGCGGTAACCAGCTTCCAGCCATTCTTATAATAGGGTTGTAATAATTGCATGATTTGGGCTTCATGAGCTGCATCCATGTCTTTCACTTTAACCTTGAGGCTAAACTCCACGTATTTCTGAACCTGTGCCGTATCATCCCTGGTAATAAACATATTCGGGACACGTCCCCTCCCAGAAAATGTTTCCATAATGGTGATGGTCATATGTTTGGCTTTGCCATTTTTCTGCGCAAAGGCATGATAAACCGAACCAATAATCAATATCGGGATCAGAATTGCTGTTTTCATAAGTTAAATTGAGTTGTTGTTTAATTGATAGACTCATTCTTTGGTTTTGGTTTAACACACTTATAATTAATACTTTAAAAGCATTTATGTACTTCTTTCGAAAGTAAATAAATGCTTTTTTCTCCTTCTTGATTCCTGCCTCTTATCTCTTGCCTCTAATAATTTTGTATATTGAGCCCATACTTCACCTAATACTTTAAACACTCATGATATCTACTTTCATCAGGCATGAATTAAAAGCTTTCTGGCGATCAAAAAACACGGGTAAAAGTATAGCTGTACGCATAGTGATGATCTTCTTGATCCTTTACCTCTTTGGCTGCATATTGCTGGCCGGAATTGGCATGGATAAGATACTGGAAATTGCATTCCCTAATGACGACCTGGTAAAATCATTTTGCGGTATCGTTCTTATTTATTTTTTGTTTGATCTGTTTATGCGCCTGCAGTTGCAAGAGCTGCCCACCCTTAGAGTACAGCCGTACTTGCATTTGCCCATCAAAAGGAATACACTCGTTGGCTATCTGGCTATTACCGCCGTTTTTTCCATGTTCAATTTGTGGCCTTTCCTATTGTTTTTACCTTTTATCTTTAAAATAATAGCTCCGGATTCAGGCATTATAGTGGCATTGGCATTTGTTGTGGCAATTATAGGGATCTCGGTTTTCAATAACTACCTGGCCTTATATTTAAAAAGAAAATCAAACCTGAACGGCTGGATATTTTTGATAACCGCAGCTGTTTTGATATTGATCGTTATTGCCGATTTCTGGTGGCATTTTTATTCACTGCACAATATATCTTACGCATTTTTTGGCCGTTTGCTTACTATGCCGATACTGGCCATCATACCAGCACTGCTGGGTATAGTGATGTACTATTTTAACTTTTTGTATCTCAAACAAAATCTTTATCTCGAAACCCTCACAGCCCGTAAAGTAAAAATATACAAAAGCAATACCGATATTCCATTCTTATCTCGCTTTGGCACCATAGGTGATCTTGCGGCCAATGAAATTAAACTGGTATTCCGCAATAAACGCTCACGGTCGTCATTGATCATCGGTTTGTTTTTTATGTTTTACGGGCTTATTTTTTATACCAATAAAAGCCTTGGCCAGGGTTGGTATCTTTTTGCGGGCATGTACATGACGGGCGCATTTGTAGTTAATTATGGGCAGTTTATGTTTGGGTGGCAAGCCTCTCATTTTGATGGCATCCTGGTTAGCAAAATAACCTTCAGCGATTTCGTAAAAGCCAAATACCTGCTGTTTACTACCGTTTCTGTCATATCCTTTGTACTCACCATACCATACGTTTATTTTGGCTGGCATGTTTTACTGGTACATTTTGTAATGTGTGTGTGGAATATAGGTGTAACAACTACTATTGTATTGTTTTTTGCCAATCGCAATTTTAAACGTATCGACCTGTCTAAAAGTGGCACTATGAATTGGGAAGGCGTTGGTGCCAGCCAGCTGCTGTTAACGCTGCCCCTTATATTAACGCCGTACATCATTTATACCCCCTTTGCCGTTTTCAAACATCCGGATATTGGCCTGGCCTTATTGGCTGCAACAGGCTTTATAGCCATACTAACCCGTAATTATTGGATTAAACAACTGGAGGCCGACTACTACTCTAAAAGGTACCGGATAGCCGAAGGCTTCAGAAATAAATAATATGATCGAGATCAAGAACCTGAAAAAAACATATAGCAACGTTACTGTTGTTGATATCCCGCACCTGGCTATTGCCAAAGGCGAAAGTGTTGGCCTGGTTGGTAATAATGGTGCCGGCAAAACTACGCTGTTCCGCATGATCCTGGACCTGATATTGCCCGAAAGCGGTGAAATAACATCCAATGGTGAGGTAGTTGCCGGGCATGAGCATTGGAAAACTTATACCGCATCATACCTGGATGAAGGCTTTTTGATAGAATACCTTACTCCAGAAGAGTACCTGTATTTTATTGGCGGCTTGCACCAGCAAAGCCGGGCCCAGGTTGATGAAACGCTGACTGCTTTAGGCGATTTTTTTAATGGCGAAATATTAAACCGCGGCAAATACATCCGTGACCTATCCAAAGGTAACCAATGCAAAGTGGGCGTGGCATCATGCCTGCTGCAAAACCCGCAATTATTGATGCTGGATGAACCTTTTGCTAATATCGACCCCAGCACACAGTTCAGGCTGAAAAATATGCTGAAGGATGCCAACAAAAGCAAAGGTGTTACCACCATTGTATCCAGCCATGATTTGAACCACATCACCGATGTATGCGACCGCATCCTGTTGATGGAAAAAGGCGTGATCATTAAAGACATCGCCACCAGTTCATCAACACTAAGCGAGCTGGAAGATTATTTTGGTGTGGGGCAAACTGTGGGTGCGACGCCGGTTGTTAAAATTGACGAAGAAGAAAATCATTAAAAGAAAATTTGTCATCCTGAGGAACGAAGGATCTATTCAACATTATGCATAGTTGAATAATAGATTTTTCACTACGTTCAAGAGATCGTTCTTCACTACGTTCAGAATGACAAGTTTTATATTTATTTAGAAGCCTCTGCCTTTTCAGCCAGCAAATCATTCGTCAGTTTTTCAAACTCACTGATAAATTCGGTATAGTGCTCGCCAGTGCCTGGGCCGCTGAAACCGGTATGGATCTTACGTACATCTCCGCTTTTGTCAATAATAATGGTGGTGGGGAAACCCACTACTTTGGCCAGCATGGGCAGGCTCTTAGCGGTTTCCACCTTATTGCTGGTGTATCCGGTTATCAGTAAGGGATAGGTTACATTAAACCTGTTTTTCACCTGCTGTAAAGCCTTTTTTGATTTTTCAAAATCATTGGTGCGCTCGTAAGCTAAGCCGATAACTTCCACACCTTTGGGTCGAAATTTTTTGTAATAGTTTACCATGTAGGCTGTTTCGTCCATACAATTTGGGCACCAGGAACCCAGTATCTGCACAATCACCACTTTATTTTTGTAACGGGCATCCTGAAGCGAAACTTCCTTGCCATTCATGTCCTTAAAGGTGAAATCTATTTTCTTGTAGCCAGGCTTTAGCGCGGTAAGCGAATAAGCATCGGGGAGTTTGGCGTTAGCATCTTTTACGGCTGTCCAGGCTTGTACTGATCCTACACTTACAAATTTGCCATCGGTTATGGTTTGCGCATCTTTAACTGTTGCCGTAAAGGTGTAAGCATGCCCACCGTCAAAGCAGGATAGCAATAATTGATTGCCCGATACCGATCCTTCCAAAAAGCGGTAATCGCCGGTGGTGGTTAAAAATGTACCGGTAAGCTTGTTGCCAGTTTGCTTAAACTCGCCAACGGTGGTATCGGCTCTTTCACCCTCACCAATCACCGCCGACCAGCGACCGCTAATATCAAAGGTTGGTTTTTCGGGACTTGACGTAAAGCGCCATGAGGTATTTGGCTCGGCCGAAAATTCGATCAATGCATCGCGCTCACCTAAATGCCGTACCCAATTTCCTTTTAAATTGCCAGCCTCCACTTTCAGTTTAAATTCCGAATCAAACAGGGGCATGTGGATAAATACCGAGTCGCCTTTGCTGCTTACATCGGTTACTTTTAATCGCTCGGAACTGTTGAGTACAAACAGTTCCTGCTTGCCAGCATTATCTTTCACTTCAAAGTTGAAGGGGATATCTATACCTGATTTTGATTTAAGTGCGCCGCGCCACACCCCTGTTTTAAGTTTGGTTTGCGCGTATGACGCCTGTAAAATTAAAACGAAGATCAGTGCCGTGATGATCGATTTATAATTCATTTTTAAAAAATAGTCTACTAAGTTGATATACTTTGTCAAAAGTATGAAAACATGGCAACTATTTCAAAACTATTTAGGCTCACACGCCTTTGAAGATGTAACAAAAACATATAAAAAGGGTGTCACCCTAAGCGCCGTCGAAGGGTAGAGCACAGAGACTTACCCACCATGCTTCGACGGAGCTCAGCATGACACCCATAACGGGCAATCATTTTTTATAAACTATTTCAAAACCCCACGCGATATAACAATACGTTGAATTTCGGATGTACCTTCATAAATCTGGGTGATCTTGGCATCCCGCATCAGGCGCTCTACATGATATTCCTTTACAAAGCCATAACCTCCGTGTATCTGCACCGCCTCTGTTGTGGTACGCATAGCTACTTCGGATGCAAAAAGCTTGGCCATCGAACCGGCCTGTGTATATGATTTGCCATGATCCTTTAACCAGGCTGCTTTAAGACATAATAAGCGGGCCGCTTCAATTTCGGTAGCCATATCGGCCAGTTTAAACTGGATGGCCTGCAAATCGGCAATGGTTTTACCAAAAGCTTTACGTTCTTTGGCGTATTGAACGGCCAGCTCATGGGCACCTGAGGCTATACCTAATGCCTGGGCGGCAATACCAATACGGCCACCCTCCAGGGTGCTCATAGCAAATTTAAACCCGAAGCCTTCATCGCCAATGCGGTTTTCTTTGGGCACTTTTACATCGGTAAACATGAGGGAATGTGTATCAGATCCGCGAATGCCCATTTTATTTTCTTTGGGGCCTATGGTAAACCCCTCCATACCCCGTTCAACAATAAGCGCGTTAATACCATGATGCTTTTTAGAAGCATCTGTTTGGGCCATCACAATATAGGTAGATGCGGAATTACCGTTGGTAATCCAGTTTTTGGTGCCATTAAGCAGGTAATAGTCGCCCATATCAATGGCGGTGGTACGTTGCGAAGTTGCATCCGAGCCGGCTTCCGGTTCCGAAAGACAGAAAGCGCCTATCACTTCACCTTTAGCCAGGGGTACCAGGTATTTTTGTTTTTGCGCTTCGGAGCCATATTTTTCCAGTCCATAGCAAACCAGGGAGTTATTTACAGAAACCACTACCGACGCCGACGCGTCGACCTTGGAGAGTTCTTCCATCACCAATACATAGGAGATGGCATCCATACCACTCCCACCGTATTGCGGCGAAACCATCATTCCTAAAAAGCCCAGCTCTCCCAGTTTTTTTACCTGCTCGGCCGGAAACTTTTGGTGTTCATCGCGTTCTATTACTCCCGGCTTTAATTCTGTTTGTGCAAAATCGCGGGCCGCCTGGCGTATCATCAGTTGTTCTTCTGTAAATTCGAAATGCATAATATTTAAAAAAATAAATATAGTAATTACTATGCATGCATAGCAAACTTATTCCATAAAAAAAGAGAGCTTTTTTCAAAGCTCCCTTTCCCCTAATTAATTTAAACTATTGATTAAACCCAAAACAAAGAACAAAAAATCTCAACTTGGGCGTCTGAGAATTCAAAAAAAGTTTTTCATTGGTAGATGATTTTTCAATTTTTTTCACAGATCAAATGCAGGGCGAGTTGTAGTAAACAATTTTGTTGCCACAATTTTAAATTTTCGCTAACTTAAACGTCAGTAAATATCTGTTCAGACATATATTATTATCAATATTTTTACGCAATTTTAAATACTTATAATTATTTATTTTTTCATAAAGGTAACTTTCCTATTTATAAACCAAGCCGATACCACCTATGCTACTTACTGATTTTGAATATCTTAACAACTCCGACGAAGCCTTTAAGAAAAAAGTAGCGCTGCAAATTAAAAATCTGCGAAGGCAGAATCAGGTAACCCAGGAGAAATTTTTTACCGAAACAAACATCAATATAGCTCGCTTAGAATCGGGCAAAATAGATATCAGACTGGATACTTTAAGGAAAGTTTGTTACTATTTTGATGTTTCTTTAGCCGGTTTTTTTCAAGGCATTTATTAAACAGGTATTTTTTTTATTAAATTGCTATTTCAAATTCTATTATTCCATACATCCGTTGTATTTTTTAACATACACACTTAAAAGTTTATGATCAAAAGAACACTCACTGCGACAGCTATCGCTATTATCTTTGGCATGCTGGCACTTTCGTCTTGTAATGATAAAACCAAGACTTATGCCGATAACGATCCGGTGTTTAAAAACATGGATAATTCCGTAAAGCCAGGGGACGACTTTTTTAAATACGCCAATGGCGCCTGGCTCAAAAAAAATCCGATACCGGCAGCCTATGCTTCCTGGGGAATTGGTAATGTGGTAGAAGAGGAATTACGCAACCGCATGAAAAAAATAAATGAGGATGCGCTTAAAGCCGATGCCCCCAAAGGCAGCAATACCCAAAAAATAGGCGATTTTTACTACAGCGGCATGGATACCGTTGATATCGAGAAGCAAGGTTTATCGCCCCTCAAAGATGAGCTCTCCAAAATTGACCAGGTAAAAGATATTAAAGGCTTAATCGAGGAGTTTGCGCACCTGAGTACTATCGGCGTTACTACGCCTTTGGGTACCTATGCCGGTCAGGATGCCAAAAACAGTGGTAAGATTGTTTTGCAACTGGGTCAGGATGGTATAGGCCTGCCCGATCGTGATTATTATTTTAATACCGACGCTCATAGCGTTACCATACGAAATGATTACCAGCAAAAACACCTGCCCACACTGTTTAAACTAATTGGTTTGCAAGCTGATGCTGCTACGGTTGCCGCCAAACAAATATATGCCCTTGAAAAGTCACTGGCCGATAGCAGCCGCAAACTCGAAGACCTGCGCGACCCTTATCATAATTATAACAAAATGCCGCTTGCCGGCTTAAGTAAGCTGGTACCTGAGGTTGACTGGAAATCGACATTTGAAAAAATGGACTATAAAAATGTGGATACCGTTATTGTTGGTCAGCCCGAATATGAACGGGCTTTCAGCAAGGCACTCCATGCCTATAGTATAGACGACTGGAAAAACTATCTCCGCAAAAACCTGGTTTCGGAGTTTGGCCCTTACCTGAGTAAACCTTTTAATGAAGAACTTTTCCGCTTTTACGGTACTGTTCTTAACGGCAAAAAGGAACAACTGCCCCGCTGGAAACGCGTACTGGATACCGAAAACGGCGTTATGGGCGAAATACTGGGGCAAATATTTGTAAAAGAATACTTTCCCGAAAAAACCAAGGAGCGGTATGTGAAACTGGTAGAGGCCATGCGGGCTACTTTTAAAGAACACATTGAAAAGCTGGACTGGATGGGCCCACAAACCAAAGAAAAAGCCTATTATAAACTGAGCAAGGTAATGCCAAAAGTAGGCTATCCGGATAAATGGAAGGATTTCTCGAACCTGGAGATTAACCGTGGCCCATATGCTTTAAATGTAATGCGTGCCAATAACTGGTGGCATAAATACAGCGCCGCCAAACTGGGCAAACCGGTTGACCGCACCGAATGGGGTATAACACCACAAACCTATAATGCCTATTATAATCCTTCAAACAATGAAATTGTATTACCGGCAGGCATATTTACAATTCCCGGCGCTAAAGATGAAGATATTGATGATGCCGTAATATATGGCTATGCAGCAGCCTCAACCATCGGTCACGAAATGACGCATGGTTTTGATGACGAAGGCCGCCAGTTTGATGCTGAAGGTAACCTGAAGGCATGGTGGCAGCCCCAGGATTCGGTGAAGTTTACGCAGCGCGCGCAAATGCTGGTGAACCAGTTTAATGGCTACAGCATTTACGGCCTGCATGTGAACGGCAAAGCCACTCAGGGCGAAAACATTGCCGATCTTGGCGGTATTGTAATAGGGCTGGATGCCTTTAAGAAAACCGACCAGTATAAAGAAGGAAAAACTATTAATGGATTAACCCCGGTGCAACGCTATTTCTTGGGTTATGCCCTGGGTTGGCTCGGGCAGGATCGGCAGGAATCCCTATCCAGTCAGATACTTACTAATCCGCATGCACCCGGCTTTATGCGCGTAAACGGACCATTTACCGATGTGCCTGAATTTTATGAAGCCTTCCATATCAAAAAAGGCGATAAAATGTGGCTTGATCCGGATAAGCGCGTGAAGATCTGGTAGAAGCCCCCCGGCCCCCTAAAGGGGGAGCAATAAAAACACATGTCATTGCGAGGAGGTACGACGAAGCAATCTCCTCGCAACTGAACGTTAAGTCGAATAATCCCCATCAACACTGTTACAATCAACAGTAAATCAACAGCTTGTTTTTATTTAAATTTGCTGTAAAACACACATAACCATATGATAAAACTTTACAAAGCAACGCTTCTGGGCTGTGCCTCTGTAGCAATTTTAGCCCTAAGTGCTTACCAGGTTCAGCAAGCAGATAAACCGGTCGATCCGGTTTATGACAATATGGATAAATCCGTTGATCCGCGCACCGATTTTTTTAAATATGCCAATGGCGGATGGCTTAAACGCAATCCTATCCCCGCGGCATATTCCAGCTGGGGAATTGGCAATGTGGTACAGGAAGAGATCCGCAACCGGTTAAAAAAAATCAATGAAGATGCCTTAGCCGCCAGCGCGCCAAAAGGAAGTACTACCCAAAAGATCGGTGATTTTTATTATAGTGGTTTGGATACGGTCAATATCGAAAAACAGGGTATCAACCCATTGAAAACACAGTTGGATCTGATAGACCAGGCCAGCGATGTTAACGGTATATTGAACGCCGCGGCCGTGTTAACCACTACCGGCACCCGCAACTTCATTGGCAGCCGGGTTGGTCAGGATGCCAAAAACAGTTCAAAAATGATGTTGCAACTGGGGCAATCAGGCTTGGGTTTGCCTAACCGCGATTATTACTTTAAAACCGATGCGCGCACTACCCGTGTGCGCACCGATTATAAAAGCACACATTTGCCAACCATGCTCAAAATTAGTGGATGGGATGAGCAGCAGGCAGCTAAAGGAGCTGAAAGTGCCTTTAAGATAGAACAGTTTCTGGCCGATAGCAGCCGTAAACTCGAAAACCTGCGCGATCCATATCGCAATTATCATAAAATGACCGTTGCGCAATTAAACAGGCTTACCCCCAATATCAACTGGACTACCGTATTCAAAACGCTGGAGCTAAAGCCGGTAGATACTGTGATTGTTGGTCAGCCTGAGTATTATCGTGCAGTTAATACCGCGCTGAAAACATTTACCATTGATGACTGGAAAGCTTACCTCCGCTGGAAACTGATATCCTCATATGCCCCTTATCTCAATGCTGCTGCCGAGCAGGAAAGCTTCCGTTTTAGCGGTAAGGTAATATCGGGACGAAAAGAACAGTTACCACGTTGGAAACGCGTATTGGACACAGAGAATGGATTGATGGGCGAAGCTTTGGGGCAGCTGTTTGTGAAAGAATATTTCCCGGCTACGGCCAAATTGCGTTATACCGAAATGGTGGAAGCTATCAGACAAGCCTATCGTGAACATATTGCCAAACTGGACTGGATGAACCCCGAAACCAAGCAAAAAGCCTTAATAAAGCTCAATGCTATACATCCCAAAGTAGGCTATCCGGATAAATGGAAAGATTTCTCGACCCTGGTGATGGACCGCGAATCATACGCTGGCAATGTAATGCGTGCCAGGCATTGGGCTTATGCCGTAAACATTAACAAATTAGGCAAACCCGTTGACCATACCGAATGGGGCATGACACCGCAAACCTACAATGCCAGCTATAGCCCATCCAATAATGAGATCACACTGCCCGCTGCCCAGTTCACCATTCCCGGTGTGAGGGATAGCGAGGTTGATGACGCTGTGGCTTACGGTTATGTAGCGGCATCAACCATAGGGCATGAAATCACCCATGGATTTGATGATGAAGGTCGTTTATTTGATGCAAAAGGCAATCTAAAAGCCTGGTGGACGCCTACCGATTCGGTTAAATTTACCCAACGCGCCAAAGTACTGGCCGATCAGTTTAGCAGTTATGTAGTATTGGATAGCCTGCATGTAAACGGCAAAGCCACCCTTGGCGAAAACATTGCCGATTTGGGTGGTATTGTTTTAGGTATCGACGCTTTTAAAAAGACCCAACAATATAAACAAGGCAAACCGATAAACGGATTAACGCCCATGCAGCGTTTCTTTTTAGGTTACGCACTGGGCTGGCTTGGCCAGATCCGCGATGAAGCCCTGGCCAACCAGATATTAACAGATGTACACGCCCCTGGATTTCTTCGTGTTAATGGCCCCTTTAGCGATGTGCCCGAATTTTACGAGGCCTTCAAGGTAAAAAAAGGTGACAAAATGTGGATAGACCCGGCTAAACGGGTGAAGATCTGGTAGAAGCTACATAAAAATATCAAAAAATACCGTCATTGCGCAGCGTGGCAATCCCCGATTTGTAGAGCCGCTCTGTACAGTTAGGGATTGCCACGCTGCGCTCGCAATGACGCGTTTTTTTACCTTTTGGAGAGGGCTGGGCAAAGTTCTCAGCAATGACATGCGTTGATTAAATTAGCTACAACTCCTTGCGCATCACATAGTCATTCATCCAATACGGACCAATGGCTATATCTTCTTCTGAAACAACGGCAAAGCCCATTTTTTCATAAAAGGTTTTGGCGTTGTTATAACGGTTCACGTTCAATTCCAGTATTCTTTTGCCGGCGTCTGTTGTTCTTTGAACCACTTCGTTGATCAGCACTTTACCATAGCCTTTACCCTGGGTTTTGGGCAGACAATACAATTTGTGCAGTTTATAAATATCAGCGTTCTCTTCACGTGGCGAATAGGCGGCAAAGGCTACCGGCTCTTCCCCTTCTAATAACAGCATAAAAGTTTGCGCACCGGTTTCAATTTGCTTACTGATCTTTTCAGCCGCATAGATCTCGTTCAGCATAAAGGTGATCTGCTCTTTTTCTAATATCGGGCTATAAGTTACCCACCAGGTTTCGTCGGCTATTTGTATAATGGCTTCTACATCTTTTACGGTGGCTGTTCTTATCGTATACATATTCATTTATTATTAGCTTCTTTCTTCCCAAATCATACACAGGTGCAATATTGTTTCCACGGCTTTTTGCATGTCCTGTACCGATACCCATTCCTGTTTGCTGTGAAAAGCGTGTTCGCCGGCAAATATATTGGGACAAGGCAAACCCATGAATGATAACCTGGATCCATCGGTACCACCCCGGATGCTGCACAGTTTGGCAGTGATGCCGGTACGGTTAATGGCTTCCATAGCATACTCTACAATTTCCGGATGCTTATCCAACACTGTTTTCATGTTGCGATATTGCTCACTCACGGCTAAACTGTAAGTTGATGCCGGATATTTTTTCAATACCCCGTCTGCAGTTTTACGGATCACATCAGCATGATTGCTTAACTTATTCGCGTCAAAATCACGGATAATAAAATCAATCCCCGCGGTTTCCACATGCCCCTCAATAGCTACGGGATGTATAAAACCCTGCATCTCCTCGGTATGCTCCGGCGATAAATTATCAGGCAAAGCCACGATGATCTCACCGGCAATTTTGATGGCGCTTTCCATTTTCCCCTTGGCAAAACCCGGGTGCGAGCTTACCCCGTTGATGGTTAGTCTTGCTCCGTCTGCCGAAAAAGTTTCATTCTCCATATTACCCGCGCTTTCGCCATCCATGGTATAACCAGCATAGGCCCCCAGTTTGGCAATATCCACATAATCAACCCCATGCCCAACTTCTTCGTCAGGGGTAAATAATATCCGGATATTTCCGTGTTTTATTTCGGGATGATTTATCAGTTGGTAACAGGCATCCATGATCTCAGCAACACCGGCTTTATTATCAGCTCCCAACAAAGTGGTACCACTTGCGGTTATCACATCGTTCCCTATCTGATTTTTCAGGTCGGGATGTTCGGCCTGCTTTATAATTTGTGTGGTATCATCAGGCAATATAATATCTTGTCCCTGGTAGTTTCGATGAACAATGGGTTTTACATTTTTTCCGCTGCAATCGGGCGCGGTATCCATGTGGGAGCAAAAACAAATTACGGGCACTTGTTTGCTGGTATTTGAAGGGATGGTAGCGTATACATAGCCATACTCATCCATGTGGGCGTCGGCTACACCTATTGCAAGTAGTTCGTTCACCAGCAGGCGGGCCAGGTCTTTTTGTTTTTCTGTTGAAGGAAATGAAACAGAAGAGGGGTCTGATTGCGTATCAATGGTAACGTAACGTAAAAAGCGTTCGGTTACGGTGAAGTTTAGTAATGAATTAAAATTCATAAAGCTATATATTAGTAAAGTTTTGCCGGTAACCGTACCCGGCATGTTCCATTTGTAAATATTGATTAAAATTTAGCTTTGAAAAAATTTATTCTGCTTTTTGTTTTCACAATCGCTGGTTTTATTGCAAAGGCACAGGACGGATACAACTATTATGAATGGGGTATCGGCGGCGGTATTGGTTATGGCAAGGCATACGCTGATATGAAAAGGGAAGACTACCACCCTATTTATAATTTAAACATCGCCTACAATTTTAACCCTTACGTGCCTGTAGCGCTGGAGTACCAGTTCGGCACGCTTTCGGGCGGTGGCCGTACTCCCGATAAAGATGCCTTTGGCCGGATTTATAAAAACTCCTATAAAGCTTTGTTACTGCATGCCGATGTTCAATTGGGAAGTTTTATTGATTATGCCGACAATGGTTTTTTAAACGTGATCAAAAACTTTTATGTGGGCACGGGTATAGGTGCCATATCCAACAATATGAAGGATATACAGCGTACCAACCTGCCTGCATATGTTCAAAACGGCCCGGTGGGCAGCACCAATGGTTTCCAGGGCAAGGACAAAAGCACCAACATGGTATTACCGCTGCGCTTTGGTTACGAGTTTAAAATTTATGATTCCTATGAGCAGGTAGGTTATACCATTACGCTGGGTTACGAACACAATTAT
>Ga0105239_10003897_pt1 | contig 18086 bp, 11 predicted proteins | sample KBSC44metaG_FD_92761 | JGI IMG/M metagenome (GOLD analysis project Ga0105239, IMG submission 92761) | Corn rhizosphere microbial communities from Kellogg Biological Station, Michigan, USA - KBS C4-4 metaG | ecosystem: Host-associated > Plants > Roots > Rhizosphere > Soil | place: Michigan, USA...
CAGGGCCGCGCGATGCGCCAGGTCTTCGGCCAACGCCACGTCCTTCTCATCGTATTCGCGCCCCGACTCCGCTGAGATCAACGTGATGACGCCGACGGTACGATCGCGGGCGATGAGCGGCACGCAGAGGAGCGAGGTGAGCCCCAGGCTCTTGAGCATCTGGAAATGTTCGTCATCGTAGGCCGACGCTCTTACCAACTCCTCCGGAATACGAGTGACCCATTCGGATTTGCCGGTGCGCGCCACGCTGGCAGGTCCTACCGGATCGTCCGGACGGGTGGGGTAGCGGGTCTGGATCTCCTCTTGCAGGGCACGCCTCTCCGGACTTACATGGCTGGCTGCCACGCGTTCCAGCTTGCCGTCGTCCGTTATCACATCGACGAAGCACCAATCGGAGAGCTGAGGCGCCACCAGACGGGCCACACTGTTCAGGGTCGTCTGGTAGTCCAGGGAGGAGGCGAGCGCCTCTCCTGCCTGCGCCAGAAAGCGCTGGGTCTCCGCCTGAGCGCGCAAGGCGGCATCGGTTTTGGCCTGCGCCGCCACAATGGCCTGATACTCCTGGACCTGCTGCTCGAGGTCGTGGCGCAGGCGCTCGTTGTCTTCCCGAGCGCGGTGATGGGCGGCGCACATGACGATGACTACGATACATTCCAGCACGAAGATACTCAGACGAAGCAGGATATGGGGCGAAAATCCGTTGGAGAGTGACAATTTAAGAAGGAGGTAGTCGTCGGCAACGAAGGTGATGACCGCCGCCAGAAGCCCCGGGCCTGTGCCCCCGTACAGCGCCGAGAGGAATATCGCGGAGAAGAGGAGCAGAAAGGCCGGCCCGACACCGAAGAGACGGTCCAATCCCATGCGAATGAGGATGACCAGGATACTGGAAACGATCGCAAAGAGATACGCCGCCCAGGCCGGTTTTGTTTTAAAGAAGGCCTGTTGAATGCCGGACGCCGAAATGATCATCTTTACCAAAGCCTTCCCGGTCTGGCCTCGATCCGAAGAGGTATCCGCACGGTTCTCGCCGAGTGGAGAGAGCGATCAGTCCGTTTCAACCGGTAGTCCCTTCCGTGCCACCGGTCTCTTATCGGGCAGAACCTCACCGGTTCTCGCATTTCGCAGGCCCGCAACTGAGTACTGAATGACATACGCTTTGCGCATCACCTGGGAGCGATTGACCCCGCTCTTATGAAACAGGAGCGACTGCATGGCGATCATGGTTCCAGCCGGTATGGGAACCGGCACTCCCTGATCCGGATCCGTGAGAGAGTGGCAGGCGAGGCCGATAGCCGTCTGAGTATGGGGCACCAGGCCCCGCTCGTGCGAGTGGGGCAGCACCGAGAGACAGCCGTTTTCCAGGGTCGCATCGTTGACGGCAAGCCAGAGCGTCAGATAGGGGCTGGGATCGACAGGAGTGTAGCCGTCATCCTGATGCCAGGGAAACTCCGCGTCACCATTCCCCTCTTTATATACGGATTGATTCCAGTAGAGGTCTACATCGGGACCGAGAACTTTCGTGGAGATCGCAACGAATTCCGGTCGGCGCACAAATTTCAGCAGTTCCGGGTCCTGCTCCGCCAGGAAACTGGTAAACGAGATCTCCCCCGCGCGCGAAATCCCTTCGGTTCCGGACTCTTGAAGCCGTTCCTCATGCGCCTGGTGATGGGTTTCGATCAACGTCGCCACCTCCGCCATCTCCGCGGGAGTGAAGACCGAATCCAGGACGACAAATCCTTGCGTCTGATACTGAGCCAACTGAGCATCGGTCATAACCATGAGAATGGAGATCTCCTGTTTTGTCTTTTGTATTCACGTACTATTATGCCTTACGGGAGCTTGATTTCCGTTTTCGTTGCACAGGATACCGGGCATATGGTATCTTCCTCGTAGCAGGAATACGCAATTCTCCACGAGAGAGTGAGCGGACGAAAAAGGATTTCATTTTGTAGATACAATCGATTATACTATGCTATAATCTTAAATGATCTACAGTGCTGAGCCTCATGTAAGCTCACAACCATGGATCCAGTAGTTTCGTCCTCAGCGAGACACATGGACCAGGTCCGGGAAGGTCTTCCTTCCATTTTTTCGGTTTCTTAGTAAGGAGCTCTATCTTAATGAATTCAAAAGCCATGGTTCTGTCTCTGGCTACGATCGGACTGCTCGCCCTTCCGATCGTAGCGCCCGCACAGGGCGGCGCGAAGTCCGGGCCGGTTCTGACTACCAATCCGACGCCCGGTCGAACCGTAAATACCCCGGTGCCGTCGGATGGCTCCTCCGTCAGCCTTACGGACCACAATACAGCCCGCACTGGTGGCACCACATTGAACGATCCCGGCCCCAAAACCATCAAGGCGTTCGGCGACGGTGACGACTCCGGGGCCGGCGGCGGAGCCGGGCCTCATGCCACGCCGATCGAGCCCGAACCGGGAGCGATGGCTCTGCTGGTCGGAAGTGTTGCCGGAGGGTTCATGGCTCTCCGCCGCCGCAAAAAATAGTTGTATTCTTCGGCTCTACGCCAAAGCTCCTGCGAAACTCGCAGGAGCTTTTTTCTATTAGACGTCTTGCATAAGTGGTTTTCTCGCTCTTGGCAGCGCGTATAGCCTGAGATTGACCTGCGGACTTATGCAAGAGATCTATTCGACGCCGGAGCGACCTACTGATTCCAGCCCAGCCGACCGTTGATGGAGATACTGTAGGTCGCAGTGTGGGTGACCATGGCGTAGGTGGACCAGATCGCTTCGGCGCAGAACTCCGCCAGAATGATGCCGAGCGCGACCTGATGCAGTTTGTTGTGCCCCTTCAGGCCGTAGTAGCGCTCTACGAACAGCTTGATCAGCCAGACGAGGATCAGTCCCATCCAGAAGTAGTCCAGGCCGAAGTTCATCGCGAGCGCGTAGCCGGCAGGATGCAGCGCGAAGCCGGGGATACGGAAGCGGATGAAGTCCAGGCCGAGCACGATCAGAAAGCCCACCAGGACGAACGCGATCGCGACGCTGTTCGGCGGCTGATGTTTGTTGATCAGCGTATCGACGACGCCTGCCGTCTCACCGCCGGAGTTGGTCGCACCGTAGTGATATCCGGTGTAGATGTAGGTGAGGTGGCCCAGCACGCTGCCGACGATGGTGGCGAGCAGAATGGCGATAAAGAGCGCGCGCTGGTTGAGTTTCGCGGAATCGCCCATCTTCATCGCCTCCAACTGGTGCGGCATGGGGTGGGTGCGATGGATACGGTTGAAGATGTGGAAGGTCGTCACCATCCGACTGATACCGATCTGCGAGAGCGCTCCGGTTCCGGCGAAGTCCACGAGCATCTGGTTCGGCCCCATAAAGGCCATCTCATGGGAGGGCGCGCCGATCTGTGCGCGCATACGGGTCAGGGCCACGCTGAAGGCCAGGAATAGCAGCGTCGAGAAACCTACCATCCAGAGCGGGATGCCGATAAAGATCCCGAGCCCGGCCATGCCGCCCATGCAGAGGAGCAGCCCGAGGAACGCCAGCCGATGCGGGACGCCGCGCCGGTCACCGCCTCCATGCAGGATCTGATGCCAGACCTCGCTCAGATAGTTCCGCGCCACCCAGAGGGAGGTGCAGAAGAGCGCCAGAAACGCGCCCCACGACTGCTCGCTGAAGTAGGGTGGCCCTGGAACCAGTCCTCCTCCGCCGAAGACGCCGGCGCTCTCCGTGTAGCCGATCGCGTAGGTGAAGACCTGAAGGCCCTTGCGGAAGAAAAAGAAGAAGATACAGGAGAAGAGCAGGTCGGTGGGCATAAAGAACCCGATCACGGCCATGTAGGGGAAGATCCCGATGGGAGTCCAGCCTATCGCGTTGAGCGGCGGGCTCTGAAAGAACTGGGAGAGATCGCCCAGAAACCGCACGTTGATGAGCGGGATGGAGGGATAGACGAAATGGAAGCCGTTGATCATGTCGATGATAAACATGATCACGAACGGGATGAGGAACAGCTTGCTCTTCCACAACTGCGAGCGCCCCGCGCCCATCTGCACGATCGCCATCGGCATCTGAATGATCGGGAAGGCCAGTTTCTCGCGGTTGGTCCACTCGTCGCGCATCAGGCTGTTGATGCAGAGCATTGCCCCGCAGACCAGTGTGACCAGTACGGTCCAGGAGAAGATATAGCGCCACCAGAGCGGCAGCCGCGTGAGGAAATGGCGGAAGTCAGAGCCGCCGTTCCGGTAGTCCGTATATTTGTCGGCATCTGCCGGCTGGATGAAGAACCAGGGGTTCGTATAGGGATTGATGTATTTGTCGTACCGCGTATCCTGGGTGCGATAGAGCGCATAGGAGTGGATGTAGGGATTGATTACCGTCATCCATTCGGCGCAGATGGCTCCCATGACCGTGTGCATCGCGTAGAAGATGATCAGTTCGCCCTCGGTAAGCGCCCATCGGGGGGCCACGCGCCGAACCACGAGATTCGCCATCGCGACCACAAACGTCATGATGACGGGCGGCACCATCAGCGAGAAGATGACATCGACCAACTGACTGGCGGACCAGTAGGCGGTGATCGGCGCGAGCAGCAGTGCCAGCACCATGACGCGGATGCTGAACCAGCGGCGTTTGGGCGGCGCCTCTGCCTGCACAGGGGGATCAGACACACTATCGGATAACGGCGACGATTGAGCCAATGTGTAAACTCCTGAAATTGATTCCTATACGTAATCTGTACGCTGGGATTGAAATCCCGCGCTAAGATGGGAAGTCCGCCCGCGCGGACTCAAACGCATTGAACCCGCGAAGGCGGGTTTGCCATTTCAGAACGGCAATTCATTGCCGGGACAAGTATTAGGGACCGAAGACCATCCAGTCGAGAACGCGACACTGGAAAGAGGTGTAGCGGGTGAATTCGTCGTTGACCATGAAGCGCCAGGTGCCTTCAAGGTGCCAGCCGTCGTTGAGGCGGGTGATCAGCAGACGGACATGCTGGGTGCGCACAGGTGGGAACACCAGGTATCCGGACCATCCGACCCAGTCCTTCGCCTCGGCGACGGTGCGCCACTGCATGCCGTCATCCGAAACCTGCACGGCATAGTCGCGCGGGACGCCGCCATCGACGGCGGGCAGAGGCGTGAGCAGGAATGATCGGGTGATCGTGCCGGGCTGCGCGAAATCGATCTGAAGCCACTGGGGCGATTCGGGAGAGGCTCCCTGCACACTCGCCTCCCAGTAGGTACGTTCTGCAAGACCCGGAACCGCATCCCGCAGCGACCAGCGTCCATCCATCGCGTGCGCGGCGGGATGGGCCGGGGTTTCGGAGGAGGCGTGGATCGTCGCGCCCAGGGCGGCCGTCGCGACGTTCTTTCCGAACGTGCGGGGATCTACGAGCGTCAGCGGCTCGCCTTTCGGCACCCGCAGGTAGAGCGCGTAGCCGTCGAGCGGAACGATGCTGCCGCCGGGGGATGTAGGTACATTCAACCGGGAGCCGTCCATGCGCGTTGTTTGGAGAAAGTGATTGCGCAGCAGGACAGTCAGGGAGAAGTCGAGCGTCCAGAGCGCGATGACGTCGTCTTTCGGGCCGGAGAAGCGCAGGGCGTAGACGCCGGGCAGCGGCTCTTCGCGCGTTCCGGGCTTGCGTCCGGCGGTCTGCGCGGTCAGAACGCGCAGGGCGACACCCGCCGGTTCGAGCGTACCCGCGTCGGCGTTACTCGTTCCCCCCGGTGACTCGACCAGATACCAGGGCTCGAATCCTTTGTGGACCGGGTAGAAGTAGTAGTGCCGGCTATTCGTGATCCCGGCGGCATAGGCGTTCAGATACTGGCGCACGGCGTAGCGCGCCTGTTCCTGCCGACTCGTATGGTTCCAGGTGTAGCCCTGTTCGGTCTGCCAGAGCGGCAGCGTCGGGGCGAGCGCGCGCAGCTTCTCCAGATACTGGGGGTTCCCGAAGAGCTCCCAGGGTTCGCCGGGCCCCATATAGGTGTGGGTCGAGAGGCCGCCCATCAGGGGCAGCGCGTCCGCCTTCTTCAGCGCCTCGACGAAGCGGATCGTGTTGGGGACGGAGACGCAGGCTGGACCGATCACGGTGCAGGTCGGGTCGGCGCGCTTCGCGCCTTTGGCGAAAGGCACGAACGCCTTGATCGCGTAGTCCTCGGGTGAGTAGCGGAAGTTCGGCTCGTTTTCGACCTCCCAGACATGGCAGCGATCTTTGCAGTGACTCACCATCTCGAAGGCTAGCTGCTCATAGTCCGCTGGAGTGCACCATCCCGGCCTCTCGTTTGCCTGAAAGAACCACGCGACTCCCCAGCGCTTCGCCTCCCGGCTGGCGTTGTCCATCACCGCGTCCAGGCGCTTCCAGTCTGCCTTACCGCGCTCCGGAAAAAATTCGCCCATCGTATGGCTCTCCCGCATTCCCTGGAGCCCCATAAGCGCGGCATAGCCATAGTCCGACACCGCTTCGTCACGCTTCATCGGCGGATCGGGAATTGCCGCCGACTTCTCCACGACGGCGAAGCGCGTCCGAACCGAGGATGGCGCGACCGCAGGCGTGACCGTTCCGACGGGCGTCAGCGTGAACAGCACGCTGTACCAGCCCGCCGTTTTGACAGGGAGCCGGAGTTGAGCCGATTTGGTCTTTTGCGCTTCGGCAGAGTCGAGCTCTGTGTGGCCTTGCCCGGCCGCATGATTGAAAAAGTCGGTGATGGTCCAGGAGACGGTCCATTTTGCGGCCGCCTGCAAACGGGGCGCCATGGCCTCGGGAAACTGGAGCGTGAACGAGACAGGAGCGCCGGTGTAGTTGAGGTTGGCGAAGGCATCCCCGAGAGGCGTGAAGCCGGGAGCGGGCTGGAGCGGCTGGGCGGGTGGGGAATCCAGGACGAAATAGAGCCGCATCGGTTTGTCATTTTCAAAGAGGTTGCGGCGGTATGTCATTCCGCCGAAACTCCCGGTCTCGTCGATATTGAAAGGTGCGCCCCAGCCATCGTGCCAGAAGAGGATCTTCGCGCCGTTGCGCAGATGCAGGCGCAGACGCTGTGTGCGAGACAGGGATTGTACCGGGGTGGGGCGGATATCGCCGTGCTCGACATAGCGTAGCGTCTCCGCACTCTCGACACGCGTGTCCTGGAGGTTCTCCACCCCGAGCGTATCGTCTCCCATCCCGACCTGCCAACTCTGGAACCCGCCCGTCTTCTGCCGCATTGTAAGAACCACACGTTTCTCTTCGAAGCGATAGTCCAGTTCTCCCGTTCCCTTGGCACTCTTCAAAAAATAGTGCACTTCGTTCTCATTGGGCTTCTCGACATGATCGAGCGTCCATGCGACCCCCATGCAAAACTCCATCGGTTTCCCGATCAACTCCGTCTCCGCCATACGCAGGGAAGTCAGCCCACCGGTCGCATCCAGCGAGACGGTATAGCTAGGCCGCGTTATGGTAGCCTGTGCGAGGACATTCACAGGGAGGAAGTATAGCAGCATCGACAGAAGCGTTAATCGGAATAGCCTATTACAGCGCGAACGAGGAGACGACGCCCTATTGGCGGCAGTGGGAGACGGCAGTGGACGCCCGATTGCCTCCGGCAAAATATTGAATAGATACATCGATTGAGCCATAGAATTGACCTGGGCACGGGGATTGCCAATTACGGATGGGGGAGTGTCGCATCCGGATTAGTGTTCTGTATTGGACAACAAAATTCCTTTTCTGTGACGCCATCTACGGAATCCGGAATCCACGAAAGGCCGGAATCTATGAAATCCGGAATCAAGGGACGTAGTCCCTCGCAACGCGCCTTCGGCGGGCCGTCCCCTGGACGGAGTAACTGGATCCGCTTTGTATTTGGGATAGCACGGGAGTTTGGGAGTGTTTTCGATTGAGGATTGATCTATGCTGTCAGGGTAAGATTTGTGATTTGCAACGGCAAACCGTTGTAGTAAGAGACCAATTTATAATTATCGCGAAGCGATACCGTGAAGCGTCCAGAGGACGCCCCGGCGAAGCCGCGTAGCGAGGGATAACATCCCTTGATTCCGGATGAAGATCCCATTGTATCTCTCGTTGTGTTCTTGATTCACGTTTCTATCGCGCAATAAAACAGGTGCTTGACAGGGAGCGGTAGGATTCGATATACTAGAGTATCTATTTTACGCTATCGCGTAGTGTGCTGTGCAAAATCGTGCAACTTTGGACCGGTGGAGTGCTGTCAAATGCAGTGGAGTTCAGAGCAACCCCCATATGCGGCCCGGACACAATCCTTACATAGGCGTCATCATGCGCCTGTCAGGAGAGTCTCCTGGAGTGTATGCCGGAGACTGACGATGCTGCCTGACAGTCTGAGTCATCTCCACCACCCGCACCATGTATTCCATCCCGCTTCGGCGAGACCATGACCCGCTCTGTGCTTACGCAGAGGCGGGTCTTGTCTTTTGTCGGATCGTTGGAGGCAGGGGCACTTCAAATAAACGAAAGGGGAACGCGGATACTATGAACCGGGAAGTACTGGTACTCAACAGCGACTGGACGCCGCTGAATGTCTGTAACCTGCGGCGCGCGGTCGTCTTACTCTATTTAGGCAAAGCGGATGTTTTGCATGTAGACGACGAGGCCGGAACGCTGGGCAGCGACGGGAAATTTCCAACGCCTACCGTCGTGAAGTTACGCGGGCAGGTCAAACGGCCGATGCCCGAGTTAAAATTATCACGGCGAACCATTTTTGCGCGCGACAACTACACTTGCCAATACTGCGGCTCGGCCAGCAAAGACCTGACCATCGACCACGTCATCCCCAAGCGGGCAGGCGGGGGCGCGGCCTGGGAAAATTTAGTCTGCTGCTGCCGTAAGTGCAACATGAAGAAGAGCGATAAACTGGCCCATCAGATCGGGATGCGTCTGATCCGCCCGCCACGTCGCCCTCACTATGTGCCTTACATCAGCTTGACGAAGTACATTGTCGGGCGTAGAAATGAGATCTGGCGGGACTACCTGCCCACCTACGCCGATCTGCCGGACTAAGGAAGTCTATGATGACTAGAACCTCCCATGTCCTTCAGAGAGGACAGTTAATAAGCACTGGAGCCGCTGAAAGGCGGCTCCTTTTAGCATCCATTCGATCTGACCGGTCACAATGAGAATGTCGTTCTTGATATAGAGGGGGTTGAATGCCATGATGTCAAAAGGACAGTCTATCTTTATGCTTGCCCTGGGACCAGGCCAGGGTATGGGCATCGCAGTAGGGATTGGAATGAGATTGCATCACGGTATATTGGTTTTCGCTGGTCTCGTGGTACTGGGTTGGATCGTAGGCGTCTTCCTGGGCAACCTGGAGTGGAATCTGCTCGTCTACCTCGCGGATGAAAAACCTGTCAGGAGCAGGAAGAATAAATTTTGAATAGTGTCCGCGAAGGAGCTTCCCACCGGTAAATCCTGCCTAAGGTGCTTCGAAGAGAACATGGGTGGAAGTAGAATTGGCAGGATGAGGGCGCTCCAAACCTATTCGGAGCGCTAATGATTGAAGAGGAACTCTTTGCTGTTCAGGATGGCCCAGAGGATGTCCTGGAAGCCTTCGTCCCGTTTGGGGGACTGCTTCAGGGCCTCCAGCAGCGCCGTCGATTCGGCGGGCGTGGGATGGCGAGAGAGGGCGGAGAGATAGAGGGAGTCCAGGATCTCCGCGTCGGGTTTGCCGGATTTGAGCAGGGGAGCAAGGACGCAGTCGTTCGATTTGATCTTCTGCTGGATGAACTCGCTGTTCAGGAAGGCCAGCGCCTGACTGATCGCCGGGTTGCAGTTGCGTTCCGTATCGCTCGGCTGGACGCGCGGCGGCCTGCCGAAGGTATCAAGCATGAGAGAGGGGATCTCGGTGTCCGCGAGTTCGACAGCGCGTGCGCCGAGGCCCATGCCGTCGAACTTGTCGGGAACTCCGGTCACCTGTGCGACGGCATCCAGCAGCTCTTCGGCGTTGATGCGGCGGGCGGGATAGTGAGAGAAGAGGTGGGTGTCGATTCGGTTGTTACGGTTCGGCATTGCAGTCAACTGGTAGGTGCGCGACTTCATGATGGTGCCGAGCAGATACTTGAGGTCGTAGTTGTGTCTGCGCAGGTCGTCGCAGAGGGCGTGCATGAGCGGTTCGTTCTTGGCGGGATTGGTGCTGCGGATGTCATCGACCGGTTCGACGATGCCCATTCCGAAACAGCGCGCCCAGTAACGATTGACGATGTTGCGCGCAAAGTCGTCCTGATGCGTGATCCAGGCTGCCGCCTTCACACGTCGGTCTTCGTCTTTGGCAAAGCCGAGGTCGGAACGGTCGAGTGGGCGAGGGATCATGATCTCGTTGGTGCGGGGCTGACGAATGTCGCTCTTGTCTTCCGAGACCAGTTTCTCCGGTACGCCCTCGTCGTTGTCGCCTTTGCCCGCCAACTGCTGCCACAGCGCGGTGTAGTGGTAGTAGTCGTCCTGGGTGTAGCGTTCGGTCGGATGGTTGTGGCACTTGGCGCACTGAATCCGCGCGCCCAGAAACACCTGTGCGGTCATCTCCGCGGTCGGCTCGGAGGCGCGCACCCAGTAGCCCTGTCCCGGCTTCTGCGGGGTGCGACTGACGAAGAAGTAGCCGCCCTGATGCGTCTCCAGATCGCCGTTGGCCGTCAGGATGTCCGTCACGATCTTATCCCAGGGCCTGTTCGCGTTGAACTGCTCGGCCAGCCACTGTTGCATCAGCATCGCGTATTTGCGGTGCATATACTCGCGGCGCAGCACAAACAGATCCCCGAACTTCAGCGCCCAGATCTCGCCGTACTCCGGGCGTTGCAGCAGCCCATCCACCAATTTCTCGCGCTTCTGCGCGTCTTTCGAATTCAGGAACGCCTGCGCCTCTTCTATGGTCGGCAGGGTACCGATGGCGTCCAGATAGGCGCGACGCAGAAACTCGTCGTCCGTACACAGGCCCGACGGTTCGATATGCAACTGCTTCAGTTTTGCATTGACCAGCGGGTCGATATAGTTGTTGGAGGCGGTAAAGGCGGACGCCGTAACCTTCTGATTGAAGGGCGACAACACGCGCACCACCGCCATCTTGTCCATATATTTCGTGGTGATGGCGGTCTCACCGGCGCGTTGCATCGTGACGAGGCCGCTCTCATCCACGGTCGCCAGCGCCACATCGTTGCTGTTGTAGAGGGCGCGATCCGTGACGTCTTCCACACGTCCATCCGCAAAAGTAGCGCGCACCAGGAGGCGCTGCTTCTCCTGCGGCTTCATCTGCCGATCGCCGGGCAGGATCTCCAATTTCGCCAGCGCCGCCTCTTTGCCGGTCGGCCCCGGCGTCCCCTCCCGAAGCCAGCCCAACAGGATGGCATACTCGCGGGAGTTCTTATCCAATCGCTTGCCGCCCCGATGCGCCACTTCCGCCAGCGGCTTCCGCAGGAACAGGCTGTTCTCCGGCACCTCGCGACTGATGCGCCGCCCGCCTAACTGTCGGGTAATGGAGACGATATCGATCTCCGGCGCGTAGCCCCGCAGACTCAGCCGAAACCCGCCCTTGCCCTGCGCCGCGCCATGACAAGTCCCCTGACTGCACCCCAGCCGCGACAACACCGGCACCACATCATCCACAAAGGAGTAGATGACCGGCTGCTGTGTGCCCTTCGTGGAGACCGGCGCCTTCGCGCTCAGACCATTCCACTTCACCACCACCGTCGCCGCTCCATCCGCCTTCGGCACAACATCGCCACCCGTCACCGTCGCCACTTTCGGAGCCGTACTCGTAAATACCGCGCTATCCGTGACATCCCTCTGCGAACCATCCGCAAAGAAAGCCGTCACCAACAGCCGCTGCGCCGACTGCGCACCAATCAGATGCACCGAAGCCGGAGCCACCACCAACCGCACCGCTCTGGCCGCCACGTCCTTCACAGGAGTAGCCGCCCGGCGTGGCGGCGCACCCATCGCTGCCGTTGGCGACAGCGCAAGAGCCAGGAAAATGAGAAGAGTAGATTGTCTGTGGGGCATGGTGGGCATATGTTCAATCAACGGAAATGGGAGTTACTTCATTGTGACACGTGTAGCGAGAAAGATGTTGCAGGTTTCCTGTGGTGTCGAACCTGACGCAGGTTTCCCCTGTAAGCGAGCGAAGCGAGCTAGAGAGGACCGCCTAGCCTCCAGGCGAGAGCGAACACAGCCTCCATGAGTGGGTCCCACGTGAAGTAATGACCGGGCACTTCCTCCAACGAAAAGGTGCGGGTGCCCTGGGACTCGGTGCCGGGAGGGAGGGGACCGAGGGTTTGGACGGTGGCGACGTAGGTGGGGATGAGTTGGGCTTTGTCGGTTTCGGTGTCGATAAGGAGATAGTGGCCCAATAGGTGCAGCGGGCCTACGGCGCCGCCGATCTCTTCGTGGACTTCGCGGTGCGCGGCCTGTTCGGGCGTCTCACCGGGTTCCAGGCGGCCGCCGGGAATGCACCAGCCGCGTCCAGCGATGTCGGCCAGTACAAAGCCTTCGTGGGTAAGGGCGAAGACGAGGGAGGCGGTAGTGGGTGTGTCCGGAGGCAGGGGTGTTCCTGCCTCCAGAAAGGTCGCTCGCGTCTGCTTCCATAGGACCGTAGGGAAAGAAGCCATTACGGTGACCCGTAGGGCTTCAGGGCGTTGTTGAACTCGCCGGGGTGGATGTACCGTGTGTGGTAGGTCTTCCAGTCGTCGGCATGGCGGCGGTAGACCGGATCCTCCTCCAGGGTGGTCGGCGGTTTGACATAGTCGTGCAGCGAGTGATCCGGCAGCGGAATGACGGTGGTGGGAAAGGCGGTGTTGAAGTTGCCGGCTTTCACCCATCCGTCGCCGATCAGCACATAGTCGCGCACCATGCCGGAGGCGGGAGGCTTCTGCTCGGGGAAGCGCAGGGAGAGCTCGTCGCCCGAGTTCATGATCAGGTAGCGGTCGTCGATCGAGTGGAGCAGGGGCAGCACGTCACCGAAGCGGGTGCAGAAGCCTTCGAGGTCGAGCCAGCGCTGCGCTGTTCCGCTTATGTGGTCGTAGTCGGGCATATCGGGCTGCGTGGGATCGGTCGGTTTGAGGGCGGACCAGCCCCGGAAATGCAGGTCGGCGACGGTAGGAAGCTGGCGGTTCTCGATGCGCGGCGTGGTGTCGGGCAGGATGGTGGCCCACGCGATATAGTCCCAATAGATCTCCAGATTGGTGCGCAGGCGTACCTGATGGGGAATGCCTGAGGTGAACAGCCCGGAGAGATCCAGGAAGACCGTCTTGATCTTGCCTTCCGGGAAGCCCAGGCCGGATTTGGCGATTTTCCAGCCGCCTTTTCCGTCCGGGATCTCCAGGCTGAGGCCCTGCGGAGGCGTGTGGTGGCCCTGGCTGAGGGCAACGTTGATATTGCTGTCGGTCGGGTGCAGCCAGCCGAGTGCAATCAGCGCCAGCGGTTTATCGACCGGAGCGTCCGGCGGCAGATCGACCTGCACATAGTGATCGCGCGTGACGCCCTGATACTGGCCATAGCCGAAGGTCGCCAGATAGCGGCCATCGCGAGTGTTCACGGTGGCGGTCACATCCTGCCCGGTGTCGTCGGTGGCGCGGGCGATCGGGCGCGCTTTCGTGGTCGTGTAGATCTTGAGCGGGGGCTGCTGGGGCACGGAGAAGCGCTCGTCCACCCAGATGTCGGTGTCCGCCGGATGATCCACGGTCGTCAGCGCGAGGTAGTCGAAGAAGTGGGTCTCCCAGAGTTCCGCCGTGATCCGCAGGTCGTAGTAGCCATCGTGGGGGACGAGTTGGTCGCCGCGGATCTTCACCCAGTCCTGCGTCTGCCCGATGCCCGCGGTGCCCTGCGCATTGATGCGCAGGCCAAGTGGGGAGCGCCAGATACAGTCCGTCACCAGACTCATCTGCTTGCCGTCCCAGGCGAACAGCCAGGGACATGACGTGGGAACAATGCGCTGTGAGACGATAAACGCCGTATTGGACTTGAGATCCTTTGCGAACTCGGCCTGGGAGGAGCCGTTGGTCCAGATCATCCGTACCGCAGCCGCCTGTGGGTTCTCTCCCAATCCGAAGTGGAGTGTCGGGCCGTTCACCGTGATCTTTTGATAGAGGAGGCCCGTACGTAGAGCCGCCTCGCTTCCGACGGCAAAGGGATTGATACGATCGTCGCCCGTCGCGTGGCCCTGTGCGTCCACGGCCAGGAAGTCGGCCCGAGGACGCATTTCGATCCAGTGGTAGTTCTTCTTACACTGGTTGACCAGACGCACGGGGCTGCCCTTCATGTCGAGGCCGATCAGATCCGGCAGGCCGTTTGGCGTGGTTTCGTCTACGCTCCAGACTCGTTCTTCGAGGACGGCGGTCAAAGGATCGAGTTTTCCGGCAGGGTTGCCGAGGAAGATCTTCGTGCCCGCATCGCTGGAGACGATGAGGTCTACGGCGCCATTGTTATCCAGATCCGACCAGAGCAGGCGTGTGCCGGCATCGCGGGCGGCCTCGGTGCGCAACGCGATCTCCTCGTGGTCCCATCCGCTCCCATCCGGGCGCAGGGAGATCCGTACGATCGATCCGGTCTCCAACAGCGCGACGATATCCATCATGCCGCGTCGGGTGGGGTCCGCGACGCTGATCGCCGTCACCTTGCCGAGATCGGTGGGCAGATTCTTCCACAGGCGGAACTTCCCGCCGCGCAGATTTTCGAAGACCGCGAGCCGGCCCTGTCCGTCGATGATCGCAGCATCACCATCGCCGTCACTATCGAAATCGCCCCAGGCGAAGGCGCGCAGACCCTCGATGCCGGAGAAAGGATGGATCGGCTCCCAGGTGCCGTCGTTGTTGTTTTGCAGGACCGTCGGTGTTCCGAACGCTGCGCCCAGTACGATATCCAGATCTCCATCCGCATCGACATCCGCGGCCCAGGCGCCGGTATAGACCCCCTGGAGGACTGCCGGAGCGAGTTTGGTGCGTGTCGTGACGTCGGCGAAGGAGTGTTGGGGCGTCTGCTCATAGAGCCGAAATCCGCCCGGCCCCGCGATCGCCAGATCCGGTAAGAAGTCGTAGGAGTAGTCCTGAATCAGCAGGCTGTTCGGTGCGGGGGTGAGGGCCGCAGCGCCGCCAGGATAGGGAAAGGTCTGTAATTTGTGGCCGTCCGCTCCCACCGTCTGCACGGTCGTCCCGTTCGCAATCAAGGTCACAGGCGGCGCTTCCGGATGCGCCGTGAGCGGATGCGCGTGGGCCTTGAAATTCTCGACGACTTTCTGCGAGAGTTCCGGGATCAGCGTAAACGTGCGCGCCTGACTCCATTTGCCCTGCGCCGTTCCGGGCAGCGGCTGCGCGGTAAAAGCCAGCGCTCCATCCGGCGCAGAAGGGGTAGGTGAGGGAGCCTGCATCACCAGAGGCGTCTCCGGCAATCTCGCGATCATTTTATCGTTGAGGGCTTCGGACGCCTGCGTGTAAGCCTTCGCGCGCAGCATCAGATTGCGGAAGACAGCGGTCGGCAAAATGAGAGCCTGTGGATTATTGGTCGCCAGCGCCTTTTCCAGTTCCGTGAGGTGGCCTCGCGCATCCTGGGGAACGATATCAAGGTGTTGTTTGACCCGATCGACGAGTTGACGCAGTTCGTCTGTTTTTCCTTCCGCGGCCGCATCCTGCATGACCGGTATCAGGAAAGTGATGTTGTCGGGCTGCGCGTCCAGCATCTGTTTGTGGATGGTGATCAGATCCGCTTTGCTGTTCGGCTGGGTTTCGACAAGATTGGCGAGTATGTGGAGAGCGTGAACGTTCTTCGGATCGAGGGTCACCGCGCGTTTCAGCAGAGTCAGAGCCTGCGCGGTATCGCCGCGCTTCTGCGCCAGAACGGCGGACAGCATGACGATCGAACTGTTGTCGGGGCGTATGGAGCGAGCCTTGTCGAGGGCTGCCGTTGCCTGGGCGACGTCGTTCTGTCTCAGGTAGACCAGACAGAGGCCCGTCCAGATCATCGGTTCCCCGGGCGCGATCTTGCCTGCTTCCGTTAAGTCCTCGATCGCCACATCGTTTGCGCTGACGTTGACCGCGATCAGGCCGGAGTAGAGATCAGAGATGGCCTGAGCATACTGCGGTGTGCCGGGAGCCGGAGGAGACGGCGGACTGAAGGCTCCGCCAGGTGAGGTGACGCCGTTATTGTCCTTGTTGCAACTGCATCCCCCCGGCCCCAGAACCAGAGCGGCGCTCACCAGCAAGAGCAAGATCGAAAGAGGAATACGGGAGAAAAGAGAATTGCCGGTCGTCATAGGAAGTTGCCAGGAACCTTTCACAATGTGGCCTGCTCTGCGCGGCGCGCGATGGCCCGACGATGGTCTGACTTGCCGCCGCATTATACCGGCCAAACCTTAAAATTTGCTTAAAAACGCCAACGGGGCCGTTCAACTGTCTCTGCCGACCAGGCTCTCAAGGCTCGGTCTTCTTCGTCTGGACAGGAGTGCGACGAGTGCCTTTGGTGTTGCTTGCTCCGGCAATCTCCTCCGCGTCAGCGGATCATGACGCGTCTCTTGAGAGATGTCCCAGGCAAGCGTGGCCAACTCTGCGGAGAGTGGAGTTCGCTGATCCTCGATGGTCTTGAAATAGTCTTTCAAGGTATCTCGAACAAGCTGCTTGGCCTGCCAGACAGCGGTCTTACGTGCTTTTTCTTCCGCTTCACTGTTGTTCTCCTCGTCGTCCGGGGGAAAGACAGGCCATTCCGCGAGTGTACATCCATCGACTTCGCCTGTCATCAACTGTCTCGCCAGCAGAATGGCCTGGTTTTCTGCGCCGGACTGAAACAGGCACCATAACTTATCCTGATAGAGATCGCGATGATCGGTCACGTGAAGTTTGCAAGCCTCCGGATGCGACATCAGGTGATTCATGAAGTCGATCGCTGCCGGGTAGTCTTCTCGAATTGCGGCGAGTTCCCAGCCGAGGCGGGACAGCAGGTAGGCATGAAGAACCGGCGCGTTGTGGAACTTATCGCCCTCCAGATTCGCGTGCCACAACTCCTGCCAACGCTCCACCGTTTTCGCATCGGGGTCCTCCGCCTTTTCCACCATTTTGAGGAGCTGTCGGCACTCCACCTCAACGAGATCCAGTTTCGCGCCTGCCGCTTCCAGCATCTCCCGAATTTCACGGATCACCTTGCTCTTACCCTGCGCCCGTGTCAGGGCCGTCTCCCCATCCCAGTTTCGAAAATGGACGTCGGCTCCGCGCGCGATCAGCGCGGCGACCACCTCTTTATCTCTGGAGTGAACGGCGCCCATGAGCAGCGTCGGCCCGGAATAGGAATGAGCGTTGATGTCGGCTCCACGATCGAGGAGGAGATGAATCATCTCGACATCGCCATATGTGCATGCCGCGTAGAGCGGTGTCTGATAGTAGTGGACCTTTTCATCGACTTGCGCACCCTGATCCAAGAGGAAGGCGGCAAGTTCCAATCGGCCAGGAACCGGGGAACTCAATCCTGCCACTTCATAAAGGGGCGAAGCGCCATAGGGAGTGTCCCGGCAGAGCCGCGCGCCTCTCTCGACCAGCGCACGGACGATCGCGTAGTTGGGTGCTTCCGTAATGTCAAAATCTCGGACGTTCCTATGGCAGCGCCACGTCAACGCCAGAATCAACGCCGGAGTTGGCCTCAGATCGCAGCCCCACCAGGGGATCTCGACGCAGGTGTTCGGATTCGCCCCCTGCTCCAGCGCCGTAATCGCACTCTCCGTATCGCTCGCTTTGATCGCCGCAATCAGATCTGCATCGAGCGCCGCTTGTTCTTCCGTGGACAGTGCTTTGGACATCCCGTCTTCTCCATGGACTTGTCAGAGTATCAACCACTCGATGTGATGTGTGTTGGCCCAATCGTTACCACTTTCTTCTTTCGCTGTGTTTTGGATATATCTCGTAGTTACGCACCAAACGTTTGTGCTGGCTCCACCAAGCGAACGTGAGCGACGGCCCAACGACACGGTACGCGGACACACGCCCGTCCAGCCATCGTCAATCGAATACCGACCAGCAAATGGCGTTTCGCAACCGCTCATCGTCCAGAACAAGCTCGCGAATTGCATCCGGCAACTGGTCACGCTGCCAGCGGCAGTCGATTCTGCGTGCATTCTCGCCCTCGCCGTCAGGCTCAGCCGCACATGCGGCCTTGATAGCGTA
>Ga0105239_10003898_pt1 | contig 18083 bp, 12 predicted proteins | sample KBSC44metaG_FD_92761 | JGI IMG/M metagenome (GOLD analysis project Ga0105239, IMG submission 92761) | Corn rhizosphere microbial communities from Kellogg Biological Station, Michigan, USA - KBS C4-4 metaG | ecosystem: Host-associated > Plants > Roots > Rhizosphere > Soil | place: Michigan, USA...
CGGTGAGGCCGCGCCAGCCCGGCGGGCGATGCAGACCAAAGCCGCCATGATACTGCCCGGAGACATGCAGGACCCGCCCCACATAGCCCTCCGCAACCAGGCTGCGAAACTTCTTTACATTCGGATTGTCGCGATAAGGAAAATTCGCCATCCCGAGCAGACCGCCGGCTTTCGCGGTCTCCGCCATTTCGCGGGCCTGCGCCGAATCCAGCGCCACCGGCTTCTCACAGATGACATGCAGACCGCGCCGCAGCGCCGCCATCGTCGCCGGATGGTGGAGATCGTTCGGAGTGCAGACCACGACCGCATCGAGCGGCACCGTGTCGAGCATCGTCTCCATATCCGTAAAGATTTGAACGTCCGCGCCGTACTTCGCCTTCGTCTCCGCCTCGTCCCGTACCTTCGCGCCGCAGACCGCCGCAATCTCCGCGTGCGGATGGTTCTGCAGCGCCGCCAGATGCCAGTAGTTGACCCACCAACTCGGCCCGATGATTCCCACTCTCACTCTACCTGCCACACTCACGATGTTGCCCCCTTGTTTCTGTAGCCCGTATTATGGCCCAAGGCGCGCATTTCCGTCAACGCACAAACGAACATGTCCTCCTGCTCCAGCGGAGGAGAGGAGGACATATTTCTACAGCGAGGAGAGTCCCGACACGCGGGACTGCGACGGGAGCAGTCAAGCCGCGGTGGCGGCTCCCTCCCGGCGAGCCTGTTTTTCATACGCGAGAATGGTCGCGACGTTCTTCTTCTCTACCGCGGAGAGGGAATCGGCCTTGAAGTTCGGATCGGGCTTGTACCACTTAAAGCTGCGGAAATAGCCGTCCAGAAAGCGATCCGTGAAGATCTTGCCATGACGTGCAAAGATCTCATTGCGCAGTTTGCCGGCATCCTCCAGAAACATATTCGTCAGCAGATCTTTCGTCACCGGTTTGGTCGTCAGGCTATCGTGCAGTTGGGTCTCGGCGGCCACGATCGTCGCCACATTCTTTGCTTCCACCGCTGAGAGGGTAGGCTCGGTGAAGCCTTTTTGGGGATGATACCAGTCCTCATCCGCAAAGTGATCCTGAATCCATTTGGTATGGAAACGCATCCCGCGCCGCGCATAGACCTCGTTCCGCAGCAGACGCAGTTCGTGCAGGCTCAAGCCGTGGAGCAGCTCCGGAGTGATCGGCGTCTCCTGAAACAGCGCCATATCCCCTGGAGCCAGGGCGATCTTGCGCTGCTCTTTCTGCGCCGTCGCGATCGTCGCCAGGTTCTTACGATCGATGTCGGTCAGCGTGCCGGGCTTGTATTTCGGGTCGGGATGGTACCAGTAGCGCTCCTCAAAGAAACTCTGCAGCCACGGTTGGTCGGGAAACGGCTTACCGTGGATCGCCTCGACCTCCGCCTTCATGATGGTCCATTCGATCGCGGAGTGTTCGCCCAACTGCTTCGCCGTAAAGGTCTTATCCCGATAGAACTTCAAGTCACCGGGCTCAATATGATCGTGCTTATGAAACTCCGCCTCTTTGATGGCGTCCATATCCACGCGTTCATTGTCGTTCAATACCGTCACTTTGTACTTCGGGTCCGAATGATACCAGGGCCGGGTCTTCAGCCAGTCCTGAATCGCCTGTTCATCGAAAACACGCCCATGCTTGCCAAAGACAATGCCGCGCATATACTTCAACTGTATTAGCGACAGGTCTTTCAGTTGATCCGCCGTAATCCGATTATGGACAAAGTCGAAGCGCTCCCACTTCGCCAGCGGATCCGCCTTCTGCGCCGCACAAGGCCCTCCCAGCGCCAGACCCACGAGAAGCAATCCGCCTCCATACCATGCCTTCTCTATCTTCCTTGATCCCACGTCAGAACCCCTCTTCATCTCTCTCCTTCTCGCCCCATCCAGGGAGTTAAGCCGATGGCATCCGTCAGCAATCGTCCGATATTTCCGATCATTGCAATCCGTCTGCCTACCAACACCACGCGGGGCTAAAGCCCTGCGCTAGAGGTTGCTCCGCAACCGATTACCCGCTAAAGCGGGCACCTGGTCTGCTATACATCTCGTTAAGCGGAAGTGCGTTCATTTACAAGGTGAGCATCATGCTCTTCCTGCATTTCTTCCTGGCTTCTTTCCTTCCTGTATTCCTGTCCTGCATTTGAATTTTTTCTTTTTTTCTGCGCTGCCTATCCTGTTCTGCATCGGCATTTTCTGGATTCCTGATCTATTTCAGCACCCGTCCGGAGGAGGGCGCGACGAACCGTAGGACGCCATCAGCGATGGCTTGCGCCATCTTGTTCTGGCCGGTTTCGGTCTTGATCAGTTCTGCATCCGATTTGTGGCTAAGGACGACCATTTCGATTGTCAGGACAGGCACCTCGGAGAAGATCGATCCGGTGAGCGCGCCTTGCTTGCCGCCGATCGCCGTCTTGGAATCGCCTCGTACGCCGCCGTTTTTCAGGACACCTTCCAGCACCGCGCTCATCCCCCTGTCCATCGCCTTCGCCGCCTCGTGACTGCGGTCCATGATCTCTTGCGACGGCCCGGTCTTGCCCTGCGCGGTGCCCAGGCGATCCGGATAGTAGATCGCATAGCCCTGATCCGGGCTCGAATCGCAGTGCAGCCGCACCATCAGATCCGCGTTGGCGCGATTGGCGATCAACGCACGCTCCTTGTTCTTGACCAGTTGCTTCTCCGAGGATTTGGTCATCACCACCTTTACTCCCTGCGCCGCGAGAAGTTTCTGGAGTTTGACCGCCACGACCCAGTCGATATGCGTCTCGGTGGTGCCGTTCTGCACCGTGAATCCGTTATTGACCTCCGACGGATGCCCTGGATCGATACAGACGACAGTCCGCTTTACTGTTGGCGTTTGCGCGGTCCCTGCAACGGAAAGGCTCATCAGCATTATAAGAGGGAAGAGCGTGGAAATGCTCGGTTTCATCATGGTTTCTTTTCTCGCTATTTTTGAGGTGTGAGGCGCAGGTCGTCTCTATAGAATACCGTATTCGCGTCGCTCTTCCAAATTGGCTTGTAGGAGTTATGGGGGCGGAGGCGCGGGGAAGGCGCGCGGGGCGGACGGAAGCGCGGGGCGCTTGGTGACGATGCCCGCCTGCGTGGTGTCGAGCGGATGGAAACCCAGAGCCAGGGCGGGCGAGTTGGGTTTCAGACGGAAGTCGCCTTTCTCCGGGGCGACGAAGAGCGGGTCGGCGATCACGCTGTGCAGATCCTGCTTTCTGGCCTGCCACTGTGTCAGGTTCGCGCCCAAGAAATCCAGCGGCTGCCCTGCCGCATTCCAGTAGAGATTGTTGTCCATCGTGAAGCCGTCACCGGTCCAGTTGGAGCCCAGCAGCGTGCCCTGTTTGAAATAGACGATGTTGTGGTCGAAGGTGAAAGAGCGGTGATCTTCGGCGCGGGTACGGATGATCTGCCCTTGCTGCGAATAGGCGAAGATGTTGTTGCGGACGATGTTGTCTTTGCCGTAGTGCTGGTGAAAGCCGCCGGTTTTGGTACGATAGACCAGGTTGTTTTCGATGAGCAGGCCGGTGCTGCCCTCATCGGGATAGATCCCCCACCCGCCGTAGTCGAACGACTCGATGTCGTGGATCACATTGCCGCGTTCGGTGGTGCCGGGCGCGAGGCCGAGCGTGTAGATCCCGCCCATATCGGAGAGGACCCCCTGCCCGATCTGCCAGATACGGTTGTAATCGAGATGGTTGCCGTGCGCCTCGCTCCGGTCGTAGCCCCACGACCACCCGACCGACAGGCCGGAGTAGTAGAGGTCGGAGATGTCGTTGTGCGCGATCTCATTGTCCGGCGAGTGGCCGATCCAGACGCCGACGCCCGCCGGATGGAGTCGCCCGCCCTGCGTGATGCGGCAGTCGTAGACGCGGTTGTGCGAGGCCAGCCCTTCCGCGTCTGCGGGAATCCCCTGCGTCCCGATCTTCACGCCGCCTGCGCCGAGATCGAAGAGGTCACAGGCGAGCAGAGCGTTGTCCCGACACCCCTCTCCCCACTCCACGCCATAGGCTCCGGTATGCGCAATCGTGCAGCGCGACAGGCGACAGCCCCGCGCCCCGACCGCCGTGATGGCGGCTCCCAGACTCACCTCCGCCTGCGCGGTCGCGTTGCCTTCTACCGGGCAGTTCCAGTTGGTATGCGCAAACGTGATCCCGGAGAACTGAATATTCTGTACCCAGGCCCGTTTGGCGACATCCCCGCGCAGCTCCACCAGATGCTCCAGGCGCGGCGCGATGAGAGCGGTCTTCTGCAGGGTCTCGCCTGGTCGGGGGATATAGGTGAGCGCGCCGGTTTTGCGATCCAGATACCACTCTCCCGGATCGCTCAGAGCCTCCCGCACATTCTCGACCAGATAGCGCTTACCCGCCGACAGCGCCGAATAGGCTTCCGTGCCATGTGTGTCGCCCGAAAAACGCACGGCGCGGTTCGTGTCATCGATCTCCGCGACACGAAAACGTGCCATGGTCCAGACCTGAAAACAGAGCGTTTCGATATCGCCGACGTTGTGCCAGTCGGCATGAAAATCTCCCGGAGCGAACTTAAACTGGTCGAAGCCCTTGCCTGTCGCCTTTCCGGACGGCGCCATCGCCCCGGCGATAGACGCGTAGCCCTGTTTCGGGAGGCGCGGCCGATAGCGGCGCTGCTCTCCCGCGAACAGTTGTGAGAAGTACCAGTTCCCGCTCTGCACGTCCGGCAGTGTCGTCTGCCAGTGTCCCTGCGCGTCCGGTTTCCAGCCCGTAATCCGCTCTCCGCCACTGAGCACCGGCTTCTCACCGGCCATCGCTGTGTAGGTCGTCATGGCCTGAGCGGAGGGGCCGGAGTCCTCGGGGGTGAAGAGCAGCGGCGTTTTGAGGAAGTACGTTCCGCCCCGCAACACGACCGTGAGAGGCTGTTGATCCCCGCCTTTTCTCTGCGACCGTACCGCCTCCTGTGCGCGCTGCACCGTCGCGAAAGGACCATCGGTGTGCTGCGCATTCGGCGCTGCCAGATGCCCGGACCAGCGGTCGTTGCCGTTGACCGCGACATAGATCCTCGTATCAGGCGGGGCAGAATGAGCCATCTTCGTTCCCAGGGCCAGCATGCCGAGCAGTAAAAGTGCAGTTCGCATTGTGTCTTCCTGTAGCGGTATCAGTACCGTCTGAATTGATCCCAAAACCCATCGCGCCAGTCCACTTGCGGTTCCGTCCGCAGATACCAGAGAGAGTAGAGCAGTTGGCTCAGATACACAAACACGCAGAAGAGTGAGCCGGCAAGAGAGGCCGCCGCGACGGGCTCATGCTGTTCCTTGTTGTGCAGATCGGTATACTCTTCCGCAGAGATCTCGCGGACCGTCTGAAAGTTCTGGCGCAACTCGTAATGGCCGTTCCGCATCGCTGCTGCCGGTGCGTGAATCTGGTTCTTCATCATCCATCTTCCACAGGAGAAAGAGGCGATTCCACCCAGGGCGGCCCCTGCGATCAGAAACCAGTTCTGACGCCGACGGATCATCCCGAAAAAACGGAGTTGATACCAGGGCGCCGGCATCAGAAACATCATCGCCAAGGAGATCACCGCACAGCCTCCGATAAGCAACCCTACTGCGAGAGGAGCCGAGTGACGCCCGACGGAAACTTCCACCGCGGGAAAAAGCATCGGATGGGTCAGGGCCAGCAACCCGACAATGACACTGGCGACTATTCCGATCAGTGAAAACACTGCCAACACCCAACGCCACATTCGAACCGGACTGCCGGGAGTGGGCGAAACAGGCGGTGGAAGCGGAGCATGCGATCGGGGAGCGACAACGGTCGTGTGCGATTTCGGCGCGGACATATGCGGGTGTTCCCTTCAGGACGTCTATAGAGAGTGCAGTTGAGGGCAGGCGATCGTCTGCCCGCTCTTCTCTCTTGAGACGCACCGCAAAAAACGTAGTCTACCAGTGCACACAAGTTTTTGTCGTTTCCCGTCTTCTACGTCCCCACGGTCGGTTCCGTTTTCTTTTTCTCGCGCAGCCAGGCGAACTCCTGGCGAGCGGCATTGGCGAAGGCGCGAAACATGGCGATGGCGGGCGGCCCTTCGCTGAAGGCGGCGGCGATCGCGTAGAGCGCCGCTATAGAGAAGTGCTTCTCATTGGAGATCGCATAGAGCGGCTCACAACTGTCAGGGCGAAATTTCGCTTTGAAGGCATCCAGGCCATCGAAGTTGTAGAAGCGTCTGCCGTGGGCGCGTACCCAGGTCAGCAGCAGGCGCAGCCAGGATTCGTCCGCCTCCGTCTCTGTCCCGGCGCGCTGCGAAAGCGGCGCCAGTCCCAGCGTGACATACTCCGCTCCGCCCGCCGCCAGACTCTCCATCGCCGTGCTGACCAGAAGCTCCGCCGTACCGTTCGGCGCGGAGCGGCCCCGCACGATCTGCTCGATCAGCCAGCCGTTGCGGTCCGGGACCGGCGTCGCAATCAGAAACCCGACCACCACATCGCCGTTCGTCGCGACGAACAGACACCGGTCCTGCATCTCTCCGAGATCGACCGGCTCCGTCAGAAAGCGCAGGGTCGGAAACGGCTTGGTCGCCAGCCACTCGTCCAGGCAGGTCTGGAGCGCTGTCCGCTCCGTGGAGTCTTCCCCGCTCCACTCCTCCACCTTCACCCCTTTGTTGCGCGCCCGGTTGACCTGCGCCCGCAGCGAGGAGTGCTTCTTCAGGAGCGCGGGCCACTGCTGTGGGTTCCAGCCAGGCTGTGCGCCAATCGCCACCTCCGCATGCGTGGGCAGGCTCCGGAGGACGGTGCGCAGGCGGTTGGCAGCGCCGAAGTAACAGACTTTCTCATTCGCCGCGGCTGCGGCCTCTTCAAACTCCGCGACGACGGCGGTCAATCGCTCCTGTGCACAGACCGGCGCGCCTGCCACGACTCGGAATCGACCGCGCCGGACATAGCCGACGACCGCGTCTCCCTCCAGCGCAAACCAGTGATCCATCGCGGGGTTCAGGATCTGATAGGAGGTCGCGTTCCACCCATAGTTGTAGACCAGTTCGCGCGCCCGGTGGAGCGACGCCTGACCTTCGCCGATCGCCTCGACCGACGCCGCATTTTCCTGAAAAAATCCCTGTCGGCGCGCCCGTTCCGCGCACTGTCTCACGGCGGTGCAGACGATATCCGAACGTGTATGCATGAGCTGATGCCCGGTATTCGGCAGAAGATCGAGCTGCGAATCGGGCAGCAATCCATGCAGCCACTCCGCATGGGCTGCAGTCGGCACGATGCGATCTTTCTCGCCCGCCACGATCTCTACCGGGATGGCGACCTGCGAGTAGCTCGGGCCGTAGGCGCGGGCCGCAGCTCGATCGGCCGTGTTTTCATAGGAGAATACTTTGACCTGCCGGGGCCAGCGCAGCCAGCACGCCGCGGACTGCCGCGCGTAGTCCGGCGGCACCCCGTCCGGCAGAAACGCCTCGCGGAGATAGTAGCGGATGATCCCTACTTTCAAGAGGCGATGTACCGTCCAGAGGGAGACGGTTCCCAGCAGCGGAATCCGCGAGGTGTAGAGCAGCGGGGAAGGCGGAACCACCGAGGGAGCCACCCAGGGAGCGAGCAGGACCAGACCGGCGACCTCCTCGGGATAGTCGATCGCATACATCATCACCAGAAGGCCGCTCCACGAGTGGCTGACCAGCAGAGGGCGCACCAGCCCGAGTCGGCAGATCGCCTCGTGAATCAGGCGCAGTTGCACTTCCGGCGTGGCCACCGCATGGTAGGGCGCTTCGCTATAGCCGTGCCCCGGACGGTCGAACGCCACCACCTCGTATTCGCGGCTCAATCGCTCCAACACCGTATCGGCGAAATCCAGCAGTGAGCCGTCGCTGCCATGCAGCAGAACGATCGGCGGGCCGCTCCCACGGCGCACGTAGTGCAGCCGTGTGCCCTCCACCACCAGAAACGATCCCGTCGGCGGATAGGCGCGCTCCGCCTGCCACGCCGAAACTGCCGTCCAGAACGCGAGAGTCACCCCTAAAATTGTCACCCCGATGAGCCAGAACATAATGTTCTCTACGCATCAACATTAGATTTGGTGCAGGACTGTAATGGTGCGGTCGATGTCTTCCTGATCGATGTCGAGGTGGGTGACCATGCGGATGCGATTCGGGGCGGTGACGCCGCACAGCACATCGTGCGCGGCCAGCGCTTCGGCGACCTGAGCGGCCGGGAGTTGCGTCCGGAAATAGACCATGTTCGTGGGCGGTTCGTGAGTCTCCAGTGTGAGTCCGGGCACGTCGGCGAGCCCTGCGGCCAGTTGGCGTGCATGGCGATGATCTTCAGCCAGACGGTCGATATGATTCTCTAACGCGTAGATCCCTGCCGCCGCCAGGATACCGGCCTGTCGCATGCCTCCGCCGAGCATTTTGCGGAACCGCCGCGCCCGGTCGATGAAGGTGTGGGTGCCGCACAGCACCGACCCTACCGGACAGCCCAGTCCTTTGGAGAGGCAGAAGGTCACACTGTTGGTGGTGGCAGCGAACTCCGCTGCCGGAATTCCGGTGGCGATCGCCGCGTTGAAGAGGCGCGCGCCATCGAGGTGAACCGCCAGGTCGTGCGACTTCGCCAATCCCTGCACCGCCTTGTGTACTTCCAGCGGAATGACCGTGCCGCCTGCGCGATTGTGCGTGTTCTCCAGGATAATCAAAGAGGTTCCGGGGGCGTGGAGGTTGCTGGGATGGATATATCCGGCGATCTCCTCTACATCCGGCACACCAACTTTGCTGCGAAACTGCCGGGTCAGCACATGCGCCAGAGTTGCAGGCAGGCCGAGTTCGTAGAGCATGGAGTGGGCTTCGGAGTCCATCAGGACCTCATCGCCCGGATGGGTGTGCGTCATTAGTGCGAGCGCGTTGCCCATCGTGCCGGAAGGCACGAAGAGGCCCGCCTCCTTGCCCATCAGCAGCGCAGCCTGCTTCTGCAAGGCGTTGACGCTGGGGTCGTCTTCATAGACATCGTCCCCCACCTCCGCCTCTGCCATCGCCGCGCGCATAGCCGGTGTAGGCCGGGTGACCGTATCGCTCCGCAGGTCAATCACTGTATGCATATTCCCAGACCTCCCGAAAGATAGTTGATTTAGATTGTCTCGGTGTCGGCTTGTTCTTGCCAGTGGGCGAGGAGATGAGGCTCGACGAGGGTGAGAGGCAGACGGGCGAGGCGTTCGATGGCAGCGGGCAGGAAGCCTGCGGTCGCAACGAGGTAGGCGCGTTTTGCCCCGGCCCGCACACGCCAGGCTTCCAGCGCTTCCACATCGGTCGCCCCGGCCTTTTTGCCGACGGGAATACAGCGCAGCACCTCGAATCCGGCTTCGGATCGGAGCAGAAAATCACCGGAATACTCGCTGTCGGCGGGCTCCGGATGCGAACCTCGACGTGTCAGCAGCCTGTCGATCTCCCGGTGAAGTTCGGCATCGGAGAGGGCGGCCAGGCGCAGCGCTTCCCGCTCGACACGACGCGCGCGTTCGGTGTGGAGATCCGTCTGTTCCTGAAGCGCCTGCGCGGCGGCCTGTTTTTGCGTCCGCCGCGCCTGTTCAAGGCGTTCGGCGGCATGGGCGCGAGTCTCCTGCTCCGCCTGACGGCGCAGTCGCTCCTTTTCCGCCCGTTCCCGGCGGGTCGCCTGCAACTCCTGGCGGCGTTCAGCGGCGCGTTGCAGGCGTAGCCGGGCTTCACGGGTCTGCCAGAGGAGGCGGAGATGCAGGCCCAGACCGCACAGCCCTGCCAACGCAAACCCCGCGCCCAGCAGACGCGCGCCGCCCTCGGCCCACACGATACCGCCCACTCCCAACAAGAACAGCGCGGTGGAACCCAACGCCAGACGCTCTGACCAGACCCGCAGTCGTCGGGAGAGGCGCCGTTCTCTCTTCTGGGAGAACGCCCGTTTCCGCATGCCGCCCCTCCACCCCTTCTTACTTTTCCGGCACTGAAGTGCCGCTCTGATACGGGAAGTCAAGTAGGAAGCCGCTACGCGGCACCCCAAATCCTCCGCTGCCGCGCGAAGGATTTCCTGCGCGGACTCAAGACAGGAAATGCATTCGAGTCCACGAAGGTGGACTTCCCATTTCAGCGCGGGGTTTCAACCCCGTGCACCCTAGTGGAGCTTGACGCTGACACTGAAGCCGTCGGTATTGACCCCGTTGATGTCCCCGCTGATACGATACGACGCGTCCAGGCTGAAGTGGGAGGCGAACGGGTACTCTGCGCCAACCGAGCCACTGGGGACGAACGCGGAACGGTCGAAGCCCTGTTGCACGGAGCGCAGGCGCCCGTAGAAGAGGCCGGCGGTGACATAGAATCGCAGGTTTCGGTTGTCGGCTCCACGGGAGGTGGACAGCATGACACTTCCGCCCAACAGATCGTACTCATTTCCGCCGGTGAACGGCACAAAATGGTCGCTGAGCAGAAGAGTCTCCGCGCCCGCCGAGAGTTCCAGAGCGCCGATATGCTTCGGACGCGCATGGATCAGCGCGTTGTTGTAGAACTTCGGGGAGCCGAACACGTTGTCGCTCTTGCCGTTGCCGGTCACGAAATAGGCGCCGGTATTGAAAAAGCCCAGGATCGTCCGGCCGATCGAAGAGGCGTCCGGCCCCTGTTTGCAGGGGGCGGACAGGCTGCGCAGCGCGGCTTCGCGCTGCTCGACCGTGGCCATGTCGCTCGATACACTCTGCGCCTGCGCCGCGTGCGGGGCAGCCCAGAGCGTCAGGGCGGACAGCGGGATCATCAAGGCCGTTTTGCAGGCCGTACGGGCCAGGGAAGGGGTGTGATTCGTAAACATCGATTCTCCTTTTCAGGTGCTGGGCTTCATTACGCCGCCGCAGCGGTGTTCTCCTGCCGAAGTTGGCACAAGATGTGCAATATAATAGGTACATGGCTGCCGTTGTGTACAAAATCACACTTGCCGGAGTGGCAATTGTATGCTACACTTGTATGGTATCCGAAGCGCGAGTCGATCCGGACTGGAACTTCTGCCAAACGGCGTGAGTAGAAACCGATAGCCTGACTATTCTACCCTGCCCGTGAGATACAACGCCGTGTTTGGACATTTCAAAGAAGATATACAGACTGTTCTGAATAAAGATCCCGCCGCCCGAAGTCGGCTGGAAGCGCTTACCTATCCCGGCCTCCATGCGCTCTGGGCGCATCGGGTCGCGCACTGGTTCTGGCTGCACAGACTTCGCCTGCTCGGACGGGGTATTTCCCAGATCGGTCGTCTCTTCACCGGAATCGAGATCCATCCCGGCGCTACGATAGGCCGCCGCTTCTTCATCGACCATGGCATGGGAGTCGTCATCGGAGAGACTGCCATTATCGGGGACGATGTCCTGCTCTACCACCAGGTCACTCTGGGAGGAACGAGTCTGGAGCGCACCAAACGCCACCCGACCCTCGGCAACGGGGTGCTGGTCGGTATGGGCGCAAAGATCCTCGGCCCGATCACTATTGGTGACTACTGCAAGATCGGGGCCAATGCGGTCGTCAACAAAGATATTCCTGCGAACTGCACCGTTGTCGGGATTCCCGGCCGTATTGTACGGCGTGACGGTGAACGGTTCGAGGAAGATCATGGCACGCAGGTCATGGACAACATCATCAACCGTGTGGACCCGCGTGACGCGACAATTCGCGACATGCGCCAGCGGCTGGAGTTGTTGGAACAGCACAGCGAGAAGTTGGAAAATCTGATCCAACGTATCGAAGACCATGAAGGGCTGCATCACGCCCACGATCCTGCTCCCCGCCCTGTGCGTAAAACCCAATGCGTTCATGACGATGACAATCTGTCTGACGCCGACTATGACTGTCCGCCGTTTGTCGATGATAACGAGTGAGGTTCTATTTAAAGTGTCCGTCACAACCACCCTATCTCAACCTGCCAGACGTTCGCCTGTACGGCGTATCGTTCTTCTTACCTCGGTACTGGTCGTCGGTCTCAGCGCCGCCGCTATAGGCGTCATGGCCCATGTACCGGACGACCAGATCGCGCCCGGCGTGCATGTCGGCAGCCTGGATCTTGGCGGCAAATCGCTCCAGGAAGCCCGCACGGCGCTGGAGCATTGGGCGGAAACGCAACAGGCGACGACGATCCATCTGCATTTCGCCCCCGATGCCGATATGAAGAAGGAATACAATCCGCCAGTCTCCAAGCTCGGCCTCGGAATCAACATTCAGGCAACTCTGGACGCCGCGAGTAAGGTCGGGCACGAGAGCGCTCTCGGTCAGGTCTCGCACTGGATCAGCGGCAGTAAAGTGCTGCCCGTCGCCGCGGTCCCGTCGGTAGACGATGCGAAGATGCGCACCTACCTGACCAACCAGATCGCCCAGGAGATCAATCGCCCCGCCAAGCGCGCCCAACTCGTCGCTACTCCGGGCGGCGGTTTTGGGGTCCATCACGAGATCAATGGGCTTACGCTCGACAAAGATGCCACAGCTCAGAACGTCGCGCAGGCCTGGACGCACTATTTGAACCCTACGGCATCGCCCGCCACCACGCCGGCAAACCCGCCTGTGGCCGCAGCCGTCACCGACCAGGCGGCGGTGACGACGCCACCGACAACGCCGCCCGACAATGCGGTCACTGCGACGGCTCAGGATACGCCTCCCTCCACGGGCCTGGAAGCCCTGCTGGCCCCGAAATTTATCGTGCCGGACCTCACCGCTGCGGACCTGGAGCAGATCGACGGTAAAATCGCGGAGTTCAGCACCTACTACACCGGTATCGCCAACCGCCGCTCCAACATCGTACTGGCCGCAAAAAAAATCGACGGCACCCTCCTGAAGGCCGGGGAGATCTTCTCCTACAACAAGGTCGTCGGTCCCCGGGACCATTCCGCCGGCTTCAAGGACGCGCCGCAGTATGTCAATGGTAAGCATGTCATGGGCGAAGGCGGCGGTATCTGCCAGGTCTCCAGCACACTGTTCAATGCCGCCCTGCTCGGCGCGCTGAAGATCGTGCATCGCCAGAACCATTCGATGCCGGTCGGCTACCTGCACCACGGCCGAGACGCTACTGCTTCTTACGGCAATATCGACATGCAGTTCCAGAACGACACCTCTGCCCCGATCTATATTCGCTCCTCGTCCAGCGGCGGGCGTCTCCTGTTTACCCTCTGGGGCAAGCGCACTCCGGGCCGAACGGTCACCCTGCTCCAGGGGCGTGAGGTCAACCTGGGCTCTCCCGTCCGCACCCACTCCGACCCGCATCTGCCGGCGGGCCGCCGGATCGTCGAGGAGCGTGGAAGCCCCGGAATCAGCGTCTCCTGGACGCGTGTCATCAAAGACAACGGCGAGGTCGTCAAGCGGGAGGTGTTCCCCTCCCACTATACTGCCTTCCCGACCATTGTCGCGGTCGGCACGGGCGCGCCTAAAAAACCGGCTCCGAAGCCCGGCGCCACGCCTCCCGGCACCGCGCCGACACCTGCGCCCGTCAATCCCACCCCTGCTCCCCCCGGACAGTAAAGAGCCCACGGAGGCCCATGCTTTTTCTCGTCGCCACGCCGATCGGCAATCTCAGCGACATCTCCCTGCGCGCACTGGAAACACTGCGCGCAGTGGACATTGTCGCCAGCGAAGACACCCGTAAGACCGGAATGCTGCTGAAGCATTTCGAAATCTCCAAGCCGTTGATGTCTTTTCACGAGCACAACGAAGAGCGGGCCAGCGAGCGCATCGTCGAGATGCTTCGACTCGGTAAGAGCGTCGCCCTCGTGACCGATGCCGGCACACCCGGCATCGCCGATCCCGGCTACCGTATCGTGCGCAAGTCCATCGACGCCGACCTCCCCCTGACCATGATTCCCGGCCCGACCGGCCTGATCATGGCGCTGGTGCTTTCCGGTCTCGCGGTCCACGCCTTCACCTTTCGCGGCTTTCCGCCTCGCAAACCCGGCCCTCGCAAACGCTTCTTCGGCGTCGATCGCCGTTCGCCCCATACCCTTATCTTCTACGAGAGCCCTCATCGCCTCGCGGCCACCCTGCGGGACGCCCTGGAGGTCTTCGGGGACCGCCCCGCCGCGCTCGCCAATGACCTTACCAAGAAGTTCGAAAAGATGGAGCGCGGCCTGCTCTCCGAGCTCCTTGTGAGCGTTTCCAAGCAGTCATTGAAGGGCGAGTACATCCTCGTCGTGGCCGGTCTGCCCGGCGGCTCCTTTGAGGAAGAGGAAGCGGAGGCCGACGAAACCGACTGGCAAGACGATTTCCATAGAGACGAAGCGGCCCCGGATGATGACGACGACCTCGACACAGACGAAGACACCGATGACTAGTCTCTCCCTGGTGCATGGTCCGCTCCCCCTACCCACCTTTCTCCCGGACGCGACGCTCGGTGTCGTGCGCTCGGTCGATGCTGCGGATCTGGAGACGGTCGGCATCGACGCCGTCGTGATGAACGTGTTTCACCTCATGCAGAAGCCCGGTTCCTCCACCATCAATGCCCTGGGCGGGCTGCACGGCATGGCAGGCTGGCCACACCCGATCATCACCGATTCCGGAGGCTTTCAAGCCTACTCCCTCATTCGCCAGAACCCGAAGTTCGGCAAACTCAGCGATGCCGGAATCCGCTTCAAACCCGAAGGCGCCGACCGCGAATTCCAACTGACTCCTGAGAAGAGCATCCAACTCCAGTTGGCCTATGGCGCGGACATCGTGATCTGCCTGGACGACTGTACCCATGTAGACGACACCCCCGAAGAGCAGCGTATCTCCGTAGATCGCACCGTACGCTGGGCCAAACGCTGCAAAGAAGAGTTTCAACGCCAACTAAAACAACACAAACGCACCCCCGACGCCCCCCGCCCACTCCTCTTCGGCGTGGTCCAGGGCGGCGGTTCCCTCGACCTGCGCCAGGAGTGTGCGGAACGCCTCCTGGAGATCGGCTTCGACGGCTACGGCTACGGCGGCTGGCCCCTTGATGCCGAAGGCAAACTGCTCACCGAGATGCTGGCTGCCACCCGCAGCTTTATCCCTGCCGCCTTCCCCATGCACGCCCTCGGCGTCGGACACCCCGCCAGCATCACCGACTGCTTTAGGATGGGCTACGCGATCTTCGACTCCGCCCTCCCCACCCGTGATGCCCGCGTCGGCCGGCTCTACACCTTCCCCTCCGACCCCACCGCTCTGGACTTCCAACTCACCGGCCCCTGGTTCCGCTACCTCTACATCGACGACGAAAAGCACATAAAAACCGATCGCCCCGTCTATCCCAACTGCCCCTGCCCCACCTGCACCCGGTACTCGGTCGGCTATCTGCGCCATCTCCACAAGTGCGGCGAAACCCTCTTCTATCGCCTCGCCACCCTCCACAACCTCCACTTCATGTCCCAACTGATGCGTTTGCTCCGCGCGGAGGCGCTTGCCACTCCTCCGCAAGACGTTGACCTTGCTGAGTGATTGCTATTTGTACCGGTTAGGATCATCACGAACAGAATCAGCCTCTTAGCCCGGAGCCGGGTGCGAAGCGTGAGAGACCTCCCCCAACCCCCTCCTTCGTAAGGAGGGGGCTTTGAATGCCCAACCCCCCCTTCGCGACGAGGGGGCTTTGAATGCCCACCCCCCCCCTTCGCGACGAGGGGAATTTTAGCGCTCAACCCTCGCCTTCGCGATGAAGCCTGTCATTTTGCTGTCTGCTATCCCTCTCCGCCGCAGAGATTGTCTCCCGTTCGTGAGCAAGTCCTACCGTGCAATCGAAGAGGTCGGTACGGCGCCAGGAAGCCCCCTCCTTTAGAAGGAGGGGGTTGGGGGAGGTGAACCCCAAGACATCCTCTACTTGCAAGTCATAGATAAGTTTATATGGCCAGTGATAAGGTACCATAGTGAGCACAGGCGTCTTACTGCGTCACAAATATCCTCACCGAAATAGGTCACTCGAACATGCTTAAACATCCCGAACTCACCCGTCGTCGTGTCGAAAGTTTTCTCGATGAGACGTTGCGTCCGCAGTTATGGCGCGAGCAGGTTCCGCTGCAGGCTTCGGTATTTCGACCGGAGTCCGGGCAACGGGATTATCGAGAGGGCGGCATGGGGGCGGATGCGGCGGCAGAGTTCGCTTATACCCCCGTCGAGACAGGATTTGCGTGGGGACCGGTTTGGAGTGATGCCTGGTTCCGGTTTACGGGGGAGATTCCGGTGGAGTGGGACGGAAAGACGGTGGTGGCGCTGCTGGACTGCGGGGCGGAGGCGATCGTCTGGGAGGGCGATGATCCGGTGCAGGGGATCGATGGCAACCATGGGGAGTTTGTGATCGCTCAGGCGGCAAAAGGGGGAGGAACGGTCTCCTTGATCGTGCAGGCGACGGGTATGAATCCGAATGTCAGCGTGCACGGGGCGCCTAAATCTCCGCCGGCGACACCTTTTACTTTGCGTCAGGCAGCGCTGGCGCTGTACGATCGGGAGCTATTCGGGCTCTATTACGATCTGAAGGTCGCGCTCGGGGTTTTGAAGGAGTTGCCGGTCGATACGCAACGGTATGGGCAGTTGCTCTATCGGTTGAATACGGTGGTCAGTCTGTGCGATGTGACCGATCCGGAGAGTATTGCGGCCTGTCGGAAGCGGATCGCCAGCCACTATGAGAAGCCTGCGTATGCTTCGGCACACCGGATCAGCGCGGTCGGGCATTCGCATATCGATGCGGCGTGGTTGTGGCCGCTGGAGCGCACGCAGCTCAAGTGTCTGCATACTTTCTCGACAGTTCTGGCTCTTATGGAGCGGTATTCGGAGTTTCGGTTTGTCTGTTCGCAGCCCGCGCTCTATGCGTGGGTCAAGCGGTTGGCTCCGAAGCTCTATGCGCGGATCAAAGCCAAAATCGAAGAGGGTCAGTGGGAGGTCACGGGGAGTATGTGGGTCGAGCCGGACTGCAACCTGAGCAGCGGTGAAAGCCTGGTGCGACAGATCCTGCACGGCAAGAACTTCTTCCTGGACGAATTCGGCGTCGAGACGCACGATCTCTGGCTGCCCGATGTGTTCGGCTATGCGGCCTCGCTGCCGCAGATTCTCAAGCGCGCCCGCATCGACGTCTTTATGACGCAGAAGATGAGCTGGAACCAGGTCGACAAGTTTCCGCACCACACCTTCTATTGGCAGGGCATCGATGGCACCCGTGTGGTGACCCACTTCCTGCCCTCCGACACGCCCAATGGAGACATGAGCCCCAAAGAACTGATGCACAGCAGCCGTAACTTCCGTGACCACGACCGCGCTCTCCGCTCTCTCTATCTCTTTGGGCACGGCGACGGAGGAGGAGGCCCTACCGCTGAGATGATCGAGAACGCCCGTCGCTTGCAGAACGTGGAAGGCATGCCCACCGTGACCATTGAGCCTGCGCGCGCGTTCTTCCGGCAGATCGAAGCGGAGGCCCACGACCTCGCTGTCTGGGTCGGGGAACTCTATCTGGAACTGCATCGCGGCACCTACACCACGCAGGCGCAGAACAAACGGAGTAACCGGAAGGCCGAGTTCGCGCTGCGGGATGCGGAGTTTCTGAGCGTGGTCAGCCCTGCAGGTCTGGACGCCTATCCCCTGGAAACTCTGGATCGCCTCTGGAAGACCGTGCTGCTCAACCAGTTCCACGACATCATACCCGGCTCGTCGATTGGGGAGGTCTATCAGGACAGCGCTGCAGACTACGCCACCGTTGCGCAAGTCACGAACACCTTAATCGGCGAGGCGACCGAGGCGCTGGCGGGTGCGGTCAACACGCGCGGCGTCAAGCGCCCGGTCCTGGTCGTGAGCAACCTGAGCCATTTCGCCAATGAGGCGGTGAGCGTGCCCCTGCGCGCCGGAGAGAACCCTGTCACTGCCATCGGGCCGGAGGGAGATGCGGTGGCAGTGCAGGTGGTCGAGGAGACGAGCGGAGGGCGCAGTGCGCTGTTCATCGCGAAGAACGCGCCTCTGCACGGCTACGCGGTCTGGGATCTCAACGCGACCACCGTTCCGGTCGATGAGGACGAGGATATGGTCACCGCCTCACGCACGCATCTGGAGAACGAATCTTTACGCGTGGAGTTCGATGCGGTCACCGGCCTCATCACCCGCCTGTTCGATCGCGATAACGAGCGCGAAATCCTGCACGATACCTACACCGTCCACG
>Ga0105239_10003899_pt1 | contig 18080 bp, 18 predicted proteins | sample KBSC44metaG_FD_92761 | JGI IMG/M metagenome (GOLD analysis project Ga0105239, IMG submission 92761) | Corn rhizosphere microbial communities from Kellogg Biological Station, Michigan, USA - KBS C4-4 metaG | ecosystem: Host-associated > Plants > Roots > Rhizosphere > Soil | place: Michigan, USA...
CGACGTCGGCAGGCGGCCTGCCGATCACCCGCTCGGTGTCGCCGATCGGCGTCTCGAGCAGGCCGGTGCGGATCGCCTCGCCGAGCCCGGTGAGCACGCCGGCCACTTCCGCGGGCACGCCTGACGCGGTCAATGCGCCGAGGTACTGCTCGTCGTCGACGTGCACCACCTCGACGGGTGCACCGCGTCGCTCGGCGAGCACGGCCGCGATGGCGTCGTCGTCGACCAGCCTGGGCCCGCCGATCTCGTAGACGGCGTTGTCGTGACCGTCGCCGACGAGCACGGCGGCGGCCGCGGCGGCGCAGTCGTCACGGGACACCGGCGCGTGCTTGCCCGCACCGTGGTTGGTGACCAGACGTCCCGTCGACACGGCCTGCGCCCAAGAGCCCACGTTGTTCTCGAAGTACAGCGCGTTGCGCAGGATGGTCCACGACGGTCCGGCCGTGCGCAGGGCCTCTTCGGTCGCGGCGTGACCGTCCGACAGCGGCCGGAGCCGTGCGGAAAAGTCACTTCCTGCGTTGGGCAGTGACGTGTAGACGATGCGCTTCACACCGGCTCCGGCGGCGGCCGCGACGGCTGCCAGTTGTTGGGCGGTTCGGCGTTCGAGCGCGTCGGTCGAGACCAGGAGCAACACGTCGATGCCCGCGAAGCCCTCGGCAAGGGAGTCGGGCCGGTCGAAGTCCGCCGCCCGCACGGTGACGCCCGCATCGGCGAAGTCCACCAACGCATCTGGCGAGCGGCTGAACAGGACGAGGTCACCGGCCGGGTGCGCCTTCAGCACGTACTCGGCGGTGCGACGTCCGAGCGCTCCTGACGCGCCGGTGATTCCGGTGGTGGTCATGTCCGTCCTTCTATGTGATGGTTACTAATAGATACTGACCCCATCCTCGAGAACTAGGAGTAGCCGTGCAAGAAGGCACTTTCACGTCACTCGGTGACTGTGCGGTAACCGACCCTTGGAACGACCTCTCCGAATTGCTCGCCGCTGGCGATAGGAGCGCGCTGACGGAGCCGTGTCCCGTGCGCGACGTGCTCGACCGCATCGGCGACAAGTGGTCGGTGCTCGTCATCGCCCTGCTTGGCGACGGTCCGATGCGGTTCATGGAGCTCAAGCGCGCGATTGGGCTGGTCTCTCAGCGCATGCTCACTCAGACGGTGCGCGCGCTGGAACGGGATGGATTGGTGACCCGCACGGTGCATCCGGTCGTGCCACCGCGAGTCGACTACGAACTCACCGACGTCGGCAGGGGACTTCAGGGGATTCTGGCGCAGCTCGCGCACTGGTCGTTCGCGCACCGCGACGACGTTGCGGCGGCTCGTGCGCGCTACGACCGGCTAGTCGACGCGGAGGTCTGAGCCGCCCCACAGTCCGTACAGCCACAGCCGCTCCACGATCTCGATGGCGCGGGCGGGATCTTCACCGCGTCCGACGAACGCGCTGTCCTGTGTCAGCGTCATCTCCGTCGTCGCCGCCAGCGACCGGACCAGGGCGGGTACGTCCGGTGAGATCGGCCGGGCATCGACGTCCTGCTCGACGAGGCGAATGATCTTGTCGATGATGCCGTCGGCGAAATCGTCCATCATCTCGCGGATCTGCGCATCGGTGTTCCGCGCGACTGCGCACGCATGCATGATCGGGTCGTTCGTGGCATACACCGCAGCGGCCGCGCCCACCATGCGCTTGGCGCACTCCGACGGCGTCTCGCCCGGTTGGCGGGGCGCGAAGTGGTGGGTGATCCTGTCGAGCAGTTCACCCGCTTCGGCGAGGATCACGGCCAGCACCGCGTACTTGGAGTCGAAGTAGAAGTAGAAGCCGGACCGGGCCACACCCGCACGCTCACTGATGGTGCTGACGGACAGATCGGCGAACGACCGCTCCTCGAGCAACTCGCGGACCGCGGTGACGATGGCCTCACGCTGACGGTCGCCGCGGCTGCGGCGGACCGGTATCGGTTCGGCTGTCATGGCTGTAGACGATCGCATCCACGGCACGCCAGATCAAAACTTGACATGCGTCAAGTGTGCCCTACAGGATGGAATCTCACGTGAGTTCGACCACAGCCAGTTCGAGCGTCAGGAGCGTTGGATGCCCACGATCAGCACGAAGGACTACCTGCTGGACCAGGCGAGGCGCCGCGCGATCCCGACCTTGAACAACTTGCCGGGCATGGGAGTGATCGAGAAGCGGCTGCGGGACCGCGAGTGGAAGCAGTTCGCACTTGCCGAGCCACCGCCGGGCAGCAACCTCAAACCGGTGATGGGCGATTCGGGCCTGCCCGTGTTGGGCCACATGATCGAGATGTTCCGCGGCGGCCCGGAATACGTCCTCGAGGTCTACGCGAAGTACGGCCCGATCCACTACGCATACTCGCCTGCGCTACCCGCGGTGCTCGCGCTGGGCCCCGACGCCACCCAGGCGGTCTTCTCCAACCGCAACAAGGAGTACTCGCAGAAGGGCTGGAACCCGGTGATCGGCCCGTTCTTCAACCGGGGCTTGATGCTGCTGGACTTCGACGAGCACATGCACCACCGCCGGATCATGCAGGAGGCATTCGTCCGCACCCGGCTGGCGGGTTACGTCGAGCACATCGACCGCGTGGCATCGAAAGTCCTTGCCAACGACTGGGTTCCGAACGATCCGCGGTTCCTGTTCTACCCCGCGACGAAGGAACTGACGCTCGACATCGCCTCGATGGTGTTCATGGGTCACGAACCGGGCACCGACCACGACCTGGTCACCAAGGTGAACAACGCCTTCACCACGACCACGCGGGCGGGTGGCGCGATCATCCGTACCGGGGTACCGCCGTTCAAGTGGTGGCGGGGCCTGAAGGAACGCAGAGTGCTCGAGGACTACTTCGCCGCGCGGGTCAAGGAACGCCGCACGGCCGAGGGCACCGACATGCTCACGGTGCTGTGTCACACCGAAGACGAGGACGGCAACAGCTTCTCCGACGAGGACATCGTCAACCACATGATCTTCGTGATGATGGCTGCGCACGACACGTCGACGTCGACGCTCACCACGATGGCCTACCACCTCGCCGCGAACGCGGAATGGCAGGAGCGCTGCCGGGACGAGTCGGACAGGCTCGGCGACGGCCCGCTCGACATCGACGCGCTGGAGAAACTGGAGGCGCTGGATCTGGTGATGAACGAGGCGCTGCGGTTGGTGACACCGCTGCCGATGAACATCCGCCAGACCGTCCGCGACACCGATTTGCTTGGCCACTACTTGCCGGCGGGCACCAACGTGGTGACGTGGCCGTCGATGAACCACCACCTGCCGGAGCTGTGGACCGACCCGGAGAAGTTCGACCCCGACCGCTTCGCCGAGCCGCGCAGCGAGCACAAGCAGCACCGCTACGCCTTCGCCCCGTTCGGCGGCGGCCCGCACAAGTGCATCGGCATGGTGTTCGGACAGCTCGAGGTCAAGACCGTCATGCACCGGTTGCTGCGCAAGTACCGGCTGGAATTGATCCACCCCAACTACAAGCCGCGGCTGGACTACGGCGGCATGCCGGTGCCGATGGACGGCATGCCGATCGTGCTGCGTCCGTTGCGCTGATCCGCAGGCGCCCCAGGGGTCAGGCGGCGCTCAGCCGATTCGCGCACGCGATGACGGCTCGCAGCGCCGACTGCGTGGCGTCCGGCGCCCATCCCATCGCCCATTCGTCGTGCGCGCCATCGGTGCCGCGGATGAACGTCGCGATGCCGTCGTCGCCCTTGAGCTGGTGGAACTTCAGCATCTCGACGGCGACGCCACGGTCGTAGAGCATCGCGGTCAGTGCGGCGAGTGGCCCGGTGGCCGCGGCCGTCGAGGTGCTGATCCGGTCACCGATGGCGATCGTGGCCCGATAGGTCCGCGCATGCGGCCCCGATCGGGTGGAGGCGTCGGTGCACTCCCAGTTCCCCAGCCGCAGCGGACCGACCGCCGGGGCGTAGGTCGCCTCGAAGGCGTCGGGGGACATCGCCCGTGACTCTTCGCGCAGACCGCGCGGCAGCGGTGCGTCGAATCGCGCCGCGAAGGAGGATGTCGTGCTGCATTTCGATTGTGTCGGAGAGGGAAACATGTGCCGGTCTTCTCTTGCCAGAGGAATCGACCGACGGTGTAGCAACGACCCACAGCGAGGGGTCGGTCTGGATCAGACCCCGCTGCGGGTTGCTACTACGAGTCGCTTCGGCACGGACGCCACGCTAGCGCTTGGCGCAGTAGACGCGCAACCGACTTGTTCGAGGCGAGCCCGTCCGGCAGCACCGGCACGGTTTGGCCTGCGCGATTTGTCAGTCATTTCGAACACGAGAGCGTCAAACTCACCGACTTTCAGTGCTTCGGATCTGTTCGAACGACGATCGACCCCAACCAACAACCCACTGCGTCCGTCGGGGGCAACGGGTCGGGAAAGACCGCGCCGTTGACCAAGCCGACTCCGACCACGCCTGGCTTGAGGGGCGCGGCTAGTTCACGACGGCCAGCGACGACCATCGGGCGGCAAAACTCGCGGTCGAACGCGACGTCCTCGCCACAAGTGAATTCTTGCCTGCTAAATTCTTTGATTTATTGATTGCAGGACTGAAGAACTTGTCAGGGGGTCGGATGGCGGTGTCGCTGGACGCTCTGAAAGTGGAGTTCTTCAGGGCACTGGCTCATCCTGCGCGGATCCGGATCCTGGAATTGCTGGTTGCCGGAGACCTGTCTGTCACGGAGTTGTTGCCAACCGTGGCCTTGGAGGCATCAAACCTCTCCCAGCAGCTCGGGGTGCTGCGCAGGGCTGGAATCGTGCGTGGGCGCCGGCACGGCAATTCGGTCACCTACTCCATCGCCTCCACCCATATCGTCGAGCTGCTGGCGGTGTCGCGCACAGCGGCCTCGGGGCTGGTGCACGAACAGGCTGGCGCCCTTGAAGTTTCGGCGGTCGACACATGAGGGGCTGGATCGCCAAGATCGCCCGCGTGGGCCGCGTCACGGAGGCAGCCGGGGACCTGCCACAGGCCGTCGCCGATGCCCCCACCGGGGTGCTGGGGACGCTGCAGGTGCGCCACGTCGACGCCGGCTCCTGCAACGGCTGCGAGGTGGAGATCTCCGGTGCGTTCGGACCCGTCTATGACGCGGAACGCTTCGGCGCACGTCTGGTCGCCTCTCCGCGACACGCCGATGCGCTGCTGGTGACCGGCGTCGTGACCCGCAACATGGCTCAACCGTTGCGCAACACCCTTGAGGCGACACCCGCACCTCGGGTGGTGATCGCCTGCGGTGACTGCGCACTGAACCGCGGGGTATTCGCCAACGCCTACGGGGTGCTCGGCGCCGTCGGGGACGTAGTACCCGTCGACGTCGAAATCCCGGGCTGCCCGCCGACGCCCACCCAAATAGTGGCCGCGCTGCGTTCGGTCACCCAGCGATGACCCTCACCACCGACGCGACACCCGAAGCCGAGCAGGTCATCGCGCGACACAACGGTGTCGGTCCGGCTGTGGCAGGGCTTACGACGTCGGCGGTGGGTGTCGCGGGGGTGTGGATCGGACTGGCCGGGGTGCTCGGGGCGCCGCGTGCGGTCCAGATCGACTGGTTGGTTCCACTCATCGGCGTGGCACTGCAACTGGACCCCCTCGGCGGCTTCTTCATCGCGTTGACCGGGGCGGTCGCGGTCCCGGTCGGGGTGTACGCAATCGGGTACGCCCGCCGCGAGCACCTGGGCGTCGTCCCGCTGTCGGTGCTGCCGCTCTTCGTAGCGGCGATGCTGCTGGTGCCAGCAGCGGCGTCGGTGTCCACCTTTCTGTTGGCATGGGAACTGATGGCGGCCGCGTCGCTGATCCTGGTGGCTGCACAGCACACCCGGCCCGCGGTCGGCTCGGCGGCGGTTTTCTACGCGGTGATGACCCAGCTCGGGTTCGTCGCGATCCTGCTCGGCCTGATGGTGCTGTCCGCAGCCGGTGGCGCCGACCGTTTCGCCGACCTTTCAGCGGTGACTCCGGGTGCCCGCACGGCGGTGTTCGTCCTGACGCTGGCTGGCTTCGGCTCCAAGGCCGGGCTGCTGCCGCTGCACGCCTGGTTGCCGCGCGCGCACCCCGAAGCGCCCAGCCCGGTGTCGGCGTTGATGAGCGCAGCGATGGTCAACCTCGGCATCTACGGCATCATCCGTATCGACCTGCAACTGCTCGGGCCTGGACCCCGCTGGTGGGGTGTGACCCTGTTGGCGATCGGCGCGGTATCCGCGGTCTACGGGGTGCTGCAGGCCTCGGTAGCCACCGACCTCAAGCGGCTGCTGGCGTACTCCACCGTGGAGAACATGGGGCTGATCGCCGTCGCGCTGGGCGCCGCCACCCTGCTCGCGGCTTCCGGCGCCGCATCGGCGGCCACCGTGGCGATGGCGGCAGCGCTACTGCATCTGACGGGCCATGCCGCGTTCAAGTGCCTCGGATTCCTCGCTGCGGGGTCGGTACTGGCCACCACCGGGCTGCGCGATCTGGACCGCCTTGGCGGTCTGGCCCGCCGCATGCCGGCCACCACCATCCTGTTCGGGGTGGCCGCCCTTGGCGCCTCCGGTCTGCCGCCGGGCGCGGGGTTCGTCGGCGAGTGGCTGCTCGTGCAATCCCTCATCCACGCCACCCCCCACCACACCACTGCGCTGGCGCTGGCCACCCCCCTCGCGGTTGGCGCCGTGGCGCTGACCACCGGACTCGGGGTGGCGGCCATGGTGAAGGCGTTCGGCATCGGGTTCCTGGCCCGGCCACGCTCCGATGCCGCCGCAGAGGCCCGCGAAGCCCCGACCAGCATGCTCACCGGCATGGCGGCTGCCGCCACCGCCTGTGTCGTGCTCGCGGTCGCGCCGATCGTGCTGGCCACACCGCTGCGTCGGGTCCTGGCCGTGGTCCCGGCCTCCGCTGGTGCCGACCCTTCAGGGCTGGGCACCGTCCTGCACCTTCCCGGGCTGGCAGGGTCCATGGCTCCCGGGCTGCTCGCCGTGTTCCTCGTCGTCGCAGTGCTGGCCGCCGTGGTCGCGTCCCGGTGGGGATCGCGGCGACGGCCTACGCCGGCAATGTTGCCGTTGTGGGCGTGCGGCGCCGACGATCTCACTGCCCGGATGCAGTACACAGCCACCTCATTCGGCGAGCCGTTACAAAGGGTGTTCGACGACGTGCTGCGCCCGGAAACCGACGTCGAGGTCACCGCGTTCGAGGAGTCGCAATACCTCGTCGCGAAGGTCGCGTACCGCGCCCGGATCAGCGACGTCCTTCAGGACCTGCTCTACACGCCGGTCGTCCAGGCAGTCACGTTCTGCGCCAACGGTATTCGCCGTGCCCACACCGGCAGCGTCCACCTCTATCTCACCTACGGCGCGCTCGGCGTCCTGATCGTCCTGCTGGTCGCGCGATGAACCTGATGTCATATCTCGCCGGCGCTGCACAAATCACCGGCGTCGCACTGGGCGCACCTTTGGTGATCGGGGTAACGCGCCAGGTACGGACGCGGCTAGAGGGCCGGGTCGGCGGCGGAGTGGCCCAGCCGTGGCGCGATCTACGCAAACAGCTCCGTAAGCAGCAGATCACCCCTCACGGCACCACCGCGATCTTCACGGCGGCACCGCCCGTTCTGGCCGGCACCACCCTACTCATCATCGCCGTCGCGCCACTCGTCGCGACCGGCTCACCGCTGGACCCGGTCGCCGACCTGTTCGCCGTTGTCGGCCTGCTGTTCTTGGGCACCGTCGCGCTGACCTTGGCCGGCATCGACACCGGGACATCGTTCGGCGGAATGGGCGCGAGCCGCGAAATCACCATCGCGGCCCTGGTCGAACCCACCATCCTGCTCGCGGTGTTCGCGCTATCCATCCCGACCGGCTCGTCCAACCTCGGCGCCATCGTGGCCCACACAATCGACAACCCCGCGCAAGCAGTCTCGCTGCCCGGGGTGCTGGCCTTCGTGGCGCTGGTAGTGGTGATCGTCGCCGAAACGGGCCGACTTCCCGTCGACAACCCCGCCACGCACCTCGAGTTGACGATGGTGCACGAGGCGATGGTCCTCGAATACGCCGGCCCGCGTCTGGCAATGGTCGAATGGGCCTCCGGGATGCGCCTGACGGTGCTGCTCGCGCTGCTCGGGAACTTGTTCTTCCCGTGGGGCATCGCCGGCCCGGATCCGAGCGCCATGGACGTCGCGATCGGAATCGTAGCCATCGCAGCGAAAGTCGCGGTCCTGGCGGTCCTGCTCGCCGGCGGTGAAGTGTTCCTGGCCAAGCTGCGACTGTTCCGGGTGCCCGAACTACTCGCCGGGTCGTTCCTGCTCGCGCTGCTGGCGGTCACCGCCGCCAACTTCTTCACGACGCGAGCATGAGGGCAATGCCGTGACAGACACCTTCGTCGCCAACACGATCGACCTAGCCGCGGGCGCCCTGGTCCTGGCCGCCGTCCTCATCGTGTGGCGTCGCGACTTGCGCTCCATCATCCGACTGCTCGCCTGGCAGGGTGCCGCGCTGGCCGCGATCCCCATCATCCGGGGCGTTCACGAATACGACGCCACGCTGATCGTCGTCGGCGCCGCCATCGCCATTCTGCGCGCGGTGCTGCTGCCGCGGCTATTGATCCGCGCCCTCGGGGCAGAGCAACACGGACAACGCGAGGCCACCCCGCTGGTGAACACGACCGCTTCCCTACTGATTGCGGCGCTGCTGACGGTGACAGCGTTCGCCGTCACCCGCCCGGTGGTCAACCTGGAGCCCGGACCGGGCACCGGCGCTGTCCCCGCTGCGTTCGCCGTGGTACTGATCGCGCTGTTCGTGATGGCCACCCGCCGCCACGCCATCTCCCAGGCAGCCGGATTCCTCATGCTGGACAACGGGATCGCCGCTACCGCGTTCCTGCTGACCGCCGGGGTGCCGCTGATCGTGGAATTCGGCGCATCCCTGGACGTGCTCTTCGCGGTCATCGTGATCGGAGTCCTCACCGGCCGGATGCGTAGCAAATTCGGGGGCGCCGACCTCGACGCGCTCCAGGAGCTGCACGACTGATGACGCTGCTGCTGCTCGCACCGATCCTGGTGCCGCTTGGCGCCGCGGCGATCACTGCTGCGGCAGGCTGGCGGCGCTGGACTGCCACCCTCACCATGCTGGGCGCGCTGACCATCCTGGGCTGCGGGGTCGCGCTGGCACTCCGGATCGGGTCGGTCCCGCATGTGTTGGCGGGCGGACTGCTGCGGGCCGACGCCTTGTCGGTGGTGATGCTGATCGTCATCGGCGCGGTCGGCACGCTGAGCACCGTGGCCGGAATCGGCTACATCGACGCAGAACTCGACCACGGCCACACCGACCCCGCAGGCGCCCGCCTTTACGGCACGCTCACTCCTGCGTTCATGGCTGCGATGGTGGTGGCCGTGTCGGCCAACAACATTGGTGTCATCTGGGTTGCGATCGAGGCGACCACCGTGATCACCGCGTTTCTGGTCGGGCACCGCCGCACCCGAACCGCGCTCGAAGCCACCTGGAAGTACGTGATCATCTGCTCGGTGGGGATCGCGATGGCGTTTCTGGGCACGATCCTCCTCTATTTCGCGGCGCGGCACGCCGGCGCCGACAGCGGCCAGGCGCTGGACCTCGACGTCCTCATCGCCCACGCCAGCGGCCTGGATCTCGGCGTCACCCGCCTCGCGGGTGGGCTGCTGCTGATCGGCTACGGGGCCAAGGTCGGGCTGGTCCCGTTCCATACCTGGCTGGCCGACGCACACAGCCAGGCACCGGCCCCGGTATCTGCCTTGATGAGCGGTGTGCTGCTCTCGGTCGCCTTCTCGGTGCTGCTGCGGATCAAACCGATCATCGACACCGCAGTCGGAACGGAGTTTCTGCGCTGGGGTTTGCTCACGGTCGGGCTGGCCACCGTCGCCGTCGCGGCGCTGCTGCTGACAGTGGCCACCGACCTGAAACGGATGCTGGCCTACTCGTCGATGGAGAACATGGGACTGATCGCGATCGCCGCCGCGGCCGGCACCAAACTGGCGATCGCCGCTCTGTTGCTGCACGTCCTTGCCCATGGGATCGGCAAGACGGTGTTGTTCCTGGCGAGCGGGCAACTGCAGGCCGCGCACGATTCCACCGCCATCCCCGACATCACCGGCGTCATCCGACGCTCCCGTCTGATCGGTGGGTCGTTCGCGATCGGCATGCTGGTGCTGCTCGGGTTGCCGCCGTTCGCGATGTTCGCAAGCGAACTATCCATCGCGCGGGCAATGGCCGATGCCGGCCTGACTTGGCCGCTGGCGGCCGTTCTGCTGCTGATCGTGATCGCGTTCGCCGCGCTGGTCCGCAACTCGGGACAGATGCTGCTCGGCGAACCCGCAGCCGGGTCACCGTCCATCGCGGTGCCGGCGACCGTCGCCAGCGCCTTGCTGATCGGCGTGGCGGCGAGCTTCGCGCTCGGTATCACCGCCGGTCCGCTGACAGAGCTGTTCCACACCGCCGCCGCCCAACTCGAGGTGCCACGGTGAGCGCGCAGCGCAGCAGGCGGACGGTCAGCGCCGACGAACACCCCGCCGTGACGCAGGAATTGCTCGCAGCCGGATACCGGCTGGCACTGGTCGCCGCCCATGACGACGGTGACGCGGTCCGGATAGTGTCACTGTTCCTCGCCGGGATGCCCGACCGGCGCGTGGAACTCACCCTCATCGTGCCGACCGACAACTTGGTACTGCACTCGCTGGCCTCGCTGTCGTTCCCAGCGGGGCGCTTTGAGCGAGAGATGATGGATCTCTACGGGATTGAGCTGATCGGACATCCGCGACCGCGCCGCATGGTGCGCCACGCACATTGGCCCCCACACTGGCATCCGATGCGCGCCGACGCCGGGCCGCCACCCGAGTTCCCGGCCAGCGGGAGCTTCCCGTTTCTCACCGTCGACGGCGACGGCGTCTACGAAATCCCCGTCGGACCGGTCCACGCCGGGCTCATCGAACCCGGGCACTTCCGGTTCTCGGTGGTTGGGGAAACCGTTCTGCGCCTCAAGATCCGGCTCTGGTTCGTCCACCGCGGCATCGAGAAACTGTTCGAGGGCCGCACCGCAAATGGTGGCACCGAGATCGCCGAACGGATCAGCGGGGACACGTCCGTGGGTCACGCCCTGGCGCACTGCCTGGCCGTCGAGGACGCCCTCGGGCTCACCGTTCCCGACGAGGCGCATCGGTTGCGAGCACTCCTGCTCGAACTGGAACGGCTCTACAATCACGCCACCGACCTCGGCGCACTGGCCAATGACGTCGGCTTCGCCCTGGCCAACAGTCACGCCCTACGCATCCGCGAACGTCTCCTGCGGATCAATGACACCGTGACCGGGCACCGCCTGCTACGCAGCGCGATCCAACCCGGCGGGGTACACCTGAGAGCCCTGCCCGACCCCTTCGAACTCGAGGCGATCGCTGTAGACCTGGCCGAGGTTGCCGCACTCACGCTGGGCAACGCCGGGATCTACGACCGGTTCGCCGGCACCGCCATTCTCAGCGCCGAGCACGCGCACGATCTTGGCTGCCTGGGTTACGTCGCCCGCGCCAGCGGTGTAGCCACCGACGCTCGACTTGACCATCCGACCGTCGCCCTGCCGGTCACCGCGATCACTGCGGCGGGCGGGGATGTGCTGTCCCGCTACATCGTGCGCCGCGACGAATTCGCGGCCTCAGTCGCCCTGGCGTGTCACCTCATCGACGCCGCTGACCCTCGTCTGGACTACGTCGGCGCCCCACCACCACCGCCCGGGGTCGCATGCAGCGGCGTCGGGATCGTCGAGGGGTGGCGAGGCACGATCGTCCATCGCGTCGAACTCGACGGCAGCGCCACGATCACCCGGTCCAAGGTCGTCGATCCATCCTGGTTCAACTGGCCCGCATTGCCCGTCGCGATGGCCAACACGATCGTCCCGGACTTCCCCCTGACCAACAAGAGCTTCAACCAGTCCTACGCCGGCAACGACCTCTAACCAGCGCCGACGCTGCGCCCGCCGCCCAGCCAAGCACGCTGGCACAAATTCATGCCCACGAGCAGTAATTATGGCTAGATTGCTAAGGTATGCAAGTAACGATGTCGAGAATCAAGATCGTGCGTGTCGAGGCGAACGCCAGCTCCGTACGACGATACCGGAGGAGAGCCCGTGGTAGAGGCATCGAGACAGCCGCTCTATCGGATGAAGGCCGACTTCTTCAAGACGCTGGGCCACCCCGCCCGCATCCGAGTGCTCGAACTGCTCAGTGAACGCGAGCACGCAGTCTCGGAGATGGTGCCCGAAATCGGGATCGAGCCGGCCAACCTGTCTCAACAGCTATCGATCCTGCGCCGAGCTGGCTTGGTCGTGGCCCGCCGCGACGGGCTGTCGGTGTCCTACGCCCTCACCTCTCCCCGGGTCGCCGACCTGCTAACCACCGCACGGGCCATCCTGACCGGCGTCGTCGCCGGACAAGCCGAAACACTCGAAGACCGACCCGCACCCGAACTGGTCAGCGGCACTACGAACTGACCCTGCTGAAATCTTCGGCGTTCCGCACCCCCACTAGTTGCAGAACTTCTAACATACATAGTTCAGCAGAGAGGGCATTGTGACGATGACTAACAACCCCAGCGCCGAGGCGTCGACGCCGGCCAGGCCCGTCCAGTTGCTCTCCGGCATGGAGGTTGGCGTGATCGGAGTCGCATCCACCGGCAGCCAGCCCTGTGCCGAGTGGACGGCGATGGACGACTATGCCGCGCTGATCTCCGATCGCACCCCGCTGCGTACGGAACGCCTTCCCTTGGCTCAGGGCGATGCCCGCAGCGTGGTGTCCCGGATCACCAATCTGCCCTGGCCCATGGCGGCGGTATTCGTCGTCGGATTGAGCTCCTCGGAGTCGGCGACCGTGCAGCGGCGCGTCGCCGATTACGGTGGGCCGCTTGTGATCACCGAACTCGACCTCATCACCGTGGCCCTGGCTGCCGCAACGATGGGGACCCTGCGAGACTTGAGGATCGCCTCCCGAAAGGGACGCATCGTGGTGACCAATGCCGAACGCGCACCGCGGCTTGGCCCGACCATTCTCGCGGCCTGCGGCGGCTCGGTCACCGGGTGGCGTGAAAGCGATGCCGCGGCCTACCCGCTGTGCCGGGTGATGTTCCACAACGACGTGCTCATCGACCTGGCCGGCACCACGTCCCGCAGTGTCGCACCCGGTCGCATCCTGACGCTGCCATCGACCGGATTCGACTACGGCAGGCTCGTCCTCCCTGGGCTGCTCAGCGCCCTATGCGGCCGAGGCGAAACGCGTCTGACACTGGACACGCTTGCTGGATGCGCACGGGCACTCGCCATGGTCACACCCTCAGGTGGCGTCCTACCCGACCTCGATCAGCGCCTCCTCATTCCGGCCATCACCCGACAAGTGGCCAGAACGCTAGGCCTCCCTCCGCCGGGCAGGCTCCGAAAGTGCTGAGGCCCTGACTCCGTTTGCGCCCTGCCACATCAAAATTCGATCTTTCAAGGAAACCCATGACCGCCTCCACCATCTCCCACCCCGACGCAATCTTCAATACCTCACTCGCTCCCACTACCCACCCCGACATCACCGCCTGGGTTGATCACGTCGCCGCCCTCACCACACCGGACCAGATCGTCTGGTGCGACGGAACAGACGACGAATGGCGCACCTTGACAACGCGTCTCGTCGATAGCGGCACCTTCGTACGACTCCCCCGCAAACCCAACTCGTTCTGGTGCGCCTCAGACCCCGAGGACGTGGCGCGCGTGGAGGACCGCACATTCATCTGCTCGGAAGCTGAGTCCGACGCCGGTCCCACCAACAACTGGATGGACCCCGTTGACATGAAGACGGTGATGACCGAGGAGTACCGCGGTGCCATGGCCGGGCGCACCATGTACATAATCGCCTTCTGCATGGGCCCCCTCGATGCAGCCGAACCCAAATTCGGTGTCCAGATCACCGACTCGGCCTACGTCGCGGTGTCCATGCAGATCATGACCCGCTCGGGAACCGCGGTCTGGGACAGACTCGACGCCGGTACCGACTTCGTACGTTGCCTGCACTCGGTCGGCAAACCCCTCTACCCCGGGCAAGCCGACGTGCCGTGGCCGTGTGACCACACCAAGTACATCGCCCACTTCCCCCAGGACCGCACCATCTGGAGCTATGGGTCGGGCTATGGCGGAAACGCCCTGCTGGGCAAGAAGTGCTACTCGCTGAGGATCGCTTCGACAATGGCCCGCGACGAGGGGTGGCTTGCCGAACACATGCTGATCCTCAAACTCACCTCACCCGAGGGCGTCGTGCACTACATCGCCGCGGCGTTCCCGTCCTCGTGCGGCAAGACCAACCTCGCCATGCTCGAACCCACAATCGCGGGCTGGACCGCGGAAACGATCGGCGACGACATCGCCTGGATGCGATTTGGTGCCGACGGCCGCCTCTACGCCACCAACCCCGAAGCCGGCTTCTTCGGCGTCGCCCCTGGCACCGGCGTGCACACCAACCCGCACGCGATGGCCACCATCGAAGCCGGTAACACGATCTTCACCAACGTCGCCCTAACCGACGACGGCGACGTCTGGTGGGAAGGCCTCACTGATCGCAAACCGCGCCACCTCACCGACTGGAAGCGGCAAGACTGGGCCCCCGAGTCGAGCGAGCCTGCCGCACATCCGAACTCGCGGTACTGCACCCCGATCGCGCAATGCCCCACCGTCGCACCGGAATGGAACGACCCGGCCGGGGTTCCGATCTCGGCGATCTTCTTCGGCGGGCGTCGCGCGAGCACCATCCCATTGGTGACACAGTCGCTGAACTGGCAGCACGGGGTGTTCCTAGCCTCGACGCTGTCATCGGAAACGACGGCCGCAGCGATCGGCCCGGTTGGAGTGGTCCGCCGGGACCCCATGGCGATGCTGCCGTTCCTCGGCTACCACGTCGGCGACTACTTCCAGCACTGGCTCGACATGGGCACCAAGACCCGTCCCGAGCTGCTGCCGAAGATCTTCTACGTCAACTGGTTCCGTCGCGGTGAGGACGGTACCTTCCTGTGGCCCGGATACGGCGAGAACGCCCGCATCTTGAAATGGGCGCTGGAACGCATCGAGGGCACCGCCGAAGCGGTGCGGACGCCGATCGGAGACATCCCGACACCCGACAGCCTGGACCTGAACGGACTGGGAGGCCTCGGCGTGGGAATTGACGCGGTCGCGGCCGCCGTCAAGGTCGACCCAGTCGACTGGACTACCGAGACCGCACTGATTGACCGGTGGTACGCCAGAATCGGCGAGCGGCTGCCGCAGGCGTTGCGCGATGAACTGGCCGGCCTCAAATCCCGTCTCGCCGAGGCACAGGCCAGCCACCGGGACTGACCCACCTTTCCCTGGAACCAGCCATACGGCATCCATCCGACCGATGATCCTCCTGCACGGCGGCTCCGACGTCACATCCCGCCGACGATACCTAGAAACATGATTGACTGAAGAGATCAAGAGATAGGGATTTTATGGCTTTGCAACATCAATAGTTGCTAACATTCTGATTCAACATCCTTGCGGCATGCGTGAACCCGCGACACCTTCGGCCAAGGAGGTCGGTTGTCCAGCCCAATCGAACTCGTCGAGCTCCACCGCCTCGTCGAGAATGTGCGGCGCTGCGCGGCTTCCTTGAGCTCGCACTTCGGCGACATCCCCCCGTTACGACGCATCGTCAATGACGCGGACCGGCTGTTCGACGACACCGGCCGCCTCGACGTCGACGCGGGGGAACTCGACTTGGCCCGCGGCGCCGAATCCGAGCAGCACGCCGGTGACAAGATCCAGGTCCCTGACAACCAGTACGACGCCGATTTCTGGGGCGATGCCGATGACGAGGGCATCGGGGGTCAGCACAGCGCCCGGTGAGCCGGTGTCGCATCAAATCAGTTCCGTTGCGACGCCGACGATGTCGTCGATGGCAGGTGTCGGTGAGCACCGCAGGCAGTGCTGGAATGCTCGGTGCCAGACAGGGCACCGCCGGAACAACGCGTTGTGCCGGTCAGGCTGTCGATCGCCTCACCGCCGGACGGGCCCGCCATCCCCGGCCCTCGAACCGGGCGGCATGGTTGTCTGGCTGGTCATCCTCCGGGTTCGCCGACAGCGACGGGGGCATCGGCGAGTAGTTCAACTTGGCCTGCAACGACGCCGTTGAGGATCCCGCGGGCGACGACCAGCAGCTCGGCAACGCGTGGTGAGGTCAACGTGTAGGAAACCGACAGTCCTTCGCGGCGGCCGGCCACCAGGCCTGCGCGGCGCAGCACCGCCAGCTGCTGGGAGCGGTTGGTCGACTCCACCCCGACCATGGGCAGCATCTCTGAGACCGCATGCTCGCGCTCGGCGAGCAGTTCGAGGATGCGGATGCGCGCGGGGGGCCAAGGTTTTGAAGAAGTCTGCCTTCATTTGGTAAAGGGGTTGGGTCGACTGCGCCACGACGGCGTCTCCTTAACGTCATCTCAGGCCCGGCTGAACGTCATCTCAGGCCCGGCTGCGCCAGAATGTCCTACTCTACTGCTGGCAAAGCATGGCAAATACGCCGGTTTTGATGCTGCCCCGATGAGTCCCGTGGGAGGGCGCGGCCAACCGGACAGTCAAAGGTCGTCGCCGGCACGACAGAGGTTGATGCGCTTGTTTGGTCAGCGGGAAGTCCCCGACGTGGTGTCGGTCATGGCCACCGGCAATGCGGGGCCGCCCAACCAGGAGAAATCGACGGCCTTGGCACGGCGAAGTGACCGGTGCCCTGGGCGATTTCGGCGCGATGCCAAGCGTCTAGGCGCTAAGTCAGAGACCTACTCCCAAACGCGACCCAAGTCTGCCGAACGATGTCACCGCTGACGATGACCGGCATATTTTGCCCCGCGCACCCCGGCACTCCGAGACAACGGCCGAGTCCGCGGGCGTTGGGCTGTCGTACTACGGCAGCTCGAGGATGGTGGCGTTGGCTTGCCCGCCACCCTCGCACATGGTCTGAAAGCCGAACCGAATGCCGTTGTCGCGCATGCAATAAAGCATCGTGGTCATGATGCGGGCACCCGAGCCGCCCGGTGGATGGCCGAGCGCGATGGCGCCGCCGTTGGGGTTGAGACGCTTGTCGTCGGCGATGTCCTTGATGTTCAGCCCTGATTTGCGCAGCGCTTTCTGCGTGGCCGGAATGGGTGCGCTCAGCATGATGACCGGGTCGGCGCCGGCCAGCACCGCGGTGTGCACGCGGGCAAGCGGCTTGAGCCCCAGCTTTTTTGCCTTTTCAGCCGACATGACCAGCAATGCCGCAGAGCCGTCGCAGATCTGACTCGCGTTGCCAGCGTGGATCACGCCGTCCTCGGTGAACGCAGGTTTGAGCTGACCCATCTTCTCCCGCGTGGTGCCGCGCCGAATACCTTCGTCGGTATTGACCGAGTTACCGTCCTGATCCTTGATCGCCACGATCGGGTCGTAGGCGCCAGAATCCTGTGCAGCGGAGGCCTTTTCGTGCGACACCCCGACGTCGCCGACCACTTGGAGGCATTCGTCAACACCACCGAAGCTGACCACCAGAAACTTGCCGTTCTTGAGGAGAAGGAGTCACCGGCATGGGCGAACCAGCAATCGTCGAAGCGGTCCGCACCCGATCGGCAAGCGCGGCGGATGGCTATCGGGCACGCACTCCGCCGAGATCTTCGGAGGCGCTCAGCGCGCTGTTCAACCGCGCCGGCATCGATGCCCAGTCAGTAAAGAGGTAATCGGCGGCTGTGTCACCCAGGCCGGGGGCGATCGAACAATGTGACGCGCAATGCGTGGCTATCAGCCGGATTGCCGTGGGAGGTCGGCGCCACCACCCGTCAAGTGATCGTTGCAGCACTTCGGTGTTCACCGCAGCACCCAGATCGGCTGGGTGCGTTCACCTCGTCTAGTCGCGACGGCACCGTGCTGGTCGCGACTCGATAACGCATATGCCCGCCACTCGTCGACGACGGTTGCTCCAGACCGGCCTCACCGGAATTCTCGCCAACCTCTATAATTGCGGACATTAGCAAGTGCACAAGCAGCCTTGCGCTCCGCCCGTCGGCCGACGGCTGAACGGC
>Ga0105239_10003902_pt1 | contig 18075 bp, 13 predicted proteins | sample KBSC44metaG_FD_92761 | JGI IMG/M metagenome (GOLD analysis project Ga0105239, IMG submission 92761) | Corn rhizosphere microbial communities from Kellogg Biological Station, Michigan, USA - KBS C4-4 metaG | ecosystem: Host-associated > Plants > Roots > Rhizosphere > Soil | place: Michigan, USA...
TGCCGATGGTACTTACCTCGGCAAATACCGCAAAATGCATATTCCCGATGACCCCGCTTATTACGAAAAGTTTTACTTCACACCGGGCGATCTGGGATATAAAGTGTTTAAAACAAAATTCGCCACTATTGGTGTATTGATCTGCTGGGACCAATGGTATCCCGAAGCCGCACGCATTACAACCCTGATGGGCGCAGAAATGTTATTTTATCCCACGGCTATTGGCTGGGCTACCTCGCAGGATTCGGTTACCAATACCGAACAATACAACGCATGGCAAACTATTCAACGTGGACATGCAGTTGCCAATGGTGTGTACGTTGTAAGTGTGAACAGGGTAGGATTGGAGCAAAATGGCGCTATGAAATTCTGGGGCGGTTCATTCGTCAGCAATCCGTTTGGTACTGTTGTGTATCAGGCTTCGCACGATCAGGAAGAAGTACATGTAATGGAACTGGATACCGAGCTCAGTGACAAGTATCGCACCCACTGGCCATTCCTGCGCGACCGCCGGATTGATTCCTATCAGCCGATTACCAAACGTTTTATTGACGAAGAGCTTTAAGCAATGCAAGGTATACAAGCCAAAACACCAAAAGACCTCGGTTATTATTTTCCTGCTGAATTTGCGCCGCATACAGCCACCTGGTTAAGCTGGCCGCATAAGGAAGCATCATGGCCGGGAAAAATTGAAACTATTTATCCTTATTATAGTCAGTTTATAAAAGAGCTGGCACTCAGCGAAAACGTGTGCATCAATGTAAATGATGATGCCATGAAAGCTTTTGCATTGAAGTGTATAAGGGAGGCGGGAGCCGATCTGGGCAAAATTCAGTTTTTTATACATCCTACCAATGATGCCTGGTGCCGTGATCATGGTCCGGCTTTTTTGATCAATCCCAATGCAGATATCAAAAAAGTAATTGTTGACTGGGGATATAATGCCTGGGGCAACAAATATCCTCCCTACGATCTGGATGACGTAGTGCCTACCTTAATTGGTAAGCATTTTAACATACCGGTATACCATCCCGGTATTGTAATGGAAGGTGGATCGGTTGAATTTAATGGCAAAGGCGCTTTGCTTACTTCTACTGCCTGCTTATTAAACCCTAATCGCAATCCGCAGCTGAATCAGGAACAGATAGAAAACTACCTGTATCAGTATTACGGCGTAGAACAGATCTTATGGGTAGATGAAGGCATTGTAGGTGATGATACCGATGGTCATATTGATGATACCATTCGTTTTGTAAATGAGAATACCGTGCTGACCGTAATAGAAGAAAAGAAGCAGGACGAAAACTATGAACTGTTACAGCACAACCTGCGCCAGTTACAGCAGATGCGGTTACTGAACGGTCAGCAATTGAATATTGTAGAACTGCCTATGCCCGATGCTATAGAATATGAAGGGCAACGTTTACCCGCATCCTATGCCAATTTTTATATTGCCAACAAATCCGTAATTGTGCCCACCTACCGGTGCCATAAAGACGACAAGGCATTACAGATCATTCAACAATGTTTTCCCGATCGCAAAGTCATTGGCATCGATTCCACAGAGATCATCTGGGGATTGGGCAGCTTCCATTGCCTGAGTCAGCAGGAACCTGCTGTGTAATACGATAAAAAAAGTCCCGCGATAACCGCGGGACTGCCCTTTAACAACCCTAAATCTCCATAAAACTCATAAAATATTTTCCAGGTATTTATATCCTGAGCCGGTATTGAGCAACAGGATCTTTTCTGTATGCTCAATGCTGCCGTTCTGTACCAGCTGCAGAAGCGCTTTCCATAACGACGCACCTTCCGGAGCTATCAGCATTCCTTCTTCACGCGCTATTTCCTTTACAGCGGCCATCATATCTGCATCACTTACAGCTATAGGAAATCCTTTTGACTCATGCAGTACTTTCAGGATCAGGTCTTCTGCAAAAGGATTGGGAACCGCCAGTCCGTTTGCCTGCGATGGTTTTCCCACATAGCTTTTGGCATTGGGTTGCAATCCTTTCCAGGTGTGCACAATGGGCTGACAATTTTCGGCCTGTATCGCAATCATGCGCGGTAGTTTATCGCCTATCCATCCCATTTGTTGCATTTCTCTGAATGCCTTCCACATGCCTATTAAACCGGTACCACCGCCTGTGGGGTAAAGGATCACATCCGGTAAGGTCCAGTTAAACTGTTCGGCAATTTCATAACCCATTGTTTTTTTGCCTTCAAGGCGGTAAGGCTCTTTCATGGTAGATACATCAAAACACTCGATCGATTGTTTCAGCTGTGCTACTTTTTTAGCGCAGTCACTGATCAGTCCGTCTACCAGTATTAACTCAGCGCCATATAATTCACATTCATCTTTAAATACCTGTGGTGTATGCCGGGGCATTACTACAATGGCCTTTATACCGGCAGCAGCACAATAGGCGGCCATAGCGCCTCCCGCATTGCCTGCTGTTGGTACAATGCAGGTATGAACGCCAAACTCTTTTGCTTTTGAAATAGCGGCGCTTAAACCTCTCGCTTTAAATGACCCCGTCGGGTTTTTTGATTCATCCTTTAGTAACAGGTTGGGTAAACCGTATTTTGATTGTAAATGTCTGGGTTCCAGAACAGGCGTCATGCCTTCACCCAAACTTACTATGTTGTCTTCTTCAAATACGGGTAATACTTCGCGATAGCGCCACATAGTTGCAGGACGGTTGTTCAAAACCGTTTTATCCGGAGCTTCCGCCAGATTGTATTGCGCTACCAGCGGCTGTTTGCAGCACGGGGAAAATGTTTGTATTTCAAATGCACTATATGCCTGATTGCATTGCGGGCATGTGAGCAGCGATAACGATGTAGTTTGTTCTATTGTTCTCATTGTACAGGTATGACAGTGTAAAAGTAGTAACCTGCTGCAACGAAAACGATACCGATTACTTATATGCTATAACTTTTTGTTATAGTGGCTGGTTGCCAATTTGATAAACAACTGATTGATCCTATCGGCTTCAGAACCTCTGCGTTGCATAAAATAAAAGGCGCGGTGGATCTGTAAACCCGGTATGGACAACCGAATAAGCTCACCGTTCTTCAGCTGACGCGCAACAGAGCGTAAAGGCAGAAAACCCAAACAAACATCATCCAGCAGAAAGTTCTTTAATGCCTCTGTTCCGCCCAGTACAATTTTATGCTGCAGATCGGCGATACTTATTTTGCATTTCTGCAATGCTTCTGTAACAGCCGCGAGTGTGCCTGAACCTCTTTCACGCAAAGCAACAGGAAGAGTTTTAAGGTCTTCGGGGGTGATGGTCTTCTTTTTAACCAGATCGCTTTTGGCGCTGCATACAGGCACCACTTCGTCGGTTAAAAAGAACTGGTATTTTACTGAGGTGATGGTGTTTTTTCCTTCAGTAATGGCCAAATCGATTTCATGATCGAGCAGGGCCCTCAGGATATTTTCTGAATTACGGTTGATAAGTGTCAGATCGATATTGGGATACTGCTGATGAAACGCTGAAAAAACAGGTGGAATAACGTATAATGAAATGGTAGTACTGGTGCCCAGGGTAAGTGATCCCTTGGCGAGCTGCAGGTTTTTTTGTTTGGTGAGATCAAACCCGAGCTGTCTTTGCAGCTCACGGCCTTCCACAACATATTCCAGCAATATTTTCCCTTCGCTGGTCAGCGATACCGAGTTGCCTTTTCGCTCAAACAAACTCACGTTATAATGTTTTTCAAGCGACTGTATATGTTTGGTAATAGCAGGCTGACTGATATATAATACTTCTGCCGCCTTTGAAAAGCTGAGGTGTGTGGCCACTTCAAAAAATACTTCGTGACTGTAACTGAGCATGTGAAATATCGAATATTGAATAATAAATTTTCACTGACGAAGGGTTCCTGATTCAAAATTCGTTATTAAAATTGATTATTCTAATCTTTATTAAAAACGAATAGCGAATGTTGAAGTGTATCGCACTTCAACATTCGCTATTCATTATTCAATATTCATTATTTCTTACTGGCGAATAGCTACAATCGGTATGTGGCTGTGATAGGCCAGTTTTTTGGTGTGGCTGGTTTTAAATAAACCCGTCAGGAAAGAACGTTCTCTCGGAACGATCACGAGCAGGTCAATATTTTTATCCGCCACGAACTGGCTGATGGCATCAAAGAAATCGTACTGGCGAATAAAGTAAAATTCAGGTGAATATCCCTGCAACATGGTTTCCAGTTTAGCTCTTTCTGCCTTATACTCATCAGACAGTTCAACATAGTGCTCACTGTCTACATTCACAATATGCAGGGCTGGTTTAAACAGGTCGAGGGTTGCTTTCAGCGGCGCCTCAGGAATCGTAGTATCCACGTCCTTAAAGTCGCTTGCCAGCACCACATTTTTAATTTTGCGGTATTGTGCGTCTGGTGGAATGATCAATACAGGGCAAATACTGTCTTTTGCCATATCCAGCGTATTGCTGCCCATAAAGATCTGCTCAAGACGGGTAGCGCCGGTGATACCCATAATTACCAGGTCGATAGCCTGATGGCGTACATAGCGCGTGAGCGTTTCTACCAGTGAAGATCCCTTTTCAATGTCAAAATCAATCGGGACCTGAACTTTTGCAGCTGCCAGTAATTCTTCTTTTAACTGCGTCAGGGCATCGCCTAAGATTATACGGCGATCGTCGTCGTCTTCAGTAAGCGGTGAACCGTCAGATCCGCCTGTTATCTTATCAGACACATGAATTAAAATGATCCTGGCATTTTGAATATCGGCGGCCATTTTAACCGCAAAAAGGGCTGCATTTTTAGATGTATCAGAAAAGTCAGTAGGAACCAGCAGTTTCTTCATGTGTTAGTTTGTTTGTGGTGAAGATACCAAATTAAGGATATTATTGAATCAGAGTATCAACCGATTGCATTAATTTTTAATGAATCTGAGCATATTTTCCCCTAATTTTAAAACCGTTTCACGCCTAAAAATTTTGAAAAGACCAATATGAAACACATCATTCTGTTGCTTACCGGTATGTGGGTAAGTATTATTGTGGTTGCTCAAACCAAAAGCACTAGCGACATTGCCATTATTCCTCAGCCAGTAACGCTTGAAACAAAAAATGCCAGCTTTGTAGTGAATAATCAAACCCATGTAGCATCCGGCAGCAAAAGCGCCGATGTACAACGGATTATCCGCTACTTTACTGACCAGGTAAACAGGGCCACCGGTTATTCACTGGCTGTACAGCCTGCTGCAGCTGCTAAAAACAATGTGATCAGTTTTGCACTCAATTCCAAAGCCAATACCACTCTCGGCAAGGAAGGATATTCGATAGATGTATCCGCCACAGGCGTACAGGTTACGGCCAATGAACCTGCCGGACTGTATTATGCCACGCAAACCCTGTTGCAACTGCTTCCCAAAGAAATAGAAAGCCATTCAGTGATAAAAAAGTCCGCCTGCGGTACTCCCATTGCCTGGAGTATTCCCGGCGTACATATTGTCGATTACCCACGCTTTGCCTGGAGGGGTTTGATGTTCGATGTGGTGCGCCACTACTTTACCAAAGAACAGGTAAAGCAGTTTATCGATGAAATGGTTAAATATAAATATAACGTGTTGCATTTGCACCTTACCGATGATCAGGGCTGGCGTATCGAGATCAAATCGCTGCCCAAATTAACCGAAGTAGGAGCGTGGCGTGTAGATAAAGTGGGCTCCTTTGGTACTTTTACACCGCCTGCAGATAATGAACCGCGCACCTATGGCGGATTCTATACCCAGAATGATATTAAGGAACTGATCCAGTATGCGGCTGACCATTTTGTAAATATTCTGCCCGAGATCGATGTGCCGGGCCATAGTATGGCGGCCGTAGCTTCATATCCCGAATTATCGTGCACAACCGATACCTACCGGGTTAATTCAGGCGAAAAATTTATGCAGTGGACCGATACCGGTTTTTATGCGCTGAAAGACAATACCCTTTGCCCCGCCAATGAAAAAGTGTATGAATTTCTCGACAAGGTGTTTACCGAAGTAGCACAGCTTTTCCCTTTTGAATATATACATATGGGCGGCGACGAATGCGCTAAAAACTTCTGGGAAAAAAGCGATGCCATTAAACAACTGATGCAGCGCGAAAACCTGAAGGATATGCACGAAGTACAAAGCTATTTTGTGAAACGGGTAGAAAAGATCATAGAGTCAAAAGGAAAGAAAATGATGGGATGGGATGAAATACTGGAAGGCGGACTGGCGCCTAATGCTGCCGTTATGAGCTGGCGCGGAATGCAGGGAGGTACTGAAGCAGCCAAAATGAACCACGATGTAGTAATGAGCCCCAATTCCAATACCTATATCGATCTCATGCAGGGCGATCCTGTTATTGAACCACCGGTATATAAAACAGTACGATTAAAAGCATCTTACCAGTTTGAACCAGTACCTGATGGCGTAGATGCAAAGTATATCAGGGGCGGACAGGCGAATTTATGGACAGAACAGGTCTACAACATGCGCCATGCCGAGTATATGACGTGGCCGCGTGCATTTGCAGTAGCTGAAGCCGTATGGTCGCCAAAAGAAAAAAAGAACTGGGATGATTTTATACGCAGGGTAGAAAGCCAGTTCAACCGGTTCGATGTAGCCGAAGTAAAATACGCCCCCAGCATGTATGATCCCATTTTTGATATAGGTAAGGAAGGCGACCAGTTAAAGGTAACCATGAGCACAGAAGTAGATGGGCTCGATATCTATTACAGCTTTGATAATTCTTTCCCCGACAAGTTTTATCCCAAATACACGCAGCCGCTTATTGTGCCAAAAGATGCCGTTAATTTAAAAGTAGTCACCTATAGGAACGGTAAACAGATAGGCCGCCAGATCCTGATGCCGGTTGCTGAAATAAAGAAAAGGGCTGATAAGATAAAAAAATAGGAACGCCGGCCGTACTTTTTAATCCTTCACCTGTACATGGGCGTTCCCTGGCAAGTGGAAAAAGTTTATCTGAGGGATTGAAAGAATATTTAAGCAGTTATTTCGGTCACCACGTAAGGTTCAATGATAGAAAAAATCCTATAGCAAAATACACGGGAAATTTAATATCGCAAATTAACGATTGTAATTTTCATACATAGGGAGAAATTTATTTTACAATAATATTTAAATCAGTGAGTCTGCTTCTGTTTTATATGTGATGTTTCTTTTAGTCCGAAAGTCGGGAAGTCAGAAAGTCCGAAAGCAAATACACGCATATGTTTTTGTCTTTCGGACTTTCGGTCTTTTCAGACTTACCGGCTCGCCTGTAGAAAAAAAGCCCCGGCATGTTGAAATTCACATGTTCAACATCGTAGGTACCCCTCCTTTATACTTTTCTTAACAGGAATTTTACGGTTAAGCGTGTCATCAGGCACAAATAATGTAAGTCATTATCAAACCGAACGAATATGAAAGGTGGAATGCCTCGGATTGTACTGTTTATGGTGCCGGTTGCTTTGGTGGGGGTGTTATTGTTTTCGTGTACAAAGGAAAAAAGCCATGAGGGTGGCAGCATGGAACTGCGGTCGAAAGAGTATCCTTTAAATGCTGTAGGCGCATCGGGTGTAAATGGACAAATAGTGATTTCAGAAAATGCCGACAGCAGCTTTAATGTGCTGGTAGCATTAAGTAAAACCGTAAAGGATACCGTACATGTGCTGCACATTCACAATGGCAGCATCAGCAATCCGGGCAGTATAGCTGTAGCGCTTTCACCCGTAACGGGTTCCGGCGATTCTGCAACAAGTATAACTTCTAATGTCAGCGAAATTGTATTGCCTGATAACAGTACCCAAAAGACCACCTACGACGATATGCTGGGTTTTGCCGGATATGTGGATGTACACTACAGCGCAGCCAAAAGTGATAGTCTGATCGCCGAAGGCACCATAGGGCAGTAAATCAATACTGAATGTCGAATAATTAATGTTCAACATTCAATATTCAATATTCGAAATTATTTAAGAAGGTAAGTTAAGGGGTATTATCATCACAAAAGGCCTTTGCTTCGGCAGGGGCCTTTGCTTTGTGCGGATAAAGGGCAAAAAAAAGCGCCCCGGTCGACCGGAACGCTTAAAATATTATGAACTAAGAACTAAAAACTTAGTACTCAGAACTAAGAACCCATTTTCTTTTTCAGATTAGCATCGATAGCATCGAGGAATTCTTCAGTATACAGGTAGTGTTTACCATGTTCTACTTTATTTCCATGGATACATACGGCCAGATCTTTAGTCATTTTACCACTTTCAACTGTTTCTATACAAGTAGACTCTAGTGTATTGCAGAAGTCTATCAGCGCCTGGTTGCCGTCGAGCTTACCGCGGAAAGCCAGTCCCCTTGTCCATGCAAAGATAGAGGCGATAGGGTTGGTGCTGGTAGGTTTGCCTGCCTGGTGATCGCGGAAGTGACGGGTTACGGTGCCGTGGGCAGCTTCTGCTTCCATGGTTTTACCATCAGGGGTAACCAGAACCGATGTCATCAAACCGAGAGAGCCAAAGCCCTGCGCCACAGAATCGCTTTGAACGTCGCCATCGTAGTTCTTACAGGCCCAAACAAAGTTACCGTTCCATTTCAGGGCGCTGGCTACCATGTCGTCGATCAAACGATGTTCGTACACGATACCGGCCTGCTGGAAGGCCTGTTTGAATTCATTCTCAAAGATTTCGGCGAAAATATCCTTAAAACGGCCATCGTATTTTTTAAGAATGGTGTTTTTGGTACTTAAGTATAAAGGCCATTTTTTATTCAGGGCCATGTTAAAACAGCTGCGGGCAAAACCGCGAATGCTTTCGTCGGTATTGTACATGCTCAATGCTACTCCGTCTCCTTTAAAATTGTATACTTCAAAAGTTTGCGGTTCTCCGCCATCTTCAGGAGTAAAAGTCATGGTAAGCTTGCCTTTTCCTTTGATAACCGTATCGGTAGCTCTGTACTGATCACCAAAAGCGTGACGGCCAACGATAATGGGAGCCGTCCAGTTGGAAACCAGGCGGGGAATATTTTTGATAACGATTGGTTCGCGGAACACGGTACCGTCAAGGATGTTACGGATGGTACCATTAGGGCTCTTCCACATTTGTTTGAGGCTAAATTCTTTTACACGGGCCTCGTCGGGTGTAATAGTAGCGCATTTGATTCCCACGCCGTACTGCTTAATGGCATTGGCGGCATCGATGGTAACCTGGTCGCCGGTTTGATCGCGGTATTCAACACCCAGGTCATAATACTTAATGTCGACGTTCAGGTAGGGGAGGATGAGTTTGTCCTTAATAAATTTCCAGATAATGCGTGTCATTTCATCGCCATCCAGTTCTACAACAGGATTCTGTACATTGATTTTTTGTGCCATAATGCGTGGTTTTAGCCTTCAAATAAGGGTGCAAACCTACAGCAGAATGACCAAACCGGCAAGTCGCTTTTTAGCTCTCCGGCTTCGTTCAGGACCGTGGCCGCATTAGCTGGTGTTCAATGGACAATAGTAGGCATGACCGTCACCCGATACATAATTGCACTTAAAAATGTGCGGCTTGGGCTCAACAATATTTATTAATTCCTGATAAATTATAACTTGCATTATGGTTGCTATATTACAGAAGTATATAGACCAGTTTATCGATCTTCCCGCCGAAGAGCTGGAAGCCCTGATCAATTCCATCGAAGTAAGATCCGTTGATAAAAAAGTGCGGCTTACCGATATGAACGAAACCGAGAAGTATCTATATTTCGTGATAAAAGGGCTGGCCCGAAAGTTTTTCTATAAAGGCAAGGAAGAAGTGATAACCCAGATTGCTAAAGAAGGCGAACTGATCTCTTCCTCAGTATCATACTTTTCAGGAATGCCTTCGGGTTATGTTATCGAAACCATTGAACCTACCACTTTTTATTCTTTACACAAAGACAAAGCCGAGCAATTATATAATCGCTACCCTAAACTGGAACGGTTAAGCCGTTTGGTGATCACAGAATTGTTTTTACAAAAGGAAGTGTGGGAACTGGAAAGAATACGCTATAACACCAAAGAAAGGTTTTTACGTTTTATGACAGATAACCCTGAATTATTTCAACGGGTGCCGCAAAAGTACCTGGCATCCTATCTGAACATAAAACCTGAAACATTCAGCCGGCTCAAGCATTTGTTACAGAAGAAGAATTCAGATGCTCCTTATCTTAAATGATGTTTTTCTATGGGGGAAAAAAATATTGTTGCCAGGGAATGTTATGAGCAGTTACTGGCACACCTTCAGCGGTTTTCAGATATTAACCGGGAGGCGTTTGAACAGCTCATACCTTATCTTGAGATCCGCCGCTTTGATAAAAGAAAGACACTGGTAGGCCAGGGCGAAATTGATGATTACCTGAATATAGTGATCAAAGGCCTGGTTCGTAAATATATACACTCCGAAAAAGGGGAGATTACGCTGCAACTGGCCACCGAAGGCCATTTTATTCAGTCTGAAATTTCATTCCATCACCGCGAACCATCACAGGTTATCGTAGAAGCCATTGAACCCACCATTGTGGTATCAATCCGTTACGATCACATGCAGGACGCGTTTAATAAAATACCCGGCGCAGAAACATTGGGCCAGTCCATCGTAATGCAGATGTTCATCAAAAAAGATGCGCGCTATTTCGACCAGTTAAAAAAAACTACCCGCGAACGCTTTCTCGAATACATCGACAATCATCCGCACATGCTGCAACGCGTTCCCCAGAAGATCCTGGCTTCTTATCTCAACATTAAACCCGAGACATTCAGCCGGTTGAAGCACTTGCTTCAGAAAAGGTAGTTTGTAGTTTGTAGTTGCTGCAGCGCCGAAGTAACCACAAACAACAAACATCGAACATCAAACAGCTAAAAATTCACCACCAGTATCGGTATTCTCAGCTCATGCCTGACCGAGTTAATGGTTTCACCATATAACCAGTCTTTTACGCCGGTGTGGCGGTGTGCGCCTATAACCAGCATGTCGGCCTTAGCTTCATTAATAATGCGGATGATTTCTGCCGAACGGTTACGGAACCCCAAACGGCTGGTCGCTTTTAAACCCTTCTCGCTCAGCTGTTGTACATAAAGTTGCAGGCGGGCATCGTCATCACGTGTTTCAAAATCGTCGCTTTCGCTGCCCAGTAAACGGGCTGATACACTTTCTACCACATGAATAAGCAGAAACTCGGCCTCTCCATGTCCCTGACTGATGGCATGCGCCAGCAATACATCGTCGTGCGAACCGAAATCGAGCGCCACCGCAATTTTCCTGTAGGAGGGAATAACAATGTTCTGTAACCCTTCTTTCAATGGATGCATTTGTATAGAGGTGGTCTTCGCCTTTTTGCCGAAGAACGGATATAAAATGATATACAGCAGCAGACCCAGAAAAACCGCCCCGCCACTTATAATTATCAGCTTCCAGAAAATATTCTGCGATGACGCAAAATACGATCCTGCCTCTGCGAGCACCATTCGTATGTTCAGGTAAACCAGAATTGCCGTTACGATCCACGCGGCAATTTGTACTACCGGTTTGATCACAAATTCACCCATCGTTTTTTTATCGCTCACAAAATGGATCAGCGGAATAATGGCAAAACCCAGTTGCAGACTTAAGATCACCTGACTTAATACCAGTAGCCCATCCACTTTATCTTCTCCTGAAATCGCAATTACAAGAACCGCCGGAATAATAGCCAGCATACGGGTAAGCAGGCGCCGCATCCAGGGATTTATGCGCAGGCGAAGGTATCCTTCCATTACGATCTGACCGGCCAGCGTACCCGTTACGGTAGAGCTTTGCCCCGCGGCGATCAATGCTACCGCAAATAGAACCGATGCCACTTTAGTTCCCAGAAAGCCGGGCAACAGGCGATGTGCTTCTTTTATTTCTGCCACATTTAATCCTCTTTCAAAAAACAGTTTGGCGGCCAGAATTAAAATGGCGGCATTTACCAGAAATGCCAGATTAAGGGCTATTGTTGAATCAATCAGGTTCCATTTTAAAGCCTGCCTAATACCCGCATTGTCTTTTTTGATCTTGCGTGTTTGCACCAGTGCCGAATGCAGGTATAAATTGTGCGGCATTACCGTGGCGCCTATAATACCAATGGCAATATAAAGGGCTTCCTCATTCGGTAAACGTGGAATAAAACCACCGGCAATAGCGCCGGCACTGGGGTGCGCAATAATAATTTCAATAAGGAACGAGATACCGATTATCGCGATCAGCCCGATAATAAAGGCTTCCATTTTTCGCATGCCCAACCGCTGCAACAACAGTAACAGCAGTGTGTCTGAAACGGTAATGGCAACGCCCCATATTAATGGCAATCCCGTAAGCAGCTGAATACCGATTGCCATACCAAGTACTTCGGCCAGATCACAGGCGGCAATAGCTATTTCGGCCAATATGTACAAAAGGAAGTTAACGGTGCGGGGATATGCTTCCCGATTGGCTTGTGCCAGATCGCGGCCTCTTACAATGCCCAAACGGGCCGCCAGGCCCTGCAGCAGCAGCGCCATCAGATTGCTCATAAACAATACCCAGATCAACGTATATCCAAACCGGCTTCCGCCTGCCAGATCGGTAGCCCAGTTGCCGGGGTCCATATAGCCTACGCTGACCAGATAAGCGGGACCGAAAAACGCAAAGGCTTTTCGCCAGCCAACTTTTTTCTTTTCAATGTCTACTGATCCATGTACATCCCCTAAAGAGGTTTCCCCATATGTTCTATTCATCATATTTCACAAAAACATTTTTAGCCACGTGCTCACTAATGGTTACGGGTGACTGATTTTTAATTTTTAGTTCCAGAGAATTATCGAAAGCAAATCTTTTTTTCACTTCCAGCCGGGTGCCGAGCGCAATATTTTTATGACGAAGCAGCTCCAGTATTTCGGCCGACTGATCGCCGATACCACTTACTTCAGCCACTTTATTGATCGGTAAATTCAGCAGGTCAACCTGCCGGGTAAGCGTCCACCGGCCCTGACTGTCAGGTATAGGATCGCCGTGCGGGTCGGTTTTGGGAAATCCTAAAAACTCATCCAGTTTGTCGATCAGTTTTTTGCTGCTGATGTGCTCCAGTTCCTCTGCTATTTCATGCACTTCATCCCAGCCGAAATGCAGCTTTTCTACCAGAAAATATTCCCACAACCGGTGTTTGCGAACGATCTGCAGGGCCACTTTGCGGCCTTCATTACTCAGTTTAAAGCCCTTGTATCTTTCATAGAGCAATAACTTTTGTGCCTTCAGCTTTTTCAGCATATCGGTAACAGAGGCAGGGCGTGTTTCCATTTCGGCCGCTACATCATTGGTGGTAACAGTGCCATGCGTTTCCTGCAGGTGAAAAATCGCTTTCAGGTAATTTTCTCTGCTGCTCGAATATTTGGGCGCCATACTTTAAAGTTTAATAGTCCTGTCTGCTTTGATGATAGTGACCTAAAATAAAATTTAGACAAATCTAAAAAAAATGTGGCAAAAAACCAAGTCCGCCTGCGGCGGACGTTTTTTGCCACGGCTTACACGGATGGCACAGAAAATACAATAACCTTAATTAGCTAATTAAGATTAACCCGCGGGAATCTTGCATTTTATCGGCATGCAGATATTCTTATCTGTGTTTATCCGTGTAATCCGTGGTAAAACCTGCCGGGCGAAGCGGGGAATTGCTTATTTTTAAGGATCAACAGCTTAGGCACTTATTATGAAGAAGTATTTTTTTAGTTTTTGTTTCCTTTTACTGGTATTCGCATGCAAAAACAAAAAAGCATCTTTAAAGGATGTTGACGAGGTGACCGCTTCTGATTTTGTTGAATTTTTTCCCGAAGTATCGCCTCCCTATTTTGTTTCAGACACCATGTTGCTGAAGAAACCAAATGATTCTCTCGAAATAGAGTTTGCCACGTTTACAAAGTTTATCCCCGACAGTATATTCAAAAAAGAATTTGGCAAAAGTGCACACCCCAAATTATACGCGCTGGGAGCAACAGCCGAAAAAGGAAAAGAGAAGTATCTGTTTACCGAAGCTATTACGGGTTCAAAAAGGGTGGCTTACCTGGCCTGCCTTACAAAAGACGATAAGTTTTTAAAAGCTATGCCCCTCGTAAGAACAGGCTTCGAACATTATTCTTCTGCCTATGGTTTGCTCGATTCAAAATTTCAGATCACAACTTACCATGAAACAAAGAAAGCCGGCGGCGATGTGTCGTTTAAAAGAAATATTTACTTCTACGACCGCAACAGCAATAATTTCACGCTTATTGTAACAGAGCCCAATGAAGATATCATACAGGAAGTTATCAATCCTATTGATACCCTTCCCGCAAAAAATAAATTTGCAGGCGACTACGTTCAGAATGCGAAAAATTTTATTTCGGTACGTGATGGAAGAAATGCGTCGGAGATCATATTCTTTGTGCATTTTGAAAAAGAAAATGGTGAATGTACCGGTGAACTAAAAGGAACAGCACGCTTTGTTAAACCTGGCATAGCAGTTTATAGCAGAAGCAATAATCCGTGTGTGCTGGAACTGGAGTTCAGCGGCAGCAAAGCAACCATGAAAGAAAAAGGTGGTTGCGGAACGTACCGCGATATAAAATGTTTTTTTGAAGGCAGTTTCTGGAAAAAAAAGAAGGTAGAAAAGAGAAAGAAAAAATAGTGTCAAAATGACGTTATAATTAATTACCTGTTACCTGTTACAAGCGGCAGGGTATCTGCCACATACTTATAAAGTATGCAACCTGAAACCTGTAACCCGCAACCGTTTTCACAGCCCTAAATACTTATTTCGGCAAAATATAGGGTTTTCCTGTACTGTGTTAATGAGTATAATAGTATTGTGAATTTAACGTTATATTGCGCGCCGTAATGTAGATTCAGCAGCACATTTCGGAGATTTATTGTTTATAATGATGTTAAGTATAAAATTGAGCAGAAGTATATGAGTTTTACAAATTTTACCGTTCCTTATTCAATAGAACCAAAGTATTCAAAACGCGTCGCTTATTTTTCAATGGAGTATGCTGTTCATCAGCCATTGAAAATTTATAGTGGTGGATTAGGCTTTTTGTCTGGGTCGCATTTACGCAGTGCCTACGAGTTACAACAAAACATGGTGGGCATTGGTATACTGTGGAAATATGGTTATTATGATCAGGCCCGCAATCAGGACCATACCCTGCAGGTGACCTGGCTCGAAAAAAATTATCACTTCCTTGAAGATACCGGGATTAAATTTCAGATCACCATTCACGATCACCTCGTTTGGGTGAAAGCATACTATCTGAACCCCGAAACATTTAAAACAGCCCCGCTTTTCTTACTAAGCACCGATTTACCGGAAAATGATTACGTGTCGCAAACCATTACGCATCGCCTGTACGATGCCAATGTAGCCACCAAGGTAGCCCAGTTTATACTACTGGGAGTAGGAGGGGCCAAACTGATGGATGCCATAGGTTTCAATCCTGAGTTGTATCACCTCAATGAAGCGCATGGTGTATCATCCGTTTTCTATCTGTATAAAAAATTTGGCAATAAGGTTGATGAAGTTAAAAAACGACTCGTCTTCACAACCCATACCCCTGAAGAAGCAGGTAACGAAAAACACGATATCAATCTGTGTCATAAAATGAGCTATTTCTGCGGGTTAAGCATTGAAGAAGTGCGTAAGCTCACCGGCATAGAAGATGATCAGTTCAACCATTCGCTGGTGGCCCTTCGTTTTGCACACCTCGCCAATGGTGTTTCAAAATTGCATGGCGAAGTATCACGACAAATGTGGGGAAGATATGAAGGCATTTGTCCCATCATTTCTATTACCAATGCACAGAACTGGCGTTACTGGGCCGATAAACAATTGTATCGCGCCGCCGAAGAAGGAAATGACAGCTGGTGGGATGACCGTAAAAAATACCTCAAACGCAGAGCATTTGACATAGTAGCCGATCAGGTTGGTAAATTATTAAATCCGAATGTATTTACCATTGTATGGGCCCGCCGTTTTGCAGGCTATAAACGTGCTGACATGCTTACGCGCGATAAAGTGCGCTTTGAAAAATTAGTCGGCAGTACCAAATATCCTGTACAGATCATCTGGGCCGGTAAGCCATATCCCATGGATTACCCCGCCATCAATGAATTTAATAACCTCGTGAACATAAGCCGCAACTATAAGAACGTAGCGGTGCTGATCGGTTATGAATTAGGGTTATCAAAACGCCTCAAACAGGCTGCCGATATATGGCTGAACAACCCACGTGTGCCACGCGAAGCATCCGGCACCAGTGGTATGACGGCCGCTATGAACGGTGCGATCAACTTTTCTACTTCAGACGGATGGATTCCCGAATTCATCGATCAGGGGCATAATGGTTTTGTTGTTCCTAAAGCTGATTATGCAAAAATGAGCGTACAGGAACAGGACCAATACGACCTTGATAAAATGTACGATCTCCTTGAACGTGACATACTTCCTATGTATTACGAGCGCTACGATACCTGGCGCCAGATAGCTAAGAACGGCATGCGTGATGTACGCTTCCAGTTCGATTCAGGAAGAATGGCGAATGAGTATTACGAGCTGCTGTACAAGTAGTAAGTTTTAAGTAATAAGTAGTTGATAGGTTAATAAGTTTATAGGTTGAAAAGTTAATATGGTTAACGTCAACTTATAAACTTATTAACCTATTAACTTTTCAACCCTTTTTTCAGCGCATTTATGTAATTATCACCGGGTGAGCATCCATAATAAAATCACTCACCCAAACTTAATTATATGAAACGCATGCTGATTGTATTGCTGGCCATTTGTTTTGCTCTATCCGTACAGGCCGGCGGGGATAAAAATATTGTTTCTTCGGTGTTGAAATCGGCCATGGTATATCGCTCCGGTGCCGAGCTCACCCATACCGCCAAAGTATTGTTAAATCAGGGTAATAATGATGTTATAATAGATAATATCAGCAACCGCATTGATATTAATAGTCTTCAGATAGGGACCACCGGTAACGTAACCATTCTGTCGGTTGAATTTTCTACCAATTTTCTGCGTCCCGAACAAAAATTACCCATCGTAAAAAAGCTGGAAGATTCACTGGAGAATGTGAATGATGATCTCACCAAAGTACAGGTAGTTTTAAAAACCGATCAGGAATTGCTCGATCTGTTAAAGGCCAATAAAGAAATACGCGGCGAACAAACCGGTGTAAGTGTTACCGAACTAACCAAAATGGTTGACTACTATAAAAACAAAACACTGGAGTTGCAGAATGAGATCAGCCGGTATAAAGAAAAGGAAACAAAGCTGCTGGACCTCACTTCAAAAATAAACCGCCAGATAACCGAAGAACAGCAAAAGAACAATAAAACTATTGGCAAGCTGATGCTGCAGTTGTATAGCCCTATGGCCACACAATGCGACTTTACCATTTCATACATAACACCATCTGCATACTGGAATCCCACCTACGACCTGCGCGTGGAAAATATAAATAAACCTGTTGCCTTATCCTATAAAGCAAAGCTGGTGCAAACCACCGGTATCGACTGGCAGCAGGTAAAACTGGCCTTGTCAACGTCGGTTCCTTCGCAACATAATAATGCACCGGAAGTAAAAAGCTGGTTCCTGGCATATGCCAATCCCGTAACTGCATACGATCAGTTGTCTGGCAGAATACCCGGTGTAGCCGTAGCACCAACTGCTTCGTTGCAGGAGGTAGTGGTCGTAGGGTATGGCAGCAAAAAGGAGAGAGATGATAACGAAGAAGAAAAACAAGTAAGTGAGCCGATTTATGTGGTGAATGGCTCGGTTATCAGTAAAGCAGAATTTAATCGCATTGACAGAAGGGCTATTAAAAGTACCGAAGTATTAAAAGATGGGCAGGCTTCCGCTATCTATGGCAGCCGTGCCGCTGGTGGCGCCGTAATAGTAACTTTAAAAGACATGGGCGATTATATATCGGTTAAAGATAATGAGCTGAATGTGGTATTTGATATCGATCTGCCGTACGATGTGCCATCGAATGGAAAAGAACAAAATGTTAACCTGAA
>Ga0105239_10003904_pt1 | contig 18073 bp, 16 predicted proteins | sample KBSC44metaG_FD_92761 | JGI IMG/M metagenome (GOLD analysis project Ga0105239, IMG submission 92761) | Corn rhizosphere microbial communities from Kellogg Biological Station, Michigan, USA - KBS C4-4 metaG | ecosystem: Host-associated > Plants > Roots > Rhizosphere > Soil | place: Michigan, USA...
CCGCGGCTGGCGGCATGCCTCCTGGCGGGGGCGGCATGGACTTCTAAGTTCACCCTCAGCCTAATAACGGAGGCCCGGCAGCAATGCCCGGGCCTTTGCTGCATTGATTGGTCATTTTGTCATCTTTTATTGGGCCGTTTCCACGGTAGCACTCGGGATGCTTCCGCCATCTTCGCTTGTACGGAATTAGTACGGCCCCGGCGCGACCCAGAAGAGACGACCGTTCCAAGCCCAAAAAAGGAAGAAAAAACTACAGATATTTTAGCTTGGTAGCGGGGGAGGGATCCGCCACCACATCCTCAAAAAGATAAATCTCAAGTAAATTCAGCGACTTGCCAGGATCGGGGGCGCGAGTCCGAGCGTGATACATCTCATTCAGATGTAGCACCTCCACCGCGCCTTCAGGAAAGACATGGCAGTGGCGCGGCCCTCCTATCTCGGCCGCCGCCCCGACGGGCGGTACTACATCCAGATGCGATTGGGGAAAACGGCCGCGGCTCTCTTTGGCCGCCCTCTTTTCCGTGTCAGCCTCCGGACTGGCAGCTTTCAAGAAGCCCGGAGACGGCTGGTGGACAATCTGGAATGGGTCATGGAGGTCGTTCAGGCCCCGGATCTGGAGGCGTTGGGCGGTATTTTGCACCACCGGCTGGGTGTCTACGTCGTCGGCGGCGCCCCCGAGAATGAAAGGAGGTTGGCCGAACGCCTGGCTTTTGAGCATCAGGTCAGGAACTACATGGCCCGCGCCCAGGAGCGAGGGTACCAATTTGCGCTGCAGTTTCCTGGTTTCGCCACCCGGTGGGTGGAGTTCGTGAACCTGAACAAGCAAGCGGAAGCCCACATTGCCAAACACGTCGAGCGCCGCGCCTACCAGGCCGGTCGTGCCGACGAACGCGATTATCCGGTCAAATCCGATACCCTTCCGAATTCTCCGCCACTCGCCCAGATTGATCCCCTGCCCCTCATCGAGCGGATCGTGCAGGACGAAATCGCCAAGCGCATCGGCTCGTCGAATCCCGCGCCTTTCCAGTCGGCCTCCGCGCCGAAAGAAATGCCAGCCGTGGAAACGGAAAAGGCGCCGGACACGCGGATGTCTGATGCACTGGCCGAATTTCTAAAGCCGGTGGATCCTAAACGCCGGCACACCGTCAAGGGACGGTCAGAGGCCGAGCCCGTGGTCAGATTTGCCGTCGAATTCTTGGGCGATCCCAAGTTTAACGAGATCAATGAGCAGGATTGGAAGCGTCTTGATGAAGCGCTGACCGACATCCCCAAGACCAAGAATATCCCGGCCGAGGCCGCCAAGACGCTATTTGACCGGTTCAAATATGCAGAGAAGGAGGGCTGGAAGCGGCTCACGCGCATCACTCAGAAAACCCTCAAGTCGAAATATTGGGGGGGCCTCTACAAATTTCTGGATTGGGCGATCGCGAACAAATATTACGTAGGGGCCAGGCCGAAATTCGTTTGTATCGACCCTGAAAATACCCAGAGCCTTGACCGCGACGCCTTCGAGGACAATGAGATCATCGCTCTCCTGAGCCTTCCGCTGTTCACGGGCTGCCTCAACAGGCTCCACATTTGGAAGCCCGGAACGTATTTCGTTCAATCCCACATCTATTGGGGATACCTTATTTGCCTGTTCACCGGCATGAGGCCGGGCGAGGTCGGTCAGCTCGAGTGCTCGCAAATTCGAACCGACGGGACGTTCTTCTATTTCGACCTCAGGGATTTCGATGCCCGAACCGGAAGAGTCGCGCTCAAGGACCTGAGAAATCTCAAGACCAATTCGTCGGGGCGGGTTGTGCCAATTCACCCAATCCTGATCGAGCTCGGGCTGCTCGACCGAATGGAAGAGCTTTCCAATCAGGGGGAAAAACGGCTTTTCCCCGAATGGGAAAAATACGTTCGGAAAGACGGCACGGTTCGCTGGTCGCAGCCACTTTCGAAATCTTGGCAGTACATCAAGAAAATTCTGAAGATCGAGCGTCAGGACGTCTCGCTGTATTCGAGCCGGCACTTCATGGCCGAACTCCTCGACAACGACGCGATCGCGCAGCGAACCCGCGATCGAATTTTAGGACATGCCGGCGACGCCCGTCGACGCTATGGCCGCAACGGCGTCCTTGACCCCAAAGTGGCGGCCATCATCACATCCTTGGAGCCGCCGGTGATCAAGGCTGCACGCGAGATTCTGCTGGGAGCTAAGGAAAAGGCCGACCGAGGAGAGTTGATTGTGCTGAAGCCCTATCAGAGCGCTGGTTAGAAATTGGCACGGCGAGGCCCGTTCTCGCCCAGAATGTCAATCGGCGTTCGACTGGGACCCCCTATCGGCATCCGATTGGATGCCGATCACCCCGAAAACGGGGTCCTTATTCTCCGCTGCGATCGTGCTCGTTGCTGCGGAGCGAGCCGACGATTTCCGCAGCAAACCTGCGTACCTGCTGGGTGCTGCGGTCGGATCGGGCCATCGTGCCGAAGCCGTCGATCTCGCGCGGATAGATCCCGGCATCCTCGCAAGCGGCCAAGATCGCCTTGAGGGCCAGCTTGAACTCCGGGTCCGGCGAGGTCCCGTGGCGGTAATACTGAGTTTCGCCGATGCCGACCACGGCGACCGGCCTCGCAGCGTGCGCTCTGATCTGTGCGTCGAGCTCAAACTCGCCTGTCCTCGTTGCGCCTCTAGAGGTCCAAAGTCAGTGATTTCGTCTTGGCGCCCGAACAGCAGATCATCATCGTCTTGTTCGTCGCCTGTTCCTCCTTACTGAGAAACCGGTCGCGGTGGTCGGGTATGCCGTCCAGCACGCGCGTCTCGCAGGTACCGCAGACGCCTTCCATGCAGGAAAAGCTCGCGGCGATCCCGGCTTCCAGCACTGCATCGAGGATCGATTTCCCGGGCTCCACCAGGATGGCGCGATTGCTGCGGGCAAGGCGGATCTCGAAGCCGCCTTCAACCGCCGCTGCCTGCTTCGGCTTGAAGTACTCGACATGGACGAGATCGGCGGGGCGGCCGGCTGTTGCCGCCTCGAACGCCTCCAGCATCCGCTCCGGACCGCAGCAATAGAGATGGGCGGCCGCCGGCGCCCGCGCCACGATGCCGTTGAGGTCGAATAGCTGGCCGTCCCGATCGTCATCGAAATCAACATGCTGGGTCAAATGGTTCGGCCGAAGCAGATTCAGCTCGTCCAGGAAGGCCGCAGCCCGCCGCGTTCTTGCGGCATAGAACAGCTGCCATCGTCGTCCGAGTGTCTCGAGCCGACGGACCATCGAAAGCAGTGGGGTGATGCCGATCCCGCCCGCAATCAGAATCGAATGTTCTGCGTGCTCGACAAGCGCGAAGTTGTTGCGCGGGCAGGATGCGGTGACCGCGTCTCCCGCCCGGATCTGGTCGTGAATGAAAGCGGAGCCGCCGCGACTTGCCGGATCCTTGTTGACCCCAATCACGTAACGATGCCGCTCGCGCTGGTCGTTCACCAGCGAGTAGGAGCGAATGAGGCCGTTCGATAGGTGCAGATCGATGTGAGCGCCGGCCGTGAAGGCCGGGAGTTCGGCGCCATCAGACGGGACGAGCTCGTAGGAATTGATGTTCTCGGCCTCGAAGGTGATCCGCTTTGTTCGGAGCTGCAGCATCACGGCGCCTCACACCTCATAGCCGAAATCGGTCCCGAGCCTGGCCTTCATGAAGGGCGCGCCGACGTCGGCCCATTGCTCTTCCGGCGGCAGTCGTAACGACACCGCCCGGACCATGAACACGTCGGGATCGGTGACACCCGTCGGCTTCACGCCGTGGTCTCTGTACGCACCGAGCGCTTCGAGAATGAATCGCCGAGTCATGGCGATGCCGGTATCGCTGGAGCAGAGGTTTTCCTTGGTGCGATCGAAGATCGGCGATACCCCGCTCTGGCACGCGCCATCCTGCACCCACAGACCGGGCAGGCCCGAGAACCACGTGGTGCGCTGCGCTTCGTAATCGAATTGGAAGCCGTTCTGCGGATTGTACCGGGTCCAGTACCCGGCATAGGGAACCGTCACCGGCCGCTCGACCAGCGCATGGCGGCTGGCATGTCCGCTCTCGCGGCCGTTGTGGCCTTCGGCAAAGACCTGCCGCGTCTTGGGCAGCAACGGCTTCGACGGATGATACGAAAACATGATGCAGAGGGTGTTCTCGTCGTCGATCGGGACCCAAGCATGCCCGCTCAGGTCCGGGAACGGAGACAAGGGCGGCACCAGCGTATAGAACGGCAGGAGGAATTGATTGACTCGCCAGTACAAGGTGTTGGCATCATAGTGGCGCCGCGCGGCGATGCTCATTCCGAAATCTTGCTTGATGCATTCGAAGGTCGGGCGGAGATCGCGCTTCTGAATCCAGGCGTTGGTCGTGCCCTGCGAGTCCAGACGTCCGTGCAGCAACGGCGCGTGAGCCGAATCGATCTCGCCTTCGACGGCCTGCAGCCAATTGCATTCCTGGACCCGCAGCGAGATATGCACCTGATCCTGCGGCACCAGGTTCCATTCGACATTCGGCAGCGGCGGCAGCTCGGCCTGCTCGGGCCCCATATATACCCAGATCATCCCGTTGCGCTCCCTGCAGGGATAGGCCTTGATCCGCACCCGCTCCTTGAGGCGGCTGCGCACCGGCTCGGCAGGCATGTCCGTCACCGCGCCGGTGACGTCGAACTTCCAGCCATGATAAACGCAGCGCAGCCCACAATCCTCGTTGCGCGCAAATACCATCGGCGCGCCGCGGTGAGGACATGCCTGGTCGACCAGGCCAACCCGCCCTTCGCTGTCCCTAAAGGCAACGAGATCCTCGCCGAGCAGCCGGATGCGCCTGGGCTGACCGTCGGCAGCCAGGTCAGCGGAGGGCAGGAACGGAATCCAATAGAGGCGAAACAGGTCGCCGAGTGGCGTCCCCTTTCCAACCCTGACCAGCCTCTCATTGTCTTCGTGGGTGAGCATGGGCTTCCTCCATAGCGATTGCCCGATCAGGACTTCGATGTGCTGTTGAGGAGCGCGGCGACTCGAGCTTCCAGGCCAAGCTCGCGCGCCGTCCAGAGCGGGTCGCAAGCCGCGAGCGGCTCGCGTGGGACCGGCGGTTGCTCGCCTCTCTCGACCAGCCCGACGATGATTTCGATACGCCGGCGCTCGAGCTCTCGCAGAGCATCTTCGACCACGGCGCTCTCGACGCAGCACCCGGGAAGTTCGGGGTAAGCGAGACGAACCCGCCATTGGCCGGGCTCAGTCTCGGTGGCCTCCGCTTGCAGGAGATAGGGTATCGACAACAGTGCCTGCAGTCCCAACACCACCTCCTAGGGCGCCTCGCCGCGCTCATTTTCTCGAATGCCTGCGCGCGAATGCGCAAGCGCCGCAGGCTTCGTCGACATTGGGGCAAAATGCCCGGCGCCGGACGTGAAGGCTGCCCGAAGTGAACCCGGCGAGGCCGACGAGGTGAATACGCCGCCAAGTCCCGTCACTCCCTGCACTGAATGGATCCGGTGCGACTGCATCTGCCTTGCGTTCTTGCCACACGGATTGGCCTTTGCCCCGCCGCCGCAGCTTCCGCGCGAGACCCCCGTTGCGAGCCGCCGCGTATTTCGCCCTCGACAGTGCACCATCCTGCATCTATATTGGTCCAACCATTGAGATAGTCAAGGAGAATTGCGCCGTCATGAGCTTCACCGAGGAGCAGGTCGCCTTTCGCGACAGCATTCAGAAAGTCGTCGCCAAGCACGTGGCGCCAATCGCGGCCGAGATCGACGAGACCGACCGCTTCCCCCAGGAGATCGTCAAGATCTTCGGTGACATGGGGCTGATGCAGCTCTGGGTCCCCGAGCAGTATGGCGGACCCAACGGCAATCTCACCATGATGTGCATCGCGCGCGAGGAGATCTCGAAGGTGTCGCCCGCCTGCGCCTCGATTGCCGGCCTCAACACCATGTTCATCATGCCGCTGCTGCACTTCGGCTCGGAAGAGCAGCGCAAGCGATTCCTTCCAATCATCGCCAAGGGCGGCGTGGTGACGGCGATCGCTATTTCCGAGCCACAGGCGGGCTCGGACGTCTCGGCGCTCAATACGCGCGCCCGCAAGGACGGTGACGGCTACGTCATCAACGGCCGCAAGCAGTGGTGCAGCTACGGCGTGGAATCCGATTACATCGTGCTGATGGCGCGCACCAGCGACAGCCCCGGCTCAGAGGGCATCAGCGCCTTCATTCTCGAGCCGAAGAAGATGCCGGGCATCAGCTTCGGCCGCCATGAGCGCAAGATGGGTTTCCGCGGCGCGCCGAACACGCCAATCTTCCTAGACAACGTCCGTGTGCCTGCCGAGAACCTCGTCGGAGAGGAAGGCAAGGGGTTCAAGGCCTCGATGCGCGCGCTCGATCTAAATCGGCCGACGATCGGCGCGCAATGCGTCGGTCTTGCGCAAGGTGCGTTCGAAGCCAGCCTCGCTTACGCCAAGGAACGGAAGCAGTTCAAGAAGAGCATCTCCGAGTTCCAGGGCGTCCAATTCATGCTGGCGGACATGGCGATGCAGATCGAGGCGGCGCGCGCCTTGGTGTACGAATGCGCCCGCGCCGGAGATGTCGGCGATTGGCAGCGCCTCAACCTGCTTGCGAGCATGGCCAAATGCGTCGGAAGCGACATGGCGATGAAAGTCACGACCGACGCGGTGCAGATCTTCGGAGGCTATGGCTACACCATGGATTATCCGGTCGAACGGATGATGCGGGACGCCAAGCTGACCCAGATCTTCGAGGGGACCAACCAGATCCAGCGCCTTGTCATTGCGCGCGAACTGCTTCGCTAAGTCAAAAAAACCAGAACAACATAATCGGGAGGAAATATCGTGAGCCGTCGATCCGCTCTGTCGTGTTCTATCGTCGTCGCCGCACTGCTGTCGCTTGCGAGCGTACATGCCCAGAAAGCCTATGGGCCGGGCGTCAGTGATACCGAGATCAAGCTCGGCCAGTCGACGCCGCTCAGCGGCCCGGCCTCCGCATTCGGCGCCGGGGCCGGACGTGCGGTGGTCGGCTATTTCGAGATGCTCAATGAACGCGGCGGGATCAACGGACGCAAGATTAGCTTCACCCAGCTCGACAATGCCTACAGTGCGCCAAAAGCCATCGAGCAATCTCGAAAGCTCATCGAGGACATCGGCGTGCTGGCCGAGGTCGGCACGATCGGAACGGTGCCGAACGTCGCGATCCAGAAATATCTGAACTCGAAGAAAGTGCCACAACTCCTGATCACCGCAGGGGGGCGTCGCTTCAACGATCCCAAGCAATTTCCCTGGACCGTTCCGCTCTATCCCGACTTCGAGACGGAAGGGCGGACGGTCGCCAAATACATTCTCAACACCAAGCCGGATGCCAAAATCGGCGTCCTCTACCAGAACGACGACTTCGGGAAGGATTATGTCAAGGGGCTGCGCGCGGGCTTCGGCGAGAAGGCCACTCTGATCCTCGCCCAGGTTTCTTACGAAATCGCCGATCCGACCATCGACTCTCAGATCGTGCAGTTGAAATCCGCCGGCGTCGACACTCTGGTCGAGCAGTCCTCGGCCAAGGCAGCGGCTCAATCGATCCGCAAGGTCCATGAGCTGGACTGGCATCCGCTGCACATCATTGGCGGCTCGACAGCGTCGGTCGAGACGGTGCTGAAGCCAGCCGGCTTGGAGGCCTCGCGTGGATTGGTCACCACGCAGTTTCTCAAGCAACCGGGCGATCCGGCCTGGGCCAACGACGACGAGGTCAAGGCCTACAAGGATTTCCTGAAGAAGTACGCGCCATCGGTCAATTCCGACGATTATTCGGTTCTCGTCGCCTATATGAATGTCAACACGCTCGGGGCCGTACTGAAGGCATGCGGCGATGATCTGAGCCGTGAGAGCCTGCTTCGACAGGCGACCTCGCTGCACGGCCAGCGCATGCCGATGATGTTGCCTGGTATCACCATCAGCACCACGCCCGAAGACTACACGCCCTTCAGGACTCTGCGCATCGCCGTTTTTGACGGGACCAGCTGGACTTTATCCGGCGAACCGATCTCGGCGGATTAGGAGCAAAGAGCCGGTGGCGCGCGTCTCGTGCGCGCCCCACCGCAAGTTTCGCCTTCGTGTTTCGGCACCTCGTCAAACGCGATGCTAAGGGAGGACGAAGGCTGGTCAATCAAACACTGATGTGGAAGCCGCCGTTGACGCCGATGTGCTGGCCCGTCGTGTAAGACGCAGCGTCTGAAAGCAGGAAGCAGACGGTCCTCACCACCTCATCCGGCGTCGCCCAGCGCGCAAGCGGAATCTGCGCCAGCAGACCATCACGGAATTTCTCGCCTCGCACCACCTCGGTCATTGGTGTTTCGACCACGCCAAAGCAGATTGAGTTGGTGCGGATGTTGTACTTGCCCCATTCCCGCGCCGCGGTCATGGTCATGCCGAGAAGTCCCGCTTTGGCGGCCGCATAGTTGATCTGTCCGACCGAGCCCTTTCGTCCTGCGTCAGATGAGATGTTGACGATGGACCCGCCGGAAGCATCGCCGTCCTTGGCGCGCTCGACCAGATGGCGCCCGACGGCCTGCAGCCAGAGGAAGGCGCCGGTGAGATGGACGTCGATGACCTCCTGCCATTGACGCATGCTCATCTTTTCGATCATCGCGGGACGGATGATGCCCGCATTGTTGACCAGTCCGTTCACCGAGCCGAACCGGTTGGCGGCATCTGCAATGGTCTTTGCCGCCAACTCCGCGTCAGTGACGCTGCCGATGACCTTCATCACGCGCTCCGCAGGCAAGCTCGCCAGGACCGCCCCGAGCGCCTCGCCATTGAGATCGACGCCGACGATGTTCGCACCGAGCTCGATTGCGAGTTCGGCTGTTGCCTTGCCGATTCCCTGTGCAGCACCGGTGACGACGATCGTCCGGCCTTGCAGTGACACCATGTTCTTCGTCATTGGCCATTCCTTGGTTCGTGGGTAAAGCTTGCTATCCCGCGCAGTCTGCGTGGCCGTTTCAAGTCGTTGCCCAGCCATGGCTGAGCACCAGCGCCTCTCGCTCGACGACGCGCGCCTGAAATGCGATGCGATCGTCTAAACGCCAGCATTCGAGCCGGATCGTATCTCCGGGAAACACCGGCGCGGACATGCGGGCGCGGATCGTCTTCAGCTTCACGGGATCTCCCTCGCAGAAGGCCTCAACCAGGCCGCGGCAGGTAAATCCGTAGGTGGCAAGTCCATGCAGGATCGGCCGTGGAAAGCCGGCCTTGGCAGCGAAGGCAGGATCTATGTGCAGCGGATTGAGATCGCCCGAGAGGCGATAGAACACCGCCTGGTCCGGGCGCGTCGGCAACGTGATCACCCGATCCGGCGCGCGATCCGGGACGGGCGTCGGCGCAGCCGCGGGTTCGTCTCCGCCGGAACCTTGCGAGAAGCCGCCGTCGCCACGCAGGAAGAGCACCTGTTCGCTGATGGCCACCAGTTGATTGCTGGCTTCGTCCCATAACTCCTTCTCGACATGCATGACGGCGCCCTTTCCCTCGCCCTTGTCGACCAGGCGTGCGACCCGACTCTTGCCGAGCAGAATTCCACTCGAAGGAAGTGCAGCATGCATCTGCACGGACTGCTCGCCATGCACCATCTTCGCAAAATTGATCCCGAACTCCGCGTTATCCCGCATCCAGGCGCCCGGCGAAGCCAGCACGGTCGCCATCGTCGGAAGTGGCACGAGATTCTTCTCGTACACGAGGCGCAACTGCCGCTCGTCGAGCGGATCGCACGCGGCACCGACACCGAGCGCGTAGAGAATGGTGTCTCTTGCCGTGTAGGCATGGCGAACGTCGCCGGACCGCCAGGCTCGCGTCTTGGCATAATCAACCATGGTCGACGGCTCTCTCTCTCTCCCCGGGAAGGATCAATGTCATCTATTGGTGTTTGGTTGAACCAATGATATATGTCGACGCCGCCGCGGTCAACGACGCCTGAGGCCGACGCGCGGCGACGCGCTGAACATGAGCCCAAGAGACCTGATGAGCATTCGACGCAAGGCCTGCATCACAGGCGCCTATGAGCACCCGACGCGAAAAGCACCGGACAAGACGGTGGCCCAGTTGCATGCGGAATGCGCGCGCGGCGCCCTGGAAGACGCCGGACTGCGCCTCGAGGATGTCGACGGCTATTTCTGCGCCGGCGACGCGCCAGGGCTCGGCGCGAACAGCATGGCGGATTATCTTGGGCTCCGGCCCCGCCATGTGGACAGCACCGATACCGGCGGATCCGCCTATCTGGTTCACGTCTCGCACGCCGCCCAAGCCATTGCCATGGGCAAGTGTGATGTGGCCCTGATCACGCTCGCCGGCCGGCCGCGCAGCGAGGGATCAAGCGGCGTCGCACCGAGGCTGACCGGCGCAGGAACGCCGGACGTGCCTTGGGAGGCACCCTATGCGCCCGTGACGGTCAACATGTATGCGCTGGCGGCGAACAGGCACATGCACGAGTACGGCACGACCAGCGAACAGCTGGCCTGGATCAAGGTCGCGGCGGCCACCCATGCGCAGTACAATCCGAATGCGATGTTGCGCGAGCCGGTCACGGTCGACGATGTCCTCGCCTCCCCGATGATCTCCGATCCCCTGCATCGGCTCGACTGCTGCGTTGTCAGTGACGGCGGGGGTGCCCTCGTCGTCGTTCGCCCCGAGATCGCCCGCTCGCTCAAGCGGCCCGTCGTCAACATCCTCGGTGCCGGCGAAGCCATCAAGGGCCAGCTCAACGGCCAGGTCGACCTGACGTTCTCGGGCGCGGCGTGGTCCGGCCCGCGCGCCTTTGAAGAAGCCGGGGTCAAGCCATCCGATATCCAATACGCCTCGATCTACGACAGCTTCACCATTACGGTGCTGATGCAAATCGAAGATCTCGGCTTTTGCGAGAAGGGCAAGGGCGGGCGTTTCGTCGCCGACGGCAATTTGATCTCGGGAGTCGGCAAGCTTCCCTTCAACACCGATGGCGGTGGCCTCTGCAACAATCACCCAGCCAATCGCGGCGGCATGACCAAGGTGATCGAGGCGGTCCGGCAGTTGCGCGGCGAAGCGCATCCGAAGGTGCAGGTCGCCCATTGCGGCCTCGCCTTGGCCCAAGGCACCGGCGGCCTGCTCGGCTCCCGACACGGAAGTGCCACCCTCATCATGGAGCGTGCGTAAGATGACGACGATGTATCAGGACCGCCCGCTCGGCGCGGGCGTGCATGACCCTGCGACCGAACCGTTCTTTGCAGCAACTGCAAACGGTTCGCTCCGCATCAAGCTGTGCGTTTCCTGCCGCAAGCCGCATTGGTATCCGCGCCCCCTTTGCCCCTATTGCCTCGGCGACACCGAATGGAGCGATGCCGCCGGCAAAGGCGTGATCTACAGCGTCAGCGTCACCCGCCGTGCCGGTCCTATCCCCTATGCGATTGCCTACGTTCGGCTCGATGAGGGCGTCACGATGCTGAGCAACATCGTCGATTGCGATCTCGACTCCGTGTGCATCGGGCAGCGCGTCCACGTCGTCTTCAAGCCCGCCGACGACGGCACGATGATCCCGATGTTCGCCCCCGATCAGGGCTGACGAACCGCGAGGCGGAGTCTTGCTCCGCCATGGGAGCCGGGTATGCCTGCAGTCCGCTAATGGACTCGTGAGAAGCGGATCGGGAGCCGCTTCAGGCCGCCGACGAACGACGTCTCGGTCCAGGCCGGATCGCCAGTCAGTTCGACGCTACCCACGCGCGACAACAGCTCCCGGATGAAGGCGATCATTTCGACCTTGGCGAGATACATGCCAAGGCAGGCGTGGATGCCGAAGCCGAAGCCGACATGGCGGTTTGGCGCCCGATCGGCAATGAATGTGAATGGACGCTCAAAGGCATCCTCATCCCGGTTGGCGGACGGATAGGCCAGCAGCAGGTTGTCGCCTTGCTTGATGGTCTTGCCGCGCAAGGTGTAGGTCTCGGTCGCGGTCCGGAAGAAATGCTTCACCGGAGACACCCAGCGCACCATCTCCTCGACCGCGGTCGGAATGAGATCGGGATTGTCTTTCAGCTTCCGCATCTCCGCCGGATTCTCGATCAAGGCGAGCAAACCGCCCGATAGCGTGGCGCTGGCCGTGTCGTGACCGGCACTGGCGAGCGCCACGTAATAGGACGACGTTTCAAACTCTCCGATCGGCTTGCCGTCGACCTCGGCGGTCGCGATGATGCTTGCGAGATCGTCCTTGGGGTTCTGCCGGCGGTCTTGCGCCACTTCCCTGAAGAAGTTCACATAGGCGAAGGTAGCTTCGATCAGGTCGCTGCCGCGCTGCATCTCCGGGTCGCCGCCGCCGAAATAGGCCTTGGTGATGTCGAGCAGCCGCTGGCCATGCTCGTCCGGAATCCCCAGAATCAGCATAATGACCTTCAGCGGGTACCACACTGCGACATCGTTGTAGAAATCGCACTCATTGCCTTTCTCCAGCATCTGGTCGACGCTCGCGCGGGCGAGCGAGCCGATGCTCTCTTCGAGACGACGCACCTCACGCGGTTGAAACCAGGCATGCGTGATTTTCTTGTATTTGGCATGCTCTGGATTATCCATGTGATTGATGGCGCGGACCAGCATCGGGCGTCCCGCCATCGCCTCGCGCACCTTGTTCTCGAATTCGATCGACAATATCTTGGTGCGGGGCGCGTTGATGAACCGCTCGTTCTGCCGCTCGATCTCGATGATGTCCTGGTGCTTGGTGATGGTCCAGAATGGGCGAAATCCCGACGGCTCCGTCCAATGCACCGGATCGCTCTCGCGGAGAGTCGAAAACAGCGCGTGCTGCCTCTCAAGACTTCCATAGGTGTTGTGATCGACGATCGCCTGATCCAAATTCGTGTCCTGCATCGTGTCCTCCCCTGCTTTGTGTTCAGTTCATCCGCAGCACCGGCTTGACGGTTGCGCCGGCCTCCATGTCCTCAATGGCTCGGTTGATCTCGTCGAACGGATAGAAGCTGACGATCCTGTCGAGCGGCAGCCGCTCCTCGCGGAAGAATGCGATGAGCTGCGGCAGGAAGAGGCCCGGCACGGCATCGCCCTCGACGACGCCGCGCACGGTCAAGCCCCCGCCGATCAGAACACTGGCCTCGACCGGAAAGCGCGTCCCACGCGGTGGTGCGGCGACTTGGGCTGACGAGCCTCGCTGACGCAAACATCCGATGGAAGCCGCAACCACTTCTGGAACACCCGTGGTGTCGAGCGAGTGATCGACGCCGCGGCCCTTTCCCAACGCAGCAACGGCCTTGGCGAGATCCGGCGCTCGCCCGTCGATTGTATGGGTTGCTCCAAGCTCGAGCGCGCGCGCGAGCCGTTCGGCACGGACATCGACGGCGATAATCGTGCTACAGCCCGCAAGCCTCGCGGCCATAATTCCCGCCATCCCTACTGCGCCTACGCCGAACACCGCGATCGATGCACCGGCCCGGGGCGACAGAACGTTCAGCACCGCACCCGCACCGGTCTGAATTCCGCAGCCGAGCGGAGCAAGCAGCGCGAGCGGCAAGTCCTTGTCGATCTTGACGACGTTCCGCGCAGACGCAATGGCGTGAGTTGCGAAAGCCGATTGCGCAAAGAAATAGCCGCCAAGGTCGGCGCCACGGTAACGAAGCCCCGAGCCGCCGCGCCGCTGTCCGAACAGGTTGATCATTCCGAACTCGTCGCAATAGCCCGGCGCGCCGAGCTGGCATTGTCCGCAAGCGCCGCATGAGCCGAAGCTCATCAAAACGTGGTCGCCCTCGGCCAGTCCGGCCACGCCCGGGCCGACGCGCTCGATCACCCCCGCGCCTTCATGGCCGAGAATCTTGGGCAACGGCACCGGGATGTGCTGCAGCTTGACAGCGAGATCGGTATGGCAGATGCCGCAAGCTTCGATGCGCACCAGCACCTCGCCAGCCGCGAGATCATCCGCCAATTCGCAGTTGATCAGTTCGAACGGACGCTCCGGCGCAAGCGCCACTGCGGCGGTGATCTTCATGCTCGTCCAGTGCTCCGTTGCGAATGCGTCGGTCCGGTCAACCCATGCGGAAGCGGATTCTTTCGGTTTGGATCAATGCAATTGGCAGCGGACCGGGAGCCGCTTGGGCCCGTTGACGAACCAGGAGACGGTCATCGCACCTGGCCCGTCGAGCGCGACCGACGAAATTCGCTGCAGCAATTCTTCGAAAAGGATCCGCATCTCGAGCTTGGCAAGATACTGTCCCAGACACAGATGGGGTCCGTAACCGAAGGCCAAGTGCCGGTTCGGCGACCGATCAATCCGGAACGCGTCGGGATCCTGGAAGACTGCCTCGTCGCGATTTGCCGAGGCGTAGCACAGCATGAGCCAATCGCCGCGCCTGATGCGGCGGCCGTCCAGCTCGGTATCCGCGGCCGCCGTCCGCATGAAATGCTTGACCGGCGTGCTCCAGCGGATCGCCTCGTCGACGAAGCCGGAGATCAGGGTTGGGGTGGCCTTCAGCTTGTCGAACTGCTCCGGATGCTCGCAAAGCGCCCACATCCCGCCCGCGCTCGAGGACGACGTCGTGTCGTGACCGGCGGTCGCGATCGTCACGAAATAGCTGAGCGCATCCAGGTCAGAGATGGGGTTGCCATCGATCTGAGCATTGGCGATAACGCTTGCGAGATCATCGCAGGGTTTAGCGCGACGGTTCGCGATCACCGAGGAGAAGAATTCGCCAAACTCCGAGACGACGTCCGAAAGCGCCGTGACGCCGTCATTCTGCCCCTTGCGGGCGTTGTCCGGGTCCTTGGCACCGAAGAACTCCTGCGTCAGGCGCAACATCTTGGGCTCATCGTGAGGATCGACCCCGAGGATGCTCATAACGACCCGGAGCGGAAAGCCGAGCGCGATTTCGGAGACGAAGTCGCAATGTCCGCCGGACATCGCGAGCCGATCGACATAGCTCTTCGCAATGTCGCGGATCTTGCCTTCGATCGAGCGAAGATTGCCCGGCGTGAACCATTTCTGCGTCAATGCCCGGAACTTGGGATGATCGGGAGCGTCCATCTGCACCAGCGAGCGGAGCAGGCCATTGCCGCCTGTTTCCGCCTCGATCCTGGCTTCGGCCTTGCGGCTCAGCAGCGCCACCGGGCGATCACTGCTGCGAAACACCTGGCTCTGTTGGCTGACGGTCTGAATGTCCGCATGGCGCGTCACGACCCAAAAGGGGTTGAAGCCGCGAGGGCTGGCCATGCCAAGCGGCTCATTGGCACGCAGCCAGCGATAGGCGTCGAAGATCCGGTGATCGGCATAGGCCGCAGGATCCGTCAGCACCGCCGCAATGTTGTCAGGGATCGCATGATTTGCAGCGCTCAACTGTGGTTCTCTCCCGCGTTGACCGATCTACTCTGCTGCCGCGACGGATTCGTCTTGTACGCCGCGAAGAACTTTGCTCCGGCGCAGCGCCGCAATTGCCTCCGGGCCCAGGCCCAACAGCTTCTGCAACAGCTCTGGCCCATCCGCGCCGAGCGCCGGCACCTTGTTCCGGACGTTGGCCGCGCTGTGCGCGAAGCGGAAGGCCGGATTTGGGATGCGCAACGGCCCGGCCCCGTCGTCGATCTCCTCGAGAACGCCACGCTCCTGGATCGGAGGCAGCGCCATGGTCTCGCGGATGGTTCGATACTGAGAGCACGGCACGCCGGCCTTGGTGAGCGTCGCCTCGCATTCCGCAGCCGTTCTCGGCGCGGCCCAATCATCGAGAAGCTTCATCAATTCGGACCAGTGATGCTCGCGGTCGCTGCTCGTGGCAAAGCGCGCATCGCTGATCCATTCGGGATGGCCGACGCCGCGCGCCAGAGCCTCGAAATTATTCTGGCTCACGGGGGCGACGAGCAGGAAACCGTCGCTGGCCTGCGTCGGCCGATAGAGCGGGCGGCGGCGCTCGGCCGGGAATTGTGCCTCCTGGCACTCATAGACCAGCATACCGACCATGGCGTCGAGCAGGGACACGTCGACATACTCGCCCTGCCCGGTCTTCAGCATGCGAAACAGGGCCGCTTGAATGGCTCCGAACGCGGTCGAGCCGCCAAGCACGTCGGCGATGAAGATCCCGTTCTTCAGAGGACGCGCAATGTCGCCCTCCTGATAATCGAGGTTCGCCAGGTCATAACCGGAGGTGGCGTGCAGGACCGGCGCGTAGGCACTGCGTCCCGACCACGATCCCTCCTGGCCGAAGCCCGAGATCGAGCAATAGACGAGCTTGGGATTGAGCTTGACCACAGTTGCGTAGTCCAGCGCGAGCCGCTGCATGACTCCAGGGCGGTAATTCTCCACGAGCACGTCGCAATGAGGCACCAGATCATAGATCAACTTGCGAGCCGCAGGTTGCTTGAGATCGAGGGCGATACTGCTCTTGCCGGCGTTGAGTTGGGCGAAATAGGCGCTTCGTCCGTGCCGCAGCGGCGGACGCATCCGGATATGGTCGCCCTCCGGCGGCTCCACCTTGATCACCTCGGCGCCCAGATCCGCCATCAGCCGTGTGCAATAGGGACCGGACATCATGGCGGTGAAATCGAGGACGCGAATTCCGTCGAGGATTCCAGGCCGGGCCGATGCGGACGCCATAGCGATGCTCATTTGAGATTCGTTTCGGAGACCGCGAGCGCAGCCAGCCGGCTGCCGCCGATCGCATCGAGATAAGCGCTTGGCGGGGCGCTCCGAACGTAGCGATCCAGATAGAGGCCAAACGTCTCCATGCTGGCGCTGCTCTTCACATACTCCTTCAGATGCGCGTCGTCGGAGCGATAGAGCGAGGGCGAAGCGGTCGGATGCGCCCCGAACGGCGCCTCCACGACCGCGTCGACCATCGCGCCCGGCAGCTTGGTCAGATGATTGCTGTGCCTGATCGTGTCGGTTGATACGATGCGATCCACCGAGACGATCACCCGCCGCGACGCCTGTGCGATCATTGCGTCGAAGAAGGGCGGGCCCAGGTGTTGGACATTGCCGTACTCGTCGGCTTGCTGGGCGTGCAGCAGGCATACATCCGGCTTGACGGCCGCAACGGCGAGCATCTTGCGCTCGCCGGGCTTGGACGGCAGCGGCCAGTAATGTTCCGGCGCGAATTTCGGCAGATCGGTGCCGAGGTCGGGCACCGGCATGTAAGGCAGATCGCAAATCCCCGCCCGCAGCCCGCCGGCAATGCCGGGGCCATCGAGATCGTGGACCTTGAGCGCACCGCTCTCCGCTTGACGACGGAAGTGCGGCGCCAGCCCGAACTGTTCGAAACTGATGAACACGCAGACGGTCGAGGCGGCACACCCCGCACCGATCAGCATGTCCGGCGCGATCGACCCGGGCGCCGGGATGAGGTGCAGGTCGCGCGCACCTTTGCGGATCAAGGCGCGCACCAGCGCCATCGGCTGCGAGTTGAATATCCAACCGCCAAGCGCGACTTTGGCTCCATCCTGGATATCAGCGACGGCCTCATCGACGGAAACGATCTTGCTCTTTGTCATGGGAGTTCAGCTTGCCTGTCGGGGATGGAAGGGCGGCGGCCTTGAAGATCAGGGAAACTTGCGTCGGAGATCGCCGCGACGATCAACATATTTGCGCAGCAGCTCGAGCTCATGATCGGTGGGCACTGCCGTCACGGGGGGCGTCCCCTCCACGATGACATCGAAGGCCGTGGAGTCGCGGATCTGCTCGAGGCTCACGCCCGGACTGATCGACTTCAGGCGCATGGCCTTGCTGCCGGGGGCGAAATCGAAAATCCCGAGCGGCGATAGCACCAATTTCGGACCGCCGGGCGGCAACCCCATGCGTTCGCGGGAGTCGCCACCTTCCATGTGGCCGGGACCGCACAGGAAATCGACCCTCGGCACGAACGCGCTACGGTCATGACGGGTCAGGCAGACGTAGAAGCGCTTGGCGAGACCGCACAGCGCGCTAATCCCGACGGTTCCCGGGCCGCGGACGCGCGGCTTGCGCTGGTCGCCAACCACGACCGTGTTGATGTTGCCGAACCGGTCGACCTGCAGCGCCGACAGGATGGCAAAATCGAAGAAGTGGACCTTCCAGTCGATGAAGTCGATCATGACCGGCAG
>Ga0105239_10003907_pt1 | contig 18070 bp, 17 predicted proteins | sample KBSC44metaG_FD_92761 | JGI IMG/M metagenome (GOLD analysis project Ga0105239, IMG submission 92761) | Corn rhizosphere microbial communities from Kellogg Biological Station, Michigan, USA - KBS C4-4 metaG | ecosystem: Host-associated > Plants > Roots > Rhizosphere > Soil | place: Michigan, USA...
ATTTATTTAATTTGAAAAAGAATAATAACATTTACAAAAATTGAATTATGTTTAGCGATTCAAAATACATTCTGTATAACTAAACTTAAAAATGGAACAAAAAGACAATAAAAATTACAGTTCGGCATTATACACGCTGATTACTGTGTTTTTCTTCTGGGGTTTTTTAGCCGCATCAAACGGTATCTTTATACCATTTTGTAAAACGCATTTTCATCTCACTCAATTTGAGTCGCAGTTGATCGATTTTACCTTTTATGGTGGATACTTTATAGGCTCATTAATACTTTACTTCGCATCACAGGCCAGTAAGGTTGATATCATGAATAAGTTGGGTTATAAAAATGGTATCATCCTGGGTTTAGTTATATCAGCCGTAGGCGCATTAGGTATGATACCTGCTGTGGCCAGTGGCGCGTTTGGTTTTATATTGGCGGTGTTTTTTATCATTGCTGTTGGTTTCTCTTTACAACAAACTGCTGCGAATCCATTTGTAGTGGCTTTAGGCCCTGCCGAAACAGGCTCCAACCGTTTGAATTTTGCCGGTAGTATCAATAATATAGGTGCCCTGTTAGGCCCGATAGTTGTGAGTGTGGTGTTGTTTGGTACTGCAAATTCCGAGGTTAAACCGGAAGTTAAAATATCGTCTATCAATAACCTTTACTACATGCTGGCAGCTTTATTTATAGCTGTGGCTGTGTTCTTCTGGTTCTCAAACCTGCCCAAAGTTACCAGCGACGAGAAAATTGAATCGAGCAAAAAAGCTAATACGCCGTTATTTATCATATTCATCGCGTTTTTATTGATACTAGCTGCCGACCCATTAAGCAATGCTATTGGTATCCCAAGCCAGTATTTTGTGTATGCTTCATTGGCTATTATCATATTTACGCTTGTAGGTACCATATTTGCCGCTAAACAAAGTAAAGAAGGTTGGGGCGCTATGCAATATCCGCAATTGATTTTGGGTATGCTGGCTATTTTCACCTACGTAGGTACTGAGGTTACTATTCAAAGTAACATGGGCTCTTTACTAAAAACTCCGGAATTTGGATCATTCAACGAATCGGACATTGCACCTTATATATCTTTATACTGGGGTAGCTTGATGATCGGTCGTTTTGCTGGTTCAATTGGGGCTTTCAACCTTTCTACGTCAACCAAGTATATTTTATACGTTCTTGTTCCGTTTGTAGCGTTTGGTCTGGTATTATTTGTAAACGCCATAACCGGTGTAAATGTAGGTAACCTGTATGTTTACGCGGTTTGTGTGGCAGTGCTTATTGTGGCCTTCTTTATCGGTCAGCAAAAGCCAACACGTACTTTATCTGTATTAGGTATACTTGGCGTTATATTTATGCTCATCGGTTTGTTCACTACCGGCAGGGTAGCCACTTTCGCTTTCATTAGCGGTGGTTTATGCTGCTCAATCATGTGGCCATCTATATTCTCATTGGCTATTACCGGTTTAGGTAAATACACCAGCCAGGGTTCGGCATTTTTGATCATGATGATCCTGGGGGGCTCAATTATCCCGCCACTGCAAGGTAAAATAGCCGATGGTGCAGGTAATGTTGTACCAGGCATGAGCGGTATCCATTTCTCGTACATTGTACCGGTATTGGGCTTTGCTTACCTGGCATATTTTGCATGGAAAGTGAGCCGTGAACTTCGCAGCCAGGGCATCGACCTTGACCATGTTGAAGTATCAGGCGGACATTAATATTTAGTTCATTAGTTCAATGGTTCATTAGTTTATTGGTAGCAAATTTGCCGATACTAATGAACCATTGAACTAATGAACCAATAAACTACATGAAACCAAGTTTCGATCATATTTTTATGAACCTGGCTACTGATCTGGCTAAGCGTTCACACTGCGTTAAAGCCCAGGTAGGCGCTGTTTTAACCCGCGACACCCGTATTATATCCATTGGCTATAATGGGCCGCCTGCACATACGCATAATTGCGATGAGGAATGGCCCGGCGAGGGTTGCCCCCGGGATTCAAAAGGAAGCTGCTCATTGGCACTTCACGCCGAAGAAAATGCCATACTATATGCCGTAAAAAATGGGGCTAAATTGGAAGGAGCTACGCTGTACACTACCTTATCACCTTGTCTGCCTTGTGCCCGCCTGATATTTTCGGCCGGCATTAAACACGTGTATTTTGATAAGTCATATGCCGAATACAAAGGTTTAGCCAGCGATGAAGGAGTTGATTTTTTGAATCACTTTGGTGTTAAAGCCGAAAAGTTTATTGGATAAGTAAATAATTCGCAAATCATGTACAATATACCTTTTCAAACTATTGACTGGGCCTCAGTTGGGAAAACAGAACACAAAGGAGAGACTGGAACCGCGTTTTGGCAAACTTTGTTGCTTGATGGGCTCAGAGTGCGATTGGTAGAATATTCTGCCGGTTACCTGGCCGATCATTGGTGCCAGAAAGGGCATATTGTGCATTGCCTGGAAGGGGAGTTTATAAGTGAACTTCAAAATGGCGAAGCGTTTACCTTAACTAAAGGAATGACCTATATCGTATCTGACGATCTGAGCTCGCACCGGTCTGTATCCGCGGCCGGTGTAAAGCTCTTAATTATAGATGGCAGCTTTTTAAAGCCCGACTCTTTAAGATGAAAGGTCAAAGGCGAAAGGGAGAAGGACTTTTCGCTTTTGATCTTTAATCTACACCTTTCGCCTTTGACCTTTATCCTTTCACCCTTACTTAAAGAATGAGCGGTTTTACCCTGTCCAGAGCAAAGTCCAGCTGTTGTTGTGGAGTTAGGTTGGTATTATCCAATATAATTGCATCCTCGGCCCTTACAAGCGGACTTTCCTCACGGGTGGTGTCCTGGTAATCCCGGTGGGCTATATTCTCAAATACCTCTTCTAACGTTATTTCGGGGTTTTTATCTTTGATCTCGTTATAGCGTCTTTCGGCACGCACTTTCGGATCAGCGGTCATGAATATTTTTACATCAGCATTTGGGAAAACGGTTGTGCCTATATCGCGACCATCCATCACGATGTTTTTAGAATGGCCCATGCGCTGCTGCTGTTTAACCATTTCTTTACGCACTTCGCGAATAGCCGATACCTCGCTTACTTTATCGGATACCGGCATCAGGCGGATCTCTTCAGATACCTCTTCGCCGTTTAAGGTGATGTGGGTTTGATAATCGCGCGAATGAAAATTAAGATGGATGTTTTCTAATGCCTCCTCAATTTGATCGTGATTGGTTACGTCGATATTGTTGCGTAAAAAATACAAGGCAACAGCGCGGTACATTGCGCCGCTATCTACATAAATAAAATGAAGTTTTTTTGCTAACGCTTTGGCCAGTGTGCTTTTACCACATGATGAATAGCCATCAATTGCCACTACTATGTTTTTACTCATAAGCGTAGCTAAAGTACAAATAATTGTGATTGGTTGAGTGGGGGATTGGTTGATTAAGTTCATTAAGTGAGTGGTTGCTTAGGTTGAATAATTTATATATCCTGAGAACTACTCACTTAATCAACCACTCATCCAATCAACCTAAATAATTACCTTTACCCCATGAACCTGAATAAATCAGATCTGCAAAAAGAAATTACTTATAAAACCTCGCGTAGCGGGGGTAAGGGTGGTCAGAATGTAAATAAAGTATCGAGCAAGGTGGAGCTTTTATTTAATGTGGATAGTTCTGTATTGTTTACCGAAGAGGAGAAATTGTTGCTGAAAGATAAATTACAAAACCGCTTCAATAAGGGTGGTTTTGTGCAAGTGATCTGTGATGAAGAGCGTAGCCAATACCTTAACAAAGAGAAAGCTATTGAACGATTGATATTATTACTTACTCGCGCATTACAGAAACCCAACGTGCGTAAACCAACCAAAGTAAGTAAGGCCGCAAAAGTCGCCCGCTTGGATGACAAAAAGAAACACTCCGCCAGGAAAGAAAACCGGAAAGTTGATTTTGATTGAGCCCTGAAAAGGCGACAATAATTTTGTTAAAAAGTGGGTTTACATGGTTTACACTTTTTACCATTAATATTGGATTAACCAATTGACTATCAATAGATTAATTATTTTTCTTGATAAAAAGTGTAAACCATGATTTTGTCGAATTTTGTCTGAATCAGAATTCTCAGAATTTGTAAATTAACAGAATTGGTCTTCATTCTGTTAATCCTTGAATTCTGTAAACAGCGAAGCCATCAACCAAGTTAATTCTGATTCAGAAGATAGATCATTTATTTAAACCGATACGCACCGGTAATGCTGGCCCATTGATGCGACCTAAGCATCTGCTCCGCATCTTTAGTGTGGAAAACAGCCGCCACGTCAAAAGTAAAACGACTGGTCGTAAAGGCTACCCCAACCTGGTTGCTGAATATAAAAGGCTTTTTGTTTAACGTAACCTCCAGGCTGCCTGGGTCATTGTTTTTGTTAAACAGGGGGCCTTGTATAGTGGCATCATACAATACACCGTTGATTTGCGGTTTATAGTAAAAAAAGATCTCATGCGCGTGCAACAAACCGGTTTGATCGGCCAGGGAAGTTGTACTTTGGGTACTTACCGAATTGAAAAGCTGGTTAAAATTGCCCAGACGGATCAACGGACCTAAACCTGCACCGGTAAACCCGTTACCCAGGTTGGCATATGAGGTAAAACTCAGGTCTACCCATGATGCCCTGGCCAATAGTTTATTATACTCGGCGCCTAAATTAAGTTCTACGTTGTTTTTTATCTGGTACTGCCAGCCATTGAGGGAATAAAAGCCGAAAGTATTATGAATGAATTTCTGTATCGGTTCGCCGCCTGCGGCTGGTCCTACAATGCCTACCTGTGCGCTAAGCTTGATGTTACTTTCGTTTTTATATAAAAGGTTGAGTGTTGACCCAATGTAGGAGTAGGCCGCGAAAGGCCTGTCTATGTATGAGGCATTAGGTACATAGCCCGATTGAGGATTGTACATTTTCTGACCGATCTCAAACCCTAAAACCTTGTTCTGCAAATCACCATCGGCTTTTAAAGCTTTACGGTAATAAATAAAGATACCATTGGTATAATACCTGTCTGAGCCCTGACCCAGGTACCCATCATTATCAGTTTGTATAGCAATTTCGTGACCGCGGGTTTGCGCAAATAAACTGATGGAACCCAACAGGCACAACAGTGTGAGGAATAGTTTATTAGACATTAGGTTGTAAAATATATCAGCGCCTAATATAGAAAAATTGAGCTGATTTATGTATGCACAAAAAAAGAGGGGTTAAATTATTTTTAACCCCTCTTTTTTTAATTAGCTATCGGCTTTTCGTCTTCCTTGACGGTAAGATCGATCGGATGACTTACCTTTTCATCCAGGAGTGCCAGCGCGATAACCTCGCGCATATCCGCTACATAATGAAAGCTTAGATCCTTGATATAATCTTCTTTGATCTCCAGAATATCTTTCTGGTTGGATTTACATAGAATGATCTCTTTAATATTGGCGCGTTTGGCTGCCAGTATTTTTTCTTTGATACCACCTACGGCTAAAACACGGCCGCGCAGGGTGATCTCGCCGGTCATGGCCAGGTTAGGTTTTACCTTACGTTGGGTAAATGCCGAAACCAGGGCGGTAAGCATGGTTATACCAGCCGATGGGCCATCTTTTGGTGTAGCGCCTGCAGGTACGTGCACATGCACATCCCATTGGTCAAATAACTTCGGGTTGATGTTGAAATAGTCGGCGTGTGCACGCAGGTAAGCTAAGGCGATAGTCACCGATTCCTTCATCACATCGCCCAGGCTGCCCGTTAAGGTTAAACGTCCTTTACCCGGGCTTAAACTAGCTTCAATGAACAGGATATCGCCGCCAACCGATGTCCAGGCCAGACCTGTAACTACACCGGCAACGTCGTTACCTTCATAAAGGTCCTTATCATAGATAGGGGCACCCAGTATTTTTTCGATATCTTTCTTGTTTACCACGGGATTGTATTCCTCTTCCATGGCAATGTTTTTGGCTACACCGCGCACTACCGAACCTATTTTTTTCTCCAACGCGCGTACACCCGACTCACGGGTATAGTCAACGATGAGCTTTTCCAATACATCGGTTTTAAGGCTTACATCTTTCAACTTTAGGCCATGCGCTTCGCGCTGTTTTGGCAATAGGTGTTGTTTGGCAATCTCTATCTTTTCTTCAATGGTATAGCCATTTACTTCGATGATCTCCATCCTGTCTAAAAGGGCTGGTTGGATGGTGCTTAATGAATTGGCTGTAGCAATGAACATCACGTTCGACAGATCGAAGTCCATCTCCACATAGTGGTCATAAAAAGTACTGTTTTGTTCAGGGTCGAGTACTTCTAATAAAGCCGATGATGGATCTCCGCGGAAATCGTTACCCACTTTATCAATTTCATCCAGTATAAACACAGGGTTGGCCGCACCTGCTTTTTTAACCGATTGTATGATACGGCCCGGCATCGCACCAATATAGGTTTTGCGGTGGCCCCTTATTTCGGCCTCATCACGGATACCGCCCAGGGCCATACGTACATATTTACGTCCAAGCGCTTTAGCAATTGATTTTCCCAGGGATGTTTTACCAACTCCCGGAGGGCCTACCAAACAAAGTATAGGGGCTTTCATATCGTGCTTTAACTTAAGCACAGCCAGGTATTCAATAATACGTTGTTTTACTTTATCCAGGCCAAAATGGTCTTTATCCAACACCTTTTGTGCCCGTTTAAGATCGAAATTATCTTTGGTGAACTCATTCCAGGGCAGATCCAGTAATAACTCAAGGTAATTGATCTGCACCGAATAATCTGCAGCTGCCGGATTGGTTCTGGCCAGTTTTTCGAGTTCCTTAGCAAAATGATCTTTTACTTCCTTGGCCCACTTCTTTTTCAAGGCACGTTGGCGCAGGTCATCAATTTCCAGATCGGGCGAGTTACCACCTAATTCTTCCTGGATAGTTTTTAACTGTTGATTTAAAAAATAATCGCGCTGCTGCTTATCCAGGTCGACACGTACTTTGGTTTGGATTTGATTTTTAAGCTCCAGCATCTGCAAATCAAGCGTAAGGTGTTCCAATACCATATTAGCCCGCTCGCGCAGGTTGGCAACTTCCAGCAGGCGTTGTTTGGCAGCCATATCGGCATTCATGTTTGATGAAATAAAATTGATCAAAAATGAAGTGCTTTCGATATTGCGGATGGCTATACCGGCCTCGCTCGGAATATTGGGCGATAATTGTATAATGTTCATGGCCATATCTTTAATAGACGATACCATGGCTTTAAATTCCTTATCCTCTTTGGCCTTTATTTCTTTAAAAGGTTCAACAGTAGCTTTTATATAAGGCTCGCTTTGTACTTCATCTTTTAAAACAAAACGCTTTTTACCCTGAATGATAACTGTGGTGTTACCATCGGGCATTTGTAGCATTTTGATGATGAGGGCAATGGTGCCAATTTTATTTAACTGGTTAAAATTAGGGTCTTCTATCCCCACATCCTGTTGCGCAACTACCCCAATCATACGATTGCCTTTGTTGGCATCACGTATCAGTTTAATAGATTTGTCTCTGCCAACAGTTATCGGTATTACCACACCTGGAAATAGAACGGTGTTACGCAAAGGCAATATGGATAATACCTCCGGCATTTCCTCATTGTTCATTTCTTCCTCGTCTTCGGTAGACATTAGCGGAAAAAACTCTGAGTCTTCGTTTATAACCGGCAGCGTATTTTTAAAATCGAATGGATCAAAAGTCATTAATTATATTTTATATATAGATAAAACCGTCATGTTGTCAGCCTGCATCGTCACCAAGGCTGTTAATTACAGGTAAAACTGCGGTTGTTACTTGTTGTAACCTATGTTTCAAGAGCTGTGCCAAGTTATGGTTATAATGCTTAACAAGCAATATGGCAGTGCAATGTATTGCCTGTTTGTTTATTACAAGTGATATATAAGTTAGGCAATTAAATGAGATTTTATTGATAAATATGAAAAAAAGTCATACTATAGCCTTCTGGAATTTTCTTGAAAACGATATTTTTCTGAAGAAAAGTACCGTTTGGCATAATAATTCGATATAATGGTAGTTATTGTTATACCGTTTCTGTTTCACTATTAATCGTTAAATGAAGTTATCGGTCATTGTATCCTTTCTGATTATGTCCTCGCTCGAAACAGCAGTGGCACAAAGCGCCTATGTAAAAATGGGACAGCAGGCCTTGATGGATGGCGATTTCAGATCGGCGGTATCACACCTTGAGAAAGCCTGTATCACAGATTCAACCAACGCCAACGCGCTGTGGATGCTGGGCTACTCTTATTACCATAGCGATAATTATAAAAAATCAATAGCTGCTTACACTCGTGTTATTGCTATAAAACCGGCAGATGCATCGGCTTATTATTACCGGGCCAGGGCAAAAAGTTACCTGGGGAAAGATAACCAAACGTCGCCGGCTGATAAGGAATTGTACCTGTTAGGTGCAATTGTAGACCTGACTAAGGCCATATCTATCAGCAGCGACCCAAATGATAGCAAATTCTACCAGAACAGGGGACTTGCCTATCGTGATTACGGATTGTTCAAACTACAAAATAACTCACATTTCTACGACCGGGCAAGGGGTATCAATTCCCTTAAAGCATCTATAACCGATCTTGAAAAAGTACTGAACGATAATCCAGGAAGAATGGATATTGCCAATCTGATCGATCAGTCAAAAGATAAGCTTTCACAGGCTGTTAGCCCTGCAGTAGCCCGCCATTAATATTTTTAGTATCAAGCAAGTAGTTAGTATCAAGTATCAAGACAACGGTACCTGGATGGTTCCATGGTTATTGATTTATCTTGATTCTTGACTCTTATTATTATTAATGTGCCAGTTCAAGGGTCTACACTTGAACTTTACTTTTAGGTGAGCGTCAACGCTCACCCGTTTGATATTTAAGCGTGGACGCTTAAATATGCGGTGATGCCTATAAAAAGTCTTGATACTTGATACTAACTACTTGATACTATTTGGAGTTCAAAATCCCTTCAATGCGATAATTGTTGCGACCCATTAACCTCACTTGCTGCCATTTCTCGATGAGGTAAGCTGAATCAGGAAAATAACTTAATTTTTCGCGGGTTTCATACAGCAGGTTTTTGGTGTGGTTAAAAATGAGCACCCATTTTATTTGAGCGCCATTTTTTCTGATCACGATGCGGGTAGTGCGCAGATCGGGGTATTTGGCCTGGTACACGATTAAGCTATCTGAGGTTTGAATCTTGTAGCTGTTTTTCCAGGCCGGCCGGTTAATATCTGATTGGATGAACAGGTTTAACTCCTGTCCCCAGTTAGTAATATGTACTGTTTTATTTTCTGTTACACCGTTATGGGTTACGGTTTTATTAACCAGCGGATTAAGTTTGGTGAGCTTTGCCGTGTCGGTTTTGAAAAAGCCGCTTATATCGACGTATTTGAGTACAGCGCCGCTTTGCTTGATATCCGGCCTGCATGATGGCAAGCCGGATATAAGCAGTATACCGCCCAAAAAGGCGGTTATGGGTAATGATTTCAATTTATACCAATACATTCCCGGTCATTTCCGCAGGGATAGCTACGCCCAGTATACTTAAAATGGTAGGGGCAACATCGCCAAGTTTACCATCCTTTACCTGTTTTACATCTTTATCAATAATAATACAAGGCACCAGGTTGGTGGTATGCGCTGTATTTGGCGAACCATCTTCGTTGATCATATAATCGGCATTGCCATGATCGGCCAGGATGATGAAGGAATAGCCATTGGCCAAACCTGCTTCAACCACCGCTTTGGTGCAGGCATCGGCGGTTTCGGCGGCTTTAACCACAGCGCTGAAAACACCGGTATGGCCCACCATATCGGTATTGGCAAAATTAAGACAAACAAAATCGGGCCAGCCGCTTTCCAGTTCAGGAATGATAGCGTCACGGATACCTGCGGCGTTCATTTCGGGCTGCAGATCATAAGTGGCTACCTTTGGCGATGGGGCCAGTAAGCGCTTTTCGTTATCAAATTCTTTTTCGCGACCGCCAGAAAAGAAGAAGGTTACGTGCGGATATTTCTCCGTTTCGGCTATCCTGATCTGTGTTTTGCCTGCATTTTGCAAAATCTCGCCCAGGGTTTTGGTCAGGTCCTCTTTGTTAAACACCACCTGTACGTTCTTAAAGGTTTCGTCGTACGGGGTCATAGTGATATAACGGATAGCCAGCGGGTGCAGATTATATTCTGGGAATGATTTCTGCGTTAATGCTATACTGATCTCGCGACCCCTGTCTGTACGGAAATTGAAGCAGATCACCACATCACCCTCTTTTATAACGGCCAATGGTTTGCCATCGGCATCAACACGTACAATTGGTTTTATAAATTCATCGGTTACACCTTCTTCGTATGATTTTTTGATCAGGTCTGTAATGTGCTGGGTTGCTTCTCCCTCGCCGTTAACCAGCAGGTCATAGGCCAGTTTTACCCTTTCCCAACGATTATCGCGGTCCATGGCATAATACCTGCCAATAGCAGATGCGATCTTTGCATCAGATCCATCGATATATTGCTCCAGATCGGTAACAAAGCCTAATCCCGATTTAGGATCAGTATCGCGGCCATCTAAAAAAGCATGGATGTATACATTTTTAACATCCAATTGCTTCGCGGCATCGCACAAACCTTTTACATGCCTGATATGGGAGTGAACCCCACCATCAGAAACCAGGCCGATGAAATGTACATCGCGGTTGTTTTGTTTGGCATATTCAAAAGCATCTTTCAGTACCGGGATGGTTGGCAGTTCATTATCGTCAACCGCTTTATGTATGCGCCCCAACTCCTGGTAAACTATGCGACCAGCGCCCAGGTTCATGTGCCCAACTTCTGAGTTGCCCATTTGCCCTGCGGGTAAACCTACAGCGGTTCCGGATGCTTCGAGTTTTGAATTTGGATATTGCTGCAGCAAACTATCAACAAAAGGAGTGTTTGCGGCAAGTATAGCGTTCGACTGGTCGTTACGGCCATAACCCCAGCCATCAAGAATAATTAATGCGAGTTTTTTTTGATTTTCCACATCGCAAATATAAAGGCAACGCTGTACTTTATATGATTATTTTTTTAATTTCGGTTTACGGAATATACTATTCATGATTTGATAATAATTGTCTGTAAAAACAGTTATATCTTATTTGAAGGTCAATAGCCCCGTTGATTCTAATTAATAATCCGTATTGTTTAAAATTCTGTTTATTAAATAATTATATGAAGCTGGTTTGTCTGTCCTCGTTTATTATGCTGTTTCTTTTGCCTGGCTTTACACCAGCCGATCCGATAGATGATGTAGCCAACCTTTTAAAGTTGGGTAATACCAGGGAATTGGCTAAATCATTTGCCTCCAGCGTTGAAATCACATTAATGGCCGAGGAGAATATTTACTCCCAGGCGCAAGCTACCCTAATACTGGATAAATTTTTCTCCAAAAATAAACCCAAAAGCATCAAATTACTGCATAAAGTAAACTCAAGCGCTAATTATCGTTTTGGGGTATTTATTTTAACTACCGATACCGGCTTGTACCGGGTTGCCTTTACCCTGAAGGATGTAGGTGGCAAAATGTCAATCATTGAACTCCGGATTGAGAATGAGAAGGTGAAGTGATTTTTAGTCGATTGTCCATGGTTAACTCATGAACAATAAACATTATTTACTATGGACTATAGACCATCGACCATGGACATCAAAAAAATCTGCAAAATGTTGTTACTTTTGAGGTTTAAATTGAATACTCTTGGATAAGGAACTAATACACCATTTTATAATTGAAGCTTTAAAGGAAGATGTTGGTGATGGCGACCATACTTCTTTATCAACCATACCTGCCGATAGCACCGGTAAAGCAAAACTTTTGGTGAAAGACGAAGGCATACTGGCCGGAGTTGAACTGGCACTGGAGATTTTTAAAATAGTTGATGCCGACCTGAAAGTAAATGTGTTTTTGAATGATGGGGCTGCTATAAAACCCCAGGACGTGGCTTTTGAGGTAGAAGGCAATTCGCAAAGTATTTTAAAAGCCGAACGTTTGGTATTGAACTGTATGCAGCGCATGTCGGGCATCGCCACTAAAACACGGCAGATAGTTGACCTGTTAAAAGATACCAATACCAAAGTACTGGATACCCGTAAAACGACCCCAGGCCTGCGCTATCTTGAAAAGTGGGCGGTACGGATCGGGGGCGGTGTTAACCACCGTTTTGGTTTGTATGATATGATCCTGATCAAAGATAATCACGTTGATTATGCCGGAGGTATAAGACAAGCCATTGAAAGGGCCAATCAATACCTTATCGACAACAACAAAAAACTGGCTATTGAAATAGAAGTGCGTAATCTGGATGAGCTTGATCAGGTTTTACAAACGGGCCATGTAAACCGTATTTTGTTAGATAACTTTAACTTTGCCAACCTAAAGCAAGCTGTTAATATTATTCAGGGCCGTTTTATTACCGAAGCATCGGGTGGGATAACCATTGATAATATACGTGGTTATGCAGAGTGCGGGGTTGATTATATATCGGTAGGAGCCCTAACTCACTCCATTAAAAGTCTTGACCTGAGTCTTAAAGCTATCTGATTTTCGCATTTAGAAATCAGTATTCGCAATTTAGGGTTTAACGTTAAGCGTTTAAATGATGATAAAAAATTTAGTACCGTATCAATTTCGTAATATTGCAGGGAAATGATAACCGTTTATTCAGTTTCAGCGCTCATTCTGGCTTATCTCTGCGGGTCTATACCTACAGCCGTTTGGATAGGGCTGGCTTTTTATGATATTGATGTTCGTGAATATGGCAGCGGAAACGCCGGTGCAACCAATACTTTCAGGGTGTTGGGTAAAAAGGCCGGTATACCTGTAATGCTGCTGGATATTTTAAAAGGATGGACAGCAACTAACCTGGCCTACTTTATCGGGGTATCAACCACCGGACCGTCTAACTCTATAGCTTATACCAATTACGCGCTTGCTTTGGGCATAGCCGCGGTAATGGGCCACCTGTTCCCGATTTTTGCGGGTTTCCGAGGTGGTAAAGGTGTAGCTACCTTATTTGGAATGATTTTGGCTATTCATTTACATGCCGCTTTATTATGTGTTTTGGTATTTGTGATTGTGTTGTTAACTACCAGGTATGTTTCGCTTAGCTCTATTGCCGCTGCGTTTACATATCCTATCGGAGTTTCGTTTATTTTTCCAACGTCAATCCGGTCGGTAGTTATTTATGGTATGTGCATATGCTTGCTCATATTGGTAACGCACCAGAAAAATATCGAACGCTTATTAAAAGGCACAGAGTCGAAAGTTAATTTTTTAAAGAAGAAAACTACCTGATCATCATGAAAAAATTCAGACCTGCCCTTGCTCTGATATTTATCATTGCATTGAATTCCTGTTCAACAGTGCCGTTAACCGGTCGCCGGCAGCTAAGCCTGGTAGGCGATGCCGAAGTAAACCAATCGGCGGCAGCCAGCTACAAACAATTATTAACAGATCCTAAAACCAAGGTTGTTGGCAGTGGTGCCGATGCTCAGCGGGTTAAACGGATTGGCAGCAATCTGGCTGCTTCCATTGAGCAATACCTGCAACAGAATGGTTATGCCAATCAATATAACTTTCAGTGGGAGTTTAACCTCATACAAAGCAGCGAGGTAAATGCCTGGTGTATGCCGGGTGGTAAAGTAGCCGTATATAGCGGTTTATTACCTGTTGCTAATACTGATGCATATCTGGCCGTTGTAATGGGGCATGAGATTGGTCATGCGATAGCCAGGCACTCTGCCGAACGTATATCCCAGCAAACCCTGGCCCAGTTTGGCGGTTCATTGGCCGGTATAGCTGTAGCCAAACAGTCGCAGGTAATGCAGGGGCTTTTTAGCCAGGCGTATGGTGTCGGTACGCAGGTTGTTTTATTAAAATATTCCCGTGATCAGGAATCAGAAGCCGACCGATTAGGACTTACCTTTATGGCCATGGCAGGATATGATCCGCGTGAAGCTGTAGGTTTTTGGCAGCGTATGGCTGCTCAGAATAAAGGTGGCGCTCCACCAGAGTTGCTCAGTACACACCCTTCTGATGCTACACGTATAGCTAATATCCAGCGCCTTATACCTGAGGCCATGAAATATTATAAAAAATAATGCAAATAATAAAAGGTCTCATTTTCAATGGGACCTTTTATTATACTACTCTTCGGTTGTATTGGCATTTTACATTCGCAACATGGCTAAACGTCAATTTTTACAGGCACAGTGGAAAAACCTGGTGATGATCAATTACGAGGTTGATCCGCAAATATTAGATGCGTATTTACCGCCTGGTACCGAACTTGACCTTTGGCAGGGAAAGGCACTGGTAAGTATGGTGGGTTTTGTATTTGCCAATACGCGTGTGCTGGGTATCAAATGGCCTGGGCATGTAAATTTTGAAGAGGTAAATCTGCGTTTTTATGTAAGGTATTATAACGGGAGTGAATGGAAGCGCGGTGCTGTTTTTGTAAGCGAGATAGTACCCAAAAATATGATAGCCCTTATTGCCAATAACCTATATAAAGAGCATTACAGCGCGATGCCCATGCGAAGTTCAATTGTTCTTACCGGGGATGGACATACGGAGTTTTTATATGAATGGAAATTCAAAGGCAAGTGGAACAAATTGGGCGCCACTGCGAATAATCAATTAGTGGATATTGCACCCGGCAGCGCCGAAGAATTTATCCTGGAACATTACTGGGGTTACAATAAATTATCCGATTTCAGCACAATGGAATACCAGGTTGAGCATATCTCCTGGCAAACCGGTTCGGTTAAAGATCACGTGTTTGAGGCAGACGTTGCCGGACTTTATGGGGAGGCCTTTGAACCTTATCTGAAAAAAGAGCCTGTGTCGGTATTTTTTGCAGCAGGGTCTGATATTAAAGTGAGGATGGGGGATAAGATAACTATATAGCCTGGGACTTAATAAAATAAACGCGTCATTGCGAGGAACGAAGCAATCCCTACACAAGCAGGTAAATTATACATATCCACTCTGTATAGCATAGAGATTATTAATGTTGTGTTTGTTTTTATTAGTATTAATGAACTCCGGTCTGTTGTCTTCGTTCCTCGCAATGACGTGAAGATGGACATTATCTTACCTCGTCACTCCCAGAACTTCCATTACCGCCTGTGCTTTGAGCAGGCATTCCTCATATTCTTTTTCCGGATCGGCATGGTAAGTGATCGCGCTACCGGCATGGAACGATAGGTATTGGTTTGCCGAATTGTACAAGAGCGTACGGATAACCACATTCAGATCAAAATCATTATCCGGACTTAAATAACCGATAGCTCCTGAGTATACCCCCCTTTTACTGCGCTCATATTGCTCCATGAGTTGCATGGCGCTTATCTTAGGAGCGCCGGTCATGCTACCCATAGGAAAAGTGTTTTTGATAGCTTGTATGGCCGATAAGCCCTCCTGAAGCTCGCATACCACGGTTGATATCATTTGATGCACATATTCAAAACTATGTATACCAAATAGCTCTTCGGTTTTAACGGTGCCCTGTTTGGCAGATCGGGTCAGATCGTTCCGCACCAGGTCAACTATCATCACGTTTTCCTGGAGTTCTTTGGGGTGGTTGCGTAGTTGTTGTTTGATCTGTTCGTCAACCTGCACATCTATGTGGCGTTTGGCGGTACCTTTTATAGGTTGTGATATTAATTTATTGCCACGTTTGGCCAGGAAACGCTCTGGCGATGCGCCCAATATATAGTTGTCTTTCCACTTGAAAAAGGTGCTGAACGGATTTGGCGAAACCTCGTTAAGCTGTATAAATATACCCAGTGGATCTATCTGTGCATATTCAGCAAAAAACTCCTGGCAAAAATTGGTTACATAAATATCACCACGGCTGATGTGCTCCTGGATACCCTTTACGGCATCAATATATTCTTGCCTGCTAAAGCGGGATTTTAACACTATAGCTAGTTGTTCAGTATACATGATCAATTCCTGTTGATCAATCAGCTTAAAAATCTGTTCAGACTCATCGCTGATGATCTCTGTTTTGCCATCCTTAATGATAATAAGATGTAAGGGCGCGAAAAAATAAAGATCAGGGAATTCTAATCCATCCGGGTTAGCCGACGATAAGCGCTCTGTTTCATTCTTTAAATCATAACCGAAGAATCCGGTTATCCAGCCTGGGTTATTTTGGCGAAAGGTTTCCAGTTGATCAAAAGCGTGCCCGGCATGTGTGGTCACTTCGTCTTTTGTCCCAATAGCTATCAGTGTATCAAATTTGCTGTAAGGATCATTAAAACCGTTGGATTCCAGGTAGCAAACCGCATCAAATGACGAGGCCCATTGCAAGGCCTTTTGTTTAAACAGGGGAAGATTTTTAATTGGGGCAATCACAAGGCAAAAATAAAAACAAAAAGACCGCATAAAGCGGCCTTTTATAAATAATATAAGGCAATGAATTCTTAGTGCATTACCAGGGTTTGTTTCCTGTCGGGCCCTACGGATAGGTATTTAACAGGAACACCTAACTCTGCTTCTAAATAATCAATGTATGATTGCAGTTTGGCAGGAATCTCAGATAGTTCGGTAATACCGGTCAGGTCTTCGTTCCAGCCATCAATTTCTTTCAAAATTGGCTCTGGGCTTACCGAACAGATATCGTAAGGCATGTAGTCAATTTTTTCGCCCAGGTAGTTGTAATGGGTGCAGGCATATATTTTATCAAAACCGCTTAATACATCGGCTTTGGTCATTACCAGTTGGGTAACGCCATTCAGCATGATGGCGTATTTTAAAGCCGGCAGATCAATCCATCCGGTACGGCGTGGCCTTCCGGTGGTCGCGCCAAATTCATGGCCTGTCTGGCGTAATTCTTCGCCTGTTTCATTCTCCAGTTCGGTAGGGAAAGGGCCACCACCAACACGGGTGCAATAAGCTTTAAAAATACCTATTACCTCGCCAATTTGTTGCGGCGCTATACCTAAACCTGTACAGGCCCCGGCGGCGGTTGTATTTGATGAAGTAACAAAAGGATATGAACCAAAGTCGATATCGAGCATAGCTCCCTGCGCGCCTTCGGCCAGTACTTTTTTACCTTGTTTAATGTAGTTGTTTACCAGATGCTCAGAATCAACCAGTGGGAACTGACGCAGCAGATCAAGCGCTTCAAAAAACGCTGCTTCGCGTTCCGAAAAATCGGCCACTTCGCCATATAATGCTTGCAGCATGGATACATGCTTATCAACCAGTTTCTGGTAACGTTCTTTAAAATCGGGCAGGGTGATATCTCCTATACGCAAACCGTTACGACCGGTTTTGTCCATATAAGTAGGGCCAATACCTTTTAAGGTAGAACCAATTTTGCCATCACCCATCTTTTTTTCATTAGCGGCATCAAGCAACTGGTGTGTTGGTAATATAAGGTGAGCCTTTTTAGCTATCAGCAAATTCTTTTTTGCTAAGAGGTCATGCCCGGCATCTTTCAGTTTTTCTAATTCTTTTTTCAGCGTGATCGGGTCGATCACCACACCATTACCTATCAGGTTCATGGTATTCTCAAAAAATATACCTGAAGGAATGGTATTTAAAACGAATTTTTTACCGTCAAATTCCAAAGTATGCCCGGCATTGGGGCCGCCCTGGAAACGTGCTATCAGGTCATAACCTGCACTAAGCACATCAACAATTTTTCCTTTACCTTCATCGCCCCATTGGAGGCCTAATAATACGTCAACAGCCATTTATGTTATGTAAATTCAGAGTATGATATTAAGGGGGGCAAAGTTATGCTTTTCTGTCACAATTACCGTCTCTTAATTTAGTGCAATTGCCATAAAGATTAAGAGAGTGGTGTTTGATATCGAATTTCAGGATGTCGCCCATCATGCTTTGTATCTGCTGTATGCGCGGGTCGCAAAATTCAACCACCTTGCCGCAGTCAATACAAATGATATGATCATGCTGCTTATAGCCGTATGATTTTTCA
>Ga0105239_10003908_pt1 | contig 18060 bp, 17 predicted proteins | sample KBSC44metaG_FD_92761 | JGI IMG/M metagenome (GOLD analysis project Ga0105239, IMG submission 92761) | Corn rhizosphere microbial communities from Kellogg Biological Station, Michigan, USA - KBS C4-4 metaG | ecosystem: Host-associated > Plants > Roots > Rhizosphere > Soil | place: Michigan, USA...
AAGTTCTTGCTGGTGCCTATCGAGATCATCTCTATGTTCATCAAGCCGGTGGCGCTTACCATACGTCTTTTTGCGAACATGCTTGCTGGCCACATCATTATATTGTGTGTGATAGCGATGATATTCATATTCGGTGCATTAAGCAAAGTAGCGGGTATAGGTTTTGTGCCGGTATCGCTCGCCTTCGCGATATTCATGTTCATGTTGGAGTTGCTGGTGGCCGCTATACAGGCGTTCATCTTCGCGAATCTTACAGCGGTATTTATAGGTCAGGCAATAGAAGATACACATGCGCACCATGAAAATGGCCAAGAGTATAATGTATCTAAAGATGAAATTATAGCGTAGTTTTTTTTAATCAAAATCCATATAACATGTCAGTATTAATGAACACAATTATGTTAGCCGGCGATGTAGCAAAAGCTGGTGGCGCTATCGGTGCCGGAATTGCTGCTTTAGGCGCAGGTGTTGGTATCGGCCAGATCGGTAAAGGCGCGGTTGAGTCAATCGCTCGCCAGCCGGAAGCTTCAGGCGATATCCGTGCTAACATGATCCTGACTGCTGCCTTCGTAGAGGGTGTTGCTCTGTTCGCGGTTATCGCGGGTATCATCGCTATGTTCGTATAGTGGTCGGACAAGAAAGTTTAACTGCATCCAACGCATAGGGCAGCGGATGCAGTTATTTCTAAAATTATTGCGCTCTAATCATTTTATAATGTAAGGGCTATTTATAAATCAGCTTTAGTAATAATTTTTTAATCAATTCCGCTTTCATTTAAGAAGACGGAGCTAAATACAGAAACAATGGATCTGCTGACACCGGAACTTGGGTTATTCTTTTGGACGCTACTAGCGTTTATATTTGTTTTTCTTATCCTGAAAAAATTTGCCTGGAAGCCCATCCTTAAAACACTGGGCGAGCGCGAAAAAGGCATCGCTGATTCTATATCAGCTGCTGAGCGTATAAAAGGCGAAATGAGCCAGATGCAATCAGAAAACGAAAAACTGATGGCACAGGCGCGCGAAGAACGTACTGCAATGCTTACAGAAGCAAAACAGATAAAGGACAAGATCGTTAATGAAGCTAAGGAGCAGGCTAAAACGGAAGCGAACAAAATAATCGCTGACGCACAGGTGCAGATACAGCAGTCTAAGATGGCTGCGCTTACCGAAGTGAAGAATGAGATAGGTACCCTTGCTATTGAAGTTGCGGAAAAGATATTGCGTCAGCAACTATCTACCGTTGATGGCCAGGCTAGCTATATGAATATGTTATCAGGAGATATTAAATTAAATTAATCAATTCGGCTGTACGTCAAGGTTTCATTGTCGGATCGTCAAATCATAAAGAAATATGCAGAATCCACGTCTCGCTTCAAGATATGCCAAATCACTGCTGGACCTGGTTGTAGAACAAAACAACCTGGAGGCCACACTGAAGGACATGCAGCTGCTCGATGCTATCTGTACGCAAAGCAGTGATTTTGCTGCAATGCTGCGCAGCCCCATCATAAGTGGTGATAAGAAGCTGAATGTTGTAAGAGCGGTAGTAGCAGGCCGTATAAGCCCGCTGACACAGCAGTTCATAGAGTTGCTGGTAACTAAGGGTCGTGAATTGAACCTATCTGAAATAGCACAGGCCTTCATCGCTCAGTACAAGGAGATGAAGCATATAAAGACAGTGAATCTTACTACCGCAGTAGCGATAGACGAAAAACTGAAGAACAGCATACTGGAAAAAGTAGCTGCGAATATGTCCAATGATGCTATAGACTTGAAGATGAATGTAGACGAGAGCCTGATAGGTGGTTTTGTGCTGGAGGTAGAAAATAAACTACTGGATATGAGCATAAAGAGGAGCCTGACAGATGTGAAGAACAGGATCGTGGATATGAGTTACGTAAGCAAGCTGTAAAGAAGTAAATTGACAATAAGGACTTTTTATTTTTTTGAATTTTAAATTTTTGAATTTATAATATATGGTTGATATTAAACCGGATGAGATTTCCGCCATACTGCGCCAGCAGTTAAGTAATGTTGATAGCGCCGCAACACTGGAAGAAGTAGGTACCGTATTGCAAGTGGGTGATGGTATCGCCCGTGTATATGGCCTGAACGGTGTGCGCCAGGGCGAACTTGTTGAATTTGAAAATGGCGTTAAAGCCATAGCGCTGAATCTTGAAGAAGATAATGTGGGTGTGGTATTGATGGGTGACAGCGCAGGTATTAAAGAAGGTGCGAAAGTGCGCCGTACCAACCAGATAGCATCTATAAAAGTAGGTGAAGGCATGGTAGGTCGCGTGGTAAACACACTCGGAGAGCCTATAGATGGTAAAGGCCCCATAAAAGGTGAGCTGTATGAAATGCCACTGGAGCGTAAAGCGCCGGGCGTTATCTTCCGTGAGCCTGTAAAAGAGCCATTACAGACAGGTATCAAAGCTATCGATGCGATGATTCCTATTGGCCGTGGCCAGCGTGAGCTTGTGATAGGTGACCGCCAGACGGGTAAGACCGCTATCTGCGTGGATACGATCATCAACCAAAAAGAATTTTACGATGCAGGCAAGCCTGTATATTGTATATATGTAGCTATCGGGCAGAAGGCATCGACTGTTGCCGGTGTTATGAAAACACTGGAAGACAATGGTGCTATGGCTTACACTACGATCGTTGCGGCATCTGCTGCCGATCCGGCACCATTACAGTTCTACGCACCATTCGCTGGCGCTGCGATAGGTGAGTTCTTCCGTGATACTGGCCGTGCTGCATTAGTTGTTTATGACGATCTTTCTAAGCAGGCTGTGGCTTACCGTGAGGTGTCATTGTTGCTTCGCCGCCCTCCGGGACGTGAGGCATACCCTGGTGACGTATTCTACCTGCATAGCCGTTTGCTGGAGCGTGCTGCCAAGGTTATTAATAACAACGAGGTGGTAAGCAAAATGAACGATCTTCCTGAAAGCATCCGTCACCTGGTAAAGGGTGGTGGTTCGTTGACAGCGTTGCCGATCATTGAAACACAGGCGGGCGACGTATCTGCATACATCCCTACAAACGTTATCTCCATTACTGATGGCCAGATATTCCTTGAGTCGAGCTTATTCCTTGCCGGTATACGCCCTGCTATCAACGTAGGTATCTCTGTAAGCCGTGTGGGTGGTAATGCGCAGATCAAGTCAATGAAGAAAGTATCGGGTACCTTAAAGCTCGATCAGGCATTGTACCGAGAAATGGAGGCGTTCTCTAAATTCGGTGGTGATCTTGATGCTGCTACTAAGATAGTTCTGGATAAGGGTGCACGTAACGTGGAAATACTGAAGCAAGGACAATACTCTCCTTTCGCGGTAGAAAAACAAGTTGCGATGATATATCTTGGTACTAACAACATTATTCGCCAGGTGGCTGTGAAAAATGTAAAGGCTTTTGAAGAAGCTTTCCTACAGCAGATGGAAATGAAACTGCCTGATGTACTGAAAGAATTTAAGAAGGGTAATTTACCTGAAGAAGGCATCAACAAAATGGTGAAGCTGGCACAGGATCTGATACCACAGTACAAATAAAAACAACAACACACTTAATAATGTAACGTCCTGCAGCAATAGCAGGACGTTATTTTTTTAATAAACATCTGGTACTGAGGACACAGGATTAGGATACAACGCTATAAATGTTCGGGTGTTATGCATTAACTTAGTAATGCTAAATTAGCCCTATGAAAATAATTTTCTTTTGGATTATTTTCCTTTCTTTCAATGCTAAAATATATTCCCAGAATATTTTTAGGGGAATACTATACAATGTTGCCGACTCATCTATTCTACCTTATACCACAATTGAGGCTCAAGAAATAAACGCAAAGGTTAGAACTAATGAAAAGGGTGCTTTTAGCTTTTCGATTCCTTTAGATATTCAACAGCTCACATTGAAAATAAAAAGTGTAGGCTATAGCGCAGTCATAATTTACAAGCCCAATTTTCGTGGTGTAGAAAGCGTGTTTGTTGGTGTTATTCCGTCTCAGCTGAATGAGTTTGTTTTAAAAGGACTAACGGCAAAAGAAGTTGTGGAAAAAGCCATCGAGTCAATTCCGGAGAATTATTACGATTCAAGTTATTTTTCGTTTTCCAATTATCGGCAGTACGAGAAAATTAATGGCGTTTTTATGAATCTTACAGAAGCACAGATCGTTTTAATGTTCCGCATTGCTGTAGAGAAAGGTATTTTAACTTCGAGCGAAGCGATCGCCTGTAAATGTATCAGGAAGAGTACACCGCAATATTACCATGGGACTGGGAACAACAGTGATGATCTGATAGACTTGATGCAGCAAAATAGCATTTGCCATTTGTCTTCCAGTATGTTCGACAGCAGGTATTTTGATAATTACATTTTTAATTTTGATACAACAACGAGATCTGATGATTATGTCATCAACTATGTTTCTCCAGATTTTTCTGTTGAAACGCATGGTATAAGTAACTATGATCATCACGTTTTTTCGGGAGAAAGTAAAGAAACAGGATGTATAGTAATTGATAGAAGTACTTATGCCATAAAAAGTATAAAAAGATTGACTTTTCGTAACCCGAGTTTTAGTTATAATTATAAGCCTAATCTTATTTACCCTGAAAAAAAGTATTTTAGTGAATTAGTCAATGCAAAGCTGATCATTAACTATGAACCTATCAATGGTAAATGGGGACTTAAGGAATTATACTATCAGTATACAAACAATTATTTTAAAGCGGTAACAGGAACAAAAGACTTTACAATAACACGTTACTTTGAATGGCGATCAGACTCTTGTTCCAGGTCTATCACAAAGGAGTATACAGATAAGTTTTACCCTTCTTTATATTGTCAGCAGCAAAATTATAATAAAGCTTACTGGGAGGATTTTTCATTTCCATTCTACTCTGCCAATAAAGACTCTGTAATTACTGACTTAGCGAAAGACAAACCATTAGAAGCTCAATTTAATATTGAAAGCTTAAGGTAGCATCTTATTATTTAAAGGAATAAGCTTTTAGGTATTTCATCTCAATATTTCCACCTTTGATGCTACTTACCTCATAATAATCATGAAAGGTAGTATCGTTGCCGAAAAAGAACCCGATCGTAAAAACAGATTCTTTTTCATTTTTACGGATCACAGGTTTTAGCTGCTCGCCACCGTGAGGCATAGTGAACTGACTGGCAGCATTATGGGGTCCCCATGCTGCCCTTACATCATAAATGCCATATTTTGCCTGGTCTGTGGTAGCAACTGCTAAAGTGAAATTAAAATGATTAAGGCCATCGCCGGTCGTTACCGGTATTGATGCGCTATCTACTATTATACCTGCAGGTATTTGTATTGTAGTGTCAATAGTTATTTGCCGTGTGTTATTGTTATTTGTATAGCTGCACGAGGCCGTGGCTGCAAGTAGTATAGATAGAGCGGTTATAAGTGCGATAGATCTCATAAGGGCGCAAAAATAATGGTTTAGAGCATTGTGACGGGACATTCAGGGGTATAATTTTTTAACGCCTGTTATAACTCACGGGATTGAAGTATTTTTATTGAAATTTACTACATCCTTATGAGCAAAAATGTTCACCTGAAAAAATGGGCGATACCCGTTATAGCACTAATGAGCACACAAACATTGCACAGCAACAGCGCTGATGCGCAATCAAAAAAGAGCGCAACAAAAACTACAGCCACAAAAAGCCACGAAAAGGCATTTACAGTAGAAGCGCAATCTTTTGCCGATCTGCAACTGCTGCGCTATCAGGTGCCCGGGTTTGAAGGACTGAGTTTACAGCAAAAAAAACTCTCATACTACTTGTACAAAGCGGCACTATCCGGGCGCGATATCATTTACGACCAGAAGAGCAAGTATGGTATACTGTTACGTAAGACGATAGAAGCAGTGTATGGCAGTTATAAAGGCGATAAGAAATCGGCTGACTGGAAGAAGTTTGAAGAATACTGTGGTCGCTTCTGGTTCAGCAATGGTAACCACCATCATTACAGCAACGATAAATTTATACCTGAATGTCCGTATACCTATTTCGAGAAAATAGTGAAGGGTTGTGATGAAGCACAACTGCCCAAAGATAATGGCGAAACTATAGATGCCTTCCTCGCGCGGATAAAGCCCATCGTTTATGATATGAGCTTTGAGCCAAAGGTAGTAGACCAGCGTCCGAACATTGACAACGTAGTAAGCTCATCAAATAATTTTTATGATGGTGTAACACAGCAGGAGGTAGAAACATTCTATTCAAAATTTGATACAAAGGGCGATGCGCCATCGTGGGGACTTAACAGCCAGTTGAAAAAAGAGAATGGACAAATAACAGAGCGTGTATGGAAGAGCGGTGGTATGTATGGCGCGGCAATAGATCACATCATAGATTGGTTGCAAAAAGCATCGGAAGTGGCGGAAGATGCCGAGCAGAAAAGATCGCTGGAACTACTGGTGCAATTCTATAAAACAGGCGACCTGAAAACATGGGATGATTACAACATCGCATGGGTTAGTGATATCAATTCGCGCATAGATGTGGTAAACGGATTTATAGAAGTGTATCTCGATGCCATAGGTAAGAAGGGCAGTTTTGAAAGCACTGTATCATTGAAAGATATGGAAGAGACAAAGCGCATTGAGGCAATAGCCAACCAGGCGCAGTGGTTTGAAGACAACTCGCCTATAATGCCCGAACACAAAAAGAAAAATGTAAAGGGTATTACTGCGAAGGCGATAACGGTAATAGTAGAATCAGGCGATGCAGCGCCAAGCACCCCTATAGGCATCAATCTGCCAAACGCTGAGTGGATACGTAAAGAGCATGGCTCTAAATCTGTATCGTTGAGCAATATAGTACACGCGTACAATGTAAGCAGCGCCAAGAGTGGTATGCTCGAAGAGTTCGCAGCAAATGACGCGGTATTACAACGCCTTAAGAAATACGGCTCTATAGCTGCAGACCTGCATGTGGATATGCACGAATGTATAGGCCATGCATCGGGGCAAATAAATCCGGGAGTGGAAACAACAGATAAGACGCTCAAGAATTATGCATCTTGCCTTGAAGAGGCTCGTGCCGACCTTGTCGGACTCTACTTTATTATGGATCAGAAACTGATAGACATAGGTGTAATGCCAAATATGGATGTAGCAAAAGCGGAGTATGATAGCTATATAATGAATGGTATGATGACGCAGCTTACACGTATAAAACTAGGAGATAAAATAGAAGAGGCGCACATGCGCAACCGTGCGCTGGTTGCCCACTGGGCGTATGAAAAAGGCAAGCAGGATAATGTGATATCTTTCGTAAAGAAGAATAACAAGACCTACGTACAGGTAAATGATTATGAAAAGCTGCGAGTATTATTTGGCGAACTATTGAAAGAGATACAGCGTATAAAGTCCGAAGGAGATTTTAACGCAGGTAAGAACCTTGTAGAGAATTATGGTGTAGCGGTAGATGCATCGCTGCATAAAGAAGTGTTAGAGCGTTTCGTAAAGCTGAATATAAAACCATACAAAGGCTTTATACAGCCTAAGCTCACTCCTGTAATGAAGGGCGCTGATATAACAGATGTAAAGGTGGAGTATCCAGATAACTTCTTTAAACAAATGATGGAGTATGGCAAGAATTATGGTTGCTTGCCGGTAAAGAATTAATAACATTCATGCAAAAAAATAGCCTCACACTGTGAGGCTATTTTTTTTAGTTACGCTTCTGACTAAAGAGGTACATATTCACCGTCTTTATTAGTATCATATATTTTATGGTCTTTCACTTTAAAATGATTCCAGAAAAACATTGGCGATGTAACAACGATAACATTTTTACCATCTACTTTTCCTGGCTCGTACGATTTTGTTTCGTTCAGGAACTGGCAGACTTTTTTGTAGATAGCATCCTGCAGATCTTTATCAATGTCCTCATAATATCCCGGGTTGTTCGTTCTGTGTAGCGCTTCGGCTGGCTTGCCCGCAACGCTAACCATAATCTGCCGATTTTCATGTAGAGTAGCTTGTAGTGGTGCCTTTTTATCGGCGTCACTTATCTCTTCCTGTGGCCTGCTTCTCCGCATATCTTCATAATTGAAGTACACAATATTTCCTTGTTCATCGACCACGATATCGGATAAATTCATGGTGTACATGCCATCCTTCAGCTTTTCTAGTTCTGGACGTACGTATTTTAAAAGAGTAACACGAATGTTTGCATCGGGGCCTGTATATTTTACTACCGAACCGATGTTGATATTCTCATGATAAATTGTTTCGCCGTTCATTTTAATTGGTTCGGGGTCTTTTTGCACAATCCTCGTATCCTCCTTCCCTGTCGACGGATTGATCATTTTTATAGTGTCACGTTGAATATCAGACATCAGGAATTTATTGCCACGGTAAGTGACCATGTTACCATTCCGCTCAAATTTCTGTGAGAAGCTGATCTTTGAAAAATACAATACACACACAAGTGTAAGTGGTACGAACAGGAGCATCTTGCTCTTTGCGATAACAGTTGATTTTCTTGTAAGCATAACGATACGGTTTTTTATTGGTGAACGATTAAATGAATGAGAAAGGGCAGGGGCTGATGGCAATAAAGATTGTTCTATAAGAAAGTGACCATACTCTTTTGGCTGAATTGCGGTTGCATTATCTGCCTGGTATTCATGCACCATCAGCAAGCGGTTGTTATAGATATACACTAATGGATGAAACCAGAAGACTATTTTGCTAAGCTGCATAATAATGAGGTCGGCAAAATGGCCATAATTACTGTGCTGTTTTTCATGGTTGAAAAGCATTTCCCATTCAGCGTCTGTATATGCCTCCTTCGTCGCAACGAATAAGATTTTTCTAAACGAAAATGGAGTATGCTCCTTGCCTGTTTCTATTACGGTCCAGTTGTCTTCTATTGACTTTGTTCCCTTTCTGAACAATGATACCAGCTTAATTATATCAATAAGTAGTAACACAAATGCTATAAGCACACCTGCCGCATACACGATCATCAACCATTGTTGTGTGGATAGCGTAATGTGATCAGGGGCTACGTTAGCGATGTTTTGCTTTGTGCTTATTACTTGTTCTACAGATGGGTGAAGTGTGGCATTACGGATACCTCCATCCGCTTGCCATTGTATCGTTGGCAATATGGCGCCCAAAAGAAGTGTACCTAACAGGTACGCCCTGTTATACCCATGATAGCTTTCCCTGCGGAAGAATACATCAAATAATACAAGGCTGATGAGCCATATTGCAGTTGCGTTGATGAGATATTGCAGCATGATAAAATGATTTAAAAGGTTTAGAAAAAGGTGGTCATTTATTCGTAGTGTATATTTTTCTCGCGTTGTTCTAGTTCAGGTAATTGCTTTTTATATGTTTCTACGTCCCATTTTAGTCCGAAGCTTAACAGGTAGTCAGCTAATGGTCCAAGCCCGGCTTCTCTGCGTCGTTTATCTACATTATCAGGGTCAGTAAGTGGGGCCAGATAGCTGCCTTGCGCGTCAGTTGTTATCTGGCTGCCATAGGTTTGTTTCTGTCCGTGGCGCAGTGCTACCCTGTCTTCGAGTAACGCGAGTGATGCTGGCGAGGCTTCTTTATTTTCAACGGCCTTACGCATTACCGGCAGATATTTATCCTGCGTCTTTATATCGGCATGTTGTATAACCAGGAATACTGCCTGGCTGCCTTCTCTTCCTGCCATTGAAGGCCCGGGCCAGCCATACTTATCTATGATGGCTGTTGTTTTTATAAGATCTATCGAATCGTATTTGTTTATCGTCTGCCACAAGTCTTTCATCTCCTTTGAATCCTTACCATACTTCGTTTCTATTTTGCTTATCTTCATGCGGTATTTCTGGTCGTCCTGCATTATTGTGTCTAGTTTACTGACAAGCTCTTTGTCCATATCGGCTTCATTCCTTTCCTTATTTTGTTTTATTGCCGCTGCCACCGTATCCCACCTTGTATCGTTATGCAGGCTCTCAAGGTCTGGGTCTATCATCATATGGTTGTAACCGTTAAACCTCGCGGGGCCTAATACCTTCAATTCCTTAAAAGCTGTTTCCTTATCTCCGGCTAATGCGTAAGCACAAGCTGCATCGTAAAAATCAGTGGTCATACCTTTATCTCCACTCGCCTGAAATGCTTTGGTATAAGCATCCGCGGCTTTTTGATAGTCGCCCGTATTATAGAATGCGTTCGCTTCTTTTACCAGCGTGTAATACTCATCAGGCATAGGTGCCTTTTGAGTAAAGGTTTGTGCAGATGCCATTCCCGATAGCAATGTAAAGGCGATTACAAAGAAGATTTTTTTGTCCATGAGCGCAAGATTTAGGGTGATCGTTTATTTGTTTTTATCGAGCGTTTTCATCAGGTCGTTCAATTCCTTAAGATCTATGTCCTTGCTTTGCACAAGGAAGCTTACCAGCTTTTTGGGTGAGCCTTGAAAATATTTCTCCATCAGGTTTGTGACGCCGTGTTGCGCATAGTCATCCTTTGTAATGATGGGAAAGTATTCGTGCGTTTTTCCGTAAGCTTTATGATCTACAAAGCCCTTCTTCTCCAGTATACGCACCACCGATGATATGGTGCTATGCGGCATGTCAGGGTCGCCCAGTTTGTCGATGATGTCTTTTACCAGGCAACGATCCAGTTGCCAGATGATATGCATCACTTCTTCCTCGGCCTTGGTGAGTGTAGGTAATGTCTTATTTCGTTTCATAACGTAAAAATACGTTACAAAACGGAATAACCAAATTTTATTAAAAAAATCTTTTTGGCACGAATAGAAACGCCCCGCATTGCGGGGCGTTCAAAATATTTACCGGTTAGTTTTTCAATCAATTAGCCTTGATTGGCTTTGAACTTCTTTACAGCTTCTGTAAGCCTTGGCACTATTTCCATTGCATCACCCAGTACACCATAATCTGCGGCCTTAAAGAAAGGGGCTTCAGGATCTTTGTTGATGACAACGATGGTCTTGGATCCATTGACACCCGCAAGGTGCTGTATAGCGCCGGATATACCTACTGCTATATACAGGTTAGGGCGAATAGTACCACCCGTTTGTCCTACGTGTTCATTGTGCGGGCGCCAGTGTGCATCAGCTACAGGGCGAGAGCATGCTGTTGCTGCGCCAAGTGCTTTTGCAAGGTCTTCCAGTACATACCAGTTCTCAGGACCCTTCATACCACGTCCACCAGATACTACAAGTTCAGCTTCACTCAATGGTACGCTGCCCGATGCTTTATTTACAGACACAACTTTTACAGCGAAGTCCTTGTCTTCAAAAGTTACATCAAGGTTCTCTACTGTTGCGTTAGTGCCTGTACCTTTAACGACAGGATACGTGTTCGGCATCAGTGTTATCACTTTTACATCACTGGTCACATTCACAAACGCGAATGCTTTACCAGAGAATACATTCTTCTTCACCACAAACCCTTTAGATAGGTCCGGGTAAGAGACTGCGCCAGCTACCAGTCCTGCTTTAAGGCGAGCCGCGAGGCGCGGAGTTACCGCCTTACCTACTGTATCGTGTAGTCCTACTATTACTTTAGCGCCTTCTTTCTGCGCCGCAGCCAGCATTACCTTGGTATATGCGCGTGAGTTAAAATTCTCAAGGCGTGCATCTGTAGTGTGCAATACTTTTGTAGCGCCGTATGCGCCTAGTTCCTGCATTGCGTTATTGGCAACATTGCCTACCGCTATTGCGGTAACAGTAGTGCCCATATCGCCCGCTATCTTAGCGGCATATTGCACTGCCTCCAGCGATTTCTTCTTAAAAACTCCTTGTGCATGTTCTACTAAAACAAGTACGCTCATGTCTGTTGGTATAAAGTAGTTAGTTAATTTTTTTAGTCGTAAGTAGCTAGTCGAAAGTAAAAGACCGAAAGCCGGAATAAACGTGTAGCAGGCTTTTATTTTTTATTTTCTACTTTTTAATTATATCACCTTCGCTTCTGTGTGTAACAAGTTTACCAGCTCATCCATATTGTCTGCAGGTATCATCTTTACGCCCGTCTTTGCAGGTGGCATTTCGTACGCTACTATTGCTGTCAATGGTTGTATATCCGCTGCGGGTACTACCTTAAGCGGCTTGGTACGTGCAGCCATAATGCCGCGCATGTTTGGTATGCGTGCTTCTGCAACACCTTTCTGGCAAGATATAACTAGTGGCAGGTCGCAAGTATCTGTTTCTTCGCCGCCCTCTATTTCGCGGTTCACCGTAGCGGTTGTGCCTGCTACATCTATCTTAGCCGCGAAGCCAAGGAAATTCATATCCAGTAGTTCGGCTACCATAGCCCCTACTGATCCATTGTTATAATCGATAGATTCTTTACCGCAGAGTACAAGGTCATAACCTACTGTCTTTGCATATTGAGCTATTTGTGCTGCTACCGCGTAGGTGTCGTTGCTATCCGCGTCGACACGTATTGCTTCGTCGCCACCCAATGCTAATGCTTTGCGTATTACCGGCTCGGAATCTGCCTTGCCCACGGTTATAAGGTGCACATCTGTTGCCACGCCACTTTCTTTTAACTCGAGCGCGCGTACCAGTGCATACCATTCATCGTATGGATTGATGATGAACGTAACGCCTTGTGTGCTGAAATGGGTATTGTTATCGCTGAAGGCGATCTTTGTAGTGGTGTCAGGTACCTGACTGATACAAACTAATATCTTCATTGAGCTGAAATTTATTATTAAAAACTACAATAGTAGGCCCGAAAGCCGGATGCAAACCTACATAAAATGTGGCTGAATGACTAATAGGCTGGCAAAAATGCAGCACCGGATATGTTACCTACCTTTGCTATGTTTTTAAAATATTTATATGGGTTATAAAGAAATTCCTGTAGGCGCCATACTGCCATGGATAAAAGAGCATTTTGAGGGTAAACTGGTTACTGAGTCGCGCTCACCTGCGGGCAACTGGCTGGGCTTTACACTGGAAAAGATTGAAAAAGGCTATGCTGCGGTTGTAGTGACTATAAAAAAAGAAATGACCAATGCCTACGGTAATATACATGGGGGTATGATGTCGCTGGTAATAGACGAGGTAATAGGGTGGGCGGTAGTGAGCCTCGATACCGAAAACCATTACACATCGCTAAGCCTGAACGTGGACTTCCTCTATGCTATAAAAGAGGGACATAAGATGAAGGCCATTGCCGAGGTGGTACGTGCCGGCAAAAAGATAGTGCATGTATCCTGTACGGTCTATGATATGGAGGATAATTTACTGGCAAGGGCAAGTAGCAACCTGATAGCTACGGGTATGCAGTTTCAATAAGAGATATTTGGTTTATTTTATAGGTATTTTGGTTTATAGATAAGTATCCCGAAAAAGTTTTTATTTTTGCACCCTTATTATGCTCAACGGGAAGAAAATAGTTATCGTACTACCGGCCTATAAAGCGGCCAAAACAATGGAAAGGACCTATAACGAGATCCCGTTTGATATTGTGGATGACGTAGTGCTGGTGGACGATAATAGTCCCGACAATACCGTAGAGGAAGGCCTCAGGCTGGGCATAAAGCATATTATAAAGCATGAGACAAACAAAGGCTATGGCGGCAATCAGAAAAGCTGTTATAGAAAAGCCCTTGAAATAGGCGCAGACATCGTCATCATGCTGCATCCAGATTATCAATATACACCCAAGCTCATACACGCAATGGCATCTATCATAGCGATGGATGTATATCCTGTAGTGTTGGCATCACGTATCTTAGGCCAGGGGGCATTGAGGGGCGGTATGCCGGTATACAAGTACATCTTTAACAGGATGCTTACCTTGTTCGAGAACATCATGCTTTGGGAAAAACTAAGCGAGTATCATACAGGCTACCGCGCGTTCTCTGCAGATGTTATCCGTTCTATAGATTTCACCCACAACAGTGATGATTTTGTCTTCGATAACGAGATGATATCGCAGATATTCATGAATGGCTATGAAATAGCCGAGGTTACCTGCCCTACAAAATATTTTGAAGATGCATCGAGCATCAACTTCAAGCGTAGTATGAAGTATGGTCGTGGTGTGCTTCGCGTATCGCTCACCCACAGGTTGCACAAATGGGGCTGGATAAAGAGCAACCTTTACGCAAAAAAGTAAGGAACAGCAGGATTACGGCACAGACTTACACTTACTACTACTCAGCGTACGCATACGGTAGCATTTCTTCGAGGTACTTGCGCTCATTACTAAGACGCGGCACCTTGTGTTGTCCGCCTAATTTTCCTTTATCCTTCAGCCATTGCTTAAAGCCATCTTTAGGCATTATATGTACAATAGGCATACGCAGTGCTATATCTTTATGGCGCTTTGCTTCGTAATCTGAATTGACTGCCTGCAGCGATTTATCTAAGAGTGCTACAAATACTTCCAAAGGCATAGGTAAGTGTTCAAATTCTATCACCCATTCATGTGCGCCATTGCTCTTGTCAGTCATATAAACAGGTGCTGCGGAGTAATCATTAACGACCGCGCCAGTTTCCGCGCAGGCTATAGCTATAGCGTTATCGGTATTGTCTACTATCACCTCTTCACCAAAGGCATTCATAAAGTGTTTCAGCCTGCCGGTTACTTTTATACGGAATGGCGAGGTAGATGTGAACTGAACTGTATCGCCCACTAAATAACGCCACAGGCCGCCATTGGTACTTATTACAAGGGCGTAGTTCTTGTAAAGCTCTACTTCCTTCAGCGTCAGTGTTTTTGGGTGTTCCTTGCCATATTCTTCCATCGGCATGAACTCGTAAAATATGCCGTGGTTCAGGAATAGTAGCATACCTTCTTCGTCTTCCCTGTCTTGCGCGGCAAAGAATCCTTCTGATGCGTTATAAGTTTCCCTGTAATGCATGTGCGGCGAGGGTACAAGTTGTTCAAACTGCCTGCGGTAAGGGGTAAAGTTCACGCCGCCATGAATGTATAGCTCCAGGTTAGGCCATATATCCAGCAGGCTGCTTTTTCCCGTTATTTCAAATATTCTCTTTATCAGCACTATGGTCCAGGTAGGCACCCCTGCTATGTACGTTACATTTTCGTGTATCGTACTATGCGCCATCTTTTCTATTTTTTCTTCCCACTCGGTCATCAGTGCTATAGATAGTTCCGGCGTGCGGAATAGCTGCCCTGCAAGTGGCATATTTTGCAACATCACGGCACTCAGGTCACCAAAAAAAGATGCTCCGTTAAGCTGGTTTACCTGGTGACTGCCACCCAGTATCAGGCATTTCCCTGATGTCAGGCTGCTCTGTGAATTATTGCGTAGATATAGTGCCAGTATGTCCTTCCCACCCCTGAAGTGGTTATCATCCAGCGACTCCTTGCTCACAGGTATGAACTTGCTTTTATCGCTCGTAGTTCCGCTCGATTTCGCGAACCATGTAATGGGCGACGGCCAGAGTATATTTTGGTTGCCTTCTAAAATACGCTGTATGTAAGGCTTTAAAGTATCATAATCATTGATGGGCACCAGTTTCTGAAAATCACTGATGCTGTTGATGTGCTCAAAATTGTGCTTCTTTCCATACTCTGTAAACTGCGCAGACCCCAGCAGATGATTGAATACCTGTTGTTGTGTATCTATAGGGTTATGCATGAAGTTATCTATAGCGCTCTGTCGCAGCTTTATATATCCTTTAAATGCAGGGCTAATGATACTCATAGTTCAGTATGGAATTATTTTTAGTAAGTTTCTGTTGTTGGGTTAGCCGGTTTTGGCTTGGGTATCGGGTATAGCTATAGCGCTATCGTCTTTCGTTTCAGTACGAAGCTTTGCCCCAGGTACACCCTGCGCACCTGCTCATCTTCTGCTAGTTCTTCCGCAGTGCCGCTCTTTAGTATCTTGCCTTCAAAAAGCAGGTAGGCTCTGTCTGTAATGCTCAGTGTCTCCTGCACATTATGGTCAGTAATAAGTATGCCTATGTTCTTAAACTTCAATCTCGATACGATGGTCTGTATATCTTCTACAGCTATAGGGTCTATACCGGCAAAAGGCTCATCAAGCAGCATGAACTTTGGGTCTACAGCTAATGCGCGGGCTATCTCTGTGCGCCGTCTTTCACCTCCGCTTAGTACATCACCGTTGCTTTTGCGTACATGCGTCAGGTGAAATTCTTCCAGTAGCGATTCAAGTTTATTCTTTTGTTCTCCTTTCGTCAGTTTGGTCATTTCCAGTATAGCGGAAAGATTGTCTTCCACGCTCATTTTACGGAAAATAGATGCCTCCTGTGGTAAATATCCTATACCCAGTTGCGCTCTTTTGTACATCGGCAGCTTGGTAATGTTCTGATCATCGAGAAATACATCTCCCTGGTCGGGCTTCACTAACCCCACTACCTGGTAAAACGAAGTTGTTTTACCGGCTCCATTTGGCCCCAGCAGACCCACGATTTCACCTTGGCTCACCTCAAACGAAACATCGTTCACCACCCGTCGGGTGCCGTACTGTTTTATTAGTCCTTTAGTATATATTTTCAAGGCCCGGCATTTCAAACAAAAATACAAGTAATGCTTGTATAAATGTGCTAACAGGCTAAAAATCGTGGGTCACAAAAAATAGGATGAATATCCGATGTTGCTTCGCATCGTGGAATATTACCTTTCACCCCTGAAAACATACTTATACATCACAACTAACTAAAAAGATTATGTACATGAAATGTAAAATAGTCCTCCTGGCAATAATGCTGATGACCGCACAGCAATTATCCGCTCAATCTAAGAAGAATCTGGATGTGGATACCCGGGATAATGACACAATAGATTCTTCTGCTGCGGGCGGGCACAAAGCCGCTGCGTTCCACAAAGGCTCTAAAACACTTGGTCTATGTGTCGGTTTTGGTGTCGACTATGATTATTATGGTAGTGTCACTAATGTGCCTGCCATTGCGCTTATCTACGATCAGGGCATCATCGACAGGCATGTAGGCCCAGGTACAATAGGTATTGGCGGGATGATTGCGTACAAGACTGCTTATTATAAATATGATGGTTACAAGGCATCTTGGAATAATTATGTTATAGGTATCCGCGGTACATATCATCTCACCATGCTAAAGGATAAGAACAATAAATTCGATCCATATGCCGGCATAGTACTCGGTATCCGCATCGATCGCTATCACGATAGTTATTATGATACTTATGGCAGTGATCCATACAATTACAATTCCGCATACCCTGTTGTTGGCGCGTTTATAGGCGCTAAATATAATTTTACGCCACACTTTGGCGCATTTGCAGAGCTGGGTTACGATATATCTTTCTTCCGCATTGGTCTCAATGGCAATTTTTAGTTACAGATTTACAAGCAAAGCCCGCGCACACAAGTGGCGGGCTTTTTGTCGTGAATAACCAATGACTGTGTATAAAATACAAGCTCATCTATGTTTTTTACGCAAACAGTAGTATTTTAGCGTTACATTATACTAAAGGCATGGAATACGAAATAAAACAATCAGGCAAGTTCAAATACGTGGAGGAGGGTAATGGTGAGCCTCTCATACTGTTACATGGCTTGTTCGGCGCCCTTAGTAACTTTAAAGACCTTGTCGACTATTTTAAGAACACGCATACGGTAATAATACCCATGTTGCCACTGTTCGATCTGTCTCTTATAGAAACCTCAGTATCTGGTCTCGCAAAATATGTTACAAAGTTTATTGACTCACGCGGTTTTAAGAAAGTGCATTTACTGGGCAACTCACTTGGCGGTCATGTAGGGCTCGTTTACACACTAAAAAATCAGTCAAAGGTACATACCATCACACTTACAGGCAGTTCAGGCTTGTTTGAAAATGGCATGGGCGAAACATATCCAAAACGTGGCGATTACGAATACATCCATAAAAAAACAGAGCTTACTTTCTACGACCCTAAGGTTGCGTCAAAAGAGTTGGTGGATGAGGTATTCGGCATCGTGAATAATCGTATCAAAGCGTTAAAGATCATTGCATTGGCACGTTCTGCTATAAAGCATAATCTTGGCGATGAGCTGAAAGATATAAAAGTGCCTACATGCCTCATCTG
>Ga0105239_10003909_pt1 | contig 18059 bp, 19 predicted proteins | sample KBSC44metaG_FD_92761 | JGI IMG/M metagenome (GOLD analysis project Ga0105239, IMG submission 92761) | Corn rhizosphere microbial communities from Kellogg Biological Station, Michigan, USA - KBS C4-4 metaG | ecosystem: Host-associated > Plants > Roots > Rhizosphere > Soil | place: Michigan, USA...
AGCGAGTATACATACATACATACATACATACATACATACATACATACATACATACATACATACATACATACATACATACATATTCATCCCATGAAACACCCCGCGGCCGTAGGAGGGGGCAAGGGTCCTCGGGGAGTGGCCCCAGTGTTAATGAGCCCATTAAGCCCGAGACCCAGTATGAGGATGCCATGACTCACTCACTAACTACAGCTATGTACGTATCGAGTACGGAGTACTCTCTCATCAGATAGCATGGAGTATCCATTCGTACCCAGAGACCACAGAATGGGCGCCTGAAGCACAGTGGGTCCGCATAATCAAATCAGCATCCCCCTTTCCCGGTGTGTGATGGCAGTGAGCCCCCGACTACGGCCGAGGCGGGGGGCATTCATTCCTCGACGTACGTGGTTCTGGACACGAAGCCCGTCCATATCTGACCACGTTGCAGGTGACTTCGACCCAGATGCCTAATTACTTGCCTTGTCTTCCTCATTCCAGGCCTGCTCTACTTATTAGTAGTTTCGCATGATTCGTACTCCATTTCTAGTGGGAATTAGGTGTTGTCAACAGAGTCAGTCGCAGAGGGAGAGATGTGCCAATAGCGATTTGCGACATGGGTTGAATTTGGTGGGTATTTATTCGAAACACGGTCGATGACGCGCTGCCGAGGTAGTTAAGAGGTATTAAATCAGTAAATAACTAGATGAAATACTTCTTATGGACGGAGATACCAACTCAGGGTTTACGTCCGCCATGGCTTAATCATAACCCTAAACATTGACCTTCAACAATACGGAGTATTTCATATAATTCCAACTACTATTTATTGAGTGTAATCTACATCTGACCTTAACGGTCTAAAAACTCACTCTTCTATCTCACTCACCTCACCTCACCCACGAACTCCATCACCACACCACCGACTGACACCCCGTCTCTTCAAAGCACTCCTAATAAGGCAGTCCAGAACTTCGCCTCGAGACACTATACTATACTATACCATTCTATTCTATACTATACCATACCATACCAAGATCGAGAGGCCCCCCAACGCCGCGGAATCATGGCCAGCACCACACCAGGAGGACGGCCCATCACAATCCACCACCTGCACATCGGGCAATCGGAGCGGATCGTCTGGCTGTGCGAGGAACTGGGGCTGACGTACGAGCTCCAACTGCACACGCGGGCGCCGATCTTCTCACCGCCGTCACTCACGGCGCTGACGCCACTGGGCTCGGCGCCGGTGCTGTGCTCGACGACCCCGTCGGGTGCGCCGTTCGCCATCAGCGAGACGAACGCGATCGCGGAATACCTGCTCTCGCCGCTGTACAACCCGGGCGGCAAGCTCACCGTGCCCCCGGGCGCGGAGCACTACCATTCGTACGTGTTTTGGCTGCACTTTGCGAACGGCACGCTGCAGCCCGCGCTGGTGCGCAAGCTCACGTCTGCGGGGCTGGATCCCAAGGGCGTGAATCCGCGCTCGGGCATGGCGGACGCCGGCGTCGCCAAGGTGCTGCGGCACTTGGATGCGCGGCTGAGTGAGACGGGCGCGTGGCTTGCGGGCCGCGAGTTCAGTGCCGCCGATGTGCTGACCGTCTGGTGTGTCTCGACCATGAGGCAGTTTGTTCCGTTGGATTTGGCGCCGTATGAGGGTGTTTTGGCCTGGTTGGGCCGCGTGGGTGAACGCGAGGCGTATCGGCGCGCGATGGAGAAGGGCGATGAGGGCTATGATTGGAGGAAGGGCTTGACGGCCGAGGGGCCAGGGTTGTTTCCGTTTTTGAAGGCGGCAAAAGAGAGGGAGATGGAGAAGGCGAAGGGAGGCGTGATAGGGGCAAGTGGCACGCCGAAAGCATGAGGTGCTGGGAGGGATGGGAAAGGGGGGGCCCTACTATATATCCCTGCCTGGACTGTTGTATTATGAACATGAATCAAGGGGGACAGCTGGTTCTGGGTTGAAGGGGGAGAGGAGGAGGAAGTAAGGTAGGCAGACAAGAGGGAAAGATAAAAACTGTCCTGGATGAGGATTAGACACGACACGACACGACTGTGTGTAGCTCTCTGGGTTCGTCGTAGAACGAACGACCCGAGGCTAGCAGCATCAAGGAGGAGGAGGAGGAGGAGGAGGAGGAGGAGGGAACGTGCAGTATTTTGGCGATGTGAACTTGAAGCGCGGAGGTTTGGAGGTCATAGGCCAGTGGGTTTCTGTCTATACTACGATATTTCTGCTCACACATGCGGGTCGCTTTCGCAGCTCAATCAATATCTCATAAGAATACTGGGAGACATCGTCGTCTATGGCAGTGTTGCTGTGCTTTCGTTCATTCATTCATTCATGCATGCATGAATACCGAGGCGTTCTGCTGTATTAGGTTCATCACCAATCATCTCATCTCATCTCATCTCAACCCAGAATGGTCTCCATGATTGTCTGGCCCGCGACGTCCCTGCCGGGACTCTCAAGCATCCTATAGACGCGGTTACCACTGCGATTGCCGAGCCAATTACCCCTATCATGAGGCACCTCGCCATCGCTATTCCTCCGCTTCCTAGCCCTCTTATCTCCAACAGTCATGCCCCTGGTCCACTGTCCAGCGGTCTCGACACGTATGTCTTCTGGGCTGCGGGCGCTGGGTTTCCAGCGCGCGTCGTCCTGCGTCAGCACGTACCAGATGCACAACGGGTCGTGAAGCGCCAGCGCGGCCCCCTCACCCTCATGTCCGATGTGCAAGCGTTCCATTTTCTCGAGCATCGGCGTCATAAACGCCGTCATCCACTGTGCCAGCGGGCTGCCGTGCTCGACGAGCGAGGATGCGTGGCGCGTGAAGAGCCCCCGGCTGAGCATGTGATATTCGGTGATGTCCAGCGACATCAGCGTCAGCTTCAGCGGCCGCGACAGCTGTGCTGGGTATGTGGCGAGGTGGAATGACCGTTCCCCTTCCATCGGCACTGGCATTGTCGATGCTGGGATTGGTGAGCTCAATGCATACACGCGCGCGGCGGCGTAGGGGTCGGCGTAGACGTTGAATTCTGATACGGGTGTCACGTTGCCGATCCCATCTACGGTGCCGCCCATTGTGACGACCTCCTTGCACCGCAGAAACGTCTCTGGATCTTCTGCGGCAGCGAGCGCGAAATTTGTGAGCGGTCCAATTGAGATCAATGTGATCGTGTCGGGCTCGTTTTCCTTCAAGATCCGCAGGATTTCCTGGTGGGCAGGTACAAGCGAAGGGACAAATGACCTGGTCGGCTCTTCCAGATCTGCCTCCTCCTTGGCTAATTCTGTTAGGGACGGGTCAGGAGGGGGCTGCTCAAATAGTCTCTTCCAGCTTTCCTCGGGCGAGAAATGCGGGTGGCTTGAATGGGTACCAGCAAGGCCATCGATGCCGTGGAAGTAATCCGCGCTCTCGATCCGGTCCTGTAGAGGTTCCTCGGCGCCTATGGCCACAATCGGCCTGTAATTAGTGATTCCTTCGAAACCCAAGGGTTTTCCGTGTTCTTTTCGCCATTGCAGCTCTTTCTCCAAGATGTGGAAGATGGCCACGACGTTGCGTAGGCACGATCTCACGTCCACATTCCCGAAGGTGAGTGAGATGAGCACGACTTCGAGGTCCTCGGCCTTGGATGCTAGTGCATATAAAATTGCAAGGACGTCGTCAACGCCAGGGTCGGTATCAATGATGACACGATGTTTGGGGGCCATGATTTTCTGATTTCTCTCCTCTCGTTCCTGGACAGTTTCGGTTCTTGAGGATGACAGGTTCTTTCCAGGTATCGTCGATGAGGCGGATGAAAGAAGAATTTCTCGGTCAAGAATCAAGACCAAGCTGGCCAAGATATTTAAAGATAAGGATCTCGTCACACCCGATAAATGGAGGCTGACTTCACCAGAGAGACAGAAGCAATTCTTGGAAGGTCAATAGATTGACAGGGTCACATTAGATATGAATTTGTTACGATATTGTGGAGATCCCAGGAGTGTAATCGTAGGTTTCCAATGTGCTAGTGATGCAAATCATCGGTGGCCTCCGATGCCATGTCGAAGGTGAAATTCTGATGGACTCCTTGAGTGTTACATAGGTGAGTGTCTTCTCCAAAGTTTTGGTTATGTCATCCGGAATGCGGAGCACGCTGTCTCCATTTCTTGGCATCAATTCTCATTGTCATCGTCATCTCATCTACCAGGTCTCGCTTCATATGAATAATGAAGAGGGGGACAGAGTATGTGGCTACCTAGGTACCTACCTAGGCATCAAACTGACTGGTACGAGTACACAAAATGCACAACCTGTCCACTTTTTTGATATCATCTCTCTAGATTTGGTGCCCGAGTCCCAAACGCAAAATACAGACAGATATTTATGGCTGCTGTACCAGTAAAACTGCTCATTTCCACCTGTACGCTCCCCTCGCATGATTGATATAGATATGACAAGCCATATCAGTGTAATCACCATGTAGACTTGCGTGAGCCCGTTGGAATCCCTTCCAAAGGGATCAAGCTCAGCATTGACTGTTGTTTGGCGGTCCTTCTCAAACTTCCGCACAGCTCAAAAATCTCATGTTCTGCGTGTTCTGCATGGTCTCATGCTCTTTCGTTAATCAGAGGTTGTAGGCACAGGGCTTGCTGCGCATGACAGAGAGTCGCATCTCGAGGGATAGGGGGCGCTTAGTAGACTTTCTTCTTCTCGTCCACACTTAATTGGCCGGGTCCCATGTTCACCAAGAGCAGAAGACCACCCATGATAGAAAGAATCTGGAAGAAGTCGTACTTGGCGAAATCCTTGTGGGGATGATTCTTATGCAGCTATCGTTCAATGTTAGCGGGCTACAAGAACCAGGGGAAATGGGGCGGAAAGCTTACCGTCCAGAAGTTGTTGACAAGTACGTTGAAGATACTGAGGAGGAGTACCAGAACAATGGCACTGAGCTTGGCCTTGAAGCCAACTACGACCATGACACAGGCGACAAATCCGACAAGAATGACAAAGACTCGCCAGATGCTCCAGTCTCCTGCGAAGACAAATCCAACGAAGAGGAAGATAAGCAGAACTCGGCCACCGAGCTGAATATACATCTTCTTGTCCTTCTCGTCAATGGTTGGTAGGCCTGCAAACACGCGGCTTTTCTTCACAAAACTGTCTCCTAGAACCATGAGAAGACCACCGATGACGGACAGGTTGCGGAGGAAGAAGTTGAGATCGAAAATCAAGCCGTAACCGAGAGCTTGGACTACAACCACAGAGAGGAGACCGCCCACTGCGTATTCGCTGTAGCGGCGCATGATAACAAGGGTCGAGCATGACGACATAACGATCACGTTGAAGATAAGGAAGAGATGTGTGATTCCCCATGGAACTGCGTGGGTTGTCAGCGTGTTGTTACTTTGATGTTCAGGTCCTAGGGCTTCAAGCTTACTGTGTCTGAAATCCTTGAGATAGGTGAGCTGATCACTCCACTGAGTGATAATTCGGAGAGCATCTTCGAGGAAGGTGACCACGATGAGGAATCGCCCTATGGCTGGAAGATAGCTATATTCATCAAAACCCAGTCAGTCCCAAGGTGTCTCGTTGAAGCACTCGCGACGGGCACGCTTACGGCTTCAGAGGTTCGCCCACGCTGGTCAAGAAATCTTCAATTTTGCTCGTCTGCTCTCGAATTTGATCTAGAGGACTTGGATCGCTCGTAGCATCCTGGCTGCGAGGGGAGGAGAACTGGTTGTTCAGGCCCAGATTATAGCCTGCAGTTCCGCGTATCTGCGCCATGGTCGACTGGTGAGAATGTGACGAAGAAGACGAAGCAAAGAGTGTATTCGAGGGCGAAAACAAGGATGTCGGACGACAGGGGTTTGTTTATTGTTCGAGTATTCGTCGTTCAGTATGGAGTAGTGCTTAAAGCACAGTGGAAGTGGAAACGGTGGAGGACAGTTTGCGTGGGGCAGATTGAGGACGGTTGAAATTTCTCCTGTCAGGCCTGGTGCAGATATAATAAGATTATATCACTCAATCAATCAATCAAAGGGTGGCAAGGGAGTGGCAGTGGTGGACCAGAGAAAGAAGCGCAGCTGAGAGTTCTCGGTGTGGGAGTGTGAGTGCTTGACGCAGTGGCCGTAGTTAGCAGCAGCAGCAGCAGTGGCACTCGTTATTTCTCGATTATGGAGTATATTTAGTTAACACGCTGTCTACACACAACCTCAACCAATCCGCGCCCGAAACATACAAAATCCACCCCTGAAACTCAACTGCACCCACAAACTTGGACTCCGACCTCGAATTTGAACTTGATGCATGACGGATTACGGAAGACTTGTGCCCATTCCAGTTTCTCACAGCACAACACAAATTAAAATTATTTCGAGTGTCATCTTCAAACCCGGCCTCTCCTCTCAAAATGCAACTGTCACCGCCACGGTCTCAGCCTCAGCCTCAGCTTGCGGCTCTGTCAGCAACGGAATCTGGCTGCTCTTCACCCGTGAGAGGAGATGGTGGCCTATGGTTGTACATGGGGATACTCCTACGGCTACTGGTGATGTAGCATAGAGACTACTCGTGTGGCATGTCTTCATGGCCTGGATCAACCTTGATTTTTGGCATTTTTCAATTTTTACTCAGAATCTCATTTGAAATGAATAATGGCCACTGGGCGGACGTGGACGCCATTGGCCTTTTCTCCAGTCTTGGGGGTATCGTACTCTGTGCCTTGCTAAACAATGAATCCATGACCTCCCTGATTGAACCATGGTAACAAGAGAAAAAAAGATGTTTCGCTGCTTTCTGGCGAATTGCACGAACAATGATACAAGAGATGATGCTGTAAACCATGCACAGCATTGGCCTGGCTAGTCGTCATCCAGACGACCTCCCGCAGCATCGAGGCTCTCACATGTCAAACTGGTCATGTCCTGACGAATGTTCTATTGCCCATTCAGTAGACTCATCCTTGCGCCCAATGGGCCTTCTCTAGGCCTCCCATTCAGCGTCCTGGAACGATGAGTCGTTGGGTTGTTGGATAGAAGCAAACCGATTTGCATTTCCATTTTGTGGGGCGACTGCCTTCACCTTGCTGCTATGGGAATGATGGGTGATGGCTTCATGGGCTGCTGCTGTTGGTCGTGTAAATGAGCTACTGGCCTCGCTGCTCGTTTCGTTGTCTTTCTTGCCCTTTTTCTTGCCCTTTTTCGTGGTCACCGCTTCCCATTTCTCCTCCTCGGCAAGCTCACTAGCCCATTTGTTCTGTTCTTCCTCATTGACCTCGTCAGCCCAGCTCGACTGGCTCTCCACTCGAGGCCTGGTGAGTTTCTCTCGACTAGAAGTGCCGAGCGCATTGATCTTGCTATCGCCCTTTTGTCCACGCACTTGATTGACATTGGCCGTCGTAGATACCGAGTTGGTGATGGTGGATAGCGGCTGAGTTTGAACAGCGCCGTTGACCTGGACCGAAGGGGTCTCCCTCTCAAAGGTGTCCAATAACGGCATATTTGCGTCTTCATGGTTGGTGGCTTGGGGCTTTGCCGTGCCATTGGTAGGAGCACCTGCATTCCACGCGTTCTGCTTTGCAGCGAACGAATCTGCTTTCACCTGATTGGATGTTCCTGCAGCTGTCCTCGCAGTGCGCAGTTGTTGTTGCTTCTTGGCATCGTGAACTATATCCGACTCGGCTTTCAATGCTTTATCCTCTGCTTGTCTAGCCTGGCGTTGTCGTTGCTTCTTGGTCAACACCGGCTCAAATGCCTTGCCCATATTTTTCGGAAGGCTCTTAACCTTCTCCTTGATGTCGGTCAGCCTCAACGTGGTTGGTTTGGCAGCAGGAGCTTCCAGCATATCGGAGACGTCGTCAGCTCTGGAAGTAGGGGCTGTAGATACAGGTCCGGTTGATGGAGATCCTACAGGAGAAAAGTCGTCATCAACGTCTAGACCACCTGTAGCGGAGGAAGTCTCGGTGGACAAGCCAGATGTTTCCGGACCGCTCTTCTGTCCCTGGAAGGCCTTTTTGGCAGCCCGTCTCTCCTTCTTGCTCGTGCCCTTGGGCTTGGCTGGTTCCAGTTTGGTGCCAGCTTGTGCCTTAGCCAGCTCTTGTGCAAACAATTTGTTGCTCATGACAGATTCCTCCTGGCTGGAGGTAACGGGTTGTGCACCTGGGACAACCGGTGCACTTGCGTTGCTCTCCACTGTAGTTGTGGCCAGTTTCCTCCTCTTCTTTGCCAGACCTTCATTTGCGCTTGTAGGAGTTGAGGCACCACTGGCTGACTCTATCCGAGTGGCATGTGTGCGCTTTGCCTTCTGTCGTTTTACGGCAGACTTGTCCGTGGATTCTAGTTTTTGCTCGGGCCTGGATAGAGCTTGTCCCGTGAGTTTCCTGAACAGTCCAGGATTGTAGTATCTGGTGAGAGCAGCCGTCAAGGCCAGTAGGGCGACCCAAGAAGCAGCAGTCGACCACATGTTGTGATGGTATCTTGTTTGAAAACCAAAATCGTGAAAGAAGGATCAGAAACAGCCCGGGGAAGAGTGCCAAAGAAAGTGTTCTCTCTCTCAGGACTTCAGGAGCCTCCTGTTTCCTGGACGGAGTACGCTGGTTGTGAAAACGAGTGTCGGCCAAGCAAGGGATGAGGTTGTATGATGAGCCAAGGTTCTTGGTCTTGTCCAGGATATCTGGGCAGACGAAAGGGTTGGCAGCTTTTTATGTATACGGCGGACACTGTGAGTGTGTGAGTATTGAGAACCTGTGTATCTTCGCACAGGTCAAGGTTGAAGGTTGAGAAAGTTTGGTGGTTTTTGGGAGGGCTTGGTGTTTAGTGATGCGCGCAAGATCGGCTCTCCGATCCTTAGAACAAGGTCGTGGAAGTCGAGAACTAAACACGCGTTGGTGATCTCGTCAGAACGTAGAGTAGAAGGGGACGGAGGACAGAGTGGAACCAAGCGTATTCAGATTCCACGGGCCTGAATTGGAGGTCCGGGCGGGATGAGGATCAGGATTCGCAGATGGCCTTTTGCCGCGTAATAAGAACCTGGGTTTCCTGGCTGAGTATGATTTAGGACTGGGGGTGGAGAAGCAGTCCGCAGGGATGGATGATGTAGGGATGAAGCACGCTGTAGGAGTCGGTAGGACGGACAGGGCAAGACGAGACAAGAGAGGACGGGTGGGAGGTGGGAGGCTGGTAGCTCGGACGTCGCGCAGTGGATAGTGGTGTCACTGGTGTGTGCCTGGCGGCGATCTGATTATTTTGTGTTCTTTGTGGAGAGGTAAAGGTGGACTCGAAGTAAAGAAGGTGAGTGAGAGGAACTAGTGAGTGGACAAAGAATGGGTGAATGAAGAAGAGCAAAGGATCAGAGAATAGAACACAGAGAGCAGAGGAGTCTGATGAGGAGGTGTCCTGATGGTGAATGGGTGAGGCCGATGGCTGGATGAACTGTCGAGGGGTGGTGTGGAATACCAAGCTACAGCGGATGATGATGGTGGAGGAGGTGGTGGAGGTAGTGACAGAGTGGTGGATGCTTGACTAGGTCCTGAGCTCCGCGGACCTAGGAAGGTCTTGAGATACCTACTCGTGGCCTAGCTAGCCTCTCTGGAGCCCTAACTATCTTGCAGTGGTGGCTTACTTGGGTGACCATCCTTAACTAATAACCCTGGGTACGAGGTCTCGAATTCAGAAGTCCCTAGGCGCCCGAAGGCTCTAGTTGGTAGTGGCATCTTTCCGCTCATCCCCCCATTTCGTTCCCAAACTACCCACCGTGCAAGTACATTAGCTCTGCGATACCCTCCGCCCTCACCAGCGAGGCCTCTGGGCCCTTCTGTCTCGGGCTATCCATGGATTTTTAGTTAAAGGCCTTTAACTACTTATAGCCATCGGCCCCCAGAGACATGGTCAGATGCTCTTCCTCCGTGCCATTACATGGGACTCGGAAGAACTCCCCACCAACAGCGATTCAAGCCACTGCCAACAGGCGTGGTCCGTTCTCGTCAACATATCATGTGTATCGACATTGCAATGACCGTTCCAGCATCCGAGCATCCAATCATTCTGCGTACGTGGCCACACAGGTCGCATCTCATCTTAATAGTGCTATGCACCGTCACCCCTGGCTCAATGCAAGAAGATCAGAAGATCCCTGTTTGCCACGCCGCTGAAATCACACCCAACCGTTTGCAGTAACTGACTCCAGACATTCGTTGCTGGGTGGCTCGTCTACGGCTGGCTACTGTTGGCTGACCTTCTTGGTCAGTCCCATTCCAATTTAGCCGGGGCCTCGTCAAGTCAGCACCTAATTCTTGTACGGAGTACGGAGTACCTGCTCGAGTTGAAGCCTGTTTGTTTGAGGGGCGACCAAAAACAGGAAGGGTCACTTGAACGATAAAAACTCCGTTCCTCGTAATAGCAATTGTTTAATATTTGTTCATCCGTTCGGTATTTGTCATGAGCGTGCACGCCGTACAGAGTATTCAGTATCAATGTCAAGGCATGGTACTCCGTATAAACCCATCACTTTCTGTGGTCCAAAACCTCGATAACAGCACAGTCCATGCATCAACGCCATTCATGCTGGGTGACAGAAGCTTCCTATGCGCAAGTTCAAAAGTACATTGATTTCGTGGTTCGGGCCCTGTCCGTGTGTCATGCACTCGTAGACTGGTCCGAATGATAATAGTAACGAAGATGCCACGAGGCTTTTCGTTTCGGCACCAGGGTGTCATCGTAAAATCGCTCTTTCGTGGCGGCAATGGGCGGAGGTCTGATAATTGGATCAGACATGTGCTTGGATTTGGTGGATCTGACATCTCGCAGCATCGTCTCATTCACCAAAGACTCAAGTATCGAGTCAGTCTCGAGGTCAGTATCGCTGATGCCCATTTCATCGTCTTGATAGTCACTTTCGAAATCCAGTGCCTCTCGAGAATAAGTTGTCGCTAACGTCTGTCTGGGTGGTTCTGAGGGTTTCAAGGGCCTGCCAATCACTGCCAGTGGCCATCGCATCTCGGTTTCGGTGCGAGGGGGTTTCTTGCCTGCCATAACTGCTGCGCTTGGTGGCGGTAGCATCATCCAGGCTGCTTGATCTCGAGTGGCTGGGAGCTGCGATACTACAGGGGGATGCAGTTCGTTGAGCTCTGGGTTTCTTGCTCGGCGATAGTCGTACTGATCGCTCTCGTTTGTGTGTGCTCGTTTTCTACGACGCCGGGTACCTTCATCTTCCAGATCTTCTCCGTCTCCAGATTCAGGGTGGACTGCTCTATTCCACATGCGAGTCATTCTCTCACCAAATCCCCACAATACTTCGTCCTCGCGCTCATATCGTTTCCAGTTCCACATATCGGGATGAAGAGTTGCTCTTAAAGAATCTTTGATATTTTCCATCGCGGTGGATAACCTCCTCTCCATAGATGGCCTCTTCTGGCTTGCATTGGATCTATCATCATGCTGATCTTGCAAGGATTCGTCATTTTCACCATTATCGGTAGAGGAGGCCCTGGTAGACGTCTGGGGTGGTTGAAGGGATGGCCCTTCAGAACATGTCGTTGGTCGGAGTTGGGGGTCGGGTTGCTCAGGCTGCTCAGGCGCAAAGGGTGTCTGTGGATTCTCAAGTGAGTTTGCAGTATTCCCTCTTTTTAATTTTTGCAACAATTGATCTGCCTTCCATCCTTTAGGCGGTCCAGGCCCTAGCATTAGCTCTTCGGCCCAGGTCGCATTTGTTTGGAATGGTCCTGGCTGTCTAACCAAGCCAGGTTGGGTGGTGATGATTTCAGCCTGGGCTTCAGCTTGGGCTTCAGCTTCCTTCCGCCGCTTGCGTTTGTGTTGATATTCGAGGCATGGAGTGAAGGAGACATAATAGAAAATAGCGGACTGAACTCCACGTAGAAACCAGTGGCCAGGCTCTGCAGTATATGGAGGAGGAACCATGACTATTTAATGCCAATGTCTCCAAGTTTTGCTCGCTGCGCAGACGTTGACTTGCGTGCGAGAGCGACTTGTCTCGGGATGAGAATCGGAGCGCGAACACATGGTATCGGTGGAAGAACGTTTGAGACCAGCTTGTAACGAAAGAAAACAGGCCACAGAATCCAGCTGTGGGCCCTGGGCAAAGTGAGGGCTAGAGAGTGAGTGAAAGAGTGAAAGGATAGTATGGATGAGCCTTTCTATGTACAGAGAAGGTCTTGCGTGGTCATCAATCCTTCTTGAGGGAGCGGGTTACGAGTCCAGTGAGAAGGAGACGTGGATCTTCCACCAGTGTTGCACCACTGGTGGGCTATGACCTGGCACTTGCTTGTTGGGTTCGGGCGTTAGCGCGGTGTGTTCGATGGCTTTTTGGCTTTGGCTGGCGACGCTGCGCCAGAAAATTTGCCGAAGTGGCAGCGAAAAAGAGGAGAGGAAGACGAAGATAGGAGCCCAGACACGGTAGATTTGGGCGGGGAGGGGGCCACGCGGACATCGCCTGGGCAAGGATTCTTCTGGGGGCCATGCTGCAAAGGTCAAAGAGACTAGTGTCACATGATATACAGTCACATGATGCCGAGCTCCTCTCACATGATTATGTAAGTCAATTCCTACTTCCGGTTAGTTCAAACGCTAAGATAAGATAAGATTTACTTACTACTCTCCTCCCTTCGACGATGCCATCAAAACTTTGGGCTCCTGTCAAGGCTTTGATGTTGATGGCTTCGCTTCCTTCGGCAGTACCTATGGGTACCTACCCAGCTGGACAACCATGCTTCTGAACATCATCATGCTGAACCAGGCCTCCTATTGGCATATCCAAGCTGCATCTCACCTGGCTGGTCTCCAAGGTAAAGTGCAGCCGAACATCTGAGCGTCGTCATGCCGCCATTGACGGGCGGTTCCACCAAGTTGCATGAACGAAAGAGCGGAAGTGAATGAGTATGAACAAGTTGAAACACAAAAAATGAATCGAATAAGTCTTACACACGGGGAGTCCCTCGAGAACAGAGCCTAGAGCTACCGGATTGCACCAAAATACGCTTCAAGGGCCAGGGTGAATACCAGCACTGGCTTCCAGCATGATGGTCCTGGCAGCTGAGCCCAAATGTTCGAACGCGCAGCTCTCTTTGCATTCAACAAAATATAAGGCGCCAAGGCTCTGTTCCTCAAAGTAACCGTTGTCTTGTATCATTCGATTGATCAAGGTGTGACGTGTCGGAGACAAAAATCTCCTTCGGGGACATTTTTGATATCTGCACCCTCTAGGGTATATAAGCTGCATCCTTGTGATCCTGCCATATTTGCACCTTTCCAAAGCTGATCTACTATTATTCCTACTTTGACACCATCTTTACCTGTGACGTCTCCCTGGGCTCTAAACCGTCCTCAAAGTCCCTGCCGCTGACCAGTGACCATCACAACCACAATGGCCAAATTGTATGATTCACTCATCATCGGTTCTGGCCCTGCTGGACTCTCCGTCGCCCTAGGTCTCGGTCGAGTGCATCGAAGCTGTGTGGTATTTTCCAACTCTTCTTTTCGCAATGCAGGAGTCCACGCCGCACATTCAATCCTTGGGCACGACGGCAAATCTCCTGAGCAGATACGTCAAGCTGGCCACCGGGAAGTTGAAGCCTATGGGCACGCCGAGTTCATCGAGACTTCCATTGAGAAAGTCAATACAGAGCAGAGGCAGGCACACAAGCAATCGTACAATGCCTTTGTGGTTGAAGATACCAAGGGCCAACGCTGGAGTGGTCGCACTCTCGTCCTTGCAACTGGCGTCAAAGATATACTCCCCGATCTAACAGGTTACGCGGAAAACTGGCCTTCAAATATCTACCAATGCATGTTCTGTGATGGACATGAGCGCTACCACCTCCCCAAAGGCATCCTTGCGTATCCGAAACTGACCTCAATGTACATCAAATTCGCCACCATGGCACATTTCCTCTCCCAGACTCCCGGCTCAGCTCATGGCCTAGCCTCCCTGCCGAAACCTTCAACCGTGACTGTATTCACAAATGGTGCCGCCAATCCAGACAACGATGAAGAGCTCGCAAAAGGCCTTGAAATACTGGCGGCTCACGGAATCAAGGTCGATCAGCGACCGGTTGCTAGGCTCGTTCCTGATCCAAAAGAGGGTGTACACGTGCATTTCTCGGATTCAGAGTCAGTATATATGGGATTTGTGGTGCACAAGCCTTGGACACAGCCTTCGAAACTAACAACATCCATCATTGAACAACTCGGTCTCACGATGTCTTCATCCCCAATTGGGACATATATTTCTGCTAACCCTCCTCTCAATTCAACTGCCATACCTGGAGTTTTTGCAGTGGGGGACGTTGGAACACCAATCGCTCATCTTACTATGGCTATGAGTGGTGGAGCGGCGGCTGCAGCGGGTGTGTCACATTACTGCAATGATCTAGACGACCAGGTTGCCCTGCAGCGGTACCGAGAGAATCCAGGTCAAATCAAGTAGAGCGGTTCCTCGTTGCATAGATTAGCTGAGGTTGGGGTTTGTAATATATTGCGAAGGGCTGCGTAATCTAGCACAAGGTGTACCACTTCGCCTTTCGACTGCGAGTTTTTGTCATCGAGTAGACAAGGATCCCATCCATAGCAGTTGACAACCTAGACAGCAATAGAAGAAAGACGCTCATTAATATTTATACTTGGCTGAACGTCCACCCTGAGGGTCTTATTAGTCCGATCCTAGCCGGCTAATGTGTAACTCGAAGCCTCGAGGAGTGGATCCTAGTCCGGAGAATTAGAAATTCACAGTCGCAATGCTACTTCCCTAAGTATTTTGCCAGGCAATCTATATCCTGGAAGATTGTAAATCTGATCAAGTATCGGGAAACTCTCGCTTCAACCTTTTCATTTTGAAAGATTTGAATAAATCCCTGCGAACGCCGCACAGGGCACCCCAGCAAAGGAAGAACGTAGGGACGCAAACAGAACAGCAATCTGAGAAAGGATGAACCTGGTAATGGTCTCAGTCCAATTGCACATCTTGCTTCCCGAAGGTGGCTGATAGCCCCCGCAAGACCGGCGCGATAGGTGTTGCAGGTGTTGGAAGTCCGTGGAGGGTCTGAGAATTTCTGGCTAAAAATTACAGTACTATGTACGTGTTCGTAAGCTATGCCTTCTCCGCGATCCCAAGAATCCTTGTAGTCCCAACGACAGGTGCTAGCGAACCTGAGGTAGTCCTGCAGGAGTCCAGATGGTAGCTGAGGACCCATGTTTCTCAAAGGCACCTCATACATTCAATGAACAGAAGCTTGGCTCTGTTGAGATTCCTGTTTGAGGAGTCGATCTCATCTGAACACAATGATGCTGGCGTGGACGGAGTCCTTTGAATGGACGGAAGCTCGTTTAAGATGGGCTCCCAGATCTTGCTCAGTCCATATCGAGGCATTGAGCTCAAAAGAAGCGGCTCCTTATCGGACAACTGGTACCTCTCGCCTCATCGGAAGCATATCAGAACACGACCCGATCCACTCCATCACAATGTCCATGTTGAATGCAGAGGTTGTTGCCTTACGTGATTCGTTGCGTGGCCCCAGTGGCCGAAGGTGAACCGGAAGACGAGAATATGCCAACCCAAACCATCTCTTCGGCCGAACAAAAGGTTGCATTTGTGCTAGCCGTCTTTAACAGGAGTGTCGTATCTCTGCAACACGAAGAAGATAACATGTGACATACTCTGGACGCGATTAGCCTGGGGCCCCACTGTGAAGGCTGCAGATGCTGAAACTCTCCCCTGCATATCTGTTAGCATGTCACGGGGTAGGCAGTTCAGGTGCGCTCTGGAAGGTCTACACTTCCGTAGCCCTCTGTTGAGTACCGTTTCCACACGATTTTCACGGCCAAAAACTAGGAGGGTACGTAGAGATGGGGTTTGACAAGCCAGCAGCCTCAATGTAACGGAAGCATGGCTGTTGCAAGGTCGAAAGCCGAGGTTCATTGAGACAGAGGGATCGTCAGCTGCACCCGGCAGAGTGGTAGAGGAGGGGGACTAAAGAACGGATTAGGCGGCCATGGTAGCCCTTTTGAATCTACGCGGAAAGGGGGGAGGGGTCCTTCAAGTCGCCAAAGCTGGCTTATTCCCTCTGTCGCAGATATACGACGCCACAAAGTGATTAGTCCAGGTCCATATTGAGACGAAGCATTAAGGTTACAGGAGGAGGAGGAGCAGCGAGCATTCAACAGCGCAGCGTTACACAAAAGTACAGGGATGGGCCGCTTTGCACTCACAGCAAACTGACTAGTAACACACCAACTACCTATGTATGTATCTAGGTACAGTGTCTGCGCCTCTATGCTGGGAAGTCCCGCCTCCCTAGAGGCTAGGTGCCAAACCAAGGTGGCTGAGGGTCTAGATACCCTTTCAGACGAATGAGATCTTGATAGTGGATCAGGATCTGGATTTTGCTTTCGGACGTCGGTCACACCGAGCGGTACCGACCAACGTCTTTCTCCAGTACACGACCCAGCATTCTCCTGTGAGTCGCAAGATCCCCCCTCTAGGCTATTGATGACCCAGTTCGATATTGGGGTAAAGTCGGTGGCAATGATGTGGCACTGTATTTATGAGCATCACTCAGTGCTAAATGAGCCGATGTAACACAGTGGAAGCGGATTTGGAATTGCCACGGATATTGAAGTTGCTGAGGCCCCATGCCATGCCAACAGCGAAGCAGCATTCAGAAAAACATCAGGTCGGATGTGCCTCCCAGTTTGATTCATGATCCATAAGGACTGTGAGTGAGTTTAGAGCAGCCAGGAGCCCTAATGGTCTTAGGTCACCATCAGGACCAGACACAGAGCCGGAACCAGACGGCAACGGCCCGACAGAGTTTGCGACCAGCACATCAGAAAAATAATGGCAGAGCTTAGGTCTACCATCAATACGGAGCTGACATACCATGGAAGGAATAGTTTACGCTGTGTCAAAGCTGGCAGAGCCATCAAAACGCATTCCTTGGCCTCTATTAGGGGTGGAGAGTTTTGCTGTCATCGCGGCGATTGTGTTCCAATCAGGCGTTTTCGGGGCCTGTGGAATGCGACCACTAAATAGTTCCATGAGAGATCATGTCTGCACCCGCTGTCATATGGCGTTCGTTCCACAGAAGTGCTCTGGTAGCCAATGGAGGAAGAAATCTCTTCTCAAATCATTGGCTGGTCAGGTTCGTGATCCAGACCAGCTCTAGTGCTGGCAAGACTCATCGTGAGGTGGACATGAGCTTTGGATCCTGCTGATGAGTACTCTCCGTACGAGCTATCCTCCTTAGGATTATGAAACCAGCTACCCGTCTATGAAAAGAATGTGTTTGGTGGTCCGAGCACCGTTGTGCAGGAGAGAATGCAATCTGCCCACTTTGGAGGGACGCACCATTTGTGTCTACCGAAGGCAACATCTCACCATCAGGTTCCATATTTCTAAGTTACTGTCTTTACCATCTTTACAGTGTGTGCATTGCTTTTTAGGCATCATTCAAGGTCATGAGACATACCAATTGAGAGGGATGATACAGCCTGCAGGGTGTGAACTCCACATATCACCACTCTGTAGAGCGATGCAGCCACCATCGGCAAGCCCTGCCATGGCTTGCAGTAGTGGCCGCTTGTCTGCATCGATAACGCACCTCCAGGCGCTGCTCACAGCTCTGAAGAGGCAATCTGCTTTCATCAACCTCAGCTTGGGAACAAAACAGCGTGTTCAAAGAAACCCGGAAACTGTTTGAGGTTGCCGGATGCGGACAATACGCTCTACGAAACGTTCCCAGCTCGAGTGAAAACAACAAGGTCTAGACGCAGACAGCTTGTTGAAATGCGACTTCTTCACTATCCTTTTCACTCTGCTCTTCCTGCTTTGACAAAGATTGCCAACTGGTCTCAAGGTCTTAGATTTTGAGATTACCCTCAACATTCTGCAAGAGATATTGAGACAAAGCATTAGCTAGCATCACTAGATTCGGTGGGAGGAAAGCTCCTTTCTCACCGCAACATTACAGTCCAGCATTTCTGCAGCATACCGGCGCCACCTTCCAGGTTGTGGTAATTCTCCCTCTTCGCCCCCAGTATTCAGTCCGGGTTCCTGCAATCAGAGCCCCTCCCACCA
>Ga0105239_10003914_pt1 | contig 18039 bp, 14 predicted proteins | sample KBSC44metaG_FD_92761 | JGI IMG/M metagenome (GOLD analysis project Ga0105239, IMG submission 92761) | Corn rhizosphere microbial communities from Kellogg Biological Station, Michigan, USA - KBS C4-4 metaG | ecosystem: Host-associated > Plants > Roots > Rhizosphere > Soil | place: Michigan, USA...
CTCTTTAAGCTCTTGAATCCTGGATTTGCTGCAGTTCTTCAGTTCGTTTTTACGCAGCCGATATTCAGCCCTAACATCCCGGCTCCATTTGTCATCGGGCAATATCTCGTGTTGGGCTGGACACTCCACTTTAGGGTCCGTCAACATATTATCCCCTGCACGGATAGTGCATGACTTTTTGGCCTCGGCACTTTCCGAAACAACACTAATTTCCTACCGCTTTCAGTACCTCTTCTCGGCCAAATAATAAAGAGCTCCCTCCTCTGGAATTGATGTATCCTATCTGTCTTGTAAATTGGAACGCCTACCTAAATAGTATTAGCATGCTCCGCGGAAGGCTACGCTAGAAGAAGCCGCGGAAGCCTATAGTTCTCTAGAGGCTGCCAATCTAGATACACTTACCCAAGTCTCTAGCAACTCTAATTGATCAGCGGATTTACAGGGAGAACGAGGCACGTCGACTATATAATAGCGAAATTCAACCGGAGACGCGGGGACGAGAGCAAAAAGTCACGGAGCGTGATATTCATTACGTGGAGACTATTCTATGGATGTGGGCAAACTTAGTGTATTAGGACGTACGCTCCGTCGGTGTATGAGGCAGCCAAATTATCGTCGCTGAGTTTAAACAGTACTAAGTATACTCACTCATCTTGGCATGCGGCTCCTTCCTCTTTCAATCTAGATAGCCTCGGAGCATCTGCTCAGTTGTGGCCAAGTGGTACTGTGGGTCGATGGAAGATCTCGTATTCGCATTCCTTGGGAAACAATCAACGCTTTATACTCTATGCTTCTCCATCACCAGAATGAAATTGACTCAGCTTCTCTGTCTCCCGTCCATCCTGTTCTACCACTCTACTCATGAATTGTTTAAGGGCAAATGGCCAGCCTCTCGGTCGCCCAAGTCTCTGCTCTAATAAATGCAGCAATCATAGTAGGTGAGTCAAGAGCGCCCTGCTTCCACTGTTCTATTGCATCATATCGCTCACTTGTCTCCAAGTACAATTCACCCTTCCTCTGGCGCTCGTTCTCTCGGCTTTTGCAATCCTGAAAAGTCAAGAGACAGCATCCACCTGGTAGGTCGCAAGTTCCGATCCCAGACAGCTCGATTGCAAAGCTCTCTCATATTGATATTTGAATTAGGACGTCCGCATCCCGGCTTATTCATAGTTCTTACTGGCCGACATTCCTCGATACTGACTTCAATATAACGCGGGGAGTTTGCAAACGAATCAATGCTTTTACTTGGATTTTGAGAATCAGCCTTGTTCTTCTTGTTACAGCGGGTATTTCGACGCCGTTGGGCTTGTCAGAGAGTCTCCAATTAGGTGCTCCAAAACAGACATCTTTTGCCTATGCACCAGACTTGGGACCAATGGGCTCTGGAACCCTAGACAGATCAACATTCAAGTACAACAGGCTATGTGGTAATTCGCTTCCCTATAACTGTCCAGGCATCGACGGTGGATATCAAAGCTGGCCAAACGAGTTCGGTGGGGACGAATCAACCTACAACAATGCTACTGATATCATTGATATAAGGATCCCTGAAAACGTCACAGAAATCTTCAAGAGTGGCACAACCAATAGCACTGTCTCTAGCATATTTGATATACAGTTCCGGACTTACTGGCAACAGACTACTGAGGGTACAGAGACCATTTTTCCAATCCAGAAGAACGAACCCTACACAATCGGAGGTAGGGCTACCCTTCAATCGATGGTCTTGAACAATCGAATAGATCTTGTAGAAGGAATGATCGTCGACACGATCTCCGGAGGAGTGGGTTTCCGCAAACATACCCTTCCTTCTTCGACGCCCTTCGGCTCCGAGTGGGAGGAAGATCTGCTTTGGATTGAGCCTCTCACCGAGTGCATCGACACGAATCTGACAATTGAATTTGAACATACCCCATCATATGGCTATACGCGGAAGCCAAACTCCTTTCTTGTTGACAAGGGCGGTATGGTCAATCTATCCCCCGATTTTCCTTACATCGACGAGAATGACACCCAGAAAGACCCTCAGCTGTACGCCACAGCTTACCGTGCTGCCGCTTTAAACAACGCTCTCGCTGCAGCATTCTTCAACCTAACAATTGGCAGGCCAAATGCAGGAAACGCTCGCCTTGGAGCGAGGTACAACCTGTCCAGCCAAGCTCAAAGCCCATATCTTCCTTCAGTGAACCAGATACAGGTGCAAGGTTTAACTGGGATGTATTTACCCCTCGAATTAGGCCTGTTCTCAAATCTATCTCAAAATACGACAGAGCCAAGTCCTATTACCTCCGCGAACTTCTCTGATATCAGTAATTCTCACTATTTACTCTTTAGTTGAACATGTGCTGACATCGGTTAGACGATTGGTCTCAAAGATTTAACAGGAGTAACGTTGTAAACATATCAACTTTAGGTATTCAGGTAGGGTTGCTGTACGGAGCGCCTAACCGCCCAGACGGCTTAGATTCTCAAGCACTCGACCCTTGGACGAATTGGACCCAGAACTTGATGGCGTGTGCATCTGTAGCTCGAGCATCGATCAAGACGGTCAGGTTCTTTGCAAATGGCACAAATCTGTCGGATGCACAAGTTTTGAACATTTCTGCGAAAACTTACGAAAATCCTTTAAATATGCCTGTCTGGGCGACAGAAAAGACCAACCTCACGGTCCGCAATCTCAGCCCCTTTTGGGGTATTGTCGACAGCAAGTATGAGGACTCTCCTGCCCTCTGGACTCGTCGAAGCGACCACTTCTACCTGCTTGCCGGTTAAGGTTACCTTGCGGGTGACCTCAGTGCCGGAGTCGATGGAAATCCCTCCGGAATTCCCTTGACATCCTTGTCTGCCGCTTACTCTGTCGGTGGAAGCCTTACCGGCAGTGACTTGTTCGACTACAGCGGCCTAAACAGCTTCGCGCTCTCCGTCAAATGGAGAGAGCTTTCGAGATCCCCTCAAACAGCGCCGCAAGTAATCAATCTTATCTTCACAGACATCATGGCTAATACTCTCATGGGCACGAAAGCTGGCAATTTGCCTTCAGAGACGAATTCATCCACTGGGTCGGGTTCTGGACAATACCAAAACTTTGTCCAAGTCTGGGACAAAAAGATTGTATACGACATTCGCTACGCCATTCCCGCAATTATCCTCCTCTCTCTATGGCTTCCGATTCTTCTTGTGGCATTAATACTTTGGTGCACTTCGCGGGCTTCGGTAGCGGCACTAAAACAACTCATCAACCAACTTTCCGCTGGGAGGCTCTCGACCAATTTCTTGCTGCACAGAGATTCACAGGCCCCACCAGCCGACGCATCGTCAAAGGAGTGGTCTGAGAAAGCTGGGTCAACTGTTGTTGGATTCAGCCGGGCCAAGAACGGCGAATATGAGCTCAAATTCAGTACACAGTCTGGGGACGAGGATGCTGTTGCTCTTGCGACCATCCTCAGAGATCAAGTGCGTGGCACAACAAGAGTCGTTTCTAAGGTTTCCCCGCATAAGGACAATGCTTTACCAAATGTGGAGACGGAACAAAATTCTTCGTTACAAGGGTAAAGAAATTCTTCCTCGTTCTATCATTATGGGCAGGGCTTGGTGGTGGTCCAGTTTCGCGAGCTGCGAGGTGTGTCCCATGAAGAGTATTGTCTGTCTCAATTCGTTCAATTAGCTCGTTTAGCGAGAGGTCTGAGAGATTTTGCATCTCATTTACTGGTGTATGGGGGAAGCGCTTTTGTGAAACGGCCTGATACTTCTCAAGCACTTGAGCAGTCTCGGTGGCACTATGTCGAGGTAAGCAAATGCACATAGGGGGTGAATGACGACCTACACCTTGGAAGATCTGCCTTTTCTCTTCGGCTTCGTATAGTAGCAACAGGCCGTTTGGCGATACAATTGGCAACTCTTACAAGCAAGCTTGCCGTCACAGCGAGTTCTGCGCTTACGGCACGAAATCTCCGAAGTCTTGGCACCCTAGGCCCCCAAGGTCCCTTTGATCTTCACCAACGCACGCTGAACCTGCCGATTGGCTAGCCATGATTGATCAGGTATTCCGGCGCCCCGGCGTGGCCATATGCTGTCGCTGTGTGCAAAGGACGGTACCATGCAAGCTGCCCCATGCCTTTCTCTCTCACTCACCACGTCTTCACCCCTGGTGCCCGGCGCGGGATTGAAAAAGGAGAAAGAATCCCAAGGCATAGAGTACTTGCTTCATCACACGGGCATAGAGATTTTATACTCCACTTAAAGCTGGCAACATCCATTCATAGGTCACCATTCCCCGGCTACCACCGTTCCCCAATCTTCGGTTTCCCTAACCAAGTAAAAACTTCGGTTGTCATCTGATACAATATCTGAAATCCTAGTAGGTGAGTTTTCATATACTCTTCATCAGCCCTGCTCTGTTGTCCTGTACTCAGCCTTCCCGTCGCCGTTGAGCATGCCACTGCATCGCCACTGATATGTCACTCACACTATTCGTACTTTATTAGACTGAGTGTGCCAAAGTCACCGAACGAGCTTAGGCTAGGCCATATGTGAGCTGTCATGGGATCGGGTCATTTAAGTTGACCCATGAAGGGTTGGCAGCTCAGAATCTTGTCCCCAAGAACTTTCATGGCAATGGTCGTTGTCTCTGGCTGTGAATGTGCCTACGCCCACCACCCCTGCTCAACGTAACACGGATCACAATGCCCACTTGACGCTAGTGCAACAAATCCCTGGAATTGCATTTCCGTAATTGGGGTGTTTACCTTGAATCCAGATTGGGATCCGTTTCAACACAAAAGGCCCATAAGGGTAAGAGGCCGAGCCCACAGCCTCTCAAGAGGGATGCTTGCAATCTTGAGTCCACGTGCTGATGATGTAAGTTCTCGTTTATCCAGGATTTCTACATCGTCGGACCGCGTTTTGCAAATTTCGTTGGTAGTGGCGAGAACAAAGGTCTTGACAGTTCAACGTTTGAACTACCCCGATTGATATCTCGCCGTATAGCTAGGTCTTGAGGTGGCATTATGGCATCAGGTGCTTATCCAAATCTCCTGAATAATGGGTATATGTAATAATGTAGTGTTGTTGTGAGGCTGGTTGTATTGCTGGAGTAAGGACTACACTAGACTGGTAAACCCGTACTTTCTAGAAGCTGATTTTCCTATGAAACAACAGGGAACTATGGGTGTACAGCTCTATAGCCTCAAAACGCCATAAGGGCTACGGTAGCGGCAAGTAGCGGCGGAAAAAGCAAATCGACCGGTGATTGTCGCCTTTATAGTAGAATAGCTTCCATGGGGAAAGTTACCGCTAGACGTACAAGTATATAATGTAATCAGCAAGTCGATATTCTAGGTTTAAAATCACTTATTACCTATTGAATGCCTATTTATCCCCATATATAGGCCAAGGGCCAAGGCGGCCATATCAACTTTACTTAGCCCTAACTAGGTCATAGAGTTCCAGGGTAACGTGGAGCATCCGCTAGAGAATATCTCGTATTGGGTTTAGGGAAAGGGTACCCTAGATCGGGGCGATTCTATAATTCAATGGCATCGTTCTCGACCTTGTAGGTGACACGGTTCTGAAAATCTCAAAGAAAAGGGGGTTACATGCACTTGACCCTTGCCCAACGCTAGGCAGTGCGTTGAAACCCAGCCTACCCTTGAAAAGGTACAAGGAGGGTGGCGCCGACGCCTAGAAGACTACCCAAAAATGGGATATCTCTTGCAGCTTGCAGCATTCATTTACCAATAGAGAAAGAAAAGCTAGACTAAGTCGCTAGGAAAGGTGCCTAGACCTGCAAAGTAAAACAAGAAAGAGAATGGAAATGGAGAGGATGGTATCTAGGGGGTTAAAAAGGCGACAAACGGAAGAAATAAAGCACACATCTATCAAGGTCGAAGTGATCCCGTACCTGAGCGGGCAACTAGAGGATAGAATCCATTGCCCAAGTCCTACACTTTTCCTGCAGTGTAAAAGCTGGCGTTGATGACGGAGATGGCGGAACACCAGGTTTGGGCACAAAAGGAATAAATATGTCCCTGATACCCGAACCCAGTGGAGCAACAGTAAGTTGTGCATCTTGTGGGTAGTTACAGGTGACACCCCGATAGAGACAATAAGAGTATTAAGTCGGAAATTCCTCCCCGCATTTAATCTTACGAGCCTTGCATGAAAGGTAACCTCTCCGCGATTTTGTGTAGCACTGTAGCATCTTCGCTTTATCTTCTTAACGGCTTTTGACCTTAACATGGGAGTTGTCTCAGGGGGTTCTACCATAGTTGCTACGGGCGACGTTTAGGACCTGGGGAGTTGCTGTTTGCTAGTATTGCTCTTCGAGATCTTCCCGGCTGAGATTCGATAGTTTGCGGCAATCGCCCTTGCGGGCTCCATGATATGGAGAGAATTTGTTCTGCGCATAGAAAGGCACCTACGGCTGGTGTTGGCGTTAAGCACCCTTTAGTGCGTGATAAACCTAGGCTACGTGAGGCACTAGTGAAAAACTCACTAAAAAGGGTAGTGTCGAATGATATGCAAAATCGCTTAATTTAGGTCATTTGCCTAGTAATTTTGTATACAAAATAGAACAGCACACATCGTAGTGCTAGAAGACAGAACCCTCAATCACGATCCTCATTGGACTCGTTTTCCTGCAACCTTTTGCCTCCCACAGCTGGGCAACACTAAGGCTAGTTTGAAAGTTAGTATGGATCAAAATACGCGATGAGGCACTAAGCTCCAAGAGTGCAATATGTGTATTTAGCAGCTTGAGATTTTAGCGCATCACGTGTTGTAGAGTTAGTAGGCGCTAACTTGGTCTTGGCGTCAACAACTACTACATCTCATCTCGCCTGATTCGAACCATTGATTATCCCAAGTATAGTACGGAGTACATAGTACCAGCTCCTTCGGAGTGATTGGAGGTTATGCAGGATTGACCATGTTGACAACTAGTAGGGCCTATTGAAAGGAATTAATGTTCCAATTGTTCCATCAAATCTTTCTACTACCAGCATCAGAGCCTTGCTAAATCGAGAAGAGGAACTGATAGCTCTGTTCTCTTCGTACAAAGGAGGCCAACCTGTTTGACTATTTCCTTCCAGAGTGGTAATATCTGATTCCCCTCTCTAGAAATTCGACTTCAGCCATTTAAGCAATGTCTCCCCAAACCCCTTGGGGTGGGAAAGGTAAGACCAGTGGCCCGTATCGACGACGACGTTGGTCACATTCGGCAAGAGTCCGGCGTCAATGCTTGGCCGTAGCAGTTCCGGTCGACAGACCATGTCCCTTTTCCCGCCGAAGAACAGGAACGGCACTGTGACCACGACGTTCTCCTTGGGGATCGCCTTGTTGACTGCGTCCTGCACGCCTGATGCCGCCGATCGGTAGTAATTCAAAGGCCCATCGAAACCGTCGCGCCGGAACTGGCCGAGCCACTCCTGTTTCCGCGCCTCGGTGGCGTACGCCTGCACGGGCTGGCGTTTGTCGGCGAGTAAGAAATTGCGGAGTCCGTCGGGCGCGCACAGGGTCTCAAGCCAGGTTTCGGGTTCTCCGTGTAGGACCGTCCAGAAGGATTCGAGATGCGAGTCCAAGATGTGCGCGCCGTCCCCGGCGGTAAACAGCTTCCAGTACCAGTGAGTGCCGTAGCCGAAGATCTCTTTCGTCGTCGAGATTACCTCGTCGAGGCTGAAGTTCTGATCCCGCGGCGGCATATATGCGACGTTCACGTGGACGAGGCCCGAGACGCGGTCGGGATAGAAGTTGTAGAAGCGCTGTGCGATGCCCGTGCCCTGTAGGATGATGATCGTGTTATGCAAAGTTCATGTCTCGGAGATAGAAGTGAGAGGTTGGCTTGAGTGGACAAGAAATGCTCACCCAGTCGTGGCCAAGGCTGACCACCTTATCCAATGACTCCTTGTCGCATATCTCCTTGATGTCCTGGGCTATGTATTGCAAATTGTATGCGTTCAAATCAGTGGGTTTGGAAGAACCAGCATAGCCTAAACAATCAATCACCAAAGCTCCATAGCCGTTTGGAAGCAAATGGTCTGAGATGACCTCGGCCCACTCCTCAGTTATGCTGGGAAAGCCATGAACCAAGAGTACAGTTTGGCGACCGATCTTCGCTGGGCTGGTGTAGTAAGTGTACGTGAAGCCGCGGGAGACGTCCAAGGTTTTCTTATCGAGTTTATTCATGATGTCAAGCCTTTTTGCTTCGTGGGTCCTAGCACTAGGTGTTTTCGGAGGAGAAATATGACTTCGGGCAAAGGTGAGAGAAGACTTTTTTCCCCTTGGCCACAGCTTGAAATAAGGTGAAACCGAAGCCCGCAAGCCCGCAAGGTAAGTGATATCTACACAAAAGTAACTTCCACAATAGAAATGCAGGAAGGCCGGATCAGGAAGTTGTCCGCGGCATTCGAGCCTGAAAATGGTCCCGTTACCAGCCAAAAGAGCTGCCCTTACATTGCTTGTCCCGAGGCTTCAAGTCAAATTCGGCGCCATGGGCCGAAGGGACGCGGTTCTTAAGTAAACCTTTTGATGTTTGAGCACATGCCGCGCCCGTTCGCAAGGACGTCCGCGCCAAGACGCGGGGTGTTGGGCTCCAAAAGCGGGTGATAGCCCGAAGAATGGGGAGGAGACCTTAATACTCTTTTGCATCAAGCGAATGTCAATCCACCACTCAAACGTGTGCTTGCAACTGCTGCTTTTCACATGCCCTCAAACTCGCCTTCAGCTCGCCTTCATGACTATGGCTCCTGCGTCAATGACCCTGTGTCGACCACGTGACCCTTACCGAGGCCCAGCAGCTCCCCATCACGATTCAGTCTAGGACAGTGATTTTTGTTCGCCATATCTGCAGAAGCCCCTTACCTTAGACTGGAGCGCGGTTTCTACCTTTGTCCGCCGGGAGTAATCTTCATTCGGCGGCGGAGCTTCGTTGATGAGCGACAACGTGATAAATGCTGTAATTATGTAATACAAAACATGCTTTCAAGAGCATCAGTAGCAACTGATTGGCCGTCTCTGATGTTGAGTATGATATGCGATCGCTTTAGGAAGGCCAAGATCGAGATTGTGGAGCGATCCACTCGCAAGCCATCTGGCTTCAAACCAAGTCGCGGCTGGACGTCGTTCGACAGCTCACGTCCATTTTAGAAGAGGAAGAACGGAATATATAACGGAGACACGTTCCATCCCGAGGCCAGCAGCAGCACGCCATCAATGTCTGTGGGACCGTCGTGGCTGCTGGACTCGGCCATGTTGCATAATACGCAAATGTATTTCATCGCCCCAACAAGTCATGAAGGCTGCACGTGAGAAAAGCTTCGATTGAGCAGTACTTTCGAACTTTCGTCGCCCACATGTTCGACACGTGGACAAGATTATTACGGCATCATGTCATTCCGCATCCTGGGATCCGAACAGTCATGATGAAACGTCTAATAAGCGTCTGTGATGTCGATTCAATCATTTTTAGACACTGTGTACGTCCGCCCGGGTTGACCTCCGAATTGAGTGCTGGGTGGTACCATATGCACCTGAGACACGCTCTGTCTATGCCCCAGGCTTCTGGCCATACACGAAATGGAGCTTGAGGAATAAATGATGATTTCGTCTACTTCGGAGATCCTGGACCGCGCGTGCTACAAGGACACAGCACTCATCCTCTTCCCAGTTTCCATAGCGCTAGGAGAAATCCAAGGCCAAATGGCTCAATGGCAGAAATGGACTCGGCAAGCTGGTATTTGCCTATTTCTTTGAGTTTCGGGTCGCGCGGCCAGGTGCCCAGGGGAACCTACAGGCATGTCAATGTACTTAGCAGGAGTAACCAGATAGTTTAGGGGAAAGAGGGAATTCCAACGACGTAAGTTCTTTGTCCCTTGGGAAAGAATCGACAGCATGCCAAAGGAGCGGTGAGGAGCTTCCTATAACTAGCTTAACCCAATTATCGAGGACATAATCGGCGATGGATTCCCGTCGTCGTGGCTTGGGTCGTTGGAGGCGGACCATGCGTGCGTTGCCTAACTTGAAACGACTCCTTTCTTGTAAACAGCAAGAAGGAAACATCAGAATAGAAATTGGAGGCCAAGAAGCTCTGATGTCCACCGTGCATAGATGGAAACCACACTTCAAATCGGACCTGTCATTTTCTGTCAAGGTTTGCTTGAAAATGGGGATAGGCTGCGTATTCCCACCGGTTGCAAGACTCCCCGGTCTCATGCTACCTTGTGGCTTGCAGCAATTGCGGGGTTAGATTGGGAGCGAGTGATGAGGCTGGCTTCCGAGACCAAAGAAGCTTCAACTCCGGTCGTCGTCAGGAGGGTTGATAGTGCGGATGGTGGTGGTTAGAGGAGAATACAGCAACTTGCATTTGTTCTTCACGTGAAATAGAGATATTCGTATGTTGGTGTGACAGAAGTGGGCTGAGAAGCTGAAGAGAAGTTAAGTGGTAGTCAGCTTGCCAGGGTATCCCGACGAGGAGAACGCTCCCCCTAGCTCGGCGTGGAAGGGATTGTGGTTGACCTAGCCATGTCAACTGCCACTGCCAGAAACTCCAGAGTCACACGAGTCAGCCTAGTCCTAGTGACCGGCCATACATGTCTGGCTGGAGAAGAGAATCATCAACACTAGTCTATGGTAGGAAACAACGAACCCTGGTGATAATGGGCCGCAGAACTCGATGGGCCATGCTGGGTCTATCGGCCTGATGGAGAAGCCACCATAAGCCGGGCCCACGCGTCTCTTGGCACTCGATGGCCTGGATGAGGCTCCATAGGCGCCTGGAAGGAGCTTCGGGGGCTAGCTTAGGCGGTGGCATAGGCGCCCGCTGACAAGACCACCCGAGTGTTTAACGTCCATTGCATAGAGGTGGGACCTGAGATCAGCCAGTTCGAGGACACAAGGGAGTCCAAGGTCCGGACCATGTGCTAATCCACTTCGTCGCAAATCAAACAAAGACCTACCAAACTACCGTGTCTTCCCAGCTGCTGAGCCAACAGTCTCATACATCTGCGTGGGCATATCCACTATGTTCTTAGTTTGTCACCCACAAAATCTTTTTCTAGTTTGACCTTAGAATCTGAGCAAAGGGCGTTTTAACCCGAGCTTTGACGAGGAACCATTAGCTGCACATCCCTGTCCACGTACTGAGCAACGCATTGAGGATCAAACTTGACCTGAGCAGTCGGCAATTTCTGCATGTCGGCCAGCTAATCTGCTTCACTCGACGTTAAAGGTTTCAGCCATGCTGTCGTCATCCTGCTATCGCCGCCGAGAAACAGCTAGTCGTCGATGCATGTTTCGTTGCGCTATGATGGAGTTAGATCGTGGGGGCCAAGGCCGAGCAGGCAACGACTAACCTAGGAGGTTGGGCTCCATCGAACTGGCGCAAGCCCGAACTGTGAAGCATGTCACTCGTACCTTACTATCCCTTGGCACCATGTGGCCTCCCATAGACCCGAATTGGCTTCAGTTTATGGCTATAAACGGTCCCAGAGAGGTAGAGAGTTGGCTCGCAAGAGCTCATCCGCTTCGAGGCTTCCGCGCGGCTATATGGCCAGAAATGAGATATCCCAGCCTCTAAAGGTAAAGAACGTCTCTTCGCTTGTAGGTAAAACCCCCAGGACATGGAAGAAGCGAACGATCGGACGAACACTACATCAGTGCATCTTCCCTATACGAGCTGGAGTCGAGTGTTCATGTCCTTTTGCCTCGCGCCCAGGCGAGGTTACATCGTGGCGGCATTTGAAACACTTTGTCCGGCTGCTCCGGCGTCAAAAGAATATCATGATACAGTATCTTGGAGGCATCTCGTGAAGACTGAAACTTCCTTCCCCATCGGCCATCCCTTATCTACAAGGTTAGCCCGGGCTGATTCTTGCTTACTCCACAACCTGCCAACGCGGGACCCATCTCCCACTTCCCCTGGGGCCACTCGATTGCGCCACAGCGCTTACTACCGAAACACGTTCAACGACATGGCTCCGTATCGGATAGCATGACAGTCTGAAAAGGCCCAAAACTCCTGCACTGCTTGCAGGTCCAGGGTGTTGTCTCCACTTGGGTCCAACCGTGTCTCCAACTCTAAGTAGGTAAGTAAGACGAATGCTGCGCTCTAGCAGTTTAGTTGAGAAGAACCATTTTGCGGCGCCTGGTCCCTCGTGGAAACCAAGATCAAAGCCACCAAAAGGTCGAGGCCAGCCAGTCGGAGGGCTAAGGCTCCAAGAGGTATGTACCAGGCGTTGCGCTAGCTGGTCGAGGCCGGGAAATGTTCCAGATACTGCAGCCGTGCGACAATGATGCCACCCTTCCCTCCTCAGATATTGGGAACGGCGTTAGCACCGAATCCTGCAGCATCCGAGTGCCTGAATAGTGCATCTGCATAGCCATATATACATATATGCCTTGTGTCTGCCTTATGACGCCACGATTCCCGGGCCATCCATATATCGAGCATCTATCTTAATTTAAACAACGTTTGGTTATTGGGGTGAACTTGTTCCTTCGCCATTTCACAACTTGGGAGGCATCATTCGTCATGGTGAGAAGAATAGTACGTTCTATTGACTTAGTTGCCTCGTAAAAGGCTGGAAAGTCTTACAGGTGTCGCAACGGGCCGCTGATTCAGAGTCACAGGCACCATTGAGATCTCGTCAAAGGTCGACTGCGCAAAGTGCAAATGACTCAGGCAGCTCAGAGCGATTGAATACACCCTCAACCAGTAACGCCTCATACTCAGCTAGTGTTGCTCCTGGCGAGCATGTCAACCCTGATGAGGCTCTACCCTCGATTGAGACAATGTTTCGATTCGGAGCGAGCCTTTCTCCTGATCGCAACTCGGCACTGCGGGCCAGGTCTCCCTCGTTCTCCTTTACTCCGCCGACGTCTGAAGAGCGGACAGTTTTCACACCTTCATCTACATCAGCCTCTGGAGGTCTTCCAGCCGAGGGGCGCGCTAGTTCGCAGGTATCTAGTCTCAATGGGCGCATTGCGGCACTAGGAATATCCAGGGACAACACCCCCCGCCAGTCCCTTTCCAGAGGAGAAGCATCTTTTAACCCCGGCAGTGGGCACGATCACTCTTCTACAACGCCTGATCTGAATCCAGATGGCGGCAATGCCGCTCCAAGCCCATCAGTCCGTGGTCTCACTGCTGGCATGGCAACTATCGGCCTGGGCCCGGATGACGTGCCATCTAGAACCCACCTTTCTCCACAATCCCCAAGCCCAGCCATGGTCATGGGCGATATGGCAAGCAGTCCTGGATCCACATCCAGACGTCGTTCCAGCTCTCACGTCAACCCGACGCCCCACAACGTGGCCGACGAAGAGCCTCCCCACGAACGGTTCCACGACCCGGACGTCCAGTCCCAGCTTACGGCCTCTAAGGGTCGAATTGACGATCTCGTATACGTCCTCGAAAGCTCTTCCTTGCACAATGAGCCCGATTCTCGGATCAGAGCGCTTTACTTGCAGGCCGTTGCACTGAGCCAGTATCAAAGTCCGTCGGCACGGACTGTTGGCCTAGTGGGGGACTCAGGGGTCGGTATGTTCCACCGAGGCCCTTTGAAGCGGTCATTTAGCTCACAGTCGGCAGGTAAAACCAGTCTTCTGAACTCGTTGTTGGATCGCCGAGGCTTTGCACGCACGGTTGGTGGATGACCCCATTCATGAGTCCCCAACGTTGTTGCTAACAACAATTTCGGCCGCAGAGTAACATGGGGCGGGCATGCACCTGCGTCGCTACAGAGTATCACTATCATGATGCTGTCAACTTTGCTCTGGAAGTTGAATACTTCACCCTGGAGGAGCTTCGGGAACAGTTCTCTGAGCTTTTGCAGTCGTACCGAACTCACCACCTGAATGAGTCCCAGAACACCAACATAACGGCAGATGACCGCAGGGATATGCACGATAAAGCAAAGGCCGCTGAAGACACATTTCAAGCCGCCTTTAGGGACCGCCTCGAGCAAGATGAGCGATTTCTTCTGGATAATCCGCAAGAAAACGTGCTTCAGACATTGCTAACATGGGCTGCGAGCACAGGTCTGCCAGTGATGGAGGGCACGAGCATGCTGCCGAGAGTTGAATTCGCTAGTGCAGACATGTTCTCAGACCATCTGATGGAATTGACTTCTGAGCCAGTTCGTCCTAGCGAGCCTTCTAAATGGCCATTCATTCGAAAGATTAGGTTCGTGCCTCGAAAAGTGGCCTATCAGCTGGATGTTTCTAATTTGCGACAGGGTCTACCTCAACACCTATATTCTGAGCAAAGGTCTCATCCTGGTTGATCTTCCAGGTACGTGCGATCCCGTTGTCGAGCCTTTCCCGTGCGTACTGATGATAAAGGCCTCCGGGATCTTAATTCGGCTCGATTGAAGATCACGGAGAGATACCTGCTTCATTGCGACGAGATTTTTGCCGTGTGCAATATTGGCCGGGCCACGACGGACCCCAGCGTCAAGGAGGTGTTCGAGCTCGCAAGGAGGGTTTCGTTGTCGAAGATTGGAATCGTTTGCACAAAGTCCGACGTAAGCTTGGGATCATTGCCGCCGCCATGATCTCTATGCGCCTTGAATGGGGCTCTTGCACTGACGTTGTGACTAGGACGTCCGAGTCGAGGAGGCGGAGCGAGATTGGGAAGAAGAAACTGCAAATACAATCCGGCGCATGAAACGAAGCGTCGACACCCTTGAAAAAGCTGCTGAAAGGGATCAAGCTAAAATCGATGATATTAGTCCCGACAGTGACGCCGACGAAGACTTGGATGACCAGGCTGAGCGAGAGCTTAGGCGATTGAACAATGCACTCAGAAGGACAAGGTGAGGATTCCAAACGTTCAACGTGCGGCTGATACTCATGACTGAACCCTTCCTTTGCAGGAAACATCTCGCTCGGGAAGAATTCGAGTAAGTCTGGACCCCTCTTTGACTGTCTTCACGCAGGTACTGAGACCCACTGGTAGATTGAAAAGATTCCTCATCACCACTCGCAACCAGCAAGTTACAGGGGCTCTGCAGACGCTTTATGAGGCCCAGGTCCCTGCGGCCGACCTTCCCATTTTCTGCATCAGCAACCTGGACTACTGGGAGCACCGAGATCGACCAAAAGACGAGGCGCTGCCCTTCCTCCAGCTGTCTGGAATCCTGCAAGTCCGGAGACACTGTCTGTCCCTTGTGGCGGAAGGCCAGTTCCGTGCCGCCAAGGAATACGTCACAAACGCCATCCCAGCATTGCTTGGGTCGATCGAGCTCTGGATTCAATCTGGTGCTGGGAGTGTGAGCGCTGAGAGGAAGGCGGCAATTCGAAGCGCATTGGACGAGATCGAGCAGGAGTTGGATGCCGTAAGTGCATTGTGGCAAGCCTGCCTATTCAATGACACGGCTAATCTAAAATTGAATTCCTCGAAAAGTTGACAGCACCAACTTCCGCCGTGAATTGCGTCGGAAGAACGATGGAGCGACAATTCACGGAGCAGATAACTCGTGTGATGAGTAGGTCGAAGTGGTCCAAAACCTAGATAAGAATGCTAACAACCGGCAAGCTGGATATTCGAATATATGGAGCGCAGCTGCGATAGACGCGAGCACGGATTGGGCAGGGGTAAGTCTCCCGCTACGCTCGCCAATGTCTTGAGGCTGAACCCGCTAATAGAAAAACCACAGTGGCACCATGGTGAGGCTTTTTCTTCCGCTCTCGGTCATTTTTGCGCCTTCGGCACGGACCTGACCTGCGTTCAGCCACGTACTCTGCGTTTTGCCGGAATTACGGAAACCACATGACGGCCGCGACAGGAGGGCCCCGCCGCTGGAACGACGAGGCCATGCAAGCCATGGTCATCCGAATGGGTAGGCCGTGGCAAGATTTCCGCCAGACCATGCTCAGGCTTGAAGCCGGTGTGTCCGAGGCCATTGAAGGCCGCTTCGATCGCTCCGTCGCTCAATGTAAGCCGCCTGGGTATCCCCACTCCCCAGCAGGCACGCGGGGAGGGCTTTCCAACTCAGATCGATTCGCATGCTAATGGCGCTTCAGCTACTCTAGCTGGGATTCCACCAAACTCTCTCCGAACTCTGGCCCTCACCTTGAGGCACAGACAAGCCATGCTCGTAACAGAGGTAGAAAAGCTGTTTGAAGTATTTGAGCAGGGCATATCGTGAGACACACATCTCCCTTTTTCAGGCTGGGATGCCTCTCAAATTAAGCCACTGACCCGCCGGACAGAGTCCTTTGGATCGACACGTCCTCCGGCATCCGCAGCTCGTTCATGGGCCAAGCCATGGAACAATCTTACAACATATGCAGACATGAAAGCGGTACGTTGCAACAACCTGAATCTCTCCCTTCAAGCACCTCCATGAACACAGGGCGCTCACGCGATGCTCGTCACCACAGGGACAGGAAGCGACGCGAGGCGCAAAGCCACGATGCGCGACGGCTTCGGCAACAACCAGCTTTTCCCAACCATCCAGCGCCGCTTCCGCGACAGATTCGCCGACCTCAGCCGCAACCTGGACGCCCAGATTCAAGAAGCCGTCACGACCCATCTTGCCGTCGTGCAGCGGGACGTGGACACCTTGCGGAACGAGAATATCGCCCTCGAGAGCGAGAGGCATCCCGAGTTCCGGACGAGGTTAGACACAGCAACGCGGGAGATCAGAGCGCAAATGGTCGACGCGATCGCCGTCTATGCTCGTCTCGTACCGCAGCAATAGGCGATGAATGGCACGAACCCTGTATTATTATCGATATTCGGAGAAGGGAGTCGGAACATTCAATGAAGCGTATTGTCAACAAGACACGGGTCCAAGGAGGTTATTTCGTGCTCTTAGGAGTAGTTTCGACGAGGAGGATTACGCAGCAGGTTCCGCGGACCAAATTAAACCTATATAGTAGCAGATGCAGTATTGTATGGAAATAAACAAATCCTTGGCTCCAGTCGTGTCGGTACCGAACCATCGTCGCAAGTTATGAAAGCAAAAGTGAAAAGGTTCTAATGACGCCAAATTGTGAATGCGAGATATAGTGGCTGATTAATTACGGTAGGTTGATGAGTTCAGTCGTCACATTGGGGCGCTTATGGTCTTATGGTGAGCATGACTATCTCTAGATATTCCAACGACGTTGACGACTATATGTCGAGACCTAACAGCCTGAGATAAGGAGGTCGTGCTGTTCGGAGTCATAAAACCATGAAAGATCGAGGTTATCTTTGCTGGGCATCTTGAAACAATGCAGTGAAAGTAATCAAAAGGCCGGACTTAAGATCTTGAACAAAGTATGGTATGCGAACGATTCGTCGAACAGACTAAAACGTATCTTAGCTTCCGGAAGAACGAATTCTACTTATTCGCAGGACATATAGACTTTGTAGCAGAGCCGTCTCGTTTCTTTTGCATCCTGTCCAACGTCTCCGCCCGATTTTATGTGAGCCGCATTCTCTGCACGCTGTTTGTCGCGCTGCCAGACCTTGTAGTGTGGCAGCATCGAGGATCGAAGCTAGATGGAGCCTCCCCGGTCTCCTGCGGCCTTTAGATTGGTCAGGACGTCTATCCGCTAGACTTGAATTAATACTCACCGGCTTCGACTTGGGCAAAAATGGGCCCAGGGTTGATGAAAGGCCCGTGCATCTCTCCAATTACCTCGCAGAGTCTAAGTCACAGTCTATTTCGAGCAAAGCGAAGGATGCTAAGCGCAACACGACGAATATTTCCTCGCGGGCAATTCACCCTGGACAACGGCACTTGAGTCTTGTGAGTAATGCTTAGTGCCAAAAATGGAGGAAACGTGATGTCAGTCATAGGTCCGTAAGCCCTTGAGGATCGCTCAAAGAGACTAGAATCTCGCACAAAGTGTGAGATATTCTAGGACCTAATAGTTATATGCTTGCCAGGAATCCGTTCCTGACACGGTCTTGCTATACTTACTAAGCTTCCCAACCTTATTCCCCGGGAAGTTTACATGGAACAAAGCTAAATTTCTCTTTCTTTACCAGGGCTGCTCTTTATCGTCGTCTGGAATTCTTTGTGAGTCCTCTCGAGGGTTTTCTTTCTATTC